>Ga0078972_1001007_pt1 | contig 112582 bp, 117 predicted proteins | sample YelNatPaOPGAMG01_FD_67568 | JGI IMG/M metagenome (GOLD analysis project Ga0078972, IMG submission 67568) | Hot spring thermophilic microbial communities from Obsidian Pool, Yellowstone National Park, USA - OP-RAMG-01 (SPADES assembly) (version 2) | ecosystem: Environmental > Aquatic > Thermal... | reverse complement strand
AGAATTATGACCTCGACGCTGTGGAAGCCATCTTCCTCTGTGGTGATGGTGCCCCCTGGATCGAGAAAGGCCTGGAGATCATTCCCCAATCCATCTTCATCCTGGACCGCTTCCACCTGGCGCAGAGAATCCAGGGAGCATGCCCTGAACCTCATAAAAGAGGGGAACTCTGGAAGGCTATCGAGGAGGGTTCCTGGGAGGAAGTCGAAGCCTTGCTCCTCAAGGTCCTCTCCCGGGGGAAGAATCCCAGAGACCAAGGCCTTGGAAACCTCTCCATCTACCTCTCCCGTAACCGAGAGGGAATCCAGAATGCCAGAAACTCCCAGATTGCAGTCAGTGCCGAAGCCCATGGCAGCCTCTCCTCCAAGCTCGACTCTCTCATCATTCCATGGGCTTCGGGAGGAAGGGAGTAGACCGCGGATATCTTCCGAGCTTTGCAGTTCAATGGGTGCTCAGTGCGGCACGACTTCCTGAGAACCCAAAGGCAGAATCTCCCTCCCTTCACCCTTTCCCCTGAACCCATCAAGAGAGAGCAGGAGGGGGAAAGAGGTGTTCCGGGAAGTCTACAAACCATCCCGGTGATGCGCAAAGCGTGAGTGCTCTCCGTATGACTCTCAAGGCCTTGACACAAAGTATGTCCTGGGTTCCTGTGGTATGAAAGACCATAGAAAGACTGTAATCTGGATGAGTGAGGGAAAGGAAGGTAGATCAGGAAATGAAACCATGGAGAGGGTTTTCAAAAATATCCCTACAATAAGTTGACGCTATCGTGGACCTATACAGGCCGTTGACTGGGGAAAGAGAAAGCCTTATAATCTAAGGCGGTCAAAGTACTATTCTCAGGGAGGTGAGAAGGGGAAAAGGAGAGGATTCGCTCGAGGGAGTTTGGGAGTTTTGTTCCTTCTTGGATTTTCTGTGAAATTTCTTTTCAGGGGGGATGTGCTCGATGGGATGGCGTAAGTCGCTGGTGTTGCTCATTTCGGTGGTTTTCGTTCTGGGATTTGTGTTCGGAGCGCTTGCTCAGGAAGGTGCATCGGAACTTGAAATCCAGACTGCTAACGCAGCCTTTGAAGCCGCAGACAAAGGAAACCCCGATCCAGCCTGGAAAGGGCAGAAACTCACCATCGCCGTGTACTCTGCAGGTCCCCGTGGCGCTATTTCTGGTCCTTTGTACTTCTGGCGTCCCTACTTTGAGAAGCTCACCGGTGCTACCTACGACATCGTTGAAATCCCCTTCGGAGAACTCCGGGAGAAGATTTTCACCGACCTCATGACCGGTACCGGCACCTACGACATCATCGTCGGTCCGAGCTGGTTCTACGGCGACTACATCATGAACGATTGGATTGTCCCCGCCCAGGAATTCTTCAACGATCCCCGCATGCCCAAATGGGAACCTGAGTCCATCGCCCTCCCGGTTCGGGAACTCTACATGTGGGGCGACAAACTCGTCGGATTCAATAACGACCACGATGGCCAGGTTATCTACTACCGCCGGGACATCCTGAGCGATCCGAAGTGGCAGGAAGAGTTCAAGAAGGAGAAGGGCAAGGATATGCCCACCCCACCATGGACCTGGGAAGAGGTCTACGAAATCTGCGACTTCTTCAACGGCAAGGACTGGAACGGTGATGGTGAGCCGGACTACGGCATCAGCATGCACCTCAAGGTCGGTGGGCAGGGCTTCTTCCACTTCATGGCGCTTTCTGCACCGTACGTTGTTTCCCCGGCTCCGGGAGATAATCCTGCCAAGGTGACCCGGTACCACAACGTGTACTGGTTTGACCCTGAAACCATGGAGCCCCTTGTGAATACCCCTGGATTCGTTGAGGCGCTGAACATGCTCATCAAGCTCTCCAAGACCGGACCTTCCGCGATGTTCGGCTGGAGCCTTGGTGAGGCGTGGGATGCGTTCCTGCGGGGTAAGGCCGTCATGTGCTGGTCCTGGGGCGACGTGGGCTCGCTGGCACAGCTCCCCGACCGTTCCAGCATCAAGGGCAGACTCGGTGTGGCACCTATTCCCGGAAGCGACAAGTACTATGACCTTGAGACCAAGCAGTGGGTGAACAAGAAGAACTTCGTGGCCAACACCGTGGGTGCCTCCTGGCACGGCGTGATTTCGAAGTACTGCAAGAACAAGGAACTCGCCGCCTACTTCCTCTCCTGGCAGGCCACACCGCAGATCAACCACTGGAACGTCGTTTGGGGCTGGACCGGTGTTGACCCTGGAACGAGCTACGACTTCCTGCAGCCGAGTGGAAAAGCAACGATCGAGGAATACGTGGCGACCGGCTACGATGCCGAGGATGCCCGCCAGTTCGTCACCGCCTATGAGGAAATGTGGACCAAGTACCCGCTGCGGCAGACCTACCTCCGTATTCCTGGGACTCCGGAGATGTGGGAGGTCTACGACATCCACCTCTCCGAGGCTGTGACCGGCCAGGTCTCCCCTGAGGAGGCCCTGAACCGCATTGCCGAGGAGTGGAAGGCCATCGTCGAACGCTATGGCAAGGACACGCTGAAGAAGATCTACCAGGAAGCCATTGGATACAAGCCCGAGTGATGAGTAGAACAAAAGAAGGGGAAGGGACTTTCCGTCCCTTCCCCTTCTTTTGTGTTCTGGGAAGGGAGAGTGGAAGATGCGACGGCGATTGCGGGAGAAGGGAAATGCTTTTGTCATCCCTGCAATTTTCTGGGTGCTCACCTTTACGATTTTCCCTCTGGTGTACTCCTTCCGGGTGAGTCTCTCCAAGGTGCTCTATGGAAAGCTTGCGGGATTCGCCGGGGCGAGTAACTACCTCCGGATGTTTGGGGACTACCGCTTCTGGGGGACACTCCGCTTCACGCTGATTCTTGTGCTCATCAGCGTCTGTGCCACAACGGCGATAGGACTTGGTCTTGCCGTTGTGTTCAATCGGAAGATGAAGGGGCTCCGGGTCTTCCGTTCCATCCTCACCATGCCGCTTTTCACCGCTCCGGTTGCCCTGGGATACCTTGGCGTCATGATGTTTTATGAGGAGAACGGGCCTATCAACGTCCTTTTGAAGTACCTCGGCATGGGGAAAGTCCCCTGGCTTTCCCATCCGCTCTGGGCGACCCTGGCGATATGTCTTGTGGATATCTGGCAGTGGACTCCTTTTGCCTTTATTATCCTCCTCGCGGGGCTCCAGTCGATTTCCGACGAAATTTACGAGGCCGCAGTGATCGATACCTCTTCAGGCTGGGCCATCTTCCGGCACATCACTTTGCCCTTGCTTTCTCCGGTCCTTGGCACGGTCATCATGCTCCGTATGGTTGACGCCTTCAAGGCCTTCGACATTCCCTTCAGCCTCACAAGCGGTGGACCGGGAACGGCCACCCGAACCCTCACCTTCTACATCTACACGCAAGGGTTGCGAAACTTCGACCTGGGGTACGCCAGTGCCATGGCCTATTTCCTCCTCGCCATCACCATGGTCATTGGGCTTCTGTTCTTCCGGAGATACCGGGAACTCTACGAGTAGGGGAGAGCAACGATGCGCAGAAGACGGAAAGGATCTGTCGTCACGGAAATCCTGACCTGGGTGGTTGTGGTCATTGCTATCCTGTGGGTGCTTTTCCCTTTCTACTGGACGGTTATCACCTCTTTCAAGAAGCCGGCTGACGTCTTCCGTTTAAGCAGCATCCCCTGGCTCCAGTTCACGCCCACCCTCAGCAACTGGCAGACCGAGTTCACCCAGCGGGGTCCGGAAATCCTGAGGGGCATCACCAACAGCATCATCATCGCCGTTTTCGCTTCTCTCCTTGCCGTGGCGTTGGGGACTCTTGCAGGGTATGGCCTTGCCCGGTACAGGTACGTGAAGTGGCGCAACCAGAGCATGGCCTTCTGGTTCCTCTCACAGCGTTTCCTTCCTCCTGCCGCAACGGTTATTCCCTTCTTCCTCCTCATGAAGTCTCTGGGTCTCCTCGACACACGGGTTGCCCTTATCCTCGTCAACACCACCTTCGCCATGCCTTTTGCAGTCCTCATTATGAAGGACATGTTCCGGGAGCTCCCGGTTGAGCTTGAAGAAGCGGCACTCGTGGACGGGTGTTCCCGCTGGGAGGCTTTCCTGAGGATTGCTCTGCCGCTCGCTGCGCCGGCGCTTGTGGCCACTGTCATCATCTGCTTCTCCTTTGCCTGGAACGAGTTCCTCTTCGCCCTTGTTCTGACCTACAAGAAGGCCACGCCCATGACCATCATCATTGCCGGAACGGAGCACACCCAGGGAGTACAGTTCTGGTACGTTTCAACGAGACTCCTTCTGGCCATCCTCCCTCCGACGCTCCTTGCCCTCACCGTCCAGCGCTACATCGTCCGTGGTCTCACCATGGGTGCGGTGAAGGGATAACGTCACGTGGGCCGCTTCGGCGGCCCGTCGAATCACCTTCACCGTGACGTGGAGGATTCTTCGAGGAGTTCCCCGATGGAGATGCTGCAGCTGTGCTCCGTTTTCACCCACCGTTTCTGGTTCCAGGAAAGGAAAAGCCCCAGAAAGACAATGGGTATCCAGCTCAGACCGTAGACCGTGTACAGGGCAAAGTACGGAAGGTACCGGAGGGTGAAACGACCTTCCTTCAGAGAGGGCCCGAGCACCACCTGGTAGGCGCTCTGGATGAAGGCTACCGGAATCCAGAGATAAAGATGCAGGATGAAGGGGACATTCCCGTGGGTTCCCCGCTCAACGGTCTCAAGGGCCACAAGGACCGTAGTGAGGACGATGCTCAGGGGGGTGAGGAGGTACAGGAAGTAGTCGAGGTACTGCAGGTGTCCGCTTGTGAGGAATTTCCTCAAAAGCTTCCATCCGTACCGCCAGAGGACAAAGCAGTGTCCCTGCATCCAGCGGGTTCGCTGGCGGTGGCTTGAAGCATAGCGGAGCGGCTTCTCATCATAGGTGATGGCCCACTCGTTCCAGTGAACTTTTCCCCCCTCGAGTACGACTTGAACGCTGAATTCAAGGTCCTCAGTGAGGCTTTTCAGGTTCCATCCCAAACGGGTAATACAGGACGTCCGTATGACCAATCCTGTACCTCCCAGGGTGGCCGACAATCCCCAGTTTGCCCGGGCAAGCTGCCAGAACCGGTTGGCATACCAGTACGCCAGGGCGTACATCCTGGTAAGCCAGGAATGGTCTGGGTTTTTGGTCTCCAGATACCCCTGAACGACCTCTGCATCTTCGTGGGCTTCGAGGTAGTCATTCATCCTGGCCAGGAACTCGGGATGCACGAGGTTGTCAGCATCAAAGAGGGCTATGGCGTCGTAAGAGGCAAGAGGGATCTGGGTGAGGGCCCAGCCAACGTTGTACGTCTTTCCAGGACGCTGTGGGTCATTCCGCTCAAGAACGAAGGCTCCCTGGCTCAGAGCAATGTCTTTCGTTTTGTCGGTACAGGCATCGCAGGCGACGTAGATGTCGAAGAGTTCTTTTGGGTACTCTTGTGCTCTCAGGCTCTCAAGGAGTGGTCCCAGGACTTTTTCCTCGTTATGGGCGGGAATGAGGACGGCGAATTTCCGGAACTTCTTGGCCTTTGGGAGGGGACGGGGGGACTGGAATCCCCGAAGAGCGATGCAGGTCTGGTAAACCCAGAAACAGTAGAGGAGGAAAGCAAGGATTTTGAGCGGTTCAAAAGAGTGGTCAAACCATTCTTCAGGTGCAACAAACGACGGATAGACCACTTCGTCAACCTCCCTGGTCGGTACCTGCAAACTTGCAAGAAGCTCTCAAGAACGTAGCACGCCTTAAGGAGGAAGTCAAGGAGTGTCAGTTTTTTTAATTTTTTTAAGGAGCGTAATGATGTAGTCGCGCTCGGGGTGGAACACCACCTCCTCGAGGAGGCGGGTAAACCTGCCCCGCTCAAGGAAGAGGTCGTGGATGAGTTTCCCCGAAGGGTAGAAATGGACAAGAAGGAGGTACCCTCCATCGCGGAGATGGCGGAAGAATTTCTCCTCAAGAGGAAGGAGGACGTTCCTGCCTCCGAGGTAATAGAGCACCTCTGAGGCAAGAATAAGGTCGAAGGTACCCTCTGGCTCGTCCCGGACGATGTCGAGCTTCTCAAGCCTTACCTGGTCACCGTATGCCTCAAGCCTTGCCCTGGCTCGCTCAAGGGCGGTTCGGGAGATGTCAATGCCGAAGACCTTTTTCCCTCTTTGCAGGAGGAGTTCGGTGAAGACCCCTTCGCTTGTGCCGATTTCGAGGATGGTGTGAACATCCTGGGGGATGGCCTCAAGGGTCTTTTGGTACTTTTCCTGCTCGTAGGCACTTTCTGTGTAGTTCCAGGGGTCACGTTTTCTGCGGTACAGCCCTTCGAAATGGGCCTCGTTGAAGAACCAGGGGAGGAAGGGGAGCAGCGCCCTCCAGAGGAGATTGGCGAGGTACGAGACCATCCGCCGCTTTAGAACAGAGAGGCGCATCTTCAGGGACATCTTTTGGCGTTTCATGGTGTTGCCCATCCCGGGACTACAGTATAATACTTTCAGCTTCCCTTCAAGGGGGTGAGGGCATTGCGGTACAGGAAACTCGGCTGGACAGACCTTGAGCTTTCCGTGATCGGCTTTGGTTCCTGGGCTCTCGGTGGTGGAGGATGGCGGTACAGCTGGGGTCCTCAGGATGATCAGGAGTCCATCGAGGCGATTCACAGGGCTGTGGACCTTGGGGTGAACTGGATTGACACCGCGGCGGTGTACGGTCTTGGGCACTCGGAGGAGGTTGTGGGACGGGCGATCCGGGGACTGGCAAAGCGCCCCATCATTGCCACAAAGTGCGGACTTGTCTGGGACGAGAAGGGGAACATTGCCAATTGCCTGAAGCGTGAGAGCATTCGCCGGGAGGTTGAGGCAAGCCTTCGCCGTCTGGGGGTGGACGTTATTGACCTCTACCAGATTCACTGGCCTGTGCCCGATGAGGACATCGAGGAAGCCTGGGAGGAGATGAGCCGCCTGGTAAAAGAGGGCAAGGTCCGCTACATCGGAGTGTCCAACTTCAGCGTGGCCCAGATGGAACGGATTGCCCCCATTTACCCCATTGCCTCCCTGCAGCCTCCCTACAGCATGCTCCGGCGGGATGTCGAGAAAGACATTCTGCCGTACTGTGCAGAGAAGAACATCGGGGTCGTCGTGTACAGTCCCATGCAGAAGGGGTTGCTCACCGGGAAGGTGACGAAGGAGTGGGTGGCCAGCCTTCCTCCCGATGACCACCGCCGCAACGATCCCATGTTCCAGGAACCAGAGCTCACCCTCAACATTGAGCTTGCTGAGAAACTCCGAAACATCGGGGCAAAGTACGGGAAAACCCCTGCCCAGGTTGCCGTGGCCTGGGTCCTGCACCGGAAGGAAGTCACCTCGGCTATTGTGGGGATTCGCCGGCCATCGCAAATTGAGGAAATCGTCCCTGCTGGAGACTGGGACCTTCCTGAAGAAGAGGTGGCAAGGATAGAAGAATTCCTCAAAGAGCGGGAGGAGAAACTCAGGAGCCTGCAACGGTAGTTTTGGGGATGAGGTCTGCCTCATCCCCGGAAAAAGTGCAAAGCATGCAGATCAAACGGTTTTCTCCTCCACCAGGTATTCCAGGAACTCCCGGTAACGAAGAAAAGCCAGGCCAACGCAGCGGTCGGCGGCACCGTAGTACAGGCGAATTTCGTTCTTCTCTTCGTCAACGATGATGCCTGTGGGGAAAACCACTCCGGGAACGTCTCCCAGAAGCTCATACGGTTCCTGAGGGCTCATAATCCACTCTTCGGTTCGGCAGAGGACCCTTCGGGGGTCCTCGAGATCAAGGAGGGCGGCCCCAACCCGGTACAGGCTCCCTGAGGCAGTATGGCGTACCCCGTGGTAGAAGACGAGCCAGCCGTAGGGTGTGGCTACTGGCGGAGTGCCAAGGCCCACCCGGTGCTGGTCCCACCACCCGGGACGGACTGGAAGGAGAATCTGGTGGTCTCCCCAGTGCCGGAGGTCTGGCGAAAAGGAAATCCAGATGTGGGCTTCTCCCCGGATGATGGGGCGGTGAATCAGGGCATATCGCTTCCCGCCATCTGCTCTGAAGCGGCGCGGGAAAAGGGCGGCGTCCTTGTCCTCGGGAGGCAAAAGCGGACCGTATTTCACAAACTCTTTGAAATTCTCTGTCAGCGCCAGGGAAACAAGGGGTCCACCCTTGCTGAAGGATACATAGGTTATGGCATAACACTTCTCCTCTTCAAGCCACACGATCCGGGGATCTTCCAGGCCCCACTGTTCTTCGGCAAACTGTTCTTCGGCCGCAAGGGAGGGAAAGGGATTGATCTCCCATTGCTCTTTGCCGTCTTCACTTGCGGCCACCGTAAGGTGAGAAAATCCCCGGCAGTCCTCCACCCGGACAAGGAGAAGCGTCCTCCCCTGGAATTGCACAGCTCCCGGGTTGAGAACAGCATTCACCCGGTAGGGCCATTTTTCAGGAGAGAGGATAGGATTGCGCTCATAGCGCTTGACAAGTTGCCTTGGTCCAGAGTGGTAGGCCGGTCTCATAGTCGTCCTTCTCCTCCGCGTTGTTTTCCTGCCACTGGACTTCCTGCGCTTCACAGTAGAACTTCTGCTGGTCTTCGGCAAAGTCAACCACCAGGGGGATCAGGCTTTGCTTTTCCATAAGCAATCGTGTGGTTACTTCTTCTGCAACTTTCACCACAATCCAGATGGCCTCTCGACCGAAGCGCTGTTCGGATGAGGGAATCGAAATTTCCATCTCCCGACCTTCGGCGTCTCTTGAGCGCCAGAGGAATCCCACCTCAGGTTGCCCCTGGGTCACGCCGGCAAGGGAGAGGTACACACCCTGGGCAGCCATGATCGGCCCAAGGAGAGCGCCCAGAGAGGGGTGCATGAGGAGGGTGGAGAACAGGGCCTCTTCCCGAGTTTCCCCCTGGGTGGTGAGGGTAGTAGAGAACTCTTCACCGTCGAGCTTGTAGTGGACGCTGATGCTCCAGTCTCCTCCCGAAGGGGTGAAAGCTATAGCGAGCGTCCCCTGTTGCACGCTCTGCCCTTGCCGTACCTCCACGCGATAGGTGAGCTTGGTCACGCCTTTCAGAGAAACGCAGGAGACCCCGAGTACTGCTGCCAGCGCCGTGGCCGCCACAAAGGCCCAGAATCTCTTCCGCACCGGCATCCCCTCCTTTGAGGACATTGTATCACGTCAGGGCACTCTCAAGAAGGAGGATGCTCAAAACCACAAAGAGGCAGGCCAGGGCGATCTTCGAGAAGAGGATGTTCTTTCTCCCAAACTCCACCAAGGCTTTCGACTGGCTACCGAAGAAGACGCTGAGGAACACGGCCACCAGGGGGATGATGAAGAAGGCATTGTAGAAGACGAGGTATCCGATGGCCTTCAGGCGGTAGTTCGCCATTTCCCTGGCGATGTACATGATGGTTGGGAGGTATACCTGGCCGGTGCAACCGGCTTCGAGGATTGACACGGCAAAACCGCTCACGATGGCGGCGGCAAAAAGCCTCCGTTTGGAGAAGCTCTCTTTGAGGTACTGGTTGATTTTCACTCGCAGGCCCTTGGGAAGGCCCAGGGTCATTCCGGTTTCTTTTCGCTCTTTTTTATAGGTGATGGCGTCCCGGACGCTGAGAACCGCAAAGACAAGGAGCACCCCGGCCATTGCGCCGTACACAATTCGAGAGACGATACGGTAGACAGCCAGGGTCTGCCATACCTGGAAGATACCAAGGCCGAGGAGGAGGTAGGTGACGAACACGGCCAGAGTATAGGTGACGCCGATTTCGACCACCCGCTGGCGGGAGTGGCCGAGGACGAAAAGGAGGTTCACCATGAAGACGATGGTCGCAAAAGCACAGGGGTTTAATCCATCAAGGAATCCGGCTCCAGCCACGACCCAGGGGGTGAACCCCCGGAAGCGCGAAAAGATGAGCTCCTCGGCCCTCGGAGAGGGCCGAGGAGAGGGTGAAGTCTTTGGGCTTTTCAGGGTCTTTTCGATGAGCTCTTCAAGGAGGGCGTTGATGCGCTCCGGGTCTTCCGTTGCCACGTATCCAGCGTCGGAGAAAATCTCCACAGAGGTTTTTTCTTCCACCTTCCAGTGCTCCTCAAGGAGTACGAGTTTCTCGTAGTTTTTCGAGAGCGTGTAGTCAAGGTACACCACCTTGATTTTGTCGGCGTATTTTTCGAAAACCGGGGGGGTCACGCGCTCCTTGAGCTCCCGGCACACGGGGCACCGGGAGGAGTAGAAGAAGAGCACTACCGGTTTTTCCTCGATGGTTATTCGCTCCCTGAAGTTTCTGGGAAGCCCATCACGTTCGAGGAAACGTATCCGGTCTCTGAAAGGGGCGAACTGTTCCTCAAGAAATGCCCGGTTTCCTTTGGTTCCAGAGATGACGACAAGGTCAGGGTTTTTCTCCTGGAGTTCCTGGAGGAAACGGTCGAAGGAAGCGGTGGGGACGTCCTGAAGGAAGTTGAAGAACACCACGGTGTGGTAATTCTCGGTGAACGAAAAGGAATACGCAAAGTTCTCCAAAGCGTCAGAAACCACGACAGGGTATCCTTTCCGGGAGAGTTCGTTGAGGGTTTTTGAAGACCGGTTGAGGTCTTCTTTTGAGGGAAGGATAACCACCTTTTCCGGGGGAGGGAGGAGGTTCACCCAAGCTTCTGGGGAAAACCCATGGCCTCCCAGGTCTCCCAGAAGGAGGAACTCCTCCTGCGGTGGAGCGGGTTCTTCCTGGTTTCCCCACAGGAGGACGTCGTATCCTGATGCCAGAGAGGGGAAGCACATGAGCCACAACACCGCAAGCGGTAGCAACTTTTTCACCATCAGGCCTCCTTTCTCCAGGTTCAGCTCCCAGTGTACCATACCCCTCTTCGTATTACGAGCAGAGCACCCGGCGGGTTTCCCATGGTATAATCCTTTCTGCCATGTCATCCGCAACACCAGTTGAGCTCAACAGAGAGTTCGTCCAGGCTCTGGAGCTCCTTGAGCAGGCAGGCCAGTCTGTCTTCATCACCGGGCGGGCAGGGACAGGGAAATCCACGCTTCTTCGGTATTTTCGAGAGCATACGAAGAAGAACATCGCCGTTCTTGCTCCCACAGGCGTCGCCGCTTTGAACGTCCAGGGGCAGACCATCCATTCTTTCTTCCGCTTCCGGCCCGATGTGACACCGGAGACTGCTCCGCGCGTCAAACCCGAAGACCCGAGCCTTTACAGGAGGCTCGATACCATTATCATTGACGAAATCTCCATGGTACGGGCAGACCTTCTGGACTGTGTTGACGCCTTTCTCCGTGTTTACGGACCTTCTCTCTCAGAACCTTTCGGAGGTGTGCAAATGGTCTTTGTTGGAGACCTCTACCAGCTTCCGCCGGTGGTGAAGCGAGCTGAACGGTTACTGTTTACCGAGTACTACGAGAGTCCCTATTTTTTCAGTGCTTTTGCCTTCCGGGAAATCCACCCTGTGGTTCTTGTCCTTAATAAAGTCTATCGCCAGAGTGACCCGAAGTTCGTTGAACTCTTAAACCGCATCCGGAATAACACCGCCACCGATGAGGACCTGGCCCTTCTGAATGCCCGTGTCTTCCCCGATTACGTTCCTGGGGAGGGGGAGTTTGTGATTCACCTCACCACCACGAATGACCTTGCCCAAAGGGCGAATGAGGGGAAACTGGCGGAACTTCCAGGGAAAGAGTGGGTGTACAAGGGACAGATCCTGGGGGCGTTTTCTTCCGCGGATCTCCCCACGGATCCGGTACTACGCCTCAAAAGGGGTGCCCAGGTGATGCTGCTCACCAATGACCCCTACGGGCGGTGGGTCAACGGGACCATCGGACAGGTCCAGGAGTGCACCGATGGCGCCGTCATTCTCCGGCTTGAAAGCGGAAACGAGGTGGAGGTCACGCCCCACGTATGGGACATGTTCGAGTTCTACTACGACCGGGAAGAAGGTCGGATCATGACACGGAGCATTGGCTCCTTTACCCAGTATCCTCTGCGGCTTGCCTGGGCGGTGACTATCCACAAGAGCCAGGGCCTTACCTTCGACCGAGTGGTCGTTGACCTTGGCCGCGGGACTTTTGCCCATGGTCAGGCGTATGTGGCCCTTTCCCGTTGCCGGACGCTTGAAGGCCTCATCCTGAAACGGCCACTCCTTCGCAAGGACATCACCATGGACTGGAGGGTGGTCCGTTTCCTCACCGAGTACCAGTATGCCGCTTCTGCGAAAAGCTTTCCTCTTGAGGAGCGGGTGCGCCTTCTTGAAGAGGCTAAAGAAGCGCGAAAACTCCTGGAAATCGTATACCTCAAAGACAACGACGAGAAAACCTGCCGGATTGTCCTGCCTCTTGAGGTGGGGATGATGCGTTTTCAGGAGAAGGAGTTTCTCGGTCTTCGGGCCTTCTGTCTTCTGCGAAAAGAGGAACGGACCTTCCGTGTAGACCGCATCCTCTCCCTTCGTCCTGTGGAGGAATCCCCTCCCAGATTACTCTGAAGGAAGGGGCAGCTTGTCGATGTCCGGAACCGTACCGTCCTTCAGGCGGTAGAGCATTTCTCCAGCTCGGGGGACGACGAGAATCCCCTCCTCTTCCCGACCCCGGTAGGCATCGATGTCGATGGTGCGGAAGTCCAGATACCCGAGGTTGATTTTCCGGCACACCTCTTCGGGGATACCCGTGGCGAGGACCACCTCTATCCGGGGGTATTCCCTGCCATTAGCATATCTTCCGATACCCTTCACGTGGGTGGAGTGGGCGAGCACCCCCCAGGGGTAGTGCCGGTACTTCTCCCACTGGGCGAGGAAGAAGTCCCGAGTATGGTAGCCGATTTCAAGGAGGTACTTCCCGTGGGTTTTAGAGATTTCCCGGATGTGGGGAGCGTAGATGATGATTGTCCCTCCATCGGCCACCACGGGCTCGAGTTTGTACATGCATTTTCCTCCAACCCAGAGCTCGTTGTACATGGTGGGGGCAATGGAAAGGACTGTGTGGAAGGGCCGCTCGACATAGACGATGTTCACTCGGGCCGAGAGGTCAGCGGCCTGAGACCAGGCCTCTTTTGGGTCACCGAAGAAAATCCCACAGGGGTCCTTTTCCCGCATCACCAGGCACATGGCAAGAGTTGGTCTTGGGATGAACTGAGCTGCCCGGTTGAGGACTTCCCGAACCGGGGTGTCCTTGGTACCGATGATTTTGGGGTTGGTGATGAGGGCAGCGAGCCAGTGGAACTTGTCCGTGAGTTCCGATCCTGAGATTCCCGGGAAGAAGTACTTGTACCCTCCTGAGAATCCCACGACTTCATGGGGGAACACCGGGCCCATGATGAGGAGCTCATCGTACTCGAGAATCCGCCGGTTTATGGTAACCGGGACCTCTTCGGCAATGAGTCCCCGGGAGATGTGGTACATCTCCTCGCGGGAGATTGTCCCTATCTGGATCAACTCCTGGGGATCCTGGAAGTAGTGGTTGTGCACGGAGATCCCCTGTTCTGCCGCTTCCTGGAAGGTGACGCCAAGGTGTGCCTTGAGCTCTTCATCGGTCATGGGAGGGTGTGTCCCCAGGGCGATGAGGAAATCGAGTTTCTTTGCCTTGGGCTTTAACTCCTCGAGGGTGGCCTCAAAGAAAAGCCGAACCGGAGCCGTGCGGGTGTTGTCGGGGATGATGGCGAGGATCCTTTTCCCCCGCCAGTCGTGCCGTGCCAGGGCTTCGCGGAAGTGCTCGCCCATCTTTTGCGGGGAGAAGGTGGTCTGCTCGTTCCCCAGGGCAAAGAGCATCATCCTGCCGTCACCTCCCACTCCGTGTGGAACGTTCCCTCCCGGTCGATTCTCCGGTAGGTGTGGGCACCGAAGTAATCCCGCTGAGCCTGGATGAGGTTGGCCGGAAGCTTTTCCGAGCACCAGGCATCAAGGTACGCTAAAGCCGCGGAGAGAACCGGAGCCGGAATGCCGTGCTCTGCAGAGAGTATGCAGACCTTCCGGAGGGCCGGGAATTTCTCCTGCACCTCGCCACGGAACTCTCCGGTGGCGAAGAGTAGCGGTGCATCATGGAGCGCAAGGGCTTTCTGGATACGTCCAAGGAGGAGCGCCTTCAGAATGCATCCACCTTTCCAGATACGGGCGATTTCTGGGAGGTTCAGGTGGTAAGCGAAGACACGACTTGCCTCTTGGAGGAGATGAAAGCCTTCGGAAAATGCTGCGAGTTCCGCAAGGTAAAGAGCATCGGAGAGGAGGAGAGAGATTTCCTCAGACCATGGGAGGGTTTGTTTGGGGATGGAGAAGCGGGAGGCAATTTGAGTGCGCTCGTTTTTAAACGATGAGAGACTGCGGGCGACGACCGACTGGGTAATGGTGGGAGTGGGAATTCCCAGGTCAAGCGCCACCTGGGAAGTCCACTTCCCCGTTCCTTTCTGCTCGGCGGCATCGAGAATGAGGTCCACAAGAGGTGTCTTCGTTTCCGGGTCCTCATAGGCGAGAACCCTTGCGGTGATGTCCACAAGGTATGAGTTGAGGTGCGGCAACGTATCCCAATGGGCAAAAATTCTGGCGATTTCTGGCGCGCGGAGTCCAAAGATTTTTCGCAGGAGGTCGTACACTTCAGCAATGGCACCCATAAAGGCGTACTCAATGCCGTTGTGGACCATTTTCACAAAATGTCCGCATGACCCCGGTCCAAGGTAGGTGCAGCAGGGCCCATCTTCCACCTGGGCGGCTGCCTTTTCAAGGATATCCTGCACGAGCGCATAACCCTCTCTGTGTCCCCCCGGCATGAGCGAGGGACCGTGGAGTGCTCCATGTTCCCCACCACTTATCCCCATGCCGAGGTAGAGCAATCCCCGCCTTTCGGCCTCTACGATTCTCCGGTCGGTATCCCGGAAGAAGGAGTTCCCGCCATCGATCACGAGATCCCCTTCTTCTAAAAGGGGAAAGAGGGCTTTGAGGAATTCGTCAACTGCCTCACCCGCCTTCACCATAAGGAGGATTTTGCGCGGCCGCTTGAGGGAGGACACGAATTCCTGGAGGTCATATGCTGGACGAATGGGTTCTCCCTTCACCCTGGTTTCGAAGAACTCCTGTGTTTTTGCTGCGGTCCGGTTGAAGACCGCAACAGGGAACCCTTTGCGGGCAATGTTCAGCGCGAGATTCTGCCCCATGACGGCCATGCCGATGATGCCGATGGCACAAGTCCCTTCCACACCCACACCCCCTCTGTCCTTTTCGCTATTATACCGCGGTGGATTACAGGGGGAACCGGATAAAGCCAAGGAGGAAGAGGAGGCCGAGGATCACCGGCTGATGGAAGAGGTAAATGGTGAGGGAGTGGCGTCCCAGAAAGGCCAGTCCCCGAAAGGGAAAGGCAGGGATGTTTGGGGGGATGAACCTCCTCTCCCCCCTGGGGTAGAGGAAGTTCCCTGCAAAGATTCCCAGAAGCACCACCCCGAACCAGGGAAAAAGGGGGAAGTAGTCGAGGGTGGAGAATCGTGGAGGCTTGAAGCCAAGGAAAAGGAGAAAGGAGAACGGGAAAATCCTTAAGGAGAGGAAGTATCCGGCCACAATACTCCCTATGCCCCCGAGAAAGCTCAGCCACGGTCGAGGAATAAAGGGATAGGCGAGGATGATCGACGTCCCTATGCAATGGAGGACGCCGAAGCGAACGTACGCTTCGGGGATGGCAAGGTAAGTAACGAGAGTGATGGCCATGCCATAGAAGAAGAGGAGAAGTCCTCTTTTCAGGTACTTCGAGAATGGAACGACGTTGCGGTGTTTCCGCTCCCGGGAAAAGCTCAAGGTCAGAGAGAGTCCTGCAAGGCCGATGAACAGCGAAGCGCCGAAGAGTACATACCCTCGCCAGAAGGGCGAGAAGAGGTTCATCTTGAGATTGCCAAAGAACACGAGATCAAAGAGGGTGTGGTACAGAAGCATCATGACAATGGCGCAACCCCGGAGGGCGTCAACCTCGGGGAACCTGTTTTGTCCGCTCCTTTGCATGGTTTTCCTCTCCCTTCTTTCATTGTACCAGAAGTGCCCGTGGTATAATCTTGGAAAAGGCCAGGAGGCAAAATGCGGCGGACAAAGATTATCTGCACCCTTGGTCCTTCCTCGGTAGAATATGAGATTCTCCTTGACATAGTTCGTGCCGGAATGGACGTGGCGCGGATCAACTTCTCCCATGGCGACCCTGCTTTTTACCATCGTGCAGTTGAACTTGTGCGGAGGGCTTCCCGGGAACTCCGAAAGCCTGTGGCTATCCTTGCTGACCTCCAGGGCATCAAAATCCGTATCGGGGAAGTGGAGCAGGGGGCTGTGGAGCTTGAGAAGGGTTCCTCGGTGGTTGTCCTCCCCGGAGAGGGTGTGACGACATCGCAAAAGCTGTACATCCGCTACGAACCCCTCCTTGAGGACCTGAAGGTGGGAGACGATATCCTCCTTGACGATGGTCTGATAAAGCTCGAGGTGCAGGAGAAATTCGCCGATCGCCTTCACGCGACGGTGCTTGAGGGTGGAGTGCTCCGTTCGCGAAAAGGTGTCCATTTTCCCCGCACGAATACCTCGGCCCGGACGTTCACGGAAAAGGACCAGAGGGACCTGGAAATGGCGGTGCACCTTGGGGTTGACTACGTTGCCCTCTCTTTTGTTCGGGATGGGGAAGATATCGCCAGAGTCCGGTCCTGGGGAAAGACAAGGGGGCTTCGCCTTCCTCCGCTTATCGCCAAGATCGAACGGAAAGAGGCCCTGCACGCTGCAGAAGAAATTGCCCAAGAAGCCGATGGTCTCATGGTGGCCCGGGGGGATCTGGGGGTTGAGGCTCCCATTGAGATGGTCCCAGTATACCAGAAAATGCTCGTGAAACTTGCGAAAGAGCGTGGGAAAATTGCCATCATCGCCACGCAAATGCTTGAGTCGATGCGAGAGTCCTCAAGCCCCACAAGGGCAGAGGTAACGGACATCGCCAATGCCGTCCTTGACGGTGCTGACGCCCTTATGCTTTCGGCGGAGACTGCAATCGGGAAGTATCCGGTACTTGCCACGCAGATGATGCACACAGTGATTGAAGCGACGGAGACTCATCTTGCCTCGCGCATCCCTTCTTTCTACCGGCCCCGGGGGATGCTCCCCGAGGCCATTGTTTTTGGAGCGTTGCAGACCGCCTGTAACGTCAATGCTCGGGCTCTTGTGGTGTTCACCCATTCCGGTTTCACCGCTCTGGTTCTGTCTTCCTTTCGACCAGGGATGCCCATCCTCGCCCTCACCCCTGAAGAGGGGACCGCTCGCCAGCTTGCCCTGGTGTGGGGGGTGTTGTCCGAGGTTCTCGATGTGCCTGAAGAAGCAGAGAGCATTACCCTTCTTCGCAGAGCCGAGGAAATGCTCCTCAAAAGGGAGCTCGCCCGGCCCGGTGACCCTGTGGTGTTTGTGGCAAGCTCCCCTTTTCTGGGGTACCGGAACCTCATCCGGCTGCACCGCCTGGGTGAGCCTTTCACCGACGAAGGAACTCCTCCCGGTACACCAGCCCCTGAGCCCACCGGATGAAGCGGTAAGGGTAGATTTCCGGTGGGGCGCTCACGGCATCAAGCAGAGCAACATCCTCTTCGGCAAGACGCCACCCTACGCACCCGAGGTTATCTTCGAGTTGTTCAAGAGTTCGAACGCCGAGGATGGGGATAACGTCTTTTCTCGTGAGCAACCAGTTGAGAGCAACCTGGGGGATCGTCTTCCCGTATTTCTCCGCGAGTTTCCCGACCGTCTCGAGAATCTGGAAGTTCTTCTCCGTTGCCCGGCGTTCCCAGGCTTCTTCCCAGTCCTTTTTCGCCTGGGCAATCCGCCCTTCTTTGGGTGGGGTATGGGGAGTGTACTTTCCAGAGAGGAATCCGCCTCCCAGAGGCCCCCAGGCCATGATGCTCAGTCCTCCGTCGTAGCAGGCAGGGATGACCTCGTACTCGATATTTCGCTCCACAAGGCTGTATTGCATCTGGGCGGAGATGGGACGGGGGAAATCGTACTTTTCGCAGAGGCTGACGACTTTCGTAATCTGCCACCCGGTGTAGTTAGAAACTCCGACGTAGCGAATGTGTCCCTGCTCAACGAGGTAGGCCAGCGTTTCGAAGGTTTCCTCAAGGGGGGTGAAGGCATCGAAGCAGTGAATCTGGTAGAGGTCGATGTAGTCCGTTTGCAGGCGCTTGAGGCTGTCAAAAACGGCCTTCAATATGTGTTTTCGGCTGGCTCCGCCATCATACGGTCCCTCGCCCATCCGGAAGAACACCTTGGTCGCCAGAACAATATTGTCTCTTTTTCCCCGGAGCGCCCGTCCGAGAATGCTCTCCGAAACACCCTGGCTGTAGACGTTGGCGGTGTCGATGAAGTTCCCTCCCGCATCGAGGTAACGGAAAAGGATGGCCACGGCCTCCTCTTCGGGTGTTTCTCGGCCGAAGGTCATGGTTCCCAGAGACACTTCGGAAACGTGCAGACCACTTTTCCCCAGAGGTACATACCGCATGTTTATCCCTCCTTCGTGAAGTGTTTCACCGTTCCCCGCAGATGTTCTCGTTCGAGAAAGCCAAAGAGCGCATCCTTTTGGTCCTCAGGGATGGTGAAGGAAACCTCGCAGCACGTTCTCTCCAGCCTGAGGTGCTCTTTCGTTTTGAGGTGCTGCAGGAGGCGGTGGACGAAAAGCTCAAAGGCCTGTGGTTCGGTGGTAACGGTGATCCTCTCCTCCTGTACATAGGGAATGAGCTCAGAAGCTTTGAGGACTCCGGCGGCGGCATCTCCGTAGGCTTCAATGAGCCCCCGGATGCCCAGCTTCTTCCCCCCGAAGTACCGGGCAACCACCACCATGCTGTTCGTCACCGCAAAGCGTCGCAAAACCCCAAGAACCGGCCGGCCGGCACTGCCCTTTGGTTCCCCGCCGTCTGAGGCGTACTCCTTTTCTCCCTGGGGACCGAATCGAAAGGCGTAGACGTAGTGAGTGGCCTGGGGGCAGCACTCCATGGCCCTCTTGAGTTTCTCCCGGCTCTCCTCGGGGCGAAACAGGCGAAAGCTCATGGCCACGAAACGAGACTTCTCGCGGCTCAGTTCCCACAGGGCCTCGGTCTTTATGGTGAAGAGCGCTTTTCCGGACATAGCCCGAAGACTTTCCGGTGATTTGAGCTTCCAAAAACATCATACCATCGCCTTTTCGCAAAATGAAGCGTGGGGTAGAGGTTCTTCCCAGGGGTCTCAAGGGTCTGCAGCTTTTTGATAGAAACACCCCATGGGGGGTTGACAGGGAGAGAACAGCTTTGCCATAATCATAGTAGCTCATGCTGAAAACGTTTTTATAAACACGATTCTCCACACCTCGAAAAGGAGGGGATGTTCTTGGGCAAGGCAAAAATTTCCATCGGAAGCTGGGCTTACGCCATCGGTCCCTATGCAAGCCACCCCGTGCCTCTCGATGAAGTGATCATGCGCCTTTCAGAACTCGGTTTTGACGGCATTGAACTCGGTGGTTTCAAACCCCACGCTCATCCTGACCTCTACCCCACAAAGGAGGACCGCAAGAAGCTCCTCGGGCTTCTTGAGAAGTACCGCCTCGGCGTCAGTGCCTACGTTGCGGACCTCTGGAGTTTCCCCTTTGCCAGCGGTGACCCAAAAATTGTCCAGGCCTATGAGGACATGTTTGACCGGTCGCTGGAGTTCTGCGTCGACTGTGGTTTCGACAAAATCCGCGTGGACACCGTAACCGGGACACCCTTCCCCAGGGACTGGGACTACAGGGAGACCTGGGATCGGGTTGTGGCGATGTTCCAGAAATGCGCGGATAAGGCCCGGGATGTAGGTGTCATGGTGGTGTGGGAATTTGAGCCCGGGTTCATTTTCAACAAGCCCAGCGAAATCAGGAAGATGCACGACGATGTGAATCGGGAGAACTTCAAGATCCTCCTTGATACGAGTCATGCCCAGATGTGTGCCGTGGTTGGGGCAAAGCAGACCGAGCCCAGGGAAACCCTTCCCGGGGGCATTCTGGAGCTCATTGACATGCTTCGGGGACGTATTGGGCACGTGCACCTCATCGACTCGGACAACACCCTCCACGACGACGAGACGAGTACCCACGCTCCTTTCGGGACCGGGTACATCGATTTTGAAAAGGTCATCCCGGCAATTGTGGCGAGTGGCTACACCTCGGACTGGTGGTGCATTGACCTCTGCTTCTGGCCCAATGCCTGGGATATTACGGCCGATTCCATCAGGTTCCTTCGAGACCTTTTCGCCAGGCTCGGCATGGCGTAAGGAGGGAGACCATGATTCCTGCGACGATGAAGGCCTGGGTATTCTACGAGCCGGAGGTTATGAAGTTTGAGGAAGTCCCGGTGCCGGACATTGCCGATGATGAACTCCTCATTCGGGTACGTGCCTGTGGCATCTGCGGGTCTGACGTTGCCTACTACTGGGGTCTTTCCCCTCTTGAAACACCAACGGGCAAAGGACCCCTTATTCTCGGGCACGAGTTTTCCGGGGAGGTCGTAAAAGTCGGGAAGGTTCCCGCAGAGCGCAAGCTCTTTTCCGTGGGTGATCGGGTCACGGTGAACCCGGTGCAGTACTGCAACGCCTGTGAGGTGTGTTACCGGGGGTTCGTGAACCTCTGCGAGAATAAAAAGGTCCTCGGGGTTTCGGCGAATGGTGCCTTCGCAGAATACGTGGTATCCCACTACACCCATGTGTACAGGCTTCCTGAGAATGTCTCTTTCAAGGCCGGAGCCTTTGTGGAACCCCTGGCCAATGCGGTGTACGGAGTGAAAAATCTCCAGGTTGGCCTTGGGGATACGGTGGTGGTTTTCGGTCCTGGGGCCATTGGGCTCTCTGTTGTGTCCCTCGTGAAGCGGAGTGGTGCAGGGAAAGTGATCCTTGTGGGAACTCAAGATTTCCGGCTTGAGGTGGGAAAGGCGATGGGGGCCGATGAACTTCTCAACGTCAGAGATGCTTCGTCGCCGTACTATGCGCCAAACGTCGTTGAGCGTATTTCGCAGCTCACCGGGGGACGCATGGCGGATCGGGTGATTGTGGTCACGGGGAGTAAAGAGGCCATGCAGCTTGCCCTTGAAGTCTCCGGGCGCCGTTCCAACATCGTGTACTTTGGACTTCCAGGGGCAAAGGACGTCATAGAGGTTCCTGCACTTTCTTCCATTTTCTGGGATAAGAACATTCGCTTCTCTTGGCTTGCGCCGTTCACCTGGGTTGAGGCCATCCAGAGCATTGCCGGAGGCCTTGTGGATGCCGAGCGTCTCGTGACCCATGTGTTTCCGCTTGAGAAGCTCATGGAAGGCCTCCAGGTGGCCCGGGAAAAGAAAGGCAATCCTTTGAAAGTGATGGTGGTGATGGAGTAGGGGGGTGAGAGCGAAAGGCAAGCACGCTTTTTGGACCATTGTGGTGCATGGAACCATGGGTCATACTTCTTCAAGGGGGGTTAGTACATGAAGCGCATTGTAGGTTTGGTTCTTGTTGTTCTGGTATGCCTTTCCGGTATTGCCCTTGCCGAGGAGAAAGTGCTGAGCATTCTCTGCGGTGAGTACACCCCGGGTCACTGGATGTACGAGCTTGCGCAGCAGGACTTCACTGCCAAAACCGGTATCCAGGTGAAATTCGACTTTGTCGCCTGGGCCCAGTACACCGATAAGATTCTCGTTACGCTTTCGGCTCACGACGCAAGTTACGACATCATCGTTGGGGATAGTCAGCTCCTTGGAGCGGCAGTCTCCGGTGGCCATTATGTGGAGCTCACGGATTGGCTGAAAGAGAACGTTGCTTTCGATAAACTTGCTCCTCGCCCGCAGAAGCTCTACGGTGAGTACCCTCCGGATAGCGGCCGATACTATGGTGTTTCTGCAGTTCTTGATGTCCCTATTATTGCCTACCGGAAGGACCTCTTTGAGGACCCCAATGAGCAGGCGGCTTTCAAAGCAAAGTACGGATACGATTTGAAGGTTCCGGAAACCTGGGAAGAGTTCCGGGACATCGCCGAGTTCTTCACCCGCCCCGAGAAGAACTTCTACGGCCTTGCCTACTGGCCAGCAAAAACATTCGACGCGGTCACCATGGGGTTCCAGCCGGTACTCTGGAGCTTTGGCGCTGACTACCATGCTCCGGGGAGCTACGAGGTTGAAGGATACCTGAATAGCGATGCAGGAGTGAAGGCTCTTGAATTCTACGTTGGGCTCATGAAGTTCGCTCCTCCGGGTTCGGAGAACTACTACTGGAATGAGTGTACCCAGGCCTTCTCCCAGGGGCTTGTGGCCATGGCGTTTCAGTGGGGTTCCTGGGCGGAAGGATTCGTGAACCCGGCAACCAATCCGCAGTACTACGATAAAGTTGGGTTCTTCCCCTTCCCGGGGAAGCGTGCAGAGGACGGTACGCTTCGCCGTTTTGCTTCCCATGGTGGTCAGGGTCTCAATGTTGTCACCTACTCGAAGAACCTCGACGCTGCATATGAGTTCATCAAGTGGTGGTGTGATGAAGAGACCCAGAGAAAGTACATGGCCATGGGCGGTGTGCCCATTCTCACAGACCTCCTGAACTCTCCAGAGTTCCTGAACGCCAAGCCCTATAACCCGGCCATGGCCGAGTCATTCCAGTACGTGAAGGACTTCTGGACCATTCCGGAGTACGCGGCGCTCCTTGAGGTAACCCAGAAGTACTGGTCAGCTGCCTGTGCGGGAATGATGAGCCCGAAAGAGGCGATGGACGCAGTCGCAAAAGAGCATACGGCCATCCTGAAGGAGGCCGGATACCTGAAGTAGGAGGAAAACACCCGGGGGCCAGAGAGCCCCCGGGTGTCTGGGGGAATTGCCGGTGAAGGACGGGGGAAAGCTCTACCAGAAAGACATCAGTGAGTACCGGATGAAGCTTCTCTTCATCGGTCCGACCATACTCGTGCTCATCGTGATGAATGTCTTCCCCCTTATCTGGTCTCTGGGGTTGAGTTTCACGAACTACTCGTCCCTGGTTAGCCGGAAGATTTCGTTCGTCGGCTTTGCCAACTACGCGAGGATTCTCTCCGACCCTCTGATCTGGAAGTACTTTCAGATTACAGCGCGCCTTGTGATCGTGGCAGTAGGGGTGGAGTTCCTCCTGGGGTTTGGACTGGCCCTGCTTTTGAAGGAACGCTTCAGGGGCTGGGGTCTTGTGACGACGCTCATGCTCATCCCCATGATGCTGTCCCCTGTGGTTGTGGGCCTTTTCTGGACCTTCATCATGGACGCAAACTTCGGGCTCTTGAATTTCCTTTTCTCCCTTTTTGGGCTTCGCCGGGTCCTGTGGCTCACGGATCCCAAAATCGCCCTCTACTCCATTGCTCTGGTGGACATCTGGATGTGGACACCGTTTGTTATGCTCATTTCCCTTACCGGGCTTCTTGCCATTCCCCAATCCCTCTACGAGGCTGCAGACATCGACATGGCCTCTTTCTGGTTCAAATTCCGGAGGATTACCCTGCCCCTTGTGTCACCCCTGCTCATTCTGGCGGTGCTTTTCCGGGTGATCGATGCCTTCAAGATGTTCGACCTCGTCTTCATTATGACCGGTGGGGGTCCTGGAGACGTTACGGAGACGATCTCCATGAGCCTGTACCGTCTGGCCTTCAACAAGTTCAAAACGGGGGAGTCCTGTGCCATGGCGTACATCATCCTCATTCTTGTCATTGCTTTGAGCAATCTCCTCATTCGCTGGATTCAGAGAACTCGAGCGTAAGGGGGAAGGACAGTGGTCTGGAAAGTCGCAAAAGGCATTCTCATTGCGCTTGCTCTTGTCTTTTTCCTCCTTCCCATTTACTGGATTGTGGCCACGTCCTTCAAACAGTGGCCGGATATCTTCGCCATACCTCCGAAGTTCGTTTTTCGAGGGACTCTCGTGCATTACCTCACCCTCTTCAACATCCGTCCCGAGGAAGCGGCGAAATTCGGGCAGGTGGGGAAATCGCTCTTCCCCCCGAGGTTTCTGAATAGTATAGTTATTGCCGGAGTGAGTACGGTGCTCTCCGTTGCTCTGGGGACGTTCTCCGCCTATGCCTTTTCTCGTTTTCGGGTGCGAGGCGAAAACGACCTCCTCTTTTTCATCCTCTCCACGAGAATGCTCCCTCCTATCGTGGTGGGGATTCCGTTCTTTGTGGTGTACCGTGCTTTGGGTCTTATCGATACCCACATAGGGCTTATTCTCCTCTACATGACCTTCAACCTTTCCTTTGCCGTGTGGCTCATGAAAGGTTTCATTGACGAGATTCCCAGGGAGTTTGAGGAGGCGGCGATGGTTGATGGCTACACAAGGTTTGAGGCGTTCTTCAAGGTTATCCTGCCTCAGGCGCTTTCGGGAATTGCCGCCACAGCGGTCTTCTGCCTCATCGCTGCCTGGAACGAGTTCTTCTTCGCCCTTATTCTCACCTCCGAGAAGGCCCGTACTGCTCCCCCGTCCATTGCCGCCATTCAGGGGACATCGGGGATCAACTGGGGACAGATTGCGGCTGGGGTCACCGTGTTCCTCCTGCCGGTTGTGGTTTTCACCTTCCTTGTGCGGAAGTACCTGGCTCGGGGGTTGACCTTTGGCGTTATCAAGAGGTAGAGGGAAGATATAATGGAAAGAGTGCGGCTGGAGGGTCTTTCGAAGCGATTCGGTGCTTTCGAGGCGGTGCAGGATGTCACCCTGAGCGTCTTTGAGGGGGAGTTTGTCGTCTTTCTGGGGCCTTCGGGGTGCGGGAAAACCACAACGCTTCGGATGATTGCCGGGCTTGAAAAGCCGACAAGAGGCGACATCTTTATTGCCGGGAAGCGGGTGACCCAGCTTCCTCCTGCCCGCCGCAACATCGCCTTTGTTTTCCAGAACTATGCGCTCTACCCCCACATGACGGCTTTTGAGAACATCGCTTTTCCTCTTGAGGCTCAGGGGGTTCCCCGTGAGGAGGTACAGCGAAGAGTTCGGGAGGTAGCAAAAATTCTCGGCCTTGAACATCTCCTTGCTCTTCGCCCGGCACAGCTCTCAAGCGGTGACATGCAGAAGGTGGCCCTGGGAAGGGCCATGGTCCGGAGACCCCAGGTGTTCCTCATGGATGAACCACTCAGTGGGCTCGATGCAAAGCTCAGGGAAGAGATGCGGGCAGAGCTCAAGAGGCTCCACATAGAAATCGGGGCGACCACGATTTACGTGACTCACGACCAGATAGAAGCCATGAGCATGGCCGACCGTATTGTGGTGATGAACGAAGGGAGGATCCAGCAGGTGGGGTCACCGAAGGAGGTGTATCTCCACCCCGAGAACCTCTTCGTGGCGCATTTCATCGGGAGCCCCGGGATGAACTTCATCCCCTTGCTCTTTCTCGGGGAAGGTCGGGGATTTCGTCTTGAGAACGGGGAGAGCATCCGCTGCGAGGCGATGGAAAAACTCGCGATGCAGCGCGGCGTTCGGGAGTGCATTCTTGGTATTCGCCCCGAGTTCCTCTCTATCGCTGCATCTGGCGAGATCCGTGGGAGTGTTGTGAGTGTCGAGCCGTTGGGGTACAAGAATCTCTATGCGGTGGAAATAGCCCCGGGTCGCATCATCAGGGTGGAGGACATGCGTCGGGAACGGTTTTCCGGGAATGTGTCACTTGCGGTCCGCTGGGAAGCGGCTTGCCTTTTCGACCCCAAGACCGGTCAGAGCATTCGGTGAGACTATGGCTGAGGTCGTTTTGAGGGATGTGGAGAAACGATTCGGGAAGATCCAGGCTCTTCGAGGTATGACCCTTGAGGTTCGGGATGGAGAGTTTCTGGTGCTTCTTGGGCCAACCGGAGCTGGAAAAACAACCACGCTTCGAATCGTCAGCGGCCTGGAAGAACCCGATCGTGGCGATGTCTTCATCGATGGAGTTCGAATGAATGGCGTTGCACCAAGGGATCGGAACTGTGCTTTCGTCTTCCAGAATTACATCCTGTACCCGCACCTGACAGTTTATGACAATCTCGCCTTCCCCCTCCGTTCGAAGCTCTGGCGGACTGAAGAGGGTGAAATTCGGAAGAGAATCGAACACGTTGCCCGGGTGTTGAAGATTGAGCACCTTCTCCAGCGGAAGCCTGATAAGCTCAGTGGAGGAGAACAGCAGCGTGTGGCTCTGGGAAGGGCCATGGTCCGGAACCCCAGGATTTTCCTCATGGATGAACCACTCTCCAACCTCGATGCAAAGCTCAGGGAAGAGATGCGCGTGGAACTCAAAAGCCTCCAGAAGAATCTCGGAGCAACCTTTTTCTTCGTCACCCACGACCATGTGGAAGCGATGACGCTCGGCGACCGGGTGGCGGTGCTCAACCAGGGGGTCCTGCAGCAGGTGGGGACTCCCGAGGAGGTTTACGAGTACCCGGCGAATGTCTTCGTCGCCCGCTTTGTGGGGAACCCAGAAATGAATTTCCTTGAGGGATTCCCCGAGGGAGGAAAGCTCTACCTCGGGGATCTTGCTCTTGCCCTTGACCTTGAAAAAGTCTGGAAGGGGAGGGAGGTATTGCCCTCCCGGGTTCTTGTGGGGATACGTCCGGAGAACATTCTCCTCGGGCAGGGTGGAACCGTGGGAGAGGTTTACCTCGTGGAGGACCTCGGGGCGGATAAAATCGTTCGCCTGCGGGTGGGGGAGACCCTTCTTCGGGTACGGGTTCCAAAAGAAGCGGAGTTCTCTGTTGGAGAGAAAGTTCCGTATCTTCTGGTGCACGAGAAACTCCTCTTCTTCGATCCGATTACGGAGAAGCGTCTTGGGTGAATGCCGTGAGGCGAGGGGTTCATCGGGTGACCATGAGAGATGTGGCGAAGGAAGCGGGAGTAGCCCTCTCGACCGTGTCGCACTTTCTGAACGGCACGGCTCCGGTTGCTCCGGAAACGAGGAAGAAAATCCTCGAAGCCATCGAGCGGCTCAACTACCGTCCTGACTTCACTGCTCGGAACCTCAAGCGGCAGAAGACCAGTGCCCTGGGTCTCTTCATTCCGGACGTTACCAACCCCTTCTATGCTGAACTCGCTCAGGGTGTCACCGATGTGGCCCAGGGAGCTGGCTACAGTGTCATCCTCTACGCCACGTCCTATAAGGAGAAGCTCGAGGAGAGCTTTGTGAGTCTTGTGGAGCAGCACCAGGTTGATGGGGTGGTGATTGCCTACAGTTTCATCGCTGAGCGCCTCTGGGGTCGTCTTGCCTCAAGCGGTGTTCCTGCTGTTCTTGTGGACGTATACCCGACAAACGACCTCTGGCCTTCGGTAGTAGTGGACAACGAGAAGGGTGTTGAGAAAGCTCTGCGGTATCTTGTATCTTTAGGCCACACCGATATCGGGTACCTGAGCGAACCTCCGTATGTCCTGTCCTTGGTCAAAAGGCAGCGAGCCTTCCTCAGCTTCATGAAACGGAAGGGTCTGCCGCTTCGGGATGAATGGGTGCTTGTGGAGAAGACCCAGAGGAACCGGGTGGAGATTGGTTTCACTTTAGGGAAGAAGCTCCTTAAGGAGAAAAAGCGTCCCACGGCCGTTGTTGCAAGCTCGGACCTTGTGGCGGTGGGGGCGCTCAAGGCCTTTTTGAGCTCTGGAGTTCGTGTTCCCGAGGACATCTCCGTTGTAGGCTTTGACGATATTCTCCTCGCCTCCTACGTGCATCCGTCGCTCACCACAGTTCGCCAGCCCAAGTACGAGATGGGTAGAACCGGCGTGGAATTTTTGCTACAATTTCTCCAGGGGAAGAACGATTGTCCACCACTCACACTCATCGAACCCGTCCTCGTGGAACGTGACTCCTGTCAAGGGAGGGGGTGAGAGGAAGACCTGAAAAACTGAAGAAGCGTTTCCTGGTCTTGCGTTGCATGCCTTTTGCAGAGAAACCTTTGAAAGGGGGGTTTGTCGATGAAGAAACTCGGGTTGGGTGTGCTTGTGGTGTTCCTTCTGGGGGTAATCCTTGGAGTGGCGGCGCTTGCCGAGGAAGAGGTAACCCTCACCATCACCTGGGCAGCCTGGGCGCCGATGGATGCCCTCATTGCCCTTGCGGAAGACTTCACCGCCAAAACCGGCATCAAGGTGAAAGGCGACCCGGTTCCCTGGCCGCAGTACCATGATAAGGTCTTCACTGAGTTTGCTTCAGGGAAAACGAGTTTTGACATCGTCCTTCCTGATTCCCAGTGGCTTGGTGAAGCAGTGGTCGGCGGACATCTCCTTGACATCACCGACTGGTTCAATGAACATGTGAAGAAGGAAGATTTCTACGATACCTTCATCAAGTCCTTCTGCGAGTATCCCGACGGGAGTGGCAGGTACTATGGTGTTCCGGCTCTGGGAGACTTCTTTGGAATGTGCTACCGGACTGACCTCTTCAACGATCCCGAGGAACAGAAAGCCTTCCAGGAGAAGTATGGCTATGCTCTGCAGGTTCCCGAAACCTGGAGCCAGCTCAAGGACATTGCCGAGTTCTTCACCCGTCCAGAAAAGAACCTCTACGGAGTGGCTCTGTGGCACGCCCCAATCCCAACGGCTGGACTCACCGATGAATTCCTCGCTGTGTTCTGGTCCTTTGGAGCAGAACTCTGGGATCCGGTGACCAAGCGTGTCAAGGGGTACCTGAATAGTGAAGAAGGTAAAGCCGCTGCCCGGTACTGGGTGGACATCTACAAGTACTGTCCTCCAGGTTCTGCCAACTACAGCATGGATGAAGCCAATACTGCCATGCAGCAGGGGCTTGTCGCCATGATGGGGACATACCTGGCATTCTATCCGGGCCTTGTGGATCCTAACCTCTCCCTGGTCTGGGATAAGGTTGACTTCTTCCCCACCCCGAAGGAGAAGGAGTGGTACGTCCAGCTCGGTGGGCAGGGTATGTCCATCTCGGCCTACACACCCCACAAGAAGGAAGCCCTCATGTTCCTCGAGTGGTGGCTCTCCCCCGAGACCCAGTGGAAATGGGCTCAGGCCGGGATGTTCAGCTGCATGAAGCCCATTGTTGAAGACGATAAATACCTTGAGTACGCACCGGTGAACAAGGTCGCCCGGGCGAGCTATCCGCACCTCAAGGACTACTGGGAGATCCCCGAGTACAACGAAATGGGTACGGTCATGGCAGAAATTCTCAATGCTGCCATCCTTGGGAAGTACACTCCTGAAGAGGCTATGGACCTCATTGCAGAAAAGCACGAGGAAATCCTTGAGCGTGCCGGTTACTACAAATGAGTGACGTTCAGGGGAAGCCCCGGAAGGGCTTCCCCTGAAATTTCTGGGGAGGGAGTGGAACTTGTCGGATATCCGGAATACCTGGGCCAATCGTGTGTCTGACCGGGGGATGCTCTATCTCTTTCTTCTTCCCACCTTTGGCTTTCTCCTTTTCCTCGTCATTTTCCCCCTTATCTGGTCACTGTATCTGAGCTTCTGCGAGTACTCGGCCAATGCTGCCAGGCCCCCGGTCTTTATCGGTATTGCGAACTACAGTTCCCTGTTTCGGGAAAAAGAGGTGTGGGACCGGTTCGTCACCACGGGAAAGTTTGTCTTCCTTGCCGTGGCCATTGAATTTTTCCTTGGGTTTGGTATTGCCATGCTCCTTAACCGGGAGTTCTACGGTAAGGGGCTTTTGACGACGCTCTTCATTCTCCCCATGATGTTTTCTCCCGCGGTCATCGGGAAATTCTTCCGTTTCATGATGGACACGAACTGGGGGATTCTCAATTACATCCTGGGCCGGCTCTTTGGCATGCCGAAGATTGCCTGGACAACGAGTTACGAGTATGCCCTGTACTCTCTGGTCATCGCCGATGTCTGGATCTGGACGCCTTTCATCGTGCTTCTGAGTTTAGCCGGACTCTCGAGTGTCCCTAAGTACCTCTACGAAGCTGCAGATGTTGACCGGGCCTCGGGGTGGTTCAAATTCCGCTACATCACCCTTCCCTACGTCGCTCCTATCCTCATCCTTGCCGTCCTTTTCCGGACCATGGATGCTTTCCGTTTCTTCGACGTGGTGTATGTACTCACCGAAGGGGGACCGGGGTACGCTACCCAGATCGTCCCCTTCTACATCTATAAACTCGCCTTTTCGTTCTGGCGGACGGGGCGGTCCTGTGCCCTGGCGTACGTGCTCCTCATTATCATCATCGCCCTGAGTAATATCTACATCACGTACCTTAATCGCCTGCGGAGAGCGTGAGGAGTGGAAGCGATGAACGAATTCCAGCGAAGAGCAGTCAAGAACCGTATCATCGTGGTTATCCTTGTTGTGCTTCTTTGTGTCTATCTTTTCCCGCTTTACTGGATGTTCTCCACGGCCACCAAGAGCAAGGTGGACGCCTTTGCCCTTCCTCCCAAATGGGTCTGGCGTCCGCAAATCGACAACTTCCGGAACATTTTCTATGTCGGTGCCGGGGGAGCCCTTGGAACGGTTCGTGGCATTGAGGTAAAGCCGAAACCCTCGGCTTTCTTGCGACAGCTCGGCAATAGCATTGTAGTGTCCTTCGTGAGTACACTTCTTGCCACGTTCCTCGGGGCACTCTCCGGGTACGTCTTCTCGAGGATGCAGGTTCGGGGCAAAGATGACCTGCTCTTCGTCATCCTGAGTAGCCGCATGCTGCCGCCTGTGGTCATCGCCATTCCTCTTGTCATGATGTACCGGGCTTTAGGGCTTTTTGATACTCGTTTTGGGCTCATCATCATGTACACGGTGTTCAATCTCGCCTTTGCCGTCTGGATGATGCGGAGTTTCGTCGACGATATCCCCCGGGAATACGAGGAGGCAGCGCTGGTTGACGGGTATTCCCGCTTCCAGGCCTTCTTCAAGTTTGTCTTCCCGGAGATGCGAGTGGGTATGGTGGCCACGGCCATTTTCAGCCTCATCATGACCTGGAACGAGTTTACTTTCTCGCTCCTTCTCACCGGGGAACGGGCTCGAACTGCGGTGCCCTCCATCGCCCACTCTCTCGGAACAGCAGGGGTGAACTGGGGGCACATTGCCGCGGGGTCATTCCTCATGGTTCTCCCTGTCGTTGTGTTCACTTTCCTTCTTGGCGGGAACCTTATCCGGGGTTTCACTTTTGGAGCGATAAAGGAGTAGATGGATATGAAATTCCTGGCGCGTATCAAAAAGTTCATGGAACCCCTCTCCATCGTGCTCATCGTCTTTGGTATTTTCAGCCTCTGCCAGCCCTTCGCCTTTTTCCTCTACCATTACGGTTTCGCCTTCCTTGGGGGAGGGACAGGGCTGTACATCCTCTTCTCCCACATTCCTCCCCTTGAGGAACTTGCCGGGGAGAAGGAGGCATAGCGATGTCCTCGGTGCGGGTTGAAAAGCTCTACAAGCGCTTCGGGCATGTGGAGGCGGTGAAGGGCATTTCTTTCGAGGTGAAGGAAGGAGAATTCACGGTTCTCCTTGGTCCCTCGGGTTGTGGAAAGACCACAACGCTCCGCTGCATTGCCGGACTGGAACAGCCAGACGGTGGGCGCATCTACTTCGACGACGAAGACGTGACCCCTCTGAGCCCGGCGGCCCGGAACATCGCCTTTGTGTTCCAGCTCTATGCTCTGTATCCCCATCTTACGGCGTACGACAACATCGCCTTCCCTTTGCGGGCAGAAGGACTGCCGAAGCAGGAAATCAGGCAACGGGTCGAAGAGGTTGTGCGACTTCTGCAGATTGAGGACATTCTCCACCTGAAACCCCGCAAGCTCACGAGTGGTCAGAAACAGCGGGTGGCTCTGGCTCGGGCAATCGTCCGTCGCCCCCGGGTTTTTCTCCTCGACGAGCCCCTCTCGAACATCGACGCCAAACTCCGGGAAGTCACCCGGGCCGAGCTCAAGAAGCTCCAGAAGTCCCTCCGCGCCACGACGATTTACGTAACCCACGACCAGGTGGAGGCCATGACCATGGCGGATAAGATTGTGGTCATGAATTTCGGGGATATTCAGCAAATCGGTTCACCCCATGAAGTGTACCACTACCCGGCCAATCTCTTTGTTGCCCGGTTCATCGGCAGCCCCGGCATGAACTTCATCCCTGGAAAAGTGGAGGAGAGGGAGGGAAGTCTGGGCGTAGTGATCGATAGTTCGTATTTCCTCCCTCTTGGGGAAGAACAGCGTATGGCGCTGCAGCGTCTTTCCCCTCCGGTGCGCCAGGTCGTCCTTGGGGTGCGTCCGGAGAACATCCTTGTGGTCCAGGAAGCTGAAAAGGTCCTTGATGGAGAGGTCTACGTGTTCGAACCCCTGGGAGTTCAGAACGTGGTGACCTTCCGCGTTTTGGGGTATCTCCTCAAGGCCCTTCTCCCCGGGGATAGAGTTCTGAGAGTGGGGGAGCGGGTTGCCCTTGGGTTCAGGGAAGTCCGTGTTTTCAATGCAGAAACGGAAAGACTCATCGCGTAGGTGGCGCCTATGGCACGTCTTGTGATTGAAGGATTGACCAAGAGGTTTGGGAGAATTACCGCCGTTTCCGGGCTTTCCCTTGAGGCAGAAAGCGGGACCATCACGGTACTCCTTGGTCCAACCGGAGCGGGAAAGACAACCACCCTTCGCTGTGTGGCAGGGCTTGAGCGGCCTGATGGTGGCGTCATTCGCATTGGAGAGCAGGTGGTCAACGACCTTCCCCCTAAAGACCGGGATGTGGCCTTCGTTTTCCAGAACTTCTCTCTCTATCCGCGGTACACGGTCTTTGAGAACATCGCTTCGCCGCTGCGTATTCGGAATATCTCAAAAGAGGAAATTGAGCGGCGGGTGAAGGAAGTCGCCCATTTCCTCCATATTGACCACCTCCTTTCCCGAAGGCCGATCCACATAAGCGGTGGGGAGATGCAGCGGGTGGCCATTGCCCGGGCACTGGTGCGAAACCCCAGGGTCTTCCTCCTTGACGAGCCCCTAACCAACCTCGACGCCAAAATCCGCGAGGAGATGCGTACCGAACTCAAGCGCCTGCAGAGCGAGACGGGTGCGACTTTCCTTTACGCCACCCCAGACCAGGCCGAGGCGCTCTCCATGGGAGACCGGATTGTCGTCATTCGCCAGGGACACGTCGTCCAGGTGGGGACACCACAGGAAATCTACCACTACCCCAGGAACGTTTTCGTTGCCGACTTTGTGGGAAGTCCTGGGATGAATTTCGTGCCGGCGATTTTTGAAGGGGAAAACCGTCTCAATGTAGGTCCGGGGTACTTCACGTTTACCCTTCCAGAGGATGCTGCCTCGATTTGCCGGAAGAATCTCAAAAACCCTGAGGTGATTTTTGGCATTCGCCCTGAAGACATCACGATCTCTCAGGAAAAGAGAGAAAGCCTTTACCCCGCGCAGGTTGAAGTGGTGGAGCCTCTTGGGGTTATCCAGATTGTGCGTCTGCGCCTTGATGGGCATGTTCTCCGGGTACGGAGCGAAGAGGGAGCGCAGTTTGAGATTGGTGAGCGGGTCTTTTTCGGGTTTAAGAAGGAGAAAGTTCGCATTTTCGACCGCATGACCGAAGAACGCATTTTCTGAAAGGGGGATACCGGATGTTTGGCGTGAATCTCTTTCTCTGGACTGCGGCGTACACAGATAGCGAGGCCCACCTCATCCCCATGGTGAAAGAGCTTGGCTTTGATTGTGTGGAAATTCCTCTTGACCTTCTTGACGCCATTTCTGTGGAGAAGACGAAAGCACTTCTTGAGGAAAACGGGCTTGCGGTGACCGGGTGTGCCGTGGTAGGGGAACGGAGGGACCTCGTGAGTGACAGCGCTGAAATTCGCAAAGAGGCACTTGCTTACTTCACCCGCTGTCTCCAGATGCTCTCCGCCTGGGGTGGAACGGTGCTCTGCGGTCCCTGCTACTCTGCAGTGGGCAAACTCACCGGGGAAGCACGGACGGCGGAGGAGTGGAAGCGAGCGGTGGCAGGCCTCAAGGAACTCGCCAAGGTCGCCGAGGACTGCAATGTGAGAATCGCCGTTGAGCCCCTCAACCGCTTCGAAACGTACTTTTTGAACACCGCGGAGGATGCCGTGCGCCTTGTGGAAGAGGTGGGGAGTCCTTACGTGGGGATTCACCTCGATACTTTCCATATGAATATTGAGGAGAAGAGCCTCTACCAGGCGATCAAAGTGGCAGGGAGGTACCTCTTCCATGTCCATACCTGCGAGAATGACCGGGGAACACCTGGAGAGGGCCACGTGGAGTGGGATGAAGTTTTCCAGGCACTTCGGGAAGTCAACTACCAGGGGGCACTGGTCATAGAGTCCTTTGTCCCTGGTGTGAAGGAGATTGCCCGTGCGGCTTCCATATGGCGCCCCCTTGCGCCAAGTAGCGAATACATCGCGCGAAAGGGCCTCGAGTTCCTGAAAAAACACTGGAATCCCTGAACCCTTTTCTTCCATGCTACAATGGAGGAAAGGGAGGTTTGCATCAGCTTCGAGGGATTTGACTGTAACTGGCTGTGCTTAACTATTCGCCCGGGTGTTTACGAAGAAGCAGGCCGACGCTGGAAACCTCGAGCGGCAGATGGAGAGACTGCAGGCATACGCACGGGAGAAGGGCTACCGTGTAGTGGCGGAGTATTCGGATGTGGCTTCGGGTTCAACCAGAACCGCTGGGGCCTGGAACGGGTGCTAAAAAGCGCCGAACGGGGTGAGTTCAGAAAGTTCCTCATCGAATACCCCGACAGGTTGGCCAGGTTCGGGTACGCCTATTTAGAGCGCCATGTAAAGTACTGCGGTGTAGAGATAGAAGTTACTTCGCGGAAAGAGCCCGAGGACTCACATACGGAGCTGGTGCAAGATTTGTTAGCCATAGTGACTTCTTTTTCGGCCCGGCTGTATGGAGCGAGGGGTGGGAGGAAAATCCGGCAGGGCTTCCGGGAGCTGATAAGGGATGCCGGAGAGGCAAAAGAAGGACGAATTTAGCTTTACAGTATGCGGGGAGTTTTTTCCAGAGGTCTTCCCCGCCTCCCGGTCTCCAAGGTGGTACCGTGGCGGGGAAGACCCTCTTGAGACGGAGATGCGCCTTTTCTGCGCCTGCATGCGGTGGGCCTTCAACCGGCTCCTGGAAGGCGCTTCCCGCGATGAAATCAAAAAACTCGGCCAGGAGCTTTTCGGTCTCAACTCGCGGTATGCGGACGACGCCAGGCTTAAGGCACAAGGTGTGCTGGACTCCCAGAAAGAGCTCCTGCAACTGGAGATTGAGGAGACGGAAAAGAAGCTGGGCCGGGCAAGGCAAAAGCTCAGCCTGGCTATGAGGAAGCTGGCGGTGGCAGAGGAAAAAGGGGCTACACCAGAAGTTGTTGAAAAGCTTCATCTTACGGTCAAGGGACGGAGCAACCGGGTAGCGTCTTTAGAGAAGACGCTGGCCGAACTGGAGGCCCACCGGGAGAACGGGACCGTACCCAGGGTAGTGTTTGGCGGCAAGAAACTGTGGAAGAAGGTCTGCAAAGGCCGGGCCACGCGGGAGGAGTGGCGGGCCGCTCGCAAAAACCGCCTCTACTCCCGAGGGGACGAGACCAAAGGCGGCAACCCTAACATGAAGGTAACTTACCGGGAGGGGGAGTTCTCCCTGGCGGTGACCATCTCCCACCTCTCGGAGAAGGTAGGCGAGGACGCCCTGGGCCGTCCGAAGATGAGCCGCGCCCCGAGGGTGGAGGGCAGGTTGTGGCTGCCGGAGAAGCACCGGGACCTGGTGCGGGTATGGCTGGCCATGAAGCTACCCTATTCAGTAGAGCTGGTCCGCACCCTGGAGGGCCGCTATATAGTGCACCTGACGTTTGAACTGAGTAGAGTGCGGGAGCCCAACTTGGCTAAAGGTTGTTTAGCCTTGGACACGAACCCTGACGGAGTGGCCTTATGCAACATAAACGCTTCAGGCCAGCCGGAGCCGTGGCCGGAAGGTTTTAGTGTTTCATACCCAGGCAACCTGGGTAAATACGAAGGAGAGTTTCAGGTTACCACTTACCCTAACGGTTTTCTGTACATCAGGGTACCTGACTTGGCTTACGCTTCCGGCTTTCGGCGGGACTACCTGATAGGTGTCTTAGCCAAGGTAGTAGGAGACATAGCCTTCTTTCTGGGCAAGCCGGTTATCCTGGAAGACCTGGAGTTTGGGAAAGATAGGCTGGACACCAACAAGAAGTTCAACCGCATGGCTTCAAACTTTCCCTTTGCGAAGATGGTGGAGGCGGTGTGCCGGAGGGCGGTCAAAGAGGGAGTATCTTTCAAGCTCGTGGCTGCTCGGTACACGTCCACTATAGGTTACTGGAAGTACATGGAGCGTTACGCCGTTCCGGTGCACTGCTCGGCGGCACTTGTTGTAGGCCGCCGGGCGATGGGCTTTAAGGAACGGGTAACGAAAGAAACGAAGCAACTGGTAGCCCGTATCAAGCAAAACCTGACCCAAAAGGTCAATCCTGATACACCGAGGGAAGGAGAAGGGATGACCCGCAGGGTCAGGGCCTGCTTGAGACGGCTGGAGGGGAGGCTCCCTGTGCACAACGGGTTTGCCCCGTGGCAGCAGGAAGCGTATTGCTCCGTCTGGCGCGACTTAAAGCTTTTGGCCCTGTCCTTGCGGTGACCCCGTTTAGCCGGTGTCGGACAAACCGGTAGGCGTCCTAACAGGACGCGGGAGGCGGGAGCAATTCCCCGCCGGAAGGTCCACACAGTCCGGCGGTCCGTGCCAGTTGTGCCCTTCCGGTGCAGCACTCCCGTCCGGGTGGGACTCCCGGGCCGAGGTCCCCTGTCGCCCTGCCCCTCGGAGGGCAAATCAAATATCCGGAAGGAGGCGAAAGCCTGGTCTGGGGGCCGGCTTGGCTGAAAATAGAAACAGTCAAGTTTTTGAACCAGGTCGAGGTGCATGCGAAACTTTGAGTACTGGAATCCTACGCGCCTCTTTTTTGGACGAGGGGAGACCGACCGGGTAGGGCAGGAATGCCGCAAGTACGGAGAACGGGTGCTCCTTGCTTATGGTGGAGGGAGTATCAAAAAGACTGGTCTTTATGACCGGATAGTGCGTCGCCTGCAGGAGGCAGGGTGTTCGGTTACCGAACTCTCTGGTATTCAGCCCAATCCCCGAATCAGCAAGGTCCGGGAAGGAGTGGAAATCTGCCGGAGGGAGAGGGTTGAGGTTGTTCTGGCTGTGGGTGGGGGAAGCGTCATCGATACTGCCAAGATTGTTGCCGCAGGAGCGTGCTATGATGGTGACCCGTGGGATTTCTTTACGGGAAAGAGTATACCGGAACGGAAGCTCCCTCTGGGGACTGTTCTGACTCTTGCGGCCACAGGCTCTGAGATGAACCGGAATGCAGTCATCACGAATGACGAGACCAAGGAGAAACTCGTGGTGAAGAACCCTGTGCTTTTCCCTGACTTTTCCATCCTCGACCCCGAAAACACCTTCACCGTTCCGAAAGACCACACCGTCTACGGCATCGTGGACATGATGGCCCATGTGTTCGAGCAGTACTTCCATCCCGTTCCTGAAACGCCTCTCCAGGACCGCCTGGCAGAAAGCATCATGAAGACCATTATCGAGTATGCCCCAAGGGTCCTCGAAAACCCCAAAGACTACGATGCCCGGGCCACCATCATGTGGTGTGGGACACTGGCCCTCAACCACCTCATCGAAGCAGGATTGACAGGGGATTGGGCAACGCACCGGATGGAGCTTGAGTTAAGCGGTGTCTACGACATCCCCCACGGGGCGGGACTGGCCATTCTCTTCCCTCAGTGGATGGAGTACGTCCTTCCGCTCATTCCGAAAAAGTTCGCCCAGTTTGCTGAACGGGTATGGGACATTCCCCGCAATGGCCGGAGCGACGAGGAACTCGGAAGAGCAGGGATTGAGAGGACCCGGCAGTGGTTCCGGGAAATCGGTGCTCCCACGAGGCTTCGGGAAGTGGGCATTGGCGAGGAGCGCCTTGAGGAGATGGCCGAGAGGGTGGCAAAAAGAGGCCCCATTGGCTCGGTGAAAGTTCTCACGAAAGAAGACATCCTGGCGATTTACCGCCGATCCCTCTGACCACAACCTGACCCCGCACGGGGTCAGGTGCTTTTTATATATCCCCGCTTTGCGCATTCTTCCACAAAGCGCTGGTATTTCTCTTCGTAAAGGACTGAGAGTGCAGGGTCAGGCTCTTCCTGTGCCACCACGTGGACCATGTTCTGCGCTGCCTGAGATATCCCTCCAAAAAGCGGGCAGGCTGCCATGATACAGGCTCCTAAAGCAGCGTCGGGGAACCTGGGGAGGTAAAGAGGAAGCCCCAGGATGTTCGCCCGTATCTTCCGCCATATGGCGCTTTTCGAGCCGCTTCCCGAAACAAAAACCCGCTGGATTCGTGTGGCTCCAAGGTGCTCAAGGAGCTCGAATCCGTAACGTTCCACGTACCCCACACCCTCGAGGCAGGCGGCGTAGAATTCGAGGTCGTCTTTCCGTTCCCCCAGAGAGAAAAACTCTGCCTCCGGATGGGCGAAGGGGAAGCGTTCCCCCTTGCGAACCATGGGGTACACGACAAGGCCTGTGGGAAGGGGAAGGAGGGCAACCTTTTCATCCCATTCGGCAAGGTTCGCCTGAGGGAAGAAATGGGCAAGACACTCTCCTCCGGTGTTTGAGGCTCCTCCGGGAAGCCAGAAACCCTCGGGGTGGAGGTGGCAGTACACGCGCCCCAGAGGGTCCTTCACGTGGCGCTCGGAGATGCTTCGCACCACAAGGGTAGTACCAAGCGTTGAGGAAACATCCCCCGGTCTTGTGGCTCCCGAAGCGTAGAATGCTGCCGTTCCGTCCGTTGCTCCGGAAACGACAAGGGTCTTGGGAGAGAGGCCCCATGTTCTGGCAAGGGAAGAAGAAAGGGTACCGACAACCTCCCCGCTTTTCACCACTTTGGGGAGTTTTCCGAGAGGAATGCCAAGCTTTTCCTCGATGAAGGGAGGCCACCGTTTCTCCATAAGGTCGTAGCCCATTTTCAGGGTGTTTGAGATGTCCGAGATCCCGAAAACTCCGGTAAGGTGCCCCACGAGGTAATCCGTGGGGTGGAGGAAATACGCGGCTTTCTCGAAAATTTCGGGGAGGTTCCTTTTGAGCCAGAGGACCTTGCAGAGGGCAAAGGAGGGGTCGAAGCGGTACCCCAGACGTTCGGTGACGTCCTGTGCTGCTTCGTTCACGATGTGGGCCTCTTCCTGAGCTCGGGAATCGTTGTACATGAGGGCGTGCATGAGCGGCCGGCCCTGGACGTCAACAGGAACGACGGTTCCCGAGGTCGAGTCACAGGAGATGGCTCTAAGGGACGTGAGGGAGTGACCAAGGGCACTGAAGGCGGCAAGGGTTTTCCCAACGCATCGTTCTGTTTTCTCCCACCACTCTCTGGGGTCCTGCTCGAAACGCCGTCCTTCCTGGAGGGAGAACCGGATATCTTCTTTTTCTTCCACGATAACTTCCCCCCGGAGGTTCGCTACCATTGCCCGGACTCCCTGGGTACCGAGGTCGATACCAAGAACAAAGGTGTCCTTCACCCTGTTCACTCCTTTTGTGGTGCTTTGTTCTCTGTCATTGTACTACTCCTTTGCCCTGCGTGGTATAATACCTTTCCGCCCTCCAGGGTGGAGTTTTTCTGGGAAGGGGGGTACCGTTGAAAGACCTTCTCCTTGTTGGTCTTGGTGGAGCGCTGGGGGCTGTGCTCCGCTTCAGCGTGGGATGGTGGGTGCAGAGGAACATCCTGACCTTTCCCCTTGGGACCTTCCTCATCAATGTCCTGGGGAGCTTCTTTCTGGGCTTTGTCATGTATGCCGTCGAGTACGGTGGTTTCATTCACCGCGAACTTCGTGTTTTCCTCACCATCGGGGTTCTCGGAGCCTTCACCACTTTTTCTTCTCTGGAGTACGAATCCCTGCGGCTTTTTGAGGAAGGGGAGCTCTTGCTCTTCTTCCTCAACCTCTTCGGCAACGTTGTCCTGGGTCTTGGTGCGGTGGTGTTCGGGAAGATTCTGGCGGGCGTATTTTTCCGGTGAGCCATGAAGCGGGAAGAGGAAGCGGTCCTTTTGCGGATTTTCATCGGGGAATCGGACAAGTACAGGGGGAAGCCCCTCTACCAGTACCTTCTTGAGATGTTCCGGAAAGAGGGCCTGAGCGGGGCGACGGTCTTTCGTGGTATTGCCGGATTTGGGAAAAAGAGCGTGCTCCAGACGACCTCCATCCTCCGCCTCTCCGCGGATCTCCCAATCGTCATTGAGGTCGTGGACACCAGGGAGAAGATTGAGCGCATCAAGCCTATCATCGATGAGGCGGTGAAAGAAGGACTGGTGACGGAGGAGAAAGTACGGGTTTTCCTCTACGAGGGATAGAGGCTTTCCGTTTGCCCCCAGGGCCACAATGCACGCCTTTTGGGTCTTTCCCGGGTGGAACCTCGCCTGAGCCCGGTCGCAGTGTGGAGGATACCCGGGCGGAGGTTGACCCTCTTGCCCTCATAGAGTATAATTTTCGAAAGCAAAACTTCTTCAGGGCAGGGTGAGGGGAAACCCAATTCCCGACCGGCGGTGAGAGGCAGAAGCCTCAAGCCCGCGAGCCCCTCTTCGCTGAAGAGGGGTTGATCCGGTGGAAATCCGGGGCCGACGGTACAGTCCGGATGGGAGAAGAAGTTTCCAGGTTACCCTCAAGCCCTGAAGGCGAAAAGCTTTCAGGGTTTTTTGTTTGCCCTGGGAAGGAGAAAGGGAGGTTGCACCATGAAGAAGCACTTCATCTACGCCGGGGCTTTTGCTGCGCTGTCACTCGTTCTCGACCTTTTCGTCCACTTCCCCCTGATCCCCTCGGCATCGTTTCTGCTCTACAGGCCGGGGGACATCCCCATTCTCATGGTGAGCCTGAAGTTCGGTCCGGGGGCAGGGCTTTTTGCCACAGCTATTGTTGCGGTGCTTTTTGCCCTCCTCACCGGGCAGGGCGGTCCCTGGGGGATGCTCATGTACTTTCTGGCCTGCGGAACCTTTGTAGGAGTGGCAGGACTTCTGTACAGGCGGCATCGAACCCTCCGGGGGGCCTTCCTTGGCCTTCTGGCTGGGCTCTTCATGATGACCGGGGTCATGGCTTTTGCTAACCTCATCGTGACCCCCATCTACCTTGGGGTGCCAAGGAGCACGGTCCTCGGAATGATCCTCCCGGTTGTGGTACCCTTCAATCTCCTCAAGGGAGCCCTGAATGCCACGGTGACCCTTTTGCTCTACAAGAAGGTGAGCGTGTTCTTAGAAGGGGCTGTTCCGGCTCGGGCTGCTTCCCAGAAGCTCCAGTGAAAGAAGGAGGATTTTGTACCGGAGCCCGTACCCGGAAAACCCTCCGAGGGTGGACTTCCCCACCACCCGGTGGCAGGGGATGAAAAGAGGCAGGGGATTTCTCCCCACCGCCCTTCCCACGGCTCTTGTAGCCCGGGGAAGGGCGATTGTTTCTGCAAGGTCCCTGTAGGTGACCAGAGTCCCGTAGGGAATGGAGGCAACGACTTCAAGGACTCTCCTGGTGAAGGGAGAGAGGCTTCCAAGGTCACAAGGATATGGGAAACTCACGCGTTGCCCTTCAAAGTATGCCTGGACTCGGGAAACGACCTCGGGGAAGGGTGGTGTGCCGGTGGCGAGGCTTTCCGGTGCCACTCCGTAGCGGATGAGGTGTCTCAGGGCCTCCTCTTCCGTCCTCTGGGGCAGGACAAAATGGGTGAGGCTTTCCCGCCAGCCAAGGAGGGCAACACCAAAACGGGTGGGGATGAAACATATTGTGAGCTCCATGGTTTACTTCTCCCGTTTTCTGCGTATAATAAAAATAGCCTAAAGAAAGGTCAAGAGGAAATCCTGGGAAGGGGAAAAGTAGTCTCCGAGTCTCCCTCAAAGAGAGCCGGGAGAAGGTGGGAGCCTGGCAGGGAGATGGAGATGAATGGGCCCCTGAGGAGCAGGCCGAAGGACAGTAGGCTGTGCCGTTTTCCCCGATAGAGGAACAGAGTGGGGTGATGAGCCCAAGAAGGGTGGCACCGCGAGTTTGCCCCTCGTCCCTGGTGGCGAGGGGCTTTTTTGTAGAACACGCTGAAGGGGGGTTTGGCATGAGAAAGATAGGCATTGTGGTGTTCGTGCTTTTTGTACTCGGGATGTCTCTGGGAGCGCTGGCTCAAGATAAGGTGAAGATTGGGATCATGCAGATCATCGACCATCCGGCGCTCAACGCCGTTCGTCAAGGGTTCATCGATGCCATGAAGGAAGTCTATGGGTACGTGGAGGGTGAAAACATCGAATACGATGCCCAGTCTGCCCAGGGTGATGTGGCCACGGCCAACACCATTGCCCGGAAGTTTGTCACCGAGAAGGTGGACCTCATCGTTTCCATTGCCACGCCGACCTCGCAGGCGGCGGTGAATGCCACCAGGGATATCCCTATTGTTTTCTCCGCCGTGACCGATCCGGTGAGTGCCGGACTCGTGAAGAATCTGGAAAAGCCCGGTGGCAACGTCACGGGAATCTCGGATATGACCCCGGTAGCGCGGCAGATTGCGCTCATCAAGTTTCTCTTCCCTGAGGCAAAGCGGATTGGGACGCTCTACAATGCAGGAGAAGTGAACTCTGTGGTTACCAATGAACTCGCCAAAAAAGCCTGTGCCGAGCTCGGCCTTGAGCTTGTGGAGGCGACTGTGGCGAGCACGGCCGATGTGGCCATGGCTGCCCAGTCTCTTGTGGGGAAGGTCGACGCCATTTACGTCTCAACGGACAACACCGTGGTCAGCGCTCTGGATGCGGTGGGGAATGTGTGTCTGACCAACAAAATCCCCCTGATTCTTGCTGACCCGACGACCATTGGCAAGGGAGCACTTTGCGCCCTTGGGTTTGACTACTACCTCCATGGGAGACAGACTGCGGACATCGTGGCCCGAATTCTCAAGGGGGAGAAGCCTGGGGATATCCCGGTGGAATTCGCAAAGAAGCTCTCGCTCCTTGTGAATCAGAAGACCGTGGATGCTCTGGGTCTGTCCATGGCGGATCTTGAGGTTAAAGTGCAGCAGTTCGTTGAGGAAATGAAGAAAGAGGGCGTGGAGGTTACCTTCAGTAAGGTCGAGTGATGGAAGGGCCCCGCGCAGAGAGAGCAGGTTCTCTGCGCGGGGCTACGGAGGGAGGCCTGCGGTATTCGGGAATTCTTCCTCTACAGTGTTCAGGAAGGACTGCTTTTTGGCATTCTGGCTCTGGGGGTTTTCATCACCTTCCGGTGTTTGAATTTTCCCGATCTGACCGTTGACGGGAGTTACCCTCTTGGAGCGGCGGTCTTTGCCCTTATGATGTACCGGGGGTACGGCCCGGTGGTGGGTGTGGTGAGTGCCCTTGCAGCCGGGGCTTTAGCGGGGCTTTTCACCGGTATTCTCCATACCTTTTCCCGGATTCCTGCCCTTCTCTCGGGCATCCTCACCATGATCTGCCTGTATTCCATCAACCTCCGGATTATGGGGAGACCGAATATTTCGCTTTCGGAGAACCTCGGGCACCGGACGATTTTTGTGATCCTGCGGGATGCCTTCCCCACCGTTCCCGAAGTGTACGTCCGTTTCCTTTTCCTCTGTGCCCTGCTTGTGGTTCTGAAGTTCCTCCTTGATGCCTTCCTGCAGACGGAAATCGGCCTTTCCATCCGGGCAACAGGGGATAATGAGACCCTCGTGGCGACCCAGGGAATTAATCCTGACGATATGAAGCTCATCGGCATCAGCCTTTCTAACGCTTTGGTGGCACTTTCTGGGGCCATGTTCGCCCAGTACCAGAGCTTTGTGGACATCAACATGGGCATTGGCATGGTCATCTCAGGCCTTGCCTCGGTCATCGTGGGGGAGGTGCTCTTGCGGGGGAAAACGATTTTCATGATGACCCTGCAAGTCATCGTGGGATCGGTGGTGTACCGTCTTGCCACCGCTGTGGCCCTGAACTGGGGCTACAGCATTGGGTTCAAGCCCTATGACCTGAAGCTCTTTACGGGAATTCTCGTCATCATCATCCTCTCTTTTCCGGTTCTCAAGGAGAAGTTCGGGAAGGCGTAGGCTATGCTCAAACTCGACCGGGTGAACAAGTACTTTTTCCGGAATACTCAGGACGAGCGGTGGGCGGTGCGGAACTTAAGCCTTGAGGTGCAGCGAGGAGAGTTTGTGACCGTTGTGGGGAGTAACGGGGCAGGGAAAACGACGCTCCTCAACCTCATCAGCGGGACGTACTTCCCCGACAGCGGCCGTATCTTCATCGACGGCCACGACGTGACCACCGTTCCGGCCTATGAGCGGGCGAAGTACCTCGGCAGGGTCTTCCAGAATACCTTCCAGGGGACAGCCTCGAGCCTCACCATCGAGGAGAACCTGGCTATTGCGTACCTTAAGGGGAAGAGGAAGGGCATCCGTATGGCTTTGAACGAGAAGATGCGGGAGTACTTCCGGGAACGGCTGGCAGAAATTGGCCTTGGTCTTGAGAAACGGCTCAGGGACAGGGTTGGCCTTCTCTCTGGAGGTCAGAGGCAGGCGCTGGCGCTCCTCATGGCCACTTTTGGCGACCCCAAAATCCTCCTTCTTGACGAGCATACAGCGAACCTCGACCCCAAAACGGGGGAGAAAATCATGGAGCTGACTACGCGACTCATCGAGGAGAACGCCCTCACCGCCATCATGGTCACCCATAACCTCCAGGATGCCCTCCAGTACGGCAACCGTACCCTTATGATGGACGAGGGTGAAGTGGTTCTCGACATCTTCGGTGAGGAGCGGAAGAGAATGACCATCCAGGAGCTCCTCGAGCGTTTCAGTGAGCTGCGTCACAAGAAATTCGCAGAGGATAGAGCACTGCTCTCCTCATAGAAGAAAGGGGGAAAGGGTATGAACGAGAACCGTATTCTTCTGAGCGAACGGGAAATGCCCACTGTGTGGTACAACATCCTTCCGGATCTTCCCCGTCCTCTGGACCCACCGCTCCATCCTCTAACGATGGAACCGGTGAAACCTGAAGACCTTGCGCCCATTTTCCCACCAAGCCTCATCGAGCAGGAAGTGAGCCCCAATCGTTTCATCGATATTCCGGGGGAGGTCCTCGACATCTACCGTCTGTGGCGGCCGACGCCTCTTGTACGGGCTCGCCGGCTGGAGAAGGCCCTGAACACCCCGGCGCGGATTTACTACAAGTACGAGGGAGTGAGTCCTGCAGGAAGCCACAAGCCAAACACCGCGGTTGCCCAGGCCTACTACAACAAAAAGGACGGAACGAAGCGCCTGACCACAGAAACCGGCGCAGGACAATGGGGCTCAGCTTTGGCCATGGCCTGTCAGTTCTTTGGTCTTGAGTGCACGGTGTACATGGTGCGGGTGAGTTACGAGCAAAAACCCTACCGGCGGGTCCTCATGGAGACCTGGGGGGCAAAGGTGTACCCAAGCCCCAGCACGCGCACCAAAGCCGGTCGAGATATTCTCGAGAAAGATCCCAACTCCTTGGGAAGCCTTGGTATTGCCATCAGCGAGGCCATTGAGGATGCAGTGACCACACCGCACTCAAAGTACAGTTTGGGGAGTGTGCTCAACCATGTGCTCCTCCACCAGACCATTATCGGGGAAGAAGCGAAACTGCAGCTTGAGAGAATCGGTGAGTACCCCGATATCATCGTGGGCTGTGTGGGAGGAGGGAGCAACTTCGGAGGCATCCTCCTGCCCTTTATGCGGGATAAACTCGAGGGGAAAAGGAATTTCCGGGGTATTGCCGTGGAACCGGTAGCGTGTTCGTCGCTCCTTCGGGGACGGTACGAGTACGATTACGGCGATGTGGCCAAGAACACCCCACTTTTGAAGATGCACACTCTGGGTCACGAGTTCATCCCCCCGGCCATCCATGCGGGAGGATTGCGCTACCACGGGATGGCCCCCATCATCAGCCTCCTCTACGATGCCGGCCTCATCGAGGCCCAGGCTTACCATCAGAATGCGGTGTTCGAGGCGGCGGTGCTTTTTGCCCGAACCGAGGGTTTTGTGGTAGCCCCTGAGACAGCCCATGCCGTCAAAGCGGTGATCGAAGAGGCGAAAAGGTGTGCCGAAACGGGTGAAGAAAAAGTCATTCTCTTCAACTGCAGTGGCCATGGGTTCCTTGACCTTGGGGCTTACGACCAGTATCTTTCCGGGAAACTCCCCGATGTGAACCACGGAAAGTGAAAAAGCGGGGCAAACCGCCCCGCTTTTTCACGCCGAGACTACCTCAAAGACAAAGGGGTTGACGTACGGTCCGTACTGTTCGAGGGCGGCGAGTAGTCTCTGTCGCTGCTCTTCAAGGACCTCAAAGAGCACCAGAGGAGCGTCTTCGACCTTTTCGCGGTAGATTTTCGTTACCCGTTCGATTTTCCGAAGGTTCTCATGCACCCGGAGGGTAAATTGTTTCACATAGTCCTCTTCCCGGTACTCTTTTTGCAGGACTTCTCGGAAGAGCACCCGGAGGTCCGGGTACAGGGGGATGAGCCCGGTGGGCGTTCTGGCTGCCCTGACCTCCCCATGGACCCTCCTCTCCATCCACTTGAACCACACCCTTTTGTCTCTCTTCTCGTTGAGGTAGTGACCGCTGGCGTCCCTCAGGAAGTAGTTGACGGAGAAAATTTTTGGAACCTTCTTTAGGGTCCTCCCGAAATCGAGATTGTTCTGGATATATCGGCCAATAGGAATGGAAAGGAAATCCAGATTCGACATCGGGTTGAGCTCCCGCATCCCCACCTCTCCCAGGGTGGCAGCAGTGGTTTCTGACTCAAGCGCCGCACCCTTGGTGATGATCCCGTGGACCCAGTCGAAGGCCTCCTCCACCGGTGGCCAGGTATCCGAATCCCTCCCGCCGTACACGATGCCGCTAACCACAACCCCCAGGGGGTCATCGAGATGGGGGTCGAGGTTCTCAAGCCTCTCCAGAGATATGGTGAAACGGGCGTTAGGATGAGAGGGGGGAATTTCTTTTCCCCTTTCATCCTTCTTTCCGGGGAACCACACGCCGCTGTGGTTCATCCCTCTTTCAGGTACGGGAGCGTCTTTGCCCTCCCAGAAGACTCCTCCGTCCTCGGTGACGAGAACGTTCGAGAAGATGACCTCCCCGGGGGTGCACAGAGCTTTATAGAGGATAGGGTCATCGACGGAGTTGACCCCCTGAATGATGCCGAACATCCCTCGTTCGACGTTCACCGCCCGGGCTTCGCCGTCGATGTTTCGCAGGTAGGCAATGTCATCCCCCACGATGGTCTCACCCTCAAGCATGGCGGTTGAGGTCTTGCCGCACAGTGAGGGGAAAGCACCGGTGAAGTAAGTCACCCTTCCCTCCGGGCCCCGAACACCCATGATGAGCATGTGCTCGGTGAGCCAACCCTCGCGGTCTCCCCGGCGGATTGCCAGGCGCATCGCCAGCTTCTTCATCCCGATGCTGTTGCCCCCGTACTGGGTGTTCACGCTGTACACCGTTTCTCCCTCAAGGTCGATGTAGATTCGCCTTTTCTCGATGTTCTTGCAGGTCTTTCTTTCATCGAGTTCCCCCTGGGCGTGAACGAATCGGAAGAAGGTGAAGGAATCCCCGCGACGGATGAACTCTTCGTACCCCGGACGGTACAAGAGATACTCGTTGTGGGCCACATAGCTTGAGTCAGTGATCTGGATGCAGGGGATGGTGAAGGGAGACCTTGCCGGCCCAAGGCACAGAAAGAGCACGTACGCTTCCCGGCCTTTCATGATGTCTCTCAGGAGTTCGTGGATTTCGGAAAGGCCCCTTTCCCTGTCCATGGTCTCGATGAAAGGGCCGAGGTCTTCTCCAGGAGACACCAGGATCCTGGTGTTCTTTTTGTCCCGCCCTTGGTCGAAATAGCTATCGAAATGTGCTGTGTGCCCCGGTATGGCCAGAGGAATCTCTTCTCCGTTTTTTACAGCACTTTCCCGGATGTACTGGATGTCTGCGTCAGTATCCGTTGAAATGAAGACTTTCTCGGGGTTGCACAGGGATACGAAGAAATCAATGAACTCGTGAACCCGAGGATTGGTGATACGTGTTAGTCTCTCCCACATTTCCGGACCCAGTCGAGCTCTCAGGTTCTCCCTCTCCCTCATGCTTTCCGCTCCTTTGCTTTTGGCGGAATTTTAACGGTTTATGCGCTCCGTATCAAGACAGTTGCGGAATTTTTACGTCGGGTTCCTCCGAAGGAGTCAGGAGCCCGCCGGCAGCACACCGTCACTCATGTTACAGTCCTTGTGATCAGGAAAAATTTTTCTTCAAAGGTGACTATTCCAGGAATCTTTTTGAATTGTGGTACAATAGCCTCAAAAGGGTTCTGACAAGTGGGGGTGAACGTATGTACCTTCTTGGAACCGATATCGGCACAAACGGCACGAAAACGGTTATGGTGGATGAGAAGGGGAATTTCATTGCCGATGCCTTCGTCGAGTACGACGTGATCACGCCACGGCCCTCTTGGGCGGAGCAGTGGCCTGATGTGTGGCTTGATGCCGTGGTGAAAACCGTGGCCCGTTGTGTGGAGAAGTCCAAAGTGAACCCCAAGGATATCGCGGGTCTTGCCATCAGCGGGCTTTACGGAGGCTCAGGAATTCCGGTGGACAGGGATATTCGGCCGCTCCGTCCCTGCCTCATCTGGATGGACCGTCGGGCCCGGAAAGAAACCCAGTGGGTGAAGGACAACGTTCCCCTGGAGAAGATTTTCGGCATCACCGGCAATTACGTGGATTCCTACTACGGCTTTACCAAGATGATGTGGATCCGGAACAACGAGCCCGAGGTCTGGGAAAAGATTTACCAGTTCGTCACCCCCAAAGACTACGTGGTGTACTGCCTTACCGGAGAGCTGGCCACCGACTACTCCTCGGCGGGGAATATCGGCGGGGTTTTCGATATTCGCAAGAGAACCTGGTCTGATGAAATGTGTGAAATCCTCGGCATTCCGAGGAGCATGCTTCCGGAAAAAATTTACAAGTCCTCTGAAATCGTGGGCAAGCTCAAGAAAGAGTTCGCCGAAAAAATGGGTCTTCTCAGCGGTATGCCCATTGTGGCAGGAGGCATTGATGCCCCGGTGGCCCAGCTTGCCGCAGGTGTCCTTGGCCCTGGAGAACACGTGGCAATGGCGGGGACTTCCATGTGCTGGGGAACGGTTCACGACGGGACGTACCTCACGCCTTTTTTGGTGAGCTTCCCTTATGTGGTGTACGATGACCAGCTCATCTACACTTTTGGTGGGAGTGCGACTTCCGGGGCTCTCGCCCGCTGGTTCCGGGACCAGTTCGGTCGCCTGGAAAAGGAAGCGGAAAAGGACTTCGGTATCCCAGCATATACCCTGCTTGAGCTCCAGGCTCGGGACATTCCCCCAGGGAGCGACGGCATCATCGTCCTTCCATACTTCATGGGAGAACGTTCCCCCATCTGGGATCCGGATGCCCGGGGAACAATCCTGGGACTCTCCCTCTACCATACCCGGGCCCATGTCTACAAAGCCATGCTCGAGGCGGCAGCCTATGCCCTTCGGCACAACATGGAAGAGGCTCTAAAAACGGGCATGAAGCTCAACCCCGAGTGCTGGATTGTCGGTGGGGTTGCCCGGTCCTCGTTCTGGGTGCAGATTTTTGCCGACGTCACCGGCTTTGATATGAAGCGCCTCTCCAAAGACGTCGAGGCGCCCTTTGGTGACGCTTTCCTTGCGGGGCTCGGGACCGGGGTCATCGATAAACCCGAGCGGATTAAAGAATGGGTGAGTTTCCGGCCGGTCATCAAGGTCGACCCGGAGAGGAAGGCTCTCTATGACCAGTACTACGCCCTCTTCCGGGAACTCTATGAAAAGACGAAGGACGTCATGAAGAAACTCGCCGAGCTCATGTAGGGGGAGTTTTTGTGAACCTTGAGGCCCTTTTTTCCTTAAACTGCGGCATGTACGTGGTTGCCGCCCGGGCTGGGGAGAACTTGGGGGGCTGTATCGTGAACGCCCTGGTGCAGGTGACCGCTTTTCCTCCGCAGCTTGTGGTGAGCATCCACAAGGACAATGCCACCTGTGAACTCGTGGAACGCAGCGGGTACTTTGCGGTGTCGGTCCTTGACCAGGATACGCCGCTCCAGCTCATTGGGCTCTTTGGTTTTCGGAGTAGCAGGGAAACGAGGAAGTTCGACCAGGTATCCCATGTTTTCGGGAAGACAGGTATGCCTATTCTTTCCGAGCACACCGTAGCTTACGTTGAGGCCAAGGTGGTCAGCCGTCTGGATGCGGGAACGCACATCCTTTTTCTTGGGGAAGTTGTGGAGGCAGAGTTTGTGAACTCCTTGGCTGTTCCCATGACCTACGCGTACTACCGGGATGTGAAGGGCGGCAAGGTTCCCCGCAAAGCGGCAACATACAAAGAAGAGAAGGTAGAGCCCGGGGAGGTTGAACGGTACCGCTGCAAGGTCTGTGGCTATATTTACGATAGCCGTTTCGGAGACCCCGATTCGGGGATTCCAGCGGGAACCCGCTTTGCTGATCTTCCCGAGACCTGGGTTTGTCCGATCTGTGGGGTAGGTAAAGACCAGTTCGAGAGGGTGTAGCATCCTACACCCTCTCGAACCCTTGGTTTTCCAGGGAGGGGAGAGGACGTGGAGGGTTTCAAGGGAATTGTCTTCCTTGCACTGGCTCTTGCTTTGGTGCTCCTTGGGTGTGGGTCCTGGGAGACTGTTCCCACTGTCGCTCTTTCCGAACTTCCGGCATGGGTGGGGAAACGGGTGGTGATTGAGGGATGCCTACGGTTTTCCTGTCCACAGGTTCCTGGGGCCATGTACCCTCGGGATTGTCTCGTCTTTTTGCAGGAAAGCGAGTCCACAGTGCACCTTGAGTTTCCCCAGGGGAGAGAGGACCTTCGACGTACCCTGGACGGCTACTATGAGGCGAGCTTCACAGGATGTGTCCTCGTCCGGGTAGAGGGGAGGGTGATGGAGCTTTCCTGTGACGTCCCGGGGTGTGTTCCCTGGGTTTTCCTTGAGGTAGCGAGAATCCTCGAGGTTCGGGAAGTGCGGTCCTTGAGACCAGAAGCAGCTCACCCGAGAAATTTCTCCCCAGGTCGTTGACATCCTGGGGGAAAGGTATATAATAACCTCCGAAAACGTAAGGGGGTGGAAGAGGAGCTTCATGAGGCGTTGGAAAACGCCATTCTGTTCTTCTGAAAATCCGGTCGAGGAATAGCTCCTTCCTTGATCGGGAGTGCCCCCCATGTGTTCTGGCGTGAAAGGGGGAGCACCAGATGCGCTGTGAGCTGAAAAGTGGTGTTCCTTCTATCCTTGGGAAGTGAATAGTCCAATGGTCACGGTGCTTCGAAGCACCGTGACCATTGTTTTTGCTCGGGTATCTATCCCCAGGTGGCGCTGGGGGTAGATTTTTCCTTTTATCCTTGGGAGAGTTCTTGAAGGGAGGGATGCGCGATGGAGAAGGAAACCCTGGAAGTGGGCATGCACCTTGTACTGGACGGTCGAAGCTCGGACCCTGAAATCATCGGAGACGTGGACCGCATCAGGAAGTTCCTGGACGAATTCCCGAAGTACATGGGCATGACCAAGGTCACTCCACCGTACGTGTTCCGGTATCAGGGGGCCACGCCTGAGGAGAGCGGCATCTCTGGTATCGTCATCATTGCCGAAAGCCACATCAGCGTTCATACCTTCCCTGCCCGGCGGTACGTGAGTGTGGACATTTTCTCCTGCAAGCCCTTTGATGTTGACGAGGCGGTTCAGGGGCTTGTGGAGTACTTCCGCCTTGTGGAGTTCCGCCGTCAGGTCTTCGACCGGGGCGTGGAATACCCCAGAGACCTTTTTTCAAGCATTCCTCTGGTTTTGGAGGAGCGATTGGAGATGCTCGGGAAAATGGCACACACTTGACTCACGACGTTCGTGTAGCGGGGCGAGTGGAAAAGAGCAAAAACCACTCGCCCTTATTTTTTTCTCCGGGCTTCCTGTTTTGCCTGACACTCCACACAGTATGAGGTGTAGGGGATGGCCTGCAGACGTTCCAGAGGAATTTTCCTCCGGCAGATCTCGCAGGTGTCGTAGGTTCCGGCCTCAATTCTTCGGAGGGCTTTGTCGATCATCTCAAGGGTCTCAAGGAGCATCCTCCTTGAAGAGAGCTCGAGCTCCATGGAAAGCGTGGCATTTCCCATATCGGCTTCATCCAGGGCCTCTCCTCCCGTGCGACCTTGCGCATCCTGGGTTCTCCGTGCCAGGGCCTCGGTGACCTCTTTCCGGAGCCTCAGAAGCTCCGCCTGAAACTGGGCTTTCTTCTCCTCGTCCATCGCATTCACTTCCCGGGTATATTTTAAACCATCTACGAGTGTTGTAAAATTACGGTACAGAGAAGTTTTCTCCTTTGAGGAAGAACGTGAAGAAGAACATTGTTGGCATGCTCCCTGAGGACCTCGTACCCTGGCTTGGGCGCGAGGGAGAACCCTCATACCGGGCACGGCAGATTCTCCGGTGGGTCTATGAGAAGAAGGTGTCGTCGTTCCGGGACATGAGCGATATCCCCCTGGGATTGCGGGAAAAGCTCTCGGCATCTTTTGTTCTTGGGACAACACGGATTGCCGAAGTCCAAACCTCTTCTGACGGGACGAAGAAGTTCCTCCTCGTCTTCCCTCAGGGGGATTCGGTGGAGGTTGTGGCCATTCCTCAGCGATCATGGTATACCGTGTGCCTCTCAACCCAGGTGGGATGTCCGGTACGCTGTCCGTTCTGCGCCACGGGGAGGGCAGGATTCCGCCGCCCTCTTGCGGCCGACGAGATTGTGGAGGAGGCCTGGCGGGTGAGCCAGAACGAAAGAGCAAGGATCACCCATCTGGTGTTCATGGGTATGGGAGAGCCGCTGCTCAACTATGGAGAGCTCACCCGGGCTCTTCGGGTCTTCAACAGCTCCGAGGGTCTCGGGATTGGGTCGCGGCGGATTACGGTTTCCACAGTGGGGGTTCCGGAGAAGATACTCCAGCTTGCCCGGGACTGGCCGGAGGTGAACCTTGCGCTGTCGCTGCATGCTCCCTCTGATGACCTGCGGAACTTCCTTGTTCCGCTCAACAGGACGTATCCTCTGAAGGAGGTGCTCGCTGCCGTGCGGGAGTACCTTCGCCTGACCCGCCGGCGGGTCACCATAGAGTATACCCTGTGGCAGGGCTTAAACGATGGCGAGGTGCACGCTCTGCAGCTTTCCCGGCTTCTCCGGGGGCTCCTCGTCCATGTGAATCTCATTCCGGGGAACCGGATCAAGGGAACGCCCTTTGTGCCTTCTCCACCGGAACGTGTCGTGGCCTTTGCGGCGCTTTTGCAAAAGCACGGTATACCGGTAACGCTGAGGAGGTCCAGAGGGCAGGATATTCGGGCGGCCTGTGGAGAGCTCTATCGCATTCATGGTTTGAGGGGAGAGGTAGCGGATGATTATTGTCCTGAGAAGCGGTGTAACGCAGCAGGAAATTGACGAGGTTGTACGGCGACTGAAGCGGCTGGGATTTGGGGTACACATCTCCCAGGGAGTTGAGCGGACGATTATCGGTGCCATCGGAGATGAGCGGGGGGTGAACCTGGAGGAGAAAATTGGAGTCCTCCCCTTCGTGGAGCGGGTGATTCCCATCCTCACCCCCTACAAGCTCACGAGCCGGGAGTTCCGGGAGGCGGACACGGTAGTTCGGGTGGGGGATGTGGAGATTGGACCGGGGCGGTTCGTGGTGATGGCCGGTCCCTGCGCTATTGAATCCGAAGCTCAGATTCTTGAGGTGGCCCACCGGGTGAAGGAAGCGGGGGCGAAGATTCTCCGCGGTGGAGCCTTCAAACCCAGAACATCCCCCTACAGTTTCCAGGGGCTTGGGGAGGAGGGTTTGCGGCTTCTGGCCAAGGCCAGAGAGGAAACGGGACTTCCCTTCGTCACCGAAGCCCTGGGGATCGAGGAACTTCCTCTTGTGGCCGAGTACGCGGACATGATTCAGATTGGGGCGCGGAACATGCAGAACTTCCGCCTTCTTGAGGCGGTTGGGCGGCTCCGGAAACCCGTGCTTTTGAAGCGCGGCATGATGAACACGGTGGACGAGCTTCTGATGTCTGCGGAATACATCCTCGCCCAGGGGAACTACCAGGTGGTGCTCTGTGAAAGGGGTATCCGGACTTTTGAGCCCTCAACCCGGAACACCCTCGATTTGAGCTGCGTGCCTCTTGTAAAGAAGAAGAGCCACCTTCCCATCATTGTGGATCCGAGTCACGGGACAGGGCGGAGCGACCTTGTGACTCCGATGAGCCTTGCGGCGATGGCCTGTGGTGCCGACGGCCTCATCGTTGAGGTCCATCCCAATCCCATTGAGGCGCTTTCCGATGGCCCTCAGTCACTGACTCCAGAGCAGTTCGCCACGCTCATGAAGGAGCTCCGAAAACTCGCAGTCATCATGGGGAGGGAAATATAGGGTTGGAGACGTTCACCATTGGGATTGTGGGGCTCGGCCTTGTGGGGGGGTCGCTGGGGTTTGACCTTGCCCTGTGGGGAAAGAAGCGCTGCATCATTGGGTACGACAGGGCTCAAGAAGTGGCCCTTCGGGCCCGGGAAAAGGGCGCGATTGAGGTTGTGGCAGAGAGCATCGAGGAGGTGGCGGAACGCGCTGACCTCCTTTTCATTGCCACACCGGTTCGGGAGATTCCCCGGGTGTTTCTCGCTGCCCGGCCTTTCCTGCGAGAGGGTGTGAGGGTACTGGACACGGGGAGCTCAAAAGAGTGGGTTTTCCAGGAAATTCGCCCCGAAGGGCTTGACGTCGAATATGTTGGGTTTCACCCCATGGGGGGGTCGCGGGAAGGCGGAATCGACTGGGCCCGGCCTGGGCTCTTCCGGGGTATGCCGGTTCTTGTGATTCCGGGAAGAATCAGGGAGGAAACGCGGACGCTCCTTGAGGAGCTTGGAGAAGTCATCGGAGGGCGGGTTTTTTTTTGACCCCTGGGGAACACGATGAGATCTGTGCTTTTGTGAGCCATCTGCCACATATCCTGGCCAATGTGTTCCTACAGACCGTTTGCATGGTCCGGGAGGACATTGCCCGTTTTGGTGGCCCCTCTTTCCAGGATATGACAAGGGTTGCGGGATCTTCTCCTTCGGTGTGGGTGGATATTTTCCTCACCAATAAGAAGTTGCTTCGGGCTGCCCGGGAGTTTTTGCAGAATTTCGAACACTTCCTGTCCCTTCTTGAGGAAGGAAGAGAGACGGAGGTTCTTGCCTTCCTTCAGGAGATGGCACGCCTTAAGGAGCGAACAAGACATGGGTCTTGAGTTTCGTACTGCAGGAGAATCTCATGGGAAGGGTATCCTCGTGTATCTGAGTGGGTTCCCCGCGGGAATGGACATCGACGTGACCTTCATTGAGGGTGAACTTTCCCGGAGGCGAAAGGGGTTCGGTGTGAGCCCCCGGATGGACCTTGAGGAGGACCGGGTGGAGGTGCTCTCGGGTCTCCGCTTCGGCAAGACCCTGGGGAGCCCTCTGGTTTTCTGGGTCCAGAACAGTGAATACGAGAAGTGGCAACCTCTGATGGACCCAGTAGGAAAAAAGCCCGAAGGGTATGAACCGGTTACCGTTCCGCGACCGGGGCATGCCGACCTTGGGGGGATGGTGAAGTACCGTTTTGATGATATCCGTAACGTCATCGAGCGGGCAAGCGCGCGAGAAACGGTTGGCCGGTGCATTGCTGGGGCAGTGGCCAAGCTCTTTCTCCGGCACTTTGGCGTTCGTGTAGGAGGATTCGTGGAGAGCATTGGGGGTGTCCGGGTGGAGGTGGAAGGTCGCCCCTTTGAGGAGATGGTGGAGCGAGCTCTCCTTTCTCCCCTTGCGGCACCAGAGAAGGAGGAGGAAATGAAAAGGCGTATCGCCGAGGCCATGGACAGTGGCGATACCCTGGGAGGGACCTTCATCGTTGTGGCTCTCCACGTGGTTCCGGGTCTTGGAAGCTACGTTGAACTCAAGAGGCGTCTTGATAGCCGTCTGGCCTTCTACCTCATGGGGATTCCCGGAATCAAGGGCGTGGAGATCGGCGCAGGATTTCTGGGGGCGACGCTTCCGGGGAGCCGCTTCCACGACGAAATCTGGTACGACCGGGGTCGTGCTCCCTTCCCCTTCTACCGCAAAACTAACCGCAGTGGGGGTATCGAGGGAGGAGTGTCCACTGGAGAGGCTATCTGGGTCCGGTGCGCCATGAAGCCCATTCCTACCCTGAGGCGGGGATTGCACTCGGTGGACGTGGTGTCTAAGGAGGACGTCGTTGCCCGATATGAGCGATCCGACGTCTGTGCTGTGCCCCGTGCCCTTGTGGTTGGGGAAGCCATGCTTTCCTGGGTTCTGGCCTGTGCTTATGAGGAGAAATTCGGAGGAGATACCCTCGAAGAAGCAGTGGGACGCTTCCGCGAGTACTGTACGTACCTTGAAAGCCTCTGAGGGCGGGAAGGGTGGTAGGGCATGAGAATACCCCTGAGTCGACCGGTAATTGGCGAAGAGGAAAAGAAGGCTGTTCTCGAAGTGCTTGAATCTGGACAACTCGCCCAGGGAGAACAGGTGGCGTCCTTTGAGCGGGAGTTCGCCGAGTACATAGGAACGAAAGAGGCCGTGGCAACGAGTAGCGGTACAGCAGCGCTCTTTGTGGCCCTCAAGGCCCTGGGGGTGCAACCGGGGGATAAGGTGGTCACAACGCCCTTCACCTTCGTGGCCACGGCGAGCGCCATCCTCCACTGTGGGGGCATCCCAGTGTTCTGCGATGTGGACCGGAAGACCTGTAACCTCGATCCTGAAAGGCTTGAAGCAACGCTTGAGCGGGAACCCGGGGTGAAGGGTGTGGTGGTGGTGCACTTGTACGGGATCCCTTGCGCCCTTGAGGAGATCCTCGACATCACAAGGTCCCGCGGTCTTTTCCTCCTTGAGGACTGTGCCCAGGCTCATGGGGCGGTGTACCGGGGCAGAAAGGTGGGGAGTTTCGGGGATGCAGGGGTTTTCAGCTTCTACCCTACGAAGAACATGACGACCGGAGAGGGGGGTATGGTGACGACCAACGACTCGGAGCTTGCCGAGCGATGCCGAATGCTCGTGAACCACGGGAGCCGTAAGCGTTACCACCACGAAATCCTGGGGTACAATTTCCGGATGACGGACATCGCCGCGGCCATCGGGAGGGTGCAGCTTCGACGACTTGAGGAGGGAAACGCCCAAAGGAGGGCCCATGCTTCTTTCTATTTCCGGGAGCTTTCGGGTATCGAGGGTTTGGAGCTCCCCTTCGTCCCCCGGGATGTGCTTCCTGCGTTCCACCAGTATACGGTGAAAGTTCGGGAAAAGCGGGATGAGCTCCTTCAGTTTCTCAGGGCCCGGGGCGTGGGATGTGAGGTATACTACCCCGTTCCGCTCCACAGACAGGCGTTTTTGCAGTCCTACGGATATGGGACTTTTCCAGTTGCCGAAAGTCTCTCCCGTGAGGTATTATCAATACCGGTGCATCCCGGCCTTTCTCCGGGTGACCTTGAAGAAGTCGCCCGGCTTGTTCGGGCTTTTTTTGTAAAATGACCTGATCTTCCCGGTGATGGGGCTTGAAAGTGGTTCGAGTTGGTGTTGTCGGGGTAGGGTACCTTGGCCAGCACCACGCCCGGGTGTACTCGGAGCTCCCCGGGGTGGAACTTGTTGGTGTGGTGGACATCAACCGCGAACGGGCCCGGGAGGTTGCCCGCCGGTACTCAACGACGCCGTTTTTTGATTACCGGGACCTCTTCGGCAAGGTCGACGCGGTGAGTATTGTTGTGCCCACCGTGCTCCATCGGGACATCGCTGCCCACTTTATTGAGGAGGGCATCAACATCCTCATCGAGAAGCCGGTGACCACAACCCTTGAAGAGGCCAAAGAACTCATGGAGATGGCAGCCAGAAAGAACGTTATCCTCCAGGTGGGCCATATCGAACGTTTCAACTCGGCAGTGATGGAACTCGCCAAGATCGTCGATAACCCCATTTTCATCGAGTGTTGCCGGATGGGTCCTTACGTCAACCGGAATACTGACGTTGGTGTGGTCCTTGATCTCATGATTCACGACATCGACATCGTCATGAGCATCGTGAAGAGTAATGTTGTCAAAATCAGTGCTTCGGGGCGTTCGGTTTTCTCCCGCCAGGAGGATATCGCCAATGCCCAGCTGGTGTTTCAGAACGGTTGTGTCGCGAACCTCACGGCAAGCCGGGTCACCAGGAAAAAGATTCGTCGCATGGAGATCACTCAGGTGGATTCCTTCATTTCCATCGATTACCTGGAGCAGGAGCTTGCGGTGTATAAGAAAACCTCTTCCCCACTACCCCAGCTACTTATCGAAAAGCCGGTCATGCAGAAGGGAGAGCCTCTCCGGCTTGAGCTTGAGCATTTCATCCACTGCGTGCGCAACGGTGAGAAGCCCCTCGTTGGTCTTGAAGAGGGGAAAAACGCCTTAGAGGTTGCCCTGCGGATTCTTGAAGAGATTCAGAAGAACCAGGGTGGTGGCAATGACAAAATATGATGTGGTCATTGTGGGCGCAGGTCCGGCAGGGATTTTCGCCGCCCTTGAGCTTGCGGAAAAGAGTAACCTGCGGGTCCTCGTGGTGGACCGGGGGAAGAACATTGAAAAACGGGTCTGTCCTGCCCGGGAGAACAGCAGAATCTGCCAGCGGTGCAACCCCTGCTCTCTGCTTTGTGGATGGGGTGGAGCGGGGGCTTTCAGCGACGGGAAACTGACGCTCTCGCGGGAAGTTGGAGGGCAGCTTGCCGCCTGTATTGAGGAAGAGGAATTCGTCACGGTCCTTGACCAGGTGGATAAGACGTACCTTCGCTTTGGAGGGACATCCCGCATCTACGGGACCGATAGCGAGCGGGTGGAGGAGCTTCGGAAAAGAGCCGAGATGGCGGAACTCATCCTTGTTCCCTCCCAGGTTCGCCACCTCGGGACGGAACGGTGCCGGGATATCCTGCGGAACATCTTCGATTACCTCAAAGAGCGGGTGGATATCAGGACCGCAACCACGGTAGAAGAACTTCTCGTTCGGGACCACAGGGTCTTTGGGGTTCGTCTTGAGACGGGGGAGGTTATCGAGAGCACTTTTGTTGTTGTGGCTCCGGGGAGGGTGGGGGCAGACTGGCTCCGCAAAGAGTGCCTTCGCCTTGGTCTTTCGCTCAAGAACAATCCGGTGGATCTCGGGGTACGGGTGGAAGTTCCGGCCTCCGTCATGGAAGAGTACACGAACGTCATGTACGAGCTGAAGCTCATCTACTACTCCCGGACCTTCGACGATCGGGTGCGGACGTTTTGCATGTGTCCCCATGGAGAGGTGGTAACGGAATACAACGACGGCATCGTCACGGTGAACGGCCACAGCTACGAGGGGAAGCACACACCGAATACCAATTTTGCCATTCTCGTGAGTACGAATTTCACCGAACCCTTCCATGAGCCCATCGCCTTTGGAAGATATGTGGCACAACTCGCCAATATGGTCAGCGGTGGGGTTATCATCCAGAGACTTCGGGACCTGCAGCTTGGCCGACGGTCCACCTCCGAGCGTATTGCGAAATCTGTGGTCAAACCCACGCTTGAAGGGGCAAGCCCGGGAGACCTGAGCTTTGTGCTCCCCTACCGTTTTCTCCAGGATATTCTGGAGATGCTCGCAGCCCTTGACCGCTTTATTCCCGGGATCAACTCTCCCCATACGCTCCTTTACGGGGTGGAGGTGAAATTCTATTCCTCAAGGGTTGAGCTTCGGAGAAACTTAGAAAGCGAAATTCAGAACCTCTTCCTCATTGGAGACGGAGCGGGCATCACCCGGGGTCTTGTGCAGGCCTCAGCGTCAGGAGTGGTGGTGGCCCGGGAGATCCTTCGAAGGGTAGGGAAACGGTAATGGAGCGCATACTCATCACCAACGACGATGGATTTGAGAGCCCTGGGATACGGGCTCTCGTGCGGGCATTCCGGAAAGAAGCGGAGGTCATTCTCGTCGCTCCCCGTGAGGAAAGGAGCTGCTCAAGCCACAGCATCACGGCCCGGAATCCTCTGCGGGTGCGGGAGGTTGAGGTGGAAGGCGTACGGGGGTATGCGGTGGATGGTACCCCTGCCGATACGGTCATCCTTGGTCTGAATCTCTTTCCGGACATCGACTTTGTGGTTTCGGGAATTAACCGCGGACCGAACCTCGGCTTTGACGTGTTCTATTCGGGAACGGTGGCAGCCTCGCTGGAGGCCGCGATGTCGGGAATTCCGGCGCTCGCGGTATCGCTGGTCCTCAACGGCCACGAGAACTACGACCTTGCGGCGGAGATTGCCGTAGAGGTGTGGAGGACTTTCAGAGATATCCTTCGGGGGGAGCGGAATCTCGTGCTGAACGTCAATGTCCCCGATGTGCCCGGTCGGGAGTTCTTGCGGGGTCTTCGCATTACCGAACTCGGGGACCGGTTCTACGTCACCGGAGTACGGGAGATTGCCCGAAGCAACGGAGAGCGAGTGTTCGTCTTTGAGGAAGTCCAGAGGGACCCCCTCTTTCTCGAGAATTCCGACTTTGAGGCTGTCCGGGAGAACAGGATTTCCGTGACCCCTCTGCGACCTAACCTCACCGACTACCTTGTTCGGCGAAGACTCGTGGGGATTCTGGCGAGGTGAGCGCGATGCGGCAATGGGTGCAGGGTCGGCTGGTTCTTCGGGGAAGAGTACAGGGTGTGGGGTACCGGTATTTTGTGCTCCGAAAAGCGGGAGAGTTTGACGTCACCGGGATGGTGCGGAATCTCCCCACGGGAGAGGTGGAGGTCATCGCTGAAGGAGAAGAGGAGGAAGTCCGTCGTTTCTTTGAGGAGGTCAAAAAAGGGCCTGCATCGGCCCATGTGACCTCTTTCACCGAAGAGTGGTTGCCTTTTAGTGGCCTGTACCACGATTTCCGGGTAGGGTACTGAGATGCACGACGGTGGAGCCCAAGAGCGCCGGAAGAAAATGGTGGAACACCAGCTCGTTGCCCGGGGAATTGCGGACCAGCGGGTGCTTGAGGCCTTTTTGAAGGTTCCCCGCCATCTCTTCGTCCCGGAAGAGTACGAGGAGCTGGCGTACCAGGATTCTCCGCTCCCAATAGGGAGCGGGCAGACCATCTCGCAACCCTATATCGTTGCGCTTATGCTGGAGCTTCTCGAACTTTCGCCTGAGGACCGGGTTCTTGAGATTGGCACGGGTTCAGGGTACCAAACGGCGCTTCTGGCGGAAATCGTTCGCGAGGTCTACAGCATCGAGCGCATCCCAAGGCTTTTCTTTGAGGCCAAAGAACGGTTGCACTGCCTTGGGTACACAAACGTGCACCTTTTCCTTGGCGATGGAAGTAAGGGCTTGCCAGAGTTCGCTCCCTACGACAAGATCATCGTCAGTGCCTGCGCTAAACAAATTTACGAAGCGTGGGTTGAGGAGCTCCGGGAGGGGGGAATTATAGTCCTACCTTTAGAGGATACCCACGGCCAGAGTCTCGTTCGGGCCTGGAAGAGGAAGGGGAAGCTCAGGCTTGAGCACCACGGCGGCTGCATTTTTGTCCCCCTCATTGAGGAGGATGTCCACGGGGAGCAAGAAGACCCGTGAGGAAGTAGACACCGGAGGCCACCCCGAGGACTGAAGGGGCTGTCCACCCACCGAAAATCCTCACCCCTCCAAGCTGCAGAAGGGCAAGCACGGCTCCAAGGATCATGCTGAGCAGAGCAGCTCTGTCACTTTTTCGCCTGCCGAAGAACGCTCCGACAATGGTTGGCACCACGCTGAGGAGTCCGAGGGAAGAAGTGACCGAAAGCAGGGCGATGAGATTGAACCGCCCCAGGGCAAAGAAGAAGACGGCAAGGCAGAGCAGGGGGATGAAGAGGAACTGGGCAAAGAGAAGCCGTTTGCGTTCGGGGACGCCCTTTGGGAGGATGTCCTGGAGAAAGAGCGACGAGAGGGTGAGGATGATGGAGTCGGCGGTGGAAACGGCGGCAGAGATAATTCCCACCACCACAAAGAGAACAATCCAGGAAGGGATGGGGAATTCCAGAAGCAGGGTGGGTGTGGCAAGATCAGGGTTTTTCAGGTCAGGCAGGAGTACCAGGGCTCCAAACCCTAAGGTGACGGTGATGAGGGTGTACACAAAACCGTATCCCAGAAACCCTGTGATGGTTTTGCGCATTTCCCCAAGGTTTGCCGGCACAAGGAGCCGCTGGAAAACCTGGGGGTTGGAGATGCTGAAGAAGAACCAGGGAAGGGAGAGGTTGAGGAAGGTTCGAAAGGTGAAAAAGCCGTTTCCTGGAACGCTCAGCCACCGGGGATAGGTGGTCTCAACCGTGTGGAAGAACGCAGAGAACCCCCCAAGAAGACGCACGACTACAAAAAAGACTAAAGCGACGGAACTTGCCATCATGATGCCTGCCTGGAGTGCATCGGTTGCCGCCACAGAGCGAAGTCCGGCAATTGTCGTCCAGAGGATGATGAAGCACAGGGCAAGGAGCAGCCCCACGGGATACCCGATTGTCCCCCGGGAGAGCACCTCAAGGAGGTACCCGATACCCGTAAGTTGCACGGAGGTGTAGGGGATGAGGAAACCCGAAACGATGAGCGCGTACACGGTTCCCACCAGAGGGTTCCGGTACTCGAGGCTCAGGACTTCTCCGGGGCTCACGCATCCGTGACGTTTCCCGGCTTCCCAGAACTTCGGTCCCACAAGGACCGCCCAGAAAAGCCCCGAGAGGTAGATGAGCTCAAAGCCTAAAGCACCCACGCCTCCACGGTAAGTGAGGCCCACAAGCCCGAGCATCATGAAGGCGCTGTAGGTGGTGGCGCCGTAAGAAAGGGCGGCAATGAGCCAGTGGAGCTTTCGACCCGCCAGGAAGTACTCGATGAGACTCAGGCGAGCTCCTCTCCGGACTGCCAGGGCAAAAGCACTCCCCCATCCGGCATAGAGCGCGATGGCAAGCCAGAGGTACTGCTCACTCATGCCAGGACCTCATTATGCGGAGAAGGATGAGAATGGCCAGAATCGCAAAAATGTTCCAGAAGAGGAAGCTCCCACTGAAGCGCTGTACCTGGGAGAGGACGGTGAAGGGAAGAAGATAGGCCAGAACCACAAGGGAAAGAAAGACAAAAAACACTCTCCTCCCTCCCCGCTTTTTGCTACAATGTAGCAGAAAGTGAGACGGGAGTAAAGGGGGGAGAGGGATGTCCAGAGCCTTTCTGGTCATCGATATGCTCAACGACTTCGTGCATCCTGATGGAGTGCTCTTTGTGGGGCATCAGGTGCAGGAGGTCATCGCCACCATCAGAGAACTCCTCAAAGAACGGAGAAAGCAGAAAGACCTCGTCGTCTACGTGTGCGATGCCCATCGCAGGGATGACGCTGAATTCCGGCTCTTTCCGCCGCACTGTGTGGAAGGGACCTGGGGGGCACAGGTGGTTGCGGACCTTGCGCCCCAGGAAGGGGATTTCGTTCTTCCTAAAACGAAGTTCAGTGCGTTCCTTGGAACACCCCTTGACCTCATTCTCCGGGAAAAGAACGTCACGCACCTTGAGCTTGTGGGAGTGTGTACGAATATCTGCGTGCTGTACACCTGCGCCTTTGCGCGGATGCTCCATTACGAGGTAACGGTTTTCCGGGAGGGGGTAACTTCCTTTGACCTTGGAGCCCATGAGTGGGCGCTCCGGGAGATGGAGAACACGCTGAAGGCAGAGGTTCGCTCATGCGGGAAGTCATCCAGAGCGCAGTGAACGTGAGCACTTCATCTTCTGCAGTCGTTCAGGAGATGGTGGAGCGTCTTACCGCTTTTGAAGACCTGAAGGTGGCGGATTATTCCCTGGATCCGGACCACAACCGTTCGGTTGTCACCCTCCTTGGAACCCGGAAGGCCCTGGAGGCGGCTGTCCCTGTTTTTTTTGAAGTTGCCGAAAAGCACCTCGATATTCGCCTGCACCGGGGAGAGCATCCCCGCATCGGCATTGTGGACGTGGTTCCCTTCACGCCCTGGAGGGGCGTCGGGATGGAGGAGTGCAAGGCGCTGGCCTGGCGGGTAGGGGAGGAGATTGCCCGCCGTTTCCGCGTTCCGGTGTATTTCTACGGGGAAGCCGCAAAAAGGCCTGAACACCGGGACCTCTCACAGATTCGTCGGGGGGGGTATGAAGTTCTGCGGGAGGAAATCGCCCGTGTTCCGGAACGCTTCCCCGATGCCGGTCCCTGCGAGGTGCACCCCACACTGGGGGCTACAGCTATAGGAGCTCGGGGGCCGCTTGTGGCCTTCAACGTGAACCTCAAAACCCAGGATATCAGTGTGGCCCGAAAAATCGCCGCACGGGTTCGGGGAGGGTTGCAGGCGGTGAAAGCCATTGGGGTTGAACTTAGAACCCGGGGAATGGTTCAGGTTTCTATGAACGTCTTGGACTTTCGGCGGAACTCGCTTCTTGAGATTTTCAGGCTTGTAGCCCTTGAAGCTCGCCGATATGGAGTGGACGTGGCAGGATCAGAAATCATCGGTCTTGTTCCCCTCGAGGCCCTGGTGGATCTTGCGCAGGTTGTCCTCGGCATTCCTGATTTACGAGTGAGTCAGGTGGTGGAGCACCATCTGGTGGACGATTTTTGACTTTTTTTGACTAACCCCCTTGACAGTTTGACCTTATTTGATTATAATGGGAGCCGAAACTCGGGAATGCTCAAACAGAGCGAAAGGAGGGATGACCTATGGTGAGAAGAAGCGTTCCTGCCCGTCGCGAAGAGCGGCGAGTGAGCCCGATTCGGAGGCTCTGGGATCTCTTCGATCTCCGCAGCGACCTTGACGAAATCTTCGATGAACTCCTGGAAGCGCCTTTCTTCAGCGCACCGTCCTGGTTTGGCAACTTCCCTGCTGTAGACGTTGCTGAAACCGAGAACGAGGTCATTGTCAAGGCGGAAATCCCGGGAATTGACCCCAAGAACCTCGAAGTGCACGTCACCGAAGATTCCCTGGACATCAAGGGTGAAGTGAAGGATGAGTGGGAGGAACGGGATGTTGGATACTGCCGCAGAGAACGTTACTGTGGTACCTTTGAACGTACCATTGCTCTTCCGGCAAGGGTAAAACAGGACGAGGTGAAGGCGCAGTACAAGGACGGCATCCTCACCATCACCCTTCCCAAAGTCGAACCGAGTAAACCCAAGGCCAGGAAAGTCGAAATCGAGGTGGCATAGCATTCTGAGAAAAGCCCCGGAGAGGATTCCCTCTCCGGGGCTTTTCTTTTTCCCCCAAAATGTGTACAATGAAGAAGAGGTGTCGGGGCGTGGCGCAGCCTGGTAAGCGCACACGGTTCGGGACCGTGGTGTCGGCCGTTCAAATCGGCTCGCCCCGACCATTTTCCGGGTGATAAGATGAGATGATCTACTATCTCTGTAAGTACCTTGCCCTTTTTCTTCTCAAGCTCTTTTCCTCCTTTCGGGCAAGCGGCAGAGAACATATTCCCCGACATGGTCCCTGTTTCCTGGTTTCGAACCATTCGAGCTACCTCGACCCCGTGGTCCTCGGATGCGCTTCACCCCGGCGTGTGTACTTTGTGGCCAAGGAGGAGCTCTTCCGGAACCCACTTGCCGCGTTTTTCCTGAGACAGCTCGGGGCTTTTCCCCTGCGAAGGAGCGAGGTGGACAAAGAGGCGGTGCAGACGATCTTCCGGCTCCTTCGGGAGGGGAAAGTCGTCTGTTTTTTCCCCGAGGGAACCCGGAATGAAGGAACGCTTTTACCCTTTCGCAAGGGTGCTCTGAAGCTTTTGCTCCGAGGGAATGCTCCGATTGTGGTGGCGAGCATCCGAGGAACGTACGAGAGCTTTTCCCGGCACCGGAAGTTCCCCCGTCCCTTTCCCATCCGGGTGGTGTTTTCCCCACCCTTTTCCCCGGAAGGCCTGACCCCTGAGGTCCTTGAGGACGAAATACGCAGACGTATGGAGGTTGCCCTTCATGGTTCGTAGGATGCTTCCCATTATGCTTTTTGGCTTTTTCCTGACCTCTTCGGCGCTTGCCCTGGTTTTCAGGGTCGATGCGGTTTTCGAGGAAGTGGGGGGGGAGATACCCCTTCTGGACTACCCGGTGGGCATTGCCGTGGACGATGCAGGAGGAAGGGTATTCGTGAGCGACTGGGGGAATAACAGGGTTCTGGTGCTTGAGAAAACGGGGAAGCTTCTCCGGGAAATCAGGAACTTGAAGAGTCCTGCAGGGCTTGCCCTTGACAGAGAAGGGAGGAAGCTCTTTGTGGTGGAGCAAAAAGGGAACCGGGTAACTGTCTTTGACCTTGAGACGCTCAGCCCCCAGGGGAACCTGAAGACCAAGACTCCTCTGAGTGAGCCTCGGGGGATTTGGGTGGCGCAGGATGGGACGGTGTACGTTGCAGATACGGGGCGGTCACGCATCGTGGTCTTTGGGGTTCAGGGGGAAGAGCTCTTTGCCTTTGGCCGGGAGGGCATGGGGGATAATGAGTTCTATCAGCCCAGAGGGGTAGCTCAAGACCCGCAGGAACGCATCTGGGTGGTGGATACCCTCCATCACTGCGTGAAGGTTTTCGATGGGAAGGGGAACTACCTCTTTCGTTTCGGTGAGGGTCTCAATCAGCCCCGCTACGTCGGCTTTTTTGGCGATCTTGCTTTTCTCTCCGATTACCGGAACCACCGGATTCTCGTCTATGACCTCCAGGGGGTGCTCCAGGGTGCCATCGGCGAGGAGGAAAAACTCTTCTCCTTCCCCGAGGGGCTCTGGATTGATGGCGAGGGGAAGCTCTGGGTGGCCGATGCCGGGAACAACCGGATTGTTCGGATTGACCTGGGGTACCTTGCCCATCCTGAGGAGTACCTGAAGACCCTCCTTGCGGAGGGGAAGGACGAGGAATTCTTTGAGGTTTTGGGTCGCCTGTCTCCTGAGGTTCGCAGACGACCTGAGATTGGTCGTTTGCTCTTTGAGGCGTACAGGCGCCGGGGAGACCTTGAGGCGCTCATTGCCCAGGCGGAAGAGCTTTTTCTCTCCGATGAAGAGGAGCGTTCCCGGTGGAAGAGGACGCTCGGCGAGCTCTACGCCGAACGGGGACGCATCCTCGCCGGGCAGGGCGCTTTTGAGGAAGCGAAGGATTTCCTGCTCCGGTCTTTCCGGTACGGTCGGCTGGCTTCGCTTTTCTCCTACCTCTGGGTTGCTTTCCTGGGCGCAGGGGGAGAGTATCTTGGTATCCTCTTGCTCCTTGTGCTCCTTGGTGTGTTGCTCTTTGTGTACTTTCGGCTTCGAGCCGAGCGGGAGAGGAGGTGGCGCCGGTGGTGAGGAAGGAGGCGGTGGCAGGGTATTTCTATCCGGGAAGGGCTGAGGAGCTGCGACGTCTTTTTGAAGAACTCTCTGCCTCTGCGTCGCGGGTTTTTCCGGAAAATCTCTCCGGGCTTCAGGATGCCAGTGGTGTGGTGAGTCCTCACGCTGGATATATCTACTCGGGGGTGGCTGCCTGCGTTGCCCATCGTTTTCTCGCCCTTCTCCCCCCTGCACAGACGATTGTGCTCCTTGGCCCAAACCACCGGGGGGTGGGGAGGCGGGTGGCCATAAGCAATGCTGAGTACTGGCAGACCCCTCTGGGACAGGTACCTGTGGACAGGGAATCGGCGGAGTTCCTTCTCTCGTGCTCTTCAATGTTCGCCCTGGATGAGCTGGCGCATCGGTTTGAGCATTCTCTCGAGGTTCAAGTCCCCTTCCTCCAGTACTTCTTATCCTACGAATTCAAGATTCTCCCCATTGCCCTACTTTCCCAAGACAGGGTAACGTCTGAAGCCCTGGGGGAGGCCCTTTTTGCCCTCTCGGAGAAAAAGCGGATTCTCGTCGTGGCAAGTAGCGACTTCTCCCACTACGAGCCGGAAGCGGTGGCCCGGACCAAGGACGGGGAAGTCATCGAGCGCATCTGTGCCCTGGATGTTGAGGGATTCTACCGGGTGCTCCGGGAAAAAGACGTAAGCGTCTGCGGGCCTGGAGGAATCGCTGCGCTCCTTGTGTACCACAAAAAGCGAGGAGGGGAGAGGGGCGAACTCCTCTATTACACCCACAGCGGTGAAGTGACAGGTGAGCGGCATCAAGTGGTTGGGTACGCGGCGGTTGCCTTCCCCCTGCCGTGAAAAAATATTTTTCCTTTCCCCTTGACAGGGGGTGCAGGGGGTGGTACTCTAAGCGCAACGCTTGCGCAGGCGTCAAGTTCAGATTGAGGAGGCTCAATTCAATGGCAACAGGAAAAGTCAAGTGGTTCAGCACCACCAAGGGGTACGGGTTCATTTCTTCCGACCAGGGTGGTGACGTGTTTGTGCACTACACGGCAATCGAAGGAAACGGCTTTAAGACTCTCGAAGAGGGTCAGGCAGTGGAGTTCGATATCCAGCAGGGGGCAAAAGGCCCTCAGGCTGTCCGCGTACGAAGAATATAGCATTCTTCCGGAAAAGCCAAAAAGCCCACCACAGGTGTGGTGGGCTTTTTCTTTTTCTGCCCCCATGCTATAATTATTCCCACGCGCTGAAAGGAAGGTGGAGGAGATGAAAAAGGGCATTCACCCTGAGTATGCCGAGACCCGGGTTATCTGTGCCTGTGGGAATACGTTCGTGACAAGGTCGACGAAATTCCCTGAAATTCGGGTGGAAATCTGTGCCAAGTGCCATCCCTTCTTCACCGGTCAGCAGAAGTTAGTGGACACGACCGGAAGGGTGGAGAAGTTCCGCAGTAAATACGGGGATAGCTACTGACCCCGGTCCCGCAAACCCTATGCGGGTGACCCTTCTTGCCCACACCCCTGACCCTGAGAGAGCTATCGCCCTGGCTGCGAGGGTCTGTTACAGCAAGGAGCCTCCTCAGGATATTGCCCCTGAAAAGGCCAGGAAGCTCATCCGGGAGCTCTTTGCCCGAGGGCATGAGTCGGTACTGGAACACGCTTTCTTCTCTTTTCTCCTTGAGGGCATCTCCCGGGTGACCTCTCACCAGCTCGTCCGGCACCGTCTGGCGTCTTACGCCCAGCAGAGCCAGCGGTATGTGGACCTCGGGGAGGCGAGCTTCGTCTGTCCGCCCTCGATTGCCGAACACCCCCGTGCTAAAATAGTATTCGATGGGGTCATGGCCCATGCCCGGGAGGCGTATGAGGAGCTCTGCCGCCTTGGGGTGGCAAAGGAAGATGCTCGGTACGTTTTTCCTCAGGCCGTGGCGACCAATATCGTCGTTTCCCTGAATGCTCGTGAGCTCCTGCACATTGCCCGGGTACGCCTGTGTCGCCGGGCACAGTGGGAGGTTCGGGAAGTGGTGTTGAGGATGATTGCGGAAGTGGGGAAGGTTGCGCCGGTCCTTACGGAAATCGCCGGCCCTCCCTGCAAGTTTGGTCCCTGTCCGGAGGGGGAGAAAGGTTGCGGAAGACCATGGGAGAACCCATGAGGAGAGAAGGGTTCTGCGACATCGGAGGGCAGGCGCTGATTGAGGGAGTGATGATGCGCAGCCCACACCGCCTGGCGATGGCGGTGCGCCGGCCCGATGGGAGCATCGTTCTTGAGGTCCGGGAAGAAGTTCCCCTTTCGCGCCGGAGCCCCTTTTTTGCCCTTCCAGTGATCCGAGGAATAGTAGGTCTTGTCGATTCACTGGTGGTGGGCCTTCGGGCGCTCTCCTATTCCGCTCAGGTGGCCCTTGATGAGGAGCATCGCCTTACCGGTTTCGATATGGTGCTGGCCCTGTTCCTTGCCGTGGGTCTTTTCGTAGGGCTTTTTGTCGCTCTCCCTACGTTTTTGACCTCACTCCTTGACCGTTTCCTGCGCTCCACCGTGGTGTACAACCTCATGGAGGGAGCAATCCGGATTGGCGTTTTTCTCCTGTACCTTCTTGTGATTTCGAATCTCCGGGATATCCGGAGGGTCTTCGAGTACCACGGTGCGGAGCACAAGGCGATCTTTACCTTCGAGGAAGGGGAGGAGCTCACGCCTGAGAATGCGGCGAAGTTCACCACCCGTCATCCCCGTTGCGGGACGAGCTGGCTGCTCCTTGTCATGGTGGTGAGTGTCCTCATTTTCTCTTGCCTCGGAAGACCGGGAGTTTTTATCCGGATCCTGAGCCGGGTTCTCGTGGTGCCTCTCGTGGCAGGGCTGGCTTATGAAGCGGTGAAGCTACTTTCGCACCACCGCCAGAGCCTCGTTGCCCGTCTTGTGAGTCTTCCTGGTCTCTGGCTCCAGTACCTCACAACCCGCGAGCCGGATAGAGACCAGCTTGAAGTGGCCTTTGCGGCGCTGCGGGGGAGTCTCGGGGAGGAGTACACGCCATGTGGCGAGAAAAGGTGAAGGCTATCGTCGAGCAGTACCGGGAGCTCACCGAGAAAATGGCCCATCCCGAGGTGGTGCAGGATCTGGTCCGCTACCGCAGTTACGCCCAGACCATTGCAGAGATTGAACCCATTGTGGAGAAGTACGAGGAATACGAACGGGTGGAACGGGAACTTGAGGAGGACCGGCTTCTGCTCCGGAGCGAACACGATCCGGAACTCCGGGAGCTCCTCGAGGAAGAGATTGCCCGGCTTAAGGAACGCCACGAACAGCTTGAAGAAGAACTCAAGGTCATGCTCCTTCCCAGGGATCCCCGGGACGACAAGGACACGCTGGTGGAGATTCGGGCCGGTGCGGGAGGGGAGGAGGCGGCGCTCTTTGTGGCCGACCTTTTCCGGATGTACACCCGCTTCGCCGAACGCCATGGTTTCAAGGTCGAGGTCATGGATGCAAGCCCCACGGAGCTTGGGGGATTCAAGGAGATTATCTTTGCCGTGGAGGGGAAAGGTGCGTACAGCAAGTTCAAGTTTGAAAGCGGTGTGCACCGGGTGCAGCGGGTGCCCATCACCGAAGCCAGTGGTCGTATCCATACTTCTACGGCAACGGTGGCCGTGCTTCCTGAGGCCGACGAGGTTGAGGTGGTCATTCGGCCGGAGGATATTCGGGTGGAGATTTTCCGGGCGTCTGGGCCTGGTGGGCAGCACGTGAACACGACCGATTCCGCCGTTCGGATCACCCATCTCCCCACGGGGATTGTGGTCACCTGTCAGGATGAGCGGTCACAGCACAAAAACAAAGCGAAAGCCTTGCGGATTCTTCGGGCCCGGCTCCTTGACCTCGAGCGAAAGGCCCAGAAGGAGGCCATTGATCGGGAACGGCGGGCGCAAATTGGCACCGGAGAACGGAGCGAGCGCATCAGAACCTACAATTTTCCTCAAAACCGGGTGACGGACCACCGCATCAACCTTACCCTGTATCGTCTGGAGTCCGTTCTCGATGGGGACCTTGATGAAATCGTTGAGGCCCTTGCTGCTGAGGAACGGGCCAGGCTCCTGGAGAAGGTTGGATAGGGTGACGGTCAGAGAGCTCTTCCGGAAAACGGTGAGCGTGCTGCACGAGCGGGGTATTCCCTCCCCGACGCGGGAAGCTCGTCTTCTTCTGGGAAAACTCCTCAAGACCTCGCCAGCGAGGCTTTATCTTTTCTGGGACCAGAGGGTTCCCGAGGAGGACGAGCGGATGTTGCAGGCTCTGGTTGAGGAACGCCTTCTCGGAGTGCCTCTCCAGTACGTCCTTGGAGAGTGGGAGTTTTTCTCCCTGCCTTTCCGCCTGAGGCGGGGGGTCTTCATCCCCCGGGTGGATACCGAAGCATGGGTGGAGGAAGCGGTGGTCCTCCTCCACTTCCTCTCGGGGAAAAGGAAACAGCTTGTGGGATGCGACCTGTGCTGTGGAAGTGGCGTCATTGGGCTTTCCTGTGCTTTCTTCGTGCCCGGCTTGGTCCTTTATGGAGTGGATATCTCGGAAGATGCGGTGGCTTTAGCCCTTGAGAATGCCCGTTTTCTTGGTCTTGAGGAACGGGTAACGTTTCTCGTGGGGGACCTTTTTAGCCCCTTTGCGTCGCGGTCTTTGGCTTTTGACGTTATCCTCTCTAACCCTCCTTACGTCCCCGTGGCTTTTTGGGAGAAGCTTGAGGAGGGCATTCGTCTCTATGAACCCCGGGAGGCGCTGTGTGGGGGAGAGGATGGACTTGAGGTGATCCGGAGAATCCTCTGCGAGGCTCCCCGTTTCCTCCGGGAGGGGGGATTCCTCTTCATCGAGCATGATCCCGCACAGAAAGAGGCGGTGGCAGAACTCGGGGAAAAAAGTGGCCTGACGTATGTTCGGGCGCTTCGAGACTACACCGGGAGTATCCGGGCAAGTGTGCTGCAGCTTGGGAGGGAGAAGGAGTGCGAATTCTCATCGGATGCGACCACGCCGGCTTTCATCTAAAGGAGGACCTCAAGGCGTACATCCAGTCCCTGGGGCATGAGGTTGAGGATTACGGCGTGCACCAAGAGGAAACCTATGATTACCCTGATGTGGCCTTCAGGGTGGCAGAGGACGTTGCCCGGGGGAAAGGCGACCGGGGGATTCTCATCTGTGGAACCGGGGTGGGGATGGCTATTGCCGCAAACAAGGTTCGGGGCATTCGGGCAGCTCTGTGCCATGACGTCTTCTCTGCCCGGACTTCCCGAGAACACAACGACGCCAATATCCTCACCATGGGAGAACGGGTGATCGGGAAGGGCCTTGCCCGGGAGATTGTCCGGGTGTGGCTTCAGAGCGAATTCCAGGGGGATCGACATGCCCGAAGGGTGGCCAAAATCCGTGCCTACGAAGAGCGAAAGGCTGAGACCTGACTGGGATGAGTACTTCATGGCCATTGCCCACCTTGTGGCCACGCGCTCAACCTGCATTCGCCGCCAGGTTGGTGCCGTGCTTGTAAAGGAGAAGCGGATTCTCGCCACTGGCTATAACGGTGCGCCAAGCGGTGTGGCCCACTGTACGGAGGCCACCTGTCTCCGGAATCTGCAGAACATTCCCCCCGGGCAGATGCACGAGCTCTGCCGGGGCCTCCATGCAGAGCAAAATGTGATTATTCAGGCTGCCCTCTACGGGGTGAGCACCAAGGGGTCGACGCTCTACTGCACTCACAAACCCTGTATCCTCTGTGTGAAGATGCTCATTAACGCCGGAATCGTCCGGATTGTCTACGAGAATCCCTATCCAGACCCTCTGGCCGATGCGCTTTTGGAAGAGGCGGGGGTTGAGCTCCTGGCGTTTTCGGGAGGACAAAGCGGTGATTCGTGAGGCGTTCTTTTTCCCGTTCCTGGCCTTTCTCTGTGCCCTGGGGTTGACGCCCCTGGTCATCAGATGGAGTGAACGCCGGGGGTGTCTCGATTTGCCCGATGGGGAGCGCAAAATCCACGATCGGCCCGTGTCTCGCCTTGGGGGGATAGCGGTTTTTGGGGCCTTTTTCATTGCCCTTTTGCTCCTTGCCTTTTCTCTCCCCCTCGCGCTTTCGCCCCTTTTCATCCTGGGGATTGGGGTCATTTTCGCCACGGGGCTTTGTGACGACTTCTTTTCGCTCCCTCCCTGGGGGAAGTTCGCTGGCCAGTGTCTGGGGGCAGGGCTTTTGCTTTCTGGGGGTGTGGTCATTCGTTTTTTCACGCTCCCCTGGAACCACGTGGTGTACCTGGGCTGGCTCGGGTATCCTCTTACCATGCTCTGGATTGTGGGGGTATCCAACGCTCTCAACCTCATCGATGGGCTTGATGGGCTGTCCGGAGGGGTAGGTGCCATTGCAGCCTTCACCCTGGGAGTTATTGCCTGGCAGGAAGGACGTGTGGAACCGGCGCTGCTTTCGCTTCTTCTTGTGGGGTCGGTTCTCGGCTTTCTTCTGTACAATTTCCCCCCCGCCAGGATTTTCCTCGGCGATGGCGGAGCGCTGTTTCTTGGGGGAATGCTGGCGGTTATTGCGGTTCAGGGAGCCTTGAAAAGCGCTGCGGCCTTCACCCTGGCGCTCCCGAGTCTCATCCTCGGTGTCCCGATTTTCGACACGCTTTTCGCCATCGTGCGCCGCAAGAAGAACCACCTCCCCATCGCTTCCCCTGACCGGGGGCATCTCCACCACCGTCTCCTTGAGCGGGGCTATTCAAAACGGGAGACGCTCATCATCTTCTACGGCCTCAGCGCGCTCTGTGGGGCGGTGGCCATTTTCATGAATACTTTTCTTGCCAACAGTACCTATTCGCTCCTGCTCTTTTTCCTCTTCGTCCTCTTTTTCCTAAGCCTTGGAAAAAACCTCCGGGTGACTGAACTGCCCAAGGAGAAGAAATCCATTGCCAGGGATTAGCGTCGCCTTTGTTCTTGGAACAAGGCCAGAAATTGTGAAGCTTGCCCCCGTTGTGCTTGCACTGCAAAGGCACCAGGAATTCCTTCCCTGGATTGTCCACACCGGTCAGCACCGGGAAATGGCAGAGACCTTTTTCTCCGTTTTCGGTCTTTCTCCCCGCTACGATTTGCAGGTCATGGTGGAGCAGCAGTCCCTCTTCTACCTTACCTCCCGGATTCTTGAGGGTCTTGAGAGGGTCTTTCGTTCGGATCGCCCGGATCTCGTCGTCGTTCAAGGGGATACCACGTCGGCGTTCTGCGGTGCCCTGGCGTCTTTCTATCTTCGGATTCCCTGTGCCCATGTTGAGGCAGGGCTCCGAACCTTCACGAAATACAGTCCCTTCCCTGAAGAGATGAACCGTGTCCTCATCGGGCGCCTTGCGGACCTCCATTTTGCCCCCACTCCCCGGTCCCGGGAGAACCTCCTCAGGGAGGGCATTCCGGACGACAGAGTCTTCGTCACGGGGAATACGGTTGTGGATGCCCTCTTTGCCATCCTTGGAAGGCATACCACCTTTGAGCATCCGGTTCTGGCCCGGGAGGTGCAGGATGGTGTGACCATCACGGTCACGGCACATCGAAGGGAGAACTGGGGAAAGGGAATTGCCGAAGTTGCCCTGGCCGTCAGGGACCTTGTGATTTTGCGGGAAGATGTGCGGGTCTTTTTCCCCCTCCATCCCAATCCCCTGGTGAGGGAGGTGGTGGAGAGGGAGCTTGCTTCAATCCCCCGGGTGTTCCTCCTCGATGCCCTCCCGTACCCGGACTTTGTGCGGCTGCTTGCCAGAAGCCACGTGGTGGTGAGCGACTCAGGAGGGGTTCAGGAGGAGGCGGCGGCACTGGGAATCCCGGTTGTGGTGACCCGGGACACCACGGAACGACCGGAAATCATCGAGTGTGGTCTTGGGGTGCTGGCGGGGTGTCGGAGGGAATCCATCGTCCGGGCGGCGATGGGTTTCCTGGAAAAAGGGGTGAAGCAGAGGAGAGCGCGCGTGTTTGGAGACGGCAGGGCTGCAGAACGAATTGTTCAGATTCTCCTGCGGTTTTTTGGTTTCCCCGGGGTGTATGAGGAGTTCACTCCGGGAGAATCACCTGGAGAGCGGTTTCCTGAGACTTGAAGCGGCACGGAGGCGTGCCAGTGACCGCAGGAGTGCTGCCTGGGCCCGAGCAAAATCCACCTCTCCCTTGCGTTCTCTGAGTCGTCTTTCCGCTCTCCGGGCGGCTTCCTGTGCCCGTGCAACATCAATCTCATGGGCCTCTTCGGCGCTGTGGACGAGGAGGGTGACCTTTTCCTGGGTGACCTCAGCCACACCCCCACCCAGGGCGAAGAACTTTTCTTCTCCGTCTTCGGTTTTGCAATACAGCACCCCGATGAGGAGTTCAAAGATGGCCGGAGCGTGTCCAGGAAGGACACCCCGTTTGCCATCGGGGCATTCGAGGATGAGGGAACGCACTCTCTCAACGGTGATGCGCCGTTCCGGCGTGAGAATGTCAAGAGTCATCGTCCTCATGACTTCTTGAGCTCCCTCACTCTGGCCTCCACCTGGGCGATGGTTCCCGTCATGTAGAAGGCTTGCTCTGGCCAGGTGTCGCACTCACCATTGAGAATCATCTCCACGCCCTTCAGGGTCTCTTCCCGGGGAACGAACTCTCCTGGAATCCCGGTGAACGCCTCTGCGGTGAAGAAGGGCTGGGTGAGAAACCGCTGGAGTTTTCTTGTGCGGTTCACCACGAGCTTGTCTTCTTCGGAAAGTTCCTCAACACCAAGAATGGCGATGATGTCCTGGAGCTCGAGGTAATGGGCGATGAGCTTTCGCACTTCCTGCGCCAGGCGGTAGTGCCGCTCTCCCACGATGGCCGGGTCAAGTGCCCGGGAAGTGGACTGGAGGGGGTCGACCGCCGGATAGAATCCCTGTTCGAAGAGCCGTCGTGAGAGAACTGTGATGGCGTCAAGGTGAGCAAAGGTTGTCGCCGGAGCAGGGTCCGTGAGGTCATCGGCAGGAACATAAATTGCCTGCACCGAGGTGATCGAACCATTGACCGTTGAGGCAATCCGCTCCTCGATCATGCCGATTTCCTCAAAGAGCGTGGGCTGGTACCCTACGGCTGAAGGAATACGCCCGAGGAGTGCCGAAACCTCTGCTCCTGCCTGGACGTAGCGGAAGATATTGTCGATGAAAAGGAGAACGTCCTGGGAGAGCACGTCCCGGAAGAATTCCGCCATGGTGAGGGCAGTGAGGGCCACACGGAATCGCGCTCCGGGTGGTTCGTTCATCTGCCCGAAGACCAAAACGGTGTGGTTGAGCACCCCGCTTTTCTGCATCCCAAGCCAAAGTTCGTTCCCTTCCCGGACGCGTTCCCCAACGCCAGCGAACACCGAAACTCCCCGGTGGGTTGTGGCTGTGCGGTGGATGAGTTCCATGATAAGAACGGTCTTGCCCACTCCTGCTCCCCCGAAAAGCCCTGTTTTCCCTCCCCGAACGTAGGGACAGATGAGGTCGACGATTTTGATGCCCGTTTCGAAGATTTCGGTGGAGGCGATCCGCTCGCTGAGGGGCGGAGCAGGACGGTGAATGGAGTGCTTGGTCTTCGTCCGGACCGGTCCTCTCCCGTCGATGGGTTCTCCAAGAACGTTGAACATACGCCCCAGGGTTTCCTTCCCCACCGGAACCTTGATGGGCTCTCCGGTATCCTGTACGGGCATGCCCCGCTGCAGACCAGTAGTGTCCTGGATGGCGATGCAGCGGACCCGTCCCTCACCGAGGTGGCTGTGGACCTCAAGGACCAGGGGGTCTCCCAGGTTTTCTTCGTTTCTCCTTGGGACGAAAAGGGCGTTGTGGATGGCTGGGGTTTCCCGGGGTGGGAAACGAACGTCCACTACCTGACCGATGACCTGTTCGATCACACCCTCACCCATGGATGTCACCTTCCTCGAGCCTGCGAAGTGCCTCGGCGGCCCCCGTGACCTCGTTGAGCTCCTGGGTGATGCTCTCCTGGCGCTTTTTGGCGTAAAGGAGCATGAGGGTTTCGAGCGTCTCCCGGGCATGAGTGGTGGCGGTGTCCATGAGGAGGAACCGAGTCGCCTGTTCACTCATGAAACTCTCGGCCAGTGCCTGGTAGAGTTTCCCCGCCACGTACTCGAAAAGCAGCGTGCGGTAGAGGTGCTCCACATCACTCAGGAAGAGGTAGCGGTCCTCCAGGCTTTGTTTCGGGGAGACGGCAGGGGGCAGAAGCCTCTCCACAACAGGCTTCTGTTCGCTCAGAGAAACGTAGTGCATGAAGCTCACATAGAGATGAGTGAAGGCTCTGTGTTCTTTCATCCGAAAAATGCCGTACGTGAGTTCCCGGATATCCCTGTAGTGGGGAACCTGGTGCACCGGAAGGGGATGGAAGGCAACGATATGGGGTTCAAATTCCCTGAGCACCCGCTTTCCCTGGCTTCCAAGGACAATAATGCTGAACTCTTCAAGCTTCTGGGTTTTGAGGAAGCTACAGAGATTCCGGGCAAGGATGTCGCTGAAGGCCCCCACAAGGCCACGGTCGGGGAAGATGCCCACAAGGAGTGGTTTCGGTGCTTCGGGAAGAACTTCTCGGGGTCCCACAAGCTCAAGGAGACGGGAGAGCTGCTCTCCAAAGGTTCTCACCTTTTCCAGGGCACTCTTCCCCATCCGCAGGCGGGCAGCGGAGATGGTCTTCATGGTGTTCGTGATGCGCTGGATTTCCCGAATCAGCGCAATCTGTCGCTTGATGTGCGAGAGTTTCGCCATTATACCGCCTCCTGGAGGAATCGCTCGTTGAAGTTCGCTAAAACCCTGCGCATCTCTTCCTCAAGGTCATGGGTGAGGTCTCGTTCCTTCTCCAAGCGCTCAAGGAGGGTGGCGTGTTCCTCCCTGAGGTGGGTGACGAAAGCCCTTTCCCATTCCTTGACCCGCTCAAGGGGCACGGGGTCGAGGAATCCCTGAGTGGCGGCAAAGACCTCCATGATTTCAATGCTTAGGGGGAGAGGGGCGAAGGAGGTCTGTGTCATGAGGGCAAGGACTCTTTTTCCATGTTCGAGCTGCCGTCTGGTGAGTTCGTCAAGGTCTGCTCCGAAGCGGGCGAATTCTTCAAGCTCGAAGTACTGGGCAAGATCCAGGCGCAGGCGCCGGGCGACCTTTTTCATGATGCTCGTCTGTGCCTCGCCTCCCACCCGGGAGACCGAAAGGCCGATGTTGATGGCCGGGAGGAATCCCTTGTTGAAGAGCCCGGTTTCGAGGTAAATCTGCCCATCCGTGATGGAAATGATGTTCGTGGGGATGTAAGAGGCAATATCCCCTTCCTGAGTTTCCACGATGGGCAGAGCGGTCATGGAGCCTCCTCCCCGGGACTCGGCAAGCTGAGCACCCCGCTCAAGGAGGCTCGAGTGGATGTAGAAGATGTCCCCAGGGTACGACTCCCTTCCCGGAGGACGACGCAGAAGCAGAGACAGCGACCGGTACGCTACGGCATGCTTGGTGAGGTCGTCATAGACGATGAGCACATCCTCTCCCCGGTACATGAAGTACTCCCCCATGGCGCATCCGGCGTAAGGGGCAAGGTACACGAGAGCCGGAGGGTCTTCAGAAGACGTGGCAACGATAGTGGTGTACTCCAGAGCCTGAAATTTCCGCAAGATTTCCACGACCTGGGTGATGTTGGCCAGGCGCTGGCCGATGGCCACGTAGATGCAGATGACGCCCTTCCCTCTCTGGTTGATGATGGTGTCTAAAGCGATGGTGGTCTTTCCGGTTCGCCGATCCCCAATGATGAGCTCTCGCTGTCCCTTCCCCAGGGGGATCATGGCGTCGATGATTTTAATGCCGGAAAAAAGCGGCCGTTGTACCGGAACACGGTCGATGACCTGTGGTGCGGGGAAGAACACCGGCCGTTTCCCCCGGCACGTGATGGGCCCCCTGTCATCAAGGGGTTCTCCCAGGGGATTGACGACCCGGGAGAGGAGTTCCTCTCCCGCCGGAACCTCGAGAATAGTCCGGGTACGGAAGACCTGGTCCCCGGCGTGGATGGTGGTGTAGTCCCCAAAGAGGATGCACTGCAGGCTCTCTCGCTCAAGCCCCAGTACCTGACCCCGGACAGCCTTCCTGCTCCCGAAAAGGAGCGTTTCTCCAATCACGGCCTTCCGCAGGCCCCGGACACGGGCAACGCCATCCTGAACCTCAAGGACCTCCCCGATTTCCTCGATTTCCGGCTCGGGACGGTAGGCAGTGACGATGTCTCGTGCTCTTTTGAGAATGTCACCGACCATGGACATGGGGAATCCCCTCTTTGAGGATTCGTTCTTTCAGGCGCTCAAGCTGGGTTTTTACGCTGCAGTCGATGAGGATTTCTCCCCAGAGGATGACCACACCCCCGATGAGGGAGGGGTCAATCTCCTCCTCAAGGAGAAAGAGTTCCCGGATGACCCGGCTCAGCTTGGAGTACAGGATTTCTCTCTGCTTGTCCGTCAGCGGAAAGGGAGTGATCACTTTGACCTTCTCTCTATCCCTCATAGGTACCTCCAAGCTGGGCTTCAAGGCGACTCACGGCTTCCTCGAGCATTTCTTCGATAATCCTGGTTTGTACCTCAGGGGTGATGTGGACCTTGAGAATCCTTTTTGCGACTTCCTCAGCAATATCCACGATGTCTTCCTTAAGTTCCAGAAGGAGCTGTTCAATCTCCCTTTTCGCCCGCCGCTCGTACTCCCTCTTGATTTTCTCGGCTTCCCGGTACGCTTCCTGGATGATAGCCTCTTTGATTTTCTGTGCTTCTCTGTTGGCCTGGTCGAGCATTTCGAGGTACTTCTCCTTCAGGTTTTTGAGTTCCTCTTCAAGGCGGCGTCGCTCCTCTTCAAGGGTCTTCTTTTCTTCCTCAATCTTCTCAAACTCTCCCCGAATCCTGTTTGAACGCTCGTCCAGCGCCTTTACCACAGGTTTAAAGAGGAAGCGAAAAAGGAGAAAAACCAGAGCGAGGAAGTTGATAATCTGAAAGATGATGCTCCGGTCTATGCGGATCATGGAGGAGAACCCTCCTACTTGAAGACGTATCGGAGGAGCGGGTTGGCGAAAAGGAGAATGAAAGAGACGACAAGAACGTAGATGGCCAGGGACTCAAGCATGGCCAGTCCCACAAAAAGCGTCCGGCTGATGGGGCCAGCGGCCTCAGGTTGCCTGGCGATGCTCTCCAAGGCCTGTGAACAGGCCTTGCCCTGCCCGATGGCGGGGAACATTACTCCCAGGGCGATGGAAAACCCTGCCGTGAATACGGTGACACAGAGGAAGAGTATCTCTCCTTGCATATCCCTCGACCTCCTTCGTGTTGACGCCAATTATACTCCTAATGTCCCGAGGATTCAACGGCAGCGCTCAGGTACACTACAGAGAGAACCGTGAAGATGTACGCTTGGATGATTCCGGTGAAAATGCTGAAGAGCATCATCGGGAGGGGGAGGAAAAGCGGGGAGAGGAGGAAGAGGATGGCGATGATGATTTCCTCCCCCATGATGTTGCCGAAGAGTCGAAGGGCTAAAGAAACTGTCCGGGTAATTTCGCTGATAACATGGAAGGGGGCGAGAATAGGCGAGGGGGAGAGGTAGCTTCGGAAGTAGTTCCTCACGCCTTTTATGGTGATGCCATAGAAGGGAACGGCGAAGAAGACAACCAGGGCAAGGGCCAGGGTGGTGTTGAAGTCACTTGTAGGGGACTTGAGCCAGGGTACAAGACCGGCTACATCAGAGGTTCCGATGAAGAGTGCCAGGGTCCCCACAAGGGGGAGGAATCGTTTGCCGTTGCCCGGAGACATCTCTTCCACAAGGTGCAAGATGGCCTCAACGAAGAGTTCGAGGACGTTCTGCAGGCGGGTGGGGACAGGGCGCATCTTCCGGGTGAGGAGGAAAGACAAAAGCACCAGGAACGCCATGACCACCCAAGTCGAAACCACCGTCTTGGTTACCGGTATGCCCAGGAACACGAAGAACACGTGGGGGTTAAGGATTTCTTCCATGGCTTGCCCTCCCAAAGTGAATGCTGGCAAAGAGGATCAGGAAGACGAAATAGCTCAAAAGGAACGAGGCCACAAAGGGACAGAGCTGGACCCGCACATAGCGCAAAAAGAGGAAGAACCAGGTTCCCACAATACCACAGCGGGTGAGGATCCCCCTCCATGCGGTGTACCGCCTTCTGTGGAGCACCGCCTGTACCTCAAGGGCAATGAGTTCAAGGATCAGCACAGCAAGTGCTGCACCGCCCAGGAGACTAAGGGCGATTCTTTCCATGGTCCTTCTGCTCCATTTCCTTGCTCGCCTTCATGAGGGTCTCGTAGAGGTTGTAGAACCCGAAAAGTGCCCCGAGGGCAAGCAGCGACAGAGTCCAGGAAAACCCCAGGGGGTACTTTCGGTCAAGGTACTGCCCCAGAAAAAGCCCCAAAAGCATGGGAACCACCGTTACCCATGCCAGGTCCCAGACCTCTCCAAGAGCTCTCCACAGATTCCCGTCGTTGAGTTTCCCCTTCACGAAAGTATTATACGACGGAGGAAGAGATGGTGAAAATGTGGTGGAGAGACTTGAAAAAGATGGTCTTCCTGAGTATATTATATAGGTGAGGAGCGGAAATAGCTCAGGGGTAGAGCATCGGCTTCCCAAGCCGAGGGCCGCGGGTTCGAATCCCGTTTTCCGCTCCAATTATTTTTTCTCTCATTTTTCCTCTGCCTTTAGGGGCATGCTCTCTGTGAAGGCGTTTTTGGCTGTTTCGACGCTTGTGGAACCTGCTCAGGGTGGGCTTTCGGGGAAATCGGTTTGCAATTCCCCTGGGGTTCCGGTAAAATTATGATGTCGTCGACAAAGAGTGGGGTCTGTCCCACTCTTTGTCATTTATGGTCGCTTTTCCAGGGGGGCTTATGAGCAAAGACATTCTGGCGGTTATCGAACAGATTGAGAAGACGAAGGGCATCCCGCGAGATACCCTGAAACAGGCCATTGAAGCGGCATTGCTTTCTGCGTACCGGAAGAACTTCAAGAGTTCCCACAAGGGAGTCTCCGTGGTTCTTGACCCTCATTCGGGAGAAATCAAGGTTCTGGCGCGTAAAATGGTGGTGGAGAAGCTACGGGACTCCACCACGGAGATTCTGAAGGAAGAGGCAGAACGCCTGGGCTTCCGGGCCGATGTGGGAGAATGGATTGAGATTGAGGTAACCCCCCGGGACTTTGGGCGGATTGCTGCCCAGACGGCCAAGCAGGTTATCGTGCAGCGACTCCGGGAAGCGGAACGAGACAGAATCTACGAAGAGTTCTCGGAGAAGGAGGGAGAGGTCATCACCGGAGTTGTGGTCCGGCGGGAGGGGAAGAACGTTATTGTGGATCTTGGGAAAACTGAAGGCATTCTCCCTCCTGACGAGCAGGTGAGCACCGAGGAGTACCGTCCCGGGAGCCGGATGAAGTTTTTCATCGTTGAGGTCAAGAAGACCACCAAGGGCCCGCGGATTATCCTTTCCCGGACTCATCCGGGGTTGGTGCGACGGCTCCTTGAACTCGAGGTTCCTGAGGTTCACGAAGGATGGGTGGATATCAAGGCCATCACCCGTGAGCCTGGAGTGCGGACGAAGGTCGCGGTGGAGAGTCGCAACGAAAAGATTGACCCTGTGGGTGCCTGCATCGGCAACCGGGGGGTTAGGGTGAAGAACATCACCGATGAGCTCCGGGGGGAGAAGGTGGACATCATCCGCTGGAGCAATGACCCCGAGGTGCTCATCAAAGAGGCCCTGAGCCCCGCTCAGGTACTTGAGGTGAAACTCGATGAGGAGACGAGAACCGCCCAGGTGATCGTCCCCGACGACCAGCTTTCTCTTGCCATTGGAAGGGATGGCCAGAATGTGCGTCTGGCGGCGCGGCTCAGCGGCTGGAGGATTGACATTAGAGGGAGCGGGAAAAAAGAGGAAGAACAATGAAGAAGGTTCCCATACGCATGTGTTTGAGTTGCCGGGAGAGGAAAGAAAAGAAGTCCTTGATTCGTGTGGTGCGAACCCTTCAGGGGACGCTTGAGGTTGACCCGACAGGGAAGAGAGCAGGAAGAGGGGCGTACGTGTGCCCGGTTCCGGAGTGCGTGGAGCGCCTGGATCGTAAAAGCCTCTCTTTTGCTTTCCGCGTGGACGTGGGCGAGAAAGAGGCGTTATCTCTGAAAGAAGCTTTGCGGGTGTACCTTGGGGGACAGGCAAAGGAGGTTCGGCATGACAAAGGTCAGAGTGTATAAGGTCGCTGAACGGCTGGGAATGCCAACCCATGAGGTCATGGATATGCTCAGAGAACTCGGAGCGGACATCAAAAACCACATGAGCAGCATCGATGAAGACCTCGTGGAACTTCTGGAAGAGGAAATCGAGTTCCGTCGAAGGAGAGAGGAAGAGCTTCGGAAGAAACGGGAGAAAACCGTCGTTCTTGAGAATCCTCCTACCCTACGGGAACTGGCACGGCTTCTTGGGGAGGAGGAGACCGAGGTTTTGCTCCGTCTTGCCGATCTCAACGTTATCCCCCACAGCAAAAAGCCTCTTCCACCACTTGTGGTGGAACGCCTGCTCCGGGAGAAAGGTTTCGAGGTGGAGTGGAAGGGGAACCTCCGCGAGGAGGTGCTCAGAAGCCTTGAGGTGGAAAGGCTCCCCCGTCCTCCTGTGGTGACCATTCTCGGTCACGTCGACCACGGGAAAACGACGCTCCTTGATGCCATCCGTCGTTCAAGGGTTGCGGAATCGGAGTACGGTGGTATCACGCAGAAGATTGGCGCCTACCAGGTGGATGTGGGAGGACGGAAGATTACCTTCATCGATACGCCGGGGCATGAAGCCTTTACCACCATGCGGGCTCGCGGGGCGCAGGTCACCGATATCGCGGTCCTTGTCGTGGCTGCCGATGATGGCGTCATGCCCCAGACGGTTGAGGCCATCCAGCACGCTAAAGCTGCCGATGTCCCCATTCTTGTGGCCATTAACAAAATCGACAAACCAGGGGCAAACCCCGAGAGGGTGAAGCAACAGCTTGCCGAACACGGCCTCATCCCTGAGGAGTGGGGTGGAGAAACCATCTGCGTGGCCATCTCAGCCCTCCAGCGGAAGGGCATCCAGGACCTCCTGGATATGATTCTCCTCCAGGCAGATCTTTTGGAGCTCCGGGCAAGATACGCAGGCCCGGCTGTGGGGGTTATCATTGAATCACGCCTTGATCGGGGGAAGGGACCGGTGGCTACGGTGATTGTTCAAGAAGGGACGCTCCGGGTTGGAGACTTCTTCGTTGCCGGGACGACCTGGGGGAGGGTGCGTTCACTTTTTGACGACCTGGGGAGGTCTCTTAAAGAGGCCCCTCCTGCCACTCCGGTGGAAGTTGTGGGGTTTGCCGAGCTTCCTCCGGCGGGAACGAAACTCGTCGTGGTTGAAGAGGAGAAGACGGCCACTGTTGTTGCCGAGCGCCGGAAAGAACGGGAACGCGAGCGAGCCCTTCGGGAGGCAGGAAACCGTGTCGTTTCCCTTGAGGAGCTTTTGGCTCCTGAAGAGGGGAAGGTCAAGGAACTACACCTTGTGCTCAAGGCCGACTACCAGGGGTCTCTCGAGGCCCTGGAACGGGCGATATCCCAGCTTGGGGATGAGCGGGTCACAATTAACGTTGTGTTTCGGGGAGTCGGCAACATCAATGAAGCCGATGTCATGCTGGCCTCAGCCTCATCGGGGGTGGTGATCGGGTTCAACGTCAAGCTCCCCAACGAGGTGGCTAAAGTTGCCAAGCAGGAGGGAGTGGAGGTACGTCTTTACCGGATTATCTACGATGTGGTGGAGGACATGAAACGGGCCATTCAGGGTCTTATTGAACCCCGAAAGGTCGAGGAAGTCATCGGCAGAGCCGAGGTCCGGGCGCTCTTCAAAGTCCCCCGGGTAGGGATTGTGGCGGGGTGCTATGTCCTTGAGGGGAAGATAGACCGGAACGCTTTTGTGCGGGTTCTGCGCAGGGGAGAGGTGCTCCAGGAAAAAGTCCGCATTGCTTCCCTGAAGCGCTTCAAGGACGACGTTCGGGAAGTGGCCCAGGGGTACGAGTGCGGCATAGCGCTTGAAGGTTTTGAGGGCTTCACAGAAGGCGATATTTTTGAAGCGTATGTGGTGAAGGAAGAGCGATGAGGGTTGGAGTGTGCCGTGTGGAGCTCTTTATCAACGGGAGTTTTTCGCTGAAGGACCGAAGGCGTGTGGTGGACTCGGTGAAGCAACGCCTCCGGAATCGCTTCAACGTATCGGTGGCTGAGCTCTCTGAGGATTCCCAGTGGCAGAGGGGGAGCCTTGGGATTTCCTGTGTGGCAAGGGATGAACAGTCGGTGGAGTCCCTGCTCCACCAGGTGCTCGAGTTCATCGAGAACGACGACCGGGTGGAAGTCACCGACTGGCTTTTTGAAATCTACTGAGGTTACTGCCATGAAAGAACAGAGGCCCCTCCGGGTGGCTGAGCTGATCAAGAGAGAAGTATCCCGGATTCTCCTTTCCGAGGTTGAGGACCCGCGTCTTCGGGGGTTCACCATCACCCGGGTTGAGATGTCTCCGGACCTCAAACAGGCCAAAATTTTCGTGGGCTTTCTGGGTGAGGCAGAGGAGGGCGAGAAGTACGAGGCCCTGAAGAGAGCAACGAAGTTCATTCGGGGGGTACTGGCCTCGAGAATTCGCATCAAGTTCATGCCCGAGATCGTCTTTGTGGCTGACCCAACCCTGGAGAAAGCTTTTCAGGTTGTGGAACTCCTGAACCGTCTGGAACAGGAGAACCAATGAGGGACGAAAAGAAGGAAATCTGCCGGATTTTCTCGAAAGCCTCCCACTTTGTGGTCACCTCGCATCAGAACATCGACGGCGATGGTCTGGGGTCGGCTCTTGCCCTCTATTTTCTCCTCCAGCGAATGGGGAAGAGAGCAAGGGTCGTCTACGACGGCCGGGTACCCTACTTCTACCATTTCCTGCCTGGGTCGACTCAGGTACGCTCTTTTGAGGAGTTTTCTTTAGATAAAGAGCCTTTTGAAGTCCTGGTGGTTGTGGATTGTTCCAATCCTGCCCGGATAGGGAGGGTGGAGGGCTTCCTGAAGGAAGCCTGCTACGTGGTGAACATAGACCACCATCCCGACAACGCCTTCTTTGGTCACGCGAACTTTGTCGTTCCCGGGTCTCCCGCTTCGGCGCTCCTTGTGTACGAACTGACTCAAGAACTCCGTATCCCCCTCGATGCCGATATCGCCACCGGTATCCTGACTGGTGTCGTGACCGATACCGGAGGATTCCAGTTCGCCGAGCTCAATCAGAACCTTTTCACCGTTGTTGGGGAACTTGTGGCCTCGGGCGCTTCCCTGAGCACCATCATGCACCATGTGTTCCGTTGCCGGCGCCTTGAAGGACTGAAGCTCCTGAGCCGGGCGCTCCATCACCTAATTTTTGACCCTGTTTGCGGGTGCGCATCGACACACCTCACGCAGGAGGACTTCAGGGAATGCGGTGCCCAGGAGGAGGATGCCGAGGGTGTCGTGGATTATGGCCTCTACATTCCTGAGGCCAGAGTTTCGGTGTTCTTCAAGGAAATTGCCCCCAACACCTACAAGGTGAGCCTCCGTTCCCGGGACGGCTTTGACGTCCTCCCCGTGGCCCACCACTTTGGGGGTGGAGGACACCGGAAGGCAGCGGGCTTTAAAATCACGGGTCCTTTCCCTTCGGTGTACCGGGAGGTTCTGGATGTTTTGCGGACCATGGTCCTCGAATCTTCGAAATAGGCGGAGGAGCGACCGTCATGCTGGGTGGGGTGCTGAATCTGTACAAGCCTGCCGGGGTGACTTCCCGGGTTCTTGTGGAGCGGGTGGGACGAGTACTGAAAGCCAAAGCGGGTCACACCGGGACCCTTGACCCCTGTGCCCGGGGGGTGGTCCTCGTGTGTTTTGGGAAGGCCACGCGTCTTGTGTCCTTCTTCCAGGAGCTCGACAAAGTCTACCGGGCGAGGTTCCGTTTCGGGATTGCCACGGACACCTATGATGTGAAGGGGAACATCACCGCGGTTTCTTTGGAGAAGCTCAGAGAAGAGGACCTGCTTCGGGTACTCAGTGATTTCCGGGGAACCTTTGTCCAGGAGGTTCCGCCCTTTTCGGCGTGCAAGTACCGCGGACGTCCACTCTACCAGTATGCTCGTCGGGGAGAACACATCACGCTCAGGCGAGAGGTCACTGTTTACCGACTGGAGCTTCTCTCCTGCCTTGAGGGAGAATTTGGCGAGGCGGAGTTCCTCATCCACTGTTCTGGGGGCACGTACGTGCGAAGCCTTGCCCATGAGCTTGGGAAACGGCTCGGCCTCGGGGCCTATGTGGCTTCTCTTGTCCGGGAGAGAGTGGGTCAGTTTCGGATTGAGGAGAGCATCGACGTCATGCAGAAGGACATCGGAAGGGATTTCCTCCTTGAACGGTCGCTTCCCCCGGAGAAGGCCCTGTACTTCCTCGAAACGGTGGAGGTGGGAGAGGAAGAGGCCAGATTCTTCCTCCACGGAACCCCCTTCCCATCGCCTGTGCCCTTACAGGCTCCCGGGATGGTGAAGGTACTCCATGGTGGAAATTTCCTTGGGCTGGCTTTCTGGGATTCGTCTAGGCTCTTCCCCAGGGTTGTTCTTGCTGAGTCCTGCCATGTTGCTTGAACGGGGCTGGAAGAGATTTCCCCAGGAGAGTACCATGGCCATCGGGTTTTTCGATGGCTTTCACCGCGGTCACCGCCGGGTTCTGGCTGAGGCTCTGGCGAGATCGTCGCCGGAGGCCCCCCTCTGTGTGGTGACCTTCTATCCCCATCCCCAGACGGTGCTACTACCCCGGGAGGGTGTGAAGTACCTGACCTTATACAGCGAGAAGTACCTCCTCCTTGAGCGCTTCTTTCCCGGAACCTTCCTGTATTTCCTCCGATTCAACCGGGCTCTTCGGGAAACTGCTCCCCTGGATTTCCTGAACGCGGTGGTGGAGCATTTCCATCCCCGGACAATCTGTGTGGGCGAGAACTTTCGCTTTGGCTTTGAGCGCCGGGGAGACAGTGCGCTCCTTCGGGATTTTTTCGTCCCCCGGGGTACGGAGGTTGTGGTGGTTCCCTCATACCGGGTGCGGGGAGAGGTGGTCTCAAGCTCCCGGATTCGGGAACACCTCCTTGATGGAAGGCTCACCCAGGCGAATGAGCTCCTTGGGTTCCCCTTTACGGTTATCGGGAGGGTCCGGAGAGGACGGAGAATTGGAAGAAGCCTGGGTTTCCCCACTTTGAACCTCCATCCACCTTTGCGCAAACTCCTGCCTCCACCGGGGGTGTACACCGGGAGGGTCTCCTGGGAGAACCTGGGAGAGACCTCCTGGAATGCCCTGATTTACACCGGAAGTCGGCCGACCTTCCACGATACGCGCCGCCGGGTCGTCGAGGTCTTCGTTCCCTCGTCCCCTTTCCCGGAGCTCTACGGTCAGAGGGTGTACGTTACTTTCGAGGAGTTCGTGCGGGAAGAGATGGTGTTCTCTTCAGAAGAGGCCCTCAAGAGGCAGATTCAGAAAGACCTTGAGGTCTTCTTCCGGAAGGCTTCGGCTGGTCTTTCCGCTCCAGAGAGTCTGCACAGAGGCTTTGGGGGCAATTTGAGCATATAGCAGGAATTTCACAGATTCGTCACAAATTCTCCACAAAGGGCTGCTATACTTCTCTGGAGCACGCCGGAACTTCCGGGAACTCGGCGTGGTACAATGGGAAAAAGCTGAAAGGCGGGCTGAAGGTGGAAAGGTACCGGGAACTTCTGCTCTCCGTGCTGCTTTTTGTGGGGATTTGCCTGTTTTCCGGGGCCCAGGGTAGGGGCCAGGATATCTCCCTTAGGGAGGCTCTGGAGCGAGCGCTCCTCGGGAACCGGGAGATCAGGAAAGCTGAGATTGAAGTGGAAATTGCCCGCTCTGCGCTGCGAAAGGCCCGGGAAAACACCTTTTCCCCGGCGATGACCTTTGAGGAGACGGTACGGCTTTCTGGAGAGTCCCCCGAAGGGTTTTCGCTGGAGCTTCAAGACACTATCTCCTTTGACGCTTCACTCTGGGAAGAAGAAAAAGTCAGCCTTGAGAGGGCGGAGAGGGCTCTGGAGGCAACGAAGGAGGAGGTGAAAAAGAACGTCGTCACCTCGTACCTGGAGATTCTCAAGACGAAGAATACCCTTGCTCTTGAGGAGAAAAGCCTTGAACTTCTCAAGGAGCGTCTTGAGCGCCTCAGGGAAGGGTATGAGAAGGGGGAGGCAGCGGCTTTTGCCCTCCAGGAAGCCGAAGGACAGTACAGGGAACAGGAAGGAAAGGTTCGGGTCCTGAAAGAGAAACTTCGCCTTCTTGAGGAGCGGTTCTTCCAGCTTCTTGGGGAGGAAATACCCGGGGAAGAGGTGACGTTTCAGCCCCTTCCTCAAAGGCTCCCTGCGTTTTCCAGGGATCTCACTCTCCAGGATTTCGTTGCGATGCGGGATGAAGTCGAGGACCTTGAGGGGCAGAGAAGAGTTCTCGAAGCGCAGGAGGCTCAGCTTCGCCGGAAAGGTCTTCCTCAGATTACCCTTGAGGGAACCTACAGCAAAGATGGCTGGTCTCTGACCGCGGGTTACAGCTTCTCGGCAAAGTCTCTCGACATCGCCCTCGAAAAACCTCTTGGCACCCAAGGAGTTTCCTCGGGAGAGCATTTCGGTGTGGGCCTTGCCGTTTCGTGGTCGTTCTCTCCGAGCCTTTCAGAAGAGAAAAAGCAAGTGGAGCTCAGGAAAAAGGCCCTCCTCCTTGACCTTGAGACGGAAAAGGCCAACGTACTTTTCGATATCCGGGAGAAGTACCTTTCCCTCGGTGAAGCCTGGAATACCCTGGAGGGGAAGCGGATGCTCCTTGAGGCCGAAAGGGAACGGCATGCCCAGGTAATGAAACAGTGGGAGCTTGGGAGTATCGACCAGGTGACCCTTCTTGAGAGCGAACTCAGTCTTTTCCAGGCCCAAGTAGCGTGCGAGAACGCTTTTTGTGACCTTCTGGCAAGCTTTGTCGCCTTTCTCCGGAGTACGGAACAGCCCATCCTCTGGGAAACCCTGTTTCCTCAGGAAGGAGACGAGAGGAAATGAAAAAAGTCGTGGTACTCTTTGTTGCCCTTATGCTTTTCGCTGTCTTTCTCGGTGGCTGTTTTCCCCAGCAGGGGCAGAGGACCTCTCAGGCAAAGCAGAAAACCGTTGCATCCTCTCAGACCGTTCCCGTGCGGCGGGGGAGGATTGCCGATACGGTGTCAGAACTCGGCACCCTTGAGCCGCTCTCAAAGGTCTCGGTTATTGCGGAGGAGAGTGGGAAGGTTGCGGAGGTCCTCGTCGGGGAAGGGGAGAGCGTCGAAAAGGGCCAGGTGCTGCTTCGCCTGGACACCGAAGACCTTGAAATCACCCGCTCGCAGATTCTGGCGCAGCTCAAATCAGCCCGGGTCGACCTCGAGGAATTGCTTTCTGGGCCAACTGAGGTGGAGCTTTGCTCGAAAGAGGCCCAGTACACGGAGGCCCTTCTGGCATATGAGGAAGCGAAGAAGACCCTTGCTCGAAATGAGCGGCTCTTTGCCTCGGGAGCCATATCCCAGGAAGAGCTTGAAGCCAGCCGGAACGAGGTGACAAAAAGGGAGAAGGCCCTTGCCGTGGCAAAGGCAGAGCTTGAGGAGACGAAGAGGAAGCCGAAGAAAGAAGACGTGGAGCGGGCAAAGGCGCGGATTGAGGAAATTGAAGCCTCTCTGCGTTCGGTGGAGCGGCGAATCGAAAAGGCTGAAATCCGTTCTCCCCTTAAGGGAATCGTCCTTGAGGTGAACGTGGAGGAGGGTGATTTCGTTTCAAGTGGCACCAGTGCCTCGGGAGGGACAACCCCTGTGGTGGTTGCCGACCTCTCGACGATGAAGGTGGACGTTCCGGTGAACGAGGTGGACATCCCCAGGGTACGAATTGGGCAACCCGCTCGGATCACCCTTGACGCCTTCCCCGGGAAAACCTTCGAAGGTCAGGTTGTGGCGGTGGCCTACCAGGGGAAGACCAGCGAGAACGTGGTGACCTATGACACCACGGTGCACCTGACGAATCCTGGCAACCTTCTTCGGGCGGGGATGACGGCCAATGTGGAAATTATCATTCAGGAAAAGGAGAACACCTTGCTTGTTCCGGCAAGTGCGGTGAAAGAGGAGGGAGAAAAAACCTTTGTCTTCGTGAAGAATGCCCAGGGACAGCCCGAACGCAGGGCGGTGGTCCTTGGGATTCGGAACGACGCTTTTGTTGAGGTCATGGAAGGACTTCAGGAGGGTGAGGAGGTTTTTGTGACCCCGCCGGAAGGCACAGAGGTTTCCCCCTCGAGCGCCTCAAAGGGCGCACAGAGGAACGTGCAGATTCGCGTAGGTCCGGCTCCTCAGGGTCCTCCTCCACCGGGACGGTGAACTCAGGGAATGCAACCCATCATCCGTGTCGAGAACCTGGTCAAGGTATACCGCACGGGGAAAGTGGAGGTTCGGGCGCTCCAGGGGGTGACCTTTGAGGTGCATCCTGGAGAGTTCATCGCCATCATGGGTCCCTCGGGCTCGGGCAAAACCACCCTTATGAACATCCTGGGATGCCTTGACACCCCAACGGGTGGTCGGTATGTCCTCGACGGTGTTGAGGTTTCTTCCCTGCGGGAGAATCAGCTTGCCGAAATCCGGAACCGGAAAATCGGTTTCGTTTTCCAGAATTTCCACCTCTTGCCACGCCTCACGGCTTTCCAGAACGTGGAACTCCCCCTCCTCTACGCTTCGGTGCCGAAGAGTATCCGGGTCCGGAGGGTCCGGGACCTCCTTGAGCGAGTGGGCCTTGGGGAGAGAATGCACCACCGGCCGAATGAGCTCTCGGGAGGGCAGATGCAGCGGGTGGCCATTGCCCGGGCACTGGTGAATGACCCGGCCATTATCCTTGCCGATGAGCCCACGGGGAATCTCGATACCCTCTCGGGAGAAGAGATCATGGGCATTTTCCAGGAACTCAATGAGGAGGGGCGGACCATCATCCTTGTGACCCACGAGCGGGACATTGCTCAGCATGCCCGCCGGGTCATCCACTTCCGGGATGGGAGGATTCTCAAAAACGAAGACGTCACCGACCGTATTGACGCCCGTCAGCTCCTTGAGGAGCTCAAGAGGCAGCGGAATTTGCTGGAGGAAGCAGGATGAACTTCTCGGAGAGCTTTCAGACCGCACTGTTCAATCTTTTAGCCAACAAGCTCCGCTCCTTTCTCACCATGCTTGGGGTCATCATCGGGGTGGCAAGCGTCGTCGCCATGGTGAGCCTCGGGCAGGGCATGCGGGCACAGATTGTGGATCAGATAAGTAGCCTCGGTTCGAACATCCTCACCGTCATTCCCGGGAAGGTTCGCCAGGGTGCAGGACCTATGGGGATGTTCATGGCCCGGGGAGGGGGAAACGTCCTCAAGTACGAGTACTTTCAGGAGCTCCGGGCCACTCCCTTCCCTGGCATTCGGGCGGTAACAACGGAGGCAACGACCAGCCTGCCCGTGACTTTTGCCCGGGAAAGCGTTTTCGTGAACGTGGTGGGAACGACACCAGAGTTACTGGAGATTCGTAACTTCATGCTCCTTGGTGGTCGCTCCTTCAGTGGGTACGACTACTCCTATTCCCGGAAAGTGGCGATTCTGGGACACACGGTGGCCCAGGACCTTTTTGGGGATCCCTTCCTTGCGGTGGGGGCTTCAATCCGGGTCGGACGAAGGATTTTTACCGTGGTGGGAGTGCTTGAGCCGAAGACCATGGGCGGCCAGGATCTGGGGAACCAGGTGTTCATCCCCCTCACGACGTTCCGGCAGTACCTCACGGGAGGCCGGTATCTCCGGAACATCATTGTCCAGGTGGACGAGAAAGAGCACATCCCCCTTGTGTCACAGTGGCTTTCCGATTTCTTCAGGAGGAAAATTGGGGATCCTGAACAGTTCTCCATCCTGAACCAGCAGGACCTTCTGGAGACCGTGGAGAGCGTGACGGGGACCGTAACACTTTTCCTTGCGGTCATTGCTGGCATTTCGCTCCTTGTGGGAGGAATCGGCATCATGAACATCATGCTCGTTTCTGTGGCGGAGAGAACCCGGGAAATTGGGCTTCGCAAGGCTATCGGGGCAAAGCCCCGGGATATCCTCCTGCAGTTCCTCCTGGAGTCTTCGCTTTTGAGCCTTGTGGGAGGAGTGGTGGGGCTCGTTCTTGGGATTCTTGCCGGCAGGACCATGGCGTCCTTCTCTCAGTTCCCCTTTGTGCTCTCGCCGCAGGTCATGGCGTTGGCCCTTTCGGTTTCCCTGGCCGTGGGGCTCTTTTTCGGGATATATCCGGCCCGGAGGGCGAGTCGTCTCGATCCCATTACGGCACTCCGCTACGAATAGAAGGAGGGATGGGTATGAAGGCAAGGATTTTGGGAATTCTCGCGATTCTGGTGTTCACTGTCTTCTGGGGTATGGGGCTGGTCTTCGGGGAGGAGACAAAGACTCCACCGTCTCTATCGCTTAAGGAGGCGATTGACCTTGGCCTCCGGAAAAGCCGAACGATTCGCCTTGCTGAGTTATCCCTGAAGGTTCAGGAACTGCAGTACAGGGAGGGGAAGGCCAACCTTCTCCTGAACCCCTCAGTGGTCTCTGAGCTCCAGCTTGAGAACACCTGGCAGCGTGCGCAAAGGAATTTCGCCCTGCAGCGCATGCAGCTTGCCCTCAGCATTGAAGAGGCGTACTACAACGTCCTCAGAGCAGAACGGGCTCTGAGTCTTGCGCGGGAGAACCTCGCCCGGCTTGAGAAACAGCTTGAGGACACCCGGACCAGGTTCTCCCTGGGTGTTGTGGCAAAAATCGATGTGCTCCGGAATGAACTCGAGGTTGACCGGGCTCGCCTTGAGGTGGAGAGGGCCGAGCGAAACCTTGCCCTTTCCCGAATGAATCTGGGGAGCATCCTGGGGCAGGGGCTTGAGGCAAACTTCACCCTTTCGACGGATCTCTCCTTTGAGCCCGAAGAGCTCGATCGCGATGCCTGCATCCAGTACGCTTTGCTCCACCGACCGGAGGTCAAGGAGAAAGAGGAGACCCTCGCCCTGCGCCAGAAAGAGCTTGCAGTGGTAACCTCCTATACCCCCGCCCTGGAGCGAGAAAAGGCCAGGGTGAATCTTGAGGTGGCAAAAGAAGAGCTTGAGAACACCAGGGAGTCGATTATCCTTGAGGTGGAGCAGAAGTTTTCGGACCTCCTTGCCGCTTTGAAGAACGTCCCCATCGCCCGGAAGAACCTCGAGGTGGCACGGGAGACCCTTGCCGTTCAGCAGGCCCGGTTCGATGCGGGGGTCATCACGCTCCTTGACCTTCTTGAGGCGCAGAACGACCTTTACAGGGCAGAAAGCGATTACCTCCAGGCGCTCTTTGACTACCACATCGCCCGAGCAAAGTTCTATAACGCTTTAGGAGCGGATCTTGAGGAGCGAGAGAAGCTCATCCTGAGAAAAGAGGCAGGAAAAGAAAATGGCTGAGAGGGGTGGATTCGAACCACCACTACGTGATCCAGAGTCACGTGTCCTACCCTTAGACGACCTCTCAGCAAGAGCAAGGGTATCATATCACGGTTTCCTCGAATTTTCAAGGGGATCTGGAGTCCTCCCGAAAGGTTGAGCAGCAGACCTGGAGAGTTCCTTCTTTTTTCACCAGCCCGGGAGTATAATGGGAATCGGGGTGTTTCTGCCTTCCCGTTCTTTGCGCGATGAGGGAGTTCAGAACCCGGAGCACGCGGAGGAGTGAGCACTGGTGGGTCTTTTGTCCGCAGCTTTGTGGTCCACCTTTCGCGTATTCGTGGCCTATATTTTCTCTCTGCTTTTTGGCATTGCCTATGGGATTCTGGCTGCCACCAGCCCGCAGAGGGAACGTTTGATGGTCCCTCTTCTTGACGTTCTCCAGTCGGTGCCGATCCTGGGATTTTTCCCCATAGCTGTCTCCGTTCTCGTCTTCCTTTTTCAGGGACAGAGAATAGGCCTCGAGCTTGCCGCCATTTTCCTCATCTTTACCTCTCAGGTCTGGAACATTGCTTTTGGTGTTTACGAGACGGTCAAGACCTTTCCGCAGGACATCCTGGAGATGGCACGCTCTTTTGGCATGAGCTCGGCCTTTGTGGTCAAGCGCCTCTACCTCCCTGCACTCGTTCCCACCGTCCTCTACAACAGCGGTGTGAGCATTGCCGTGGGCTGGTATTTCCTCATGGCCTCGGAAATCATCACCCTGGGGAACGTGGAGGTTCGTCTGCCCGGGCTGGGAACAGCGATGATGCGCTATGTGGCCTCGGGGAACCTCCCCGGTATGCTCGGTACCATTGGCACCATCGTTCTGGTGAACTTTTGCACTCAGTGGTTCCTCTTTCGTCCTCTCCTTGAGTGGAGCAATCTTTTTCAGTTCGGTGCGGTAGGCAGTGCCCCTGAGGAACCGGGGCTTGTGACCTTTTTGCGGGACAGGATCAGGTGGAACTGGTTCTCCCGGAGCTTCGATGCGGTGCTCCTTCTGGGAGAGAGGATACGGGAAAAGCGAAAGCTCCTTGTGGCCTTGCGATTTCTGTTGCTTGGGCTTTTCCTCGGTGCATTGGCCTATTTCCTCTTCTGGCTCCTTCAACCACCCTATACTCCCCGCCTTGTGGAAATCCCGGCGAGTCTCATGCTAACGACTCTGCGGGTTGTTGTCGCTGTGGTTCTTTCCATTGCTCTCTCCTTTCCCTTTGCCGTCAGGGCTGCGGAGTCTGGTGGTGGGGTGAGGAACCTCTACACCCTGGCGGCGACCATGGGAAGCGTCCCAGCGGTGATTTTCTACCCCCTTATTGTGCGTGGAGTTGGACAGGAGTACATGGGGTTTGCCGCTATCCTTTTGCTGCTCACCGGTTCTTTCTGGTATACGCTCTTCAACATGCTCAAGGGGGCTTTGATGGTTCCCTCAACCATCGTCGAGATGGCCAGAGGCTTTGGTATTCGAGGTTTTCTGTACTACCGGACCATCCTTATTCCAGCCATGTTCCCCTCCCTCATTACTGGGGCCATCACAGCCTGGGGCGGGGCCTGGAATGCTTCCATGGTGGCTGAGGAGGTGAACTTTGGCAAAGAAGTCTTCTCGCTCCGCGGTATTGGTTCCCTGCTTCTCTCTGCGACGGCCAGTCCTCGAGAGCTTTTGTGGGTTGTGCTGGCTATGACGCTCTGGATTGTGGCCATCAACATCCTCTTCTGGAAACGCTGGTATGGCTGGGCTGCGGCGAAGTACGCATTGAGCGAGTAGAGGAATGACCATGCCCTTGCTCGAGCTTCGAGGGGTTACCAAAGGGTATGTGGAAAAGGGGAAGTATTTTCCCGTTCTTGACGCCATTGACCTCGTGGTGGAAGAAGGGGAGTTTGTCACCATTGTTGGGCCATCCGGCTCGGGGAAGTCGACCATTATCCGCATTGCTGCAGGTCTCATCCCTCCTACAGGGGGCCAGGTCCTCTACAGGGGGCAGCCCCTTGCCGGTCCCAACCCCGGTGCAGCCATCGTCTTCCAGAATTTCGCCCTTATTCCCTGGCTGACAGTCCAGGAGAACATCGAGCTCGTGCTTGAAGCAAGGGGTCTTCCTCCTCGACAGCGTGTCCGGACCGCTCTGAAGTACATCGACCTTGTGGGCCTTGACTCTTTTGAGGATGCTTATCCCCGGGAACTCTCTGGGGGCATGAAACAGAGGGTTGGATTCGCCAGGGCTTTGGCCGTGGAGCCAGAACTCCTTCTGATGGATGAACCCTTCTCTTCCCTGGACATTCTTACGGCTGCTGGCCTTCGAGAAGAGTTCCTCAAGCTCTGGACGGGTGGCAAACTCTCCATTCGCTCGGTGGTTCTCGTCACCCATAACATTGAGGAAGCTGTTTTGATGTCTGACCGTGTGGTTGTTCTGAGCGCCCGCCCGAGTAGAATCGTGGGAGAAGTATCGGTGGCTCTTCCTCGACCCCGGGATCCGCATTCGAGCGATTTTGAGCTCATCATGGACCGCCTCTACGCCCTCATTGTGAGTAGCCATATCGGGAGGTAATGTATAATAGGAGGGCAGGTGAGATGGATGGACGGTGAAGGTGGCTCGTACCTTCGAGCAGGGGTTGGCGAGGTTCTCGGGCTTCTCGAGATTCTTGACGACGAGTCGGGGAAGATGGATGTGTACAGGCTGGGGAAGAGCATCCATCACCACCTCGAACAGCTGCTTGACGTTCTGGAAACCGCGAGGATTCTCGGTTTTATCGAGTACGAGGCAGGAGATGTCTTTCTTACCCCCAAAGGGAAGCGCTTTGTGGAGAGCACCCAGGATGAACGCAAGAGGATGATTGCCGATGCCCTTCTTGAGATTCCGGTCTTCAGGGATTTTCTCTCCTTCCTTTCCTCCCGCGAGGACCATACTGTGGAGCTTGATGAGCTCGACCAGTTCATCGTGGGAGATTTCACACAGGAAGAATTGCAGAAAATCAAAAACGCCTTTCTCAACTGGGGGAGATTTGCTGAGCTCATCTGGGTTGATTCGGATGAGCGGGAAATTCACCTTGAAGAGGAGGAAGAGGAAGCCTGAGTATCCTTGCTTGGCGGTGAAAGATGGGGGAGTCCGCCAGGTCGGTGAAGGAGGTGGTGGGGATGTCCTCTTTCCTTGAGGTTGCGAGGAGGACCGGAGTGAGTATTGTGGAACGGGACGGGGCCCTGTTCTTCGAAGGTCCCTACGCGGGGAAGAAGAAGCCCCTGGGACCCCTTGTGGGGAAGACCATTGGCCTTCTTGTGGCCAGTGAGTTCAGCGATTTCCAGGCGTACTACCTTGCCGAGTACCTGAGCGAATTCGGGGGCTGGCCCGAGTTCCTTCTCGTTGACTGGGTGACCTGGAAATGGACGCGGCCTCACGTGAAGGGGAAAGGGGTCACCGGAATGTGGGACATGAGCGTCGACCCCATTCCCACGATAAGCCCTAACCGGTACGGTTTCAGGCCTCTTAGAGAAGCGAGACCGGAAGAGTACGACGCCCTCGTGGTCCTTGGAGGTCACTCTGCCGATGTCATGATGACCGAAGATGAGGTGATTCGCTTCCTCCAGGCCCTGTACGAGCGTGGAGCACTCGTTGGAGCCATTGGTGACGGGGGTCTCACCCTCATTAGCGCCGGGCTCCTCCAGGGCAAGCGGGCCACAGGGAGCAAGGTGGTGTCGTTTTTGCTGCGCCGGATGAAGGTGTTTGAAGATGCTCCGGTGGTGCTTGATGGGAATATCCTCACCGCCCGGGACACTGTGGATACTCCACGTTTTGTTCGCTGGCTCTGCCGGTACTTTGACCCTGCTTTTTCCGATGAGCGAGAGAACATCCTCAGGGGGAAACGGGTGGTCATTGTAGCCGGGGAGGACTTTGAGGATGTGGAGCTCGTGGTTCCAGTTCTTGAGTTCCTCTTTCGGGGAGCGGAGGTGTGCCTCGGGACATTCCAGGCCCCCCTTCGATCCCGGCCCCCTCTTCTTGGTCTTGACGTTGTTGTGGGGAACTTCGGGGTCTCCGTCCCCCTGCAGGAGGTTCCCCGGGGATACTACACTGTGGCTCCTCTGGGAGAAATTGCCCCGGACGATTTGGACCTGGTGATGGTACCGGGAGCCTTCTGCCCTTGGAACTGCATCGTGGCTGAGACGCCTCTTGACTTCCTCCGGAGGGTCTATGAAGCGGGGAAGATTGTTGCCGGGATATGCCATGCACCCATTGCGCTGGCGGCTGCAGGAATTCTTGAGGGGAAGAAAAGCGCCGGATGGCTAGCCTGTAAAGACGCGGTGCCCATCATGGGTGGGACCTACAGCTTTGAGTGGTCTGCGGTCATCGATGGGCGGGTGGTGACCGGTCGGGTCCCCGATGACGTCCCAGAATTCATGGATGCGATGACTGAGGCGCTTTTGCGCTCCTCTTAGGGGGTTTTCCAGAAGTCCCGTTCTGGAAGGAGGTCCCGGAATTCCTTTGGTCGCAGGGCTTCGGGATACGGGCGGAAGAAGACCTGACGCAGGAGATACGGTTCTTCAAAGCGCAAAACCCACGATTCCACAAGGCTTGTGAGGACAAGAAGGGGGATGGTACCCTTTCGGAATTCCTCAAGAAGATGCAGGAAGAAAGCTTTCTCCTGCGGGGTGATTTTGTCCTTGAAGTAGCCGAGGGCATGGTACAGGACGTTTATGACGAGTCTTCGGTTCATGGCACGCCGGATTGCCTGGAGGAAGTGGGTCGCATAGGCGGTAAAAGCCTCGTCCACGTTTTCAGAAACCTGGGCAACGATCTTCCCTAAAAGCTGCGTTTCCCTCTGGTGGTGGGCAAGGAGGAAGAGCTTGTATCGGGTATGGAAATCCACGAGTTTCCCTGGAGATTTCGTCCTGAGCGTTGCTTCAAGGTCGGCGAGGGCGAAGACCTTCTCCAGGAAATGCTCACGGATGGCCAGGTTCTCAAGACGCTTTTCGCTTTCAATGGCAAGGTAGGGGTATTTCCTGAGAACCGCTTCGGCGAACATCCCGTTCCCCAGGGCAAGGACTTTCCCTGAAGGGGCATGGATTTTCACGTCCCTGAGACCACAGGAGGGGGATTTTGCCTTGAGGATGAATCCGTGAACCCCCTGGAGGGTGAGGAACGTTTCCGAAAAATGCTCCATCACTTCTGTAAGGTCCTTTGCGGTTTCCTCCTGAAGGAGGCGTCGTTCTCCGCCTTTGAGGACGATGCGGATGGGTTTTCGGGGGACCCCAAGCCCAATAGCAACCTCAGGACACACCGGGATGAATTCAACGAAGGGTTCAAGTTCCCGGACAAAAGCATCCTCGATGATTGCTCCATCGTACCGGCAGGGAGCAAACCCGAGACACTGGCTCACCACGATTCTGGGCCTTGGGAAATTCCGGTTCCAGAAGACCTCGGCCATAATCTAAGGTTTCGGAAGACACCTTGTTCCATTGTACCGGTTACTCTACCGAGAGCAAAGCCTCGGTTCCTCCAGTCTCTTCCCGGTGCTTTTCAAAGAGACCCCCGCCACGAGGGAATGCCCCTTCTCTTTAGGTTATTCTGGCCAGGGATCTCCGCTTCCGAACTGTACGTCAACGCTTGAGAGCTCAACCCTAACCTTCGGGATTCTCTATGGCTCCAGCAAAAAGCACGCTTCCATCCCTTTCGTCCCGGATGACGAGGAAGAACGGGTGGTCCACGCGCATGGTGAAGCGCTCGCCGGGGAACGGCACGGCAGTGATGGCAATAATGCCCGAGGTGACTGCAGAGGCTTCGGTCCCCTCTTCGTTGACCTCGAGGAAGCTCTTGTGTTTGACCTCGCTGAGGTAGGCATTGGCGCTTGGGGATACCGGGAGCATCCCGCTCAGGTCTGCCCGGGAGGGGTTGAAGACGCTTTCCATTCCCAGGGCGATGAGGATGTCGTTGAGCATCCGCTCAAAGGTTACCCGAAAGCGGGGGAGGGAGATTTCTCCCTGCCGCTCCTCCATGGCGGCAATCCAGTCCCTGAGGGTACTTCCGCTGAGCTTTCCAAGGAATGCCCCGAGGCCGTCCTGTTTTCGGGGCAAAAAGAGGTACATGCTAAACCGGTCATCGGCATAGGGGAGTTTTACGGCCTGGAAGTCTTCGGTTTCGAGGTAGAGAAACGAGCCCTCCTGCCACATGGTGGGGAGGTCTTTTGGAGTGCCGTTTTCGGGGAAGAAAGGGAGATCTTGCGTATGGGCAGGGTCAAAAGCCGTTTCCCATTTTCCCTTGAAGTACGTGGCGTTGAGGAGGACGAGGATGGCGTTTTCCGGAAGGCGATCGAGGATGGTGGGAATGGTCCCCCGGGTCTTCTCCCTCACCCACTGGTTGATGCGGGGAATGGTGGCGGGATCGGTGAAATCAACGGTTTCCGCTTCGGCCCTGTAGTACGTTGTGAGGTCCTCGAGGTATGTCTGGTAAAACGGGATGCCCTCCCGGGCCCAGAGGGCATTTGCCGTGTACAGGGTAACACCTGAACTTGCGGTGTTCAGGGTCTCAACAAGGCGAGCATTTTGTCTTTTAACCTCTTCAGGGGTGAGCGCTGCAAGACCCAGGGTTTCGTACATTTCCCTCTGGGTTTCCCCACGGGCACCGTGGGCTACCATGGAAAGGCACAGCGCGATGCTTGTGGGGGAGAGAAAGACATTGCCACCCTCCCGTTCCCAGAGGGTTTTCACAAGGCGAAGGCCGAAGTCATTCACCCCTTCGGTGAAGGTCTGGGAGGAAGACGTGGTACCCGTAGCCAGCAACGACCCTCCCAGGCACCCCGAGACGACAACCACAAGGGCCACCAGAGTCACAATGGTTCCAAGAAGCCGCATGTTTTCCCCTCCTCACTCTTTGACCCTGAGTCGTTCACGGTAGGCCGAGTAGTCGGGAACAAGACGCCGGTACTCCTTATGCGTCGTTGCCCCTTCGGCGATTTTTGCCCCGATTTGTTGGTCCCCTCCGAGAGAACCGCTTTCGAGTTTCACGATGGGGAGATGGAGTTCCCGCTCAAGGATTCCCTCCGTTGTCCCCGTGGCGTAGGGCTTGTGCTGCGACAGGGTTCCCCGGTTGAACCTTGCCCAGGCCAGGAGTTCGTCTTTTTTGTTATCGTGGGCGATAAGGACAATGCGTTTTTGAGGTGTCATGAGGACTTCCCAGTACTTCATGTTCTCGACCTCCCGTGCTGTTCCTCTCCATTGTACCATGAAGCAAGACGCTTTTTGCTATAATAGGAACACCATGAGGAAAGAAGAGCTGTACGAAAAGGGTGAAGAGCTCCGCGCTGCTTCTTGCTTCCGGGAAGCTGTCCTGGCCTTTCAGAAAGCCCTTGAGGTTACGCCTTCCGGGGACGGTGCCTTTCGGCTTCTTGTGCTGAAGCGCCTTGGAGATTGCCTCCGGATGGTTGGGGCCTTCGAAGAGGCAAAAAGAGCCTATGCTGAGGCCCTGCGTCTTGCGCAGAGTGCCCAGGACGACCTTGAGATTGCCGACTGCCTCGCAGGTCTTGGGCTGGCCCAGCGGGGTCTTGGGGAACTTGAGGAGGCCCGGAGGAGCCTCGAAAGGGCTAAGGAGATTTACGAGGAGTACGATGACCCCGAAGGCGAGGCCTTTGTCCTCTGGGCTTTGGGGGGGTTGTGGAGGGTGACAGGGGAACTGAAGCAAGCCCGGGAGTATTTCACGGAAGCGCTCTTCCTTTTTGAGCAACTTGAGGACCCTTCAGGCATTGGGTACTGCCACTGTGGCCTTGGAGGGGTTGAACGGGTGGCGGGGAATTTCGCCCTTTCTCTGGAGCATTACAGCACGGCGAACGGTCTTTTCGAGGAAGTGCATGACACCTTCGGCAGGGCCTACTCCTTCTGCGGCATGGGGAATGCCCACCGGATGATGGAGCACTTTGGTGACGCCCTGGAGTACTTCAGGAGAGCCGAAGAACTCTACAGGGATATTGGGGACGAAGTGTCCTATGCCTGGACGTTGTGGTCTTTTGGAACTGCGCTGAAGGTACTGAGGAAGTTTGACGAGGCAAGGGAAAAGCTCGAGGCCGCTCGTTTGCTCTTTACGAAGACCGGAGACGTGCGGGGGATGGTGTACGAGCTCCTGGCCGTGGCAGAAATCGCCTTCCTTGAGGGGCGTAAGGAAGAAGCCCTTGCACTCTTTGAAAGGGCCGAAACATCTCTTTCCGGGAGACCTCTGAAGCTCGAAAAAATCCACCTGAAGCTGTACCGGTGGCTTGCTGGGGAAGAAGGAATATCGCTCGATGACATTCGGAAACTGTACAGGAAACTTGGGGCTCATTTTCTTCCATTTTCTCCTGCCTTTCCTCTTAACTTGCCATGAATGGATAGACACTTTCTCCTTCGTTGCGCCAATTCTTGCGCAGGAATCACAGGTATTTTTTCTGATTTTTTGCCATTCTTCGCAAATTTCCTATGGACTACTTGAAAAATCTATGCTCGGAGCACTAAACTATTTATGGAAATTGGCTGGTTAACAAGGAGAAATCTCGGGTTTTTGTAGGGAGGTGCTTTCGTGACCCCTCGGGAGAGGTTTCTGACCACCCTGCGTTTTCAGGAACCAGACAGAGTTCCCACTTTTACAACCCTCACGCCACAGGTGGCAGCGGTACTGGGGGAGCTCTTCAACCTTCCTGCAGAACCCGAGGATTCCTTTTTGTCGACTCGCATATCTCACACGGAAATCCTCCTCCGTTTGGGGAATGATGCAGTGGGTGTTGGTCCGGGTAGGGCCAGGGGTCTTGAGACCAGGGTTCGGGAAGACGGTACCCTTATCGATGAGTTTGGCCTTGTGTACCGCCGTGTGGGTTTCTATGACGAGGTGATTCAGCGTCCTCTCGAGCATGTGGATGTCCCGGCAGACATTGACGCCTACGCTTTACCCCCGGCTCGATGAGGGACGATGGGAGAAGGCAGAGCGGATGGTCAGGCAGTACGCATCCTCCTACGCCATCATAGGGGATCTCGAAGCGACGATGTTTGAACTCTCGTGGAACCTTGTGGGGTTTGAAAAATTCCTCGTCGACCTGAGTCTTCAGAAGGCGTACGTTTTTGTCCTTCTTGATAGAATCCTTGAAGAATGGGCGCTACCCTGTGGAAAAAGGCTCATCGAGCTCGGTGTCGATGTGCTTTGGGCCGGGGATGATTTTGGAACGCAGAGGGGAATGCTCCTTGCACCTGACTTCTGGAGAAAGTACCTGAAGCCCAGATATGCGTACCTCTTTGGAGAGTGGAAACGGCTCAACCCCGATCTCAAACTTGCATACCACTCTTGTGGTTCCATCGTGCCCATTATTCCGGATCTTGTAGCCATTGGCGTGGATGTTCTCAACCCCATTCAACCTCAGGCGCATGGCATGGACCTTGGTGCCCTCAAGAGGCAGTGGTATGGGAAGCTGTGCCTCTTTGGAGGGGTGGACGAGCAGACTGTCCTTCCTTTTGGGACTCCACAGGATGTCAGAGAAGAGGTCAGGAGAAGAATCGTGGAGGCTGGAGTCGGGGGAGGATTTATCATTGCACCTTCACACAATATCCAGCCGGACACACCTGTAGAAAACGTGCTGGCTTATTTCGAAGCCGTGAAAGAGCTTGGGGAGTATCCTTTGCGGTGAAGGGGGGTGAAAGGGGGATGGTTTAGGGCCTACTTTCTATGACCAAGGCATTCCGAGAATTCTCGAGGAGGTGAATCTCATGAAGAGGAATGCGGTGTTCGTGATGGCCCTTGTTGTGGCGTCTTTCCTCCTTGCTCTTTGTGTGGAAGCGGCAGAGTTCATGGGGTTTGACCCCCTGAACTTCAAGGGGGAAATGCTTCCGGCCGAAACGCTGAAGGCGATGGTTCAGGAGGCCATGAAGGTTACCCCGCCGAGAAACGGTAAAAACTACGTTTTCGCCTTTGCAAACCTCCAGCGCGACATTACGTTCTGCATGGCGGTTGAGGAGGGAATCAAGAAGAATTGCGAAGCAGCAGGAATCGAACTCGTCATCGCCGATAACCGTTTGAGTGGCCCCACGGCCCTTGCTAACGCCGAGAGTTTTATAACCCGCAACGTCGATTTCGTGATTGAGTTCCAGACCGATGTGAATTTTGGACCGGTCATCATGCAAAAGTTCAACGCCGCGAAAATTCCCGTCATCGCTATCGATATTCCTATGCCTGGGGCAACCTTCTTCGGTGTGAATAATCCCTATGCAGGGTTCCTTGGAGGAAGCTATCTTGCCCATGCAGCGATTGCGAAGTGGGGCCTTGATCAGGTCAAGAAGGGGTACCTCGTTGTCGGAGAACTTCCGCAATCGGGTGTCGTGCCGGCAATGCGTACCGAGGGACAGGTTGCCGGGTTCCTCGCCGTTGTCCAGGATTTCCCCAAGGACCATATCATTCTCTTTGACACCAAGAACACCCTGGAGTACTCCAGGAGCCAGATGGTCAACGTTCTTGCTCGCATTCCCGAAGGGGTCCCCATTATGTGCACGGCGATCAACTGCCAATCTTCAACGGGCATAGTGAGAGCCCTGCAATTCACAAAGCGCGACAAAGATGCTATCGTGGTGGGTCTCGGATGTGACGAAACCGGGCAAGAGGAACTCGCTAAGGAAGGAAATATTTACGTGGCCGATCCAGCTTCCTTCCCTGAACGGTATGGTAATTACTTGATACCTGCGGCGTTGATGAAACTCGCCGGATACGATCTTCCCGAGGGCATTTTCGTCCAGCACGTTATCGTCACCCCAATGAACCTCTGTGAGTACTATCCAAAGTGGCCGTGCCAGACACCGCAAGGGTATCCAGAGGTAAAGTATGAATTCCCCAAGGAAGGCTATAACAAATTCCTCGCAGAGCTTCGAGAGAAGTACAAGGAGTACGCCCAGCTTATCCCCAAGGATATGGAGTGAGGCTGGTGAACCCCGCGGAAGCACGTGCTTCCGCGGGGTTTGGAGGTGGACTGATGGGCTACCTTGAAATGCAGAAAATCGTAAAGTCGTTTTCCGGTGTACGGGTTCTGGATGAAGTAGATTTTTCTTTAGATAGAGGAGAAGTGGTGGCCCTCCTTGGGCAGAATGGAGCCGGGAAATCCACGCTGATCAAAATCCTCAGCGGCTTTTACGGAAAAGACGGCGGAAGAATCTTTATTAACGGCGAGGAGGTCCACTTCCGCAGTCCCGCTGAGTCGTTGAGGAAGGGAGTCAGGGTCATCTACCAGGAGCTTGAGGTCTTTCCAGATCTCACTGTTGCCGAGAACATCTTTATGGGGGACCTTCCTGCTACGCGTTTCATGGGTGTTCCCGTTACAAACCGCCGTGAGGTCTGTGTCCGTGCCAGAGAACTGTTAGAGCTTCTTGGAGAGGACATCGACCCCGAGACGCCGGTGCGAAGGCTCTCGGTTTCGGCGAAGCAGATTGTGGAGATTGCGCGGGCTTTGGCGAAGAAGGCAAACATCATTGTTATGGATGAACCAACGGCCACCTTGTCCCAGAAGGAAGTGGAACGGCTTTTTGCCGTTATTCGAAGGCTTCGTGATCAGGGAGTTGGTATTATCTACATCACGCACCGGCTTGAGGAAGTCTTCACGATCAGTGATCGGGTTGTTGTTCTGAGGGATGGTAAGAATTCCGGGTTCTTCGGGACTCGAGAAACTTCCTGGCGGGACCTCGTCCAGGCAATGATTGGGCGCACTCTGGAGGAATTATACCCGAAAAGGGCTTCGAGTATTCGCTCAGAAAAGGTGCTTCTCCGAGTCGAGAACTTCAGCATTCCAAAGTACCTCGAAAGCGTGAGTTTTACCCTCCGTGAAGGGGAAATCCTTGGGGTTTTTGGACTGGTGGGCTCGGGTATCAGCGAGCTGGCACTTGGTCTTTTCGGTGCACTGCCCTTTAAAGGCAGGGTCGAGGTCGACGGCAGAGCCTTCACTTATCCCTCGCCTTCGGTCGCAAAGAGCCTTGGGCTTGGTTTTATTCCGGCGGATCGGAAGCAGGAAGGCGTTCTTCCCGAGCTGAGTGTAGTGCAGAACATCACCCTCGCTTCTCTGGAGAGCTACTGCAGGGGTGGGTTCTTACGTCTTCGGGATGAGCGAAGCTGCGTTCGCGAATGGGTCAGGCGACTGAACATTCATCTCCGGAGTATTGATCAGCCGATCAAATCGCTGAGTGGTGGTAACCAGCAAAAAGCGGTCCTTGCGAGATGGCTGGCAACGAATTCCAAAGTCCTCATTGCTGCCGAACCCACCCAGGGGGTCGATGTGGGAACCAGAATAGACATTTACCACATCTTTGACGATTTGGCAAAGAGAGGCATGGGTATTGTCCTCTTGTCGTCGGATTTACCAGAGGTTCTCGCCCTGAGCGACAAGATTATCGTTCTGGAGGGAGGTAAGGCCGTTGGGTGTTTCTCTAAAGGAGAAGCCGATGAGCGAACAATCCTCTACCTCGCTATGGGTGGAAAGGAAGCCGTCACGCATTAGGTGGTCTGCCGTACTTGGCCTTCTTGTTTTCTACGTTGTTCTCTGTGTTGTCTTCAGTGTTCTTTCGCCCTTTTTCCTGACTCTTCGGAATTTTTCCAACATTGCTTCCAACATGGCCTATATAGGCATAATGGCAGCGGTGCAAACAGCACTCATTATTGGCGGGGTTATGGATCTCTCGATGGGTGCTTCTGCTCAACTTGCAGGGGTTCTCGTTGGCATTCTCTATGGGAAGGGTTGGAATATATGGGTAGCGGTACTCTTTGCCCTTTTGATTGGTCTTGCAATTGGCGCTGCGAATGCTGTCTCGGTGACGCGGATTGGCATCAATTCCTTCATCGCAACTCTTGGTATGCTGAACGTGGCTGAGGGGATTGCCCTTGTCCTCACTGGAGGACTGACGGTCAGTATTCTCGTGCCACAGTTCCAGTTTATAGGGATGGGAGCTATACTCGGGATCCCCTTCCCCATTATCCTTATGGCGAGCTTTTTCGTTGTTTTTTACCTTCTTTTGACTTTTACGCCCTTTGGTCGTGCTGTGTATGCCGTGGGCGGCAACCCTGTGGCGAGCAGGCTCTGCGGGATTAACAATGCTCGCGTTTTGACCGTGCTTTTTATCCTTTCTGGTCTTGCGGGAGCCACAAGCGGTATTCTTGTTGCTTCTATGCTTGGAGCAGCGGCTCCGGCAGCCCTTTCAGGAACCATACTCACCGTAATTGCCTCGGTTATTCTCGGGGGGACGAGTCTTTCGGGAGGTTTGGGGAGCGTCTGGGGTACGCTCCTTGGAGTCCTCATCCTTGGCACCCTCACGAATGGTCTTGTGATCCTCAACGTATCTTCTTTCTGGCAGGAGGTTACCCAAGGGTTGGTGCTTCTTGCGGCGGTGGGTATTGACCAGATTCGCCAACGTCGGGAGAGAGCCTGAGGAGGATAAGCGCATGAATACCAGAGAAAGATTCCTCGAGGTTATGCACGGGAATCCTCGTGTTTGCCCACCGAAGTGGGAGTTTGGTTACTGGGGAGGTACGGTTGAGCGGTGGTATAGAGAGGGTCTCCCAAAGCGCCACTATCCTTATCTTCCGCAACACAGTGTTTCACCGACTTCCCATCTCTATGCCCCCTGCTGGAAATCCATCGGTGGGGAAGGGCTTCCTCCGGGCATTGCCGTGGTTGGTGGTGGGCTGTACTGGCCCACTCAGGGATTTCCGCTCGATGTGGATGTTCGCATGCACTTTGGTATGGACAAGCCGCAGGTGCTCCTCAATGTGAACCTCCTTTTCTACCCCCCTTTCGAGGTGGAAATCCTTGAGGAGGACGAGGAACGGCTGATTTATAGGGACCTTGACGGAGTAAAGCGTCTCTTCTCGAAAGAAACCGCTGTCCTTCCCTCGGCGCTTGAGTACCCAATCAGGGATTGGTCCTCGTGGCAGCGTTTGAAGGCCGAGCGGCTCCGCAAGGAGGATGTCGTACATCGTCTTCCGCCCAACTGGGACGAGCTTGTTGCTCTCTACAGGGAACGCGATTTTCCCCTGGTCGTTGGAGGATATCCTCACGGGCTTTTCGGTACTTTGGCAACCCTGATGGGGTATGAGAACCTTTTCGTAGGTTACTACGATAGCCCAGAGCTCATCCGGGACATCATAGAAACCTTTGTTGACTTATGGATCAGCGTGTACGAGGAAGTTCTTGCAAGAGTAGAAATTGATGCTCTCCACATCTGGGAGGACATGTCTTTTGGAAAAGGCCCCATGATTTCTCCGGCTATTATCAAAGAGTTCATGGTCCCGTATTATCGAAGGCTCACCGATTTTATGAAAGCTCGGGGGGTCGATATCATCCTTCTCGACACCGATGGGTACTGTTTCGATATCATTCCTCTCCTCATCGAGGGTGGTATTACCGGCATTTACCCCATTGAGGTGAGCTGCGGGATGGACCTTGTGAAAGTTCGGAAGGCGTTCCCCGAACTCAAACTTCTCGGGGGCATTCCCAAAAGCGAAATAGCCCAGGGCAAAGAGCGAATAGACCAGATTCTCGAACCGGTCGCCGAAGTTTTGAGAACCGGTGGGTACATTCCTTTTGGGGATCACCTTATTCCTCCCGAGGTGAGTTTTGAAGCGTTTTCGTATTATCGCAGGAAACTGAACTGGCTGATTGACGAGGCTGGACGGTACTGAGCCTTGGAGTTTGGAGATGCTACGGATTAAGGTGGTGGTCCGGGTCCGGAGCATCCTGGAAGTGGTGGTGTCGTGACCCATGCCGAAAAGAACAGGGCTCATTGCTGAGGAACGGCGGCTCAAAATCCTCGAGGCTCTGGGAGTCCGCAGGACCCTCACGGTGAAAGAGCTTGCGGAGATGTTTGGGGTCAGCGAGGATACGGTCCGCCAGGACCTGAGGGTCCTCGAAAAGCAGGGGCTCCTCCGCCGGATTTACGGGGGAGCCTCCCGGGTGAAGACGAGCAACGTCGAGATTCCGGTAGGGCTTCGGGAGATCACGAACCGTGAGGTGAAGGAGGCCATAGGAAAAGAGGCGGCAAAAATCATCGAGGACGGAGACTCGGTGATTTTCGATGCCAGCACCACGGCCCTCCAGGTTGCCCGGAACATCGACCCTACCAGGCGGGTGACCATTCTCACGAGTTCTCTCGATATCTGCGTGAGCCTGGCGAGACAGCCCAATTTCAACATCATTGCCACCGGTGGGACCCTTCACCCACTCTCCTTCTCCTTTGTCGGGCCTCAGGCGGAGAACGCGGTGCGGAATTACTACGCCGACAAACTCTTCCTGGGAGCCAGGGCGGTCCTTGTGGACGAGGGGTACCTTGCCGATGTCTTTGAGCTCGAGGCCCACCTCAAGAAGGTCATGGTCGCCTCGGCACAGGAGGTCATTCTCGTTGCCGAGAGCCGGAAGTTCCAGGAAGTGGCCTTCTTCAAAATCTGCGAGCTCACCAGGGTGAACAGGATTTTCACCGACGAGAACCTCGATACCGCCCTGGTGAGAAAGCTCGAGGACCTGGGCATTCGGGTAACCCTGGTCCGGGTGAAGTCCTGTGGTCCCTCTTGAGGCAATCCACGGTTCTGTCTGTACATGCTCCGTTTTTTCGTTCCGGGGATTGCGAAAACCGTTTGCGCCGAGTATACTTCCTTCTAAGGAGCGCAGGCACAGGTGGTTGAGACTCCCCGGAGGGACACAAGAGCAACAAAAGGCGAGTCCTTCCCTCAAGGAGGAATGGCGCTGGGTTTTTTGAACTCCTTCGTCTCCCCAAAGGTGCAGGGATTGCCCTTTGGTGCAGGGTACATCAGGCCGTGGTTTCTGGCTAAGCCTTCTTCGCTGCCACAAGGCATGCTCCAAGGCCAGCAGTAAGGAGCGGTTCAGGAGGTACAAGAATCTCGCATCCGGTGCGTTCCTCAAGGAGTTTGAGGACAGCCTGGTTTTTTGCCACACCCCCGGTGACCACGAGGGGGGGAACTATTCCCAGGCGTTCCCCAAGGGCTTTCACCCGTTCAGCCACCGCAGCAGCTACAGCCCGCACGAGGTCTTCTTTCCTCTTCCCCTGGGCAATGTATCCGATAAGCTCTGATTCGGCGAAAACCGCACAGGTTTGAGAGAGCGTCAGGGGTTCCCTGGCTCTGGCAAAGAGGGTACCGTAGTCCTCAAGCTGGATTTCAAGCACCTGAGCCATGAGTTCTAAGAATCGTCCCGTTCCGGCGGCGCACTTGTCGTTCATCACGAAGTCAAGCACCCGTCCTCCCTCACCGAGGCGAATGACCTTACTGTCCTGTCCCCCGATGTCGATGACTGTCCTTGCTCGAGGAAAGAAATACGCCACTCCCTGGGCCTGACAGGTAATCTCACTCACCACAAGCTGCGCACCCTCAACCTGGTAACGACCGTAGCCCGTGGCCACGATGAAACAGTCCCTCTCCGGTAACCCTGCGGTTTCGAGGGCCCGTTTCAGTGCTTCCTTTGCCCGTTCTCTGGGATTGACACCGCTTGGGAGAACTGCAAAACCGCAGATGGTTTTCCCGTCCCAGAGGACACAGGCAGTAGACTGTGACCCAACATCTATTCCGGCAAAGAGCATGGGCATCACCTGGTTCTCCGTGGTCCAGAGGAAAGGTACCACAGAGGGAGTTTCCAGGGCAAGGGGTTCTTTTCCGGGGAGTTTTGTCTTTTAGGTCTTGATGGTCGTGGGTCTATCTGCGACAATAGGGACAACGCAAGGGAGGAGGGGCAGTCAATGAAGAAGTTCATCAACCGTCCAGAAAACCTCATTGAGGAGATGCTCGAAGGTTTCGTGAAGGCCCACCCCGACAAAGTCCGCCGCCTCGAGACCGAGCGGGTCCTCGTCCGCAAAGACGCCCCGGTCAAAGGAAAGGTGGGCATCGTCACCGGAGGAGGCTCAGGGCACAAACCGGCCTTCATCGGCTACCTGGGGAGAGGACTTGTCGATGCCGTGGCGGTGGGGGATATCTTCGCTGCCCCACCGGTGTCCAGGGTCTATGAGGCCATCAAGGCCGTGCATAGCGGTCAAGGGGTGCTCCTCTGCCTTGGGAACTACTCCGGAGACGTCATGAACTTCGGCATGGCCAAAGAGCTCGCCGAGGCTGAGGGGATTCCTGTGGAGCACATCATCGTGAACGACGACGTGGCCTCAAGCCCCAAGGGGAAAGAGGAGAACCGCCGGGGAGTGGCAGGAGAAGTGGTCCTCTGGAAAGTGGTTGGGGCTTTAGCCGAAGAGGGGGCAGACCTTCCAAAGCTCAAGGAGGTCGGCGAGCGGGTCGTCCGAAACACCCGGAGCATGGGTGTGGCCCACACCCCCTGTATCCTCCCCACCACCGGGAAACCGAGCTTTTCAATCGGTGAGGACGAGATGGAGATTGGGGTGGGGCACCACGGGGAGCCGGGGATCCAACGCACCAAGATGATGTCTGCCGATGAGGTGACGACCCTCATGATGGAGGCCATCCTCGAAGACCTCCCCTTCCGCTCAGGGGATGAGGTCCTCGTTCTTGTGAACGGCCTTGGTTCCACTCCCCTCCTTGAGATGTACATCGCCTTCCGCAGAATCGCCGAAATCCTCACCGAGAGGAACATCAGCATCCACCGCACCTACATCGGGGAGTTCTTCACCTCCTTGGAGATGGGTGGGTTCTCCATCACCCTCACGAGACTCGACGATGAGCTCAAGCGCCTCATCGATGCCCCCTGTGATGGGGTGCACTTCGTGCAGCACTGAGCGGAGGTGTCCCATGGAGGCCATTCCCTTTTCCCGGTTCAAAGAAGCCTTCACCCGAATCCTCGAGAACCTCGAGAGACACCGGGAGGAGCTCAACGACCTCGACGCCCCCATCGGGGATTCCGACCACGGGGAGAGCGTCTGCCGGGCCTTCGCCAGGGTTAAGGAGGCAGTGGATGCCTTCCCCGAAGACCAAAAAGACATCGGTGCTCTCTT
>Ga0078972_1001006_pt1 | contig 112620 bp, 108 predicted proteins | sample YelNatPaOPGAMG01_FD_67568 | JGI IMG/M metagenome (GOLD analysis project Ga0078972, IMG submission 67568) | Hot spring thermophilic microbial communities from Obsidian Pool, Yellowstone National Park, USA - OP-RAMG-01 (SPADES assembly) (version 2) | ecosystem: Environmental > Aquatic > Thermal... | reverse complement strand
TTGACAGGTGAAGCCGGTCGCGCCTGCTTTGCCACCGTGGAACTGGTCAACCGGCGCGCTCTTGTTCGTCTCGGCACCGGCCTGTGGCGGGTGATCGGGGCGCATTACGACAGCGTGGCCGGCTGTCCAGGCGCGAACGACAACGCCACCGGTGTCGCGGCGTTGTTGGAGTTGTCGCGAGTGTGTGCGCGCAGCCGGTCGGTCCGGTTTGTGGCGTTCGTGAACAAGGAACCGCCGTTTTTTCAGACGCCGCGAATGGGTCGTCGGGTCTATGCCCGCGCTTGCCGGGAACGCGCGACGACATCCGGTTGATGCTCTCGCTGGAAACCAGAGCGGTTGCTACACCGACATGCCCGGCCACCAACACGCCCCGGCCTTCTTCCGGTGGTTCCATCCCGACCGGGGCAACTTTCTCGGATTCGGCAGTCACGTGCGGTCCCGGTCATTGATGCACGAGGCGGTGGCGACGTTCCGGGCACACGCGGATTTCCCGCTGGAATGCGGCGCGCCGTGGAGCAATGTGCCCGGCGTGGACGGGAGCGATCCCGGCTCGTTCTGGCGCGAGGGTTACCGGGCCGCGCTGATCACCGACACCGCGCCGTACCGGTACCGCCATGATCACGAGCCGACCGACACGCCGGACAAGGTGAATGATGAGGCGCTGGCCCGCGTCACGGCCGGTCTCGCCGGGATGATTGCGGATTTGGCCCGGTTTTGACATGATGTCGGCGCGATGCTGATTCTGCTGCTACTTGTTTTACTGTTATTGCTGATGCTCAACGCCTTTTTCGTGTTGGCGGAATTCGCCGCGGTCAAAGTGCGTCCCACCCGGGTGGAGGAATTGGTGGACCAGGGTGACCGGCGTGCGAAGATCCTGCAACATATCCAACAACACCTCGATGAGTATCTGTCGGTTTGCCAGGTCGGCATCACGTTTGCCAGTATCGGGCTGGGGTTTGCCGGCAAGCCGGCCTTTGAGCAATTGGTGAGCGCCCCGCTGATGTGGCTCGGCGTCGCTTCACCGGGGGTGGTGCAGGCGACGGCGGTGACGCTGGCCTACATCATCGTGTCGTTTCTCCATATTTTGCTGGGTGAACTGGTGCCGAAATCCATCGCCATTCGCCGGGCGGAAGCCAGCGGGTTGTGGATTGCGGTGCCGTTGCGGGTGTCGCACTTCCTGTTTTTCTTGCCGCTCTGGATTCTCAACACGAGTTCCAACGCCATCCTGCGGTTGTTCCGGCTGGCCACGCCACTGAAGGATCCCGCCCACACCGAAAACGAAATTCGCATCATCCTCGAACGGTCGCAGAGCAGCGGGCTGATGTCGTTTCGCCGGCTGTTGCTCCTGGAAAACGTGTTCGACCTCGGCGGATTGAAGGTGCGCGACGCGATGAAGCCGGTCAAGGCGGTCAAAGTCATCCACCGCGACGCGCCGTGGGCGGAGAACCTCGCGGTCATCAAGGAATCCAAGTTTTCCCGCTTTCCGGTTGTCGCCGCCGGCCAGGAGTTGCCGCTCGGCATCATCCACGTCAAAGACATTCTGTATCAGGGATTGAACAACCAAACCGCGCCGGATCTCACGCCGTTGTTGCGCCCGTACTGGAAGGCAACAGAAAACCAGCCGCTCGAAAACCTCTTGGCCGACCTGCAGCGGCACCGGCGGCGCGTGGCGATCATCGTGGACGCCCGAGGCCAATGGACCGGGTTCATCACGCTGGAGGATGTCATCGAGGAAATTATCGGTTCGGTTGAAGACGAGTTTGAGAAGGAGCCGCCCGTGTTTCTCGCCGACACGATGAGCACATTGCGCATGGTGTTTGATGTGCAGGCGCCGCACATCATTGCGGCCATCAAACAAATCCTCGGCCGCCTGGGCCCCGTCGCGCTGCCGTTGCCGCGCGAGAAAATCGAACGCGCCATCATCGAGCGCGAGCGCGACGTCAGCACCTATCTGGGCCACGGCGTCGCGGTGCCGCACGCGCGGTTCGCGGAGGTGGAGCAGCCTTTGGTGATTTTTGCCCAGTCGGCCGCGGGGATTCCCGTGGCCGGGACCAATGAAAAGATTCACATCATTTTCATGCTGCTCACGCCGCAGAACGCGCCGCAGTTTCAGGTGCGGCTGCTGGCCCGCATCTGCGGGCTGATGCAGAGCGAATACGTCGTCGAACAACTCCGCACCACCCGCGATCCCCACGTCCTGCTCGAACTGATCCGCGCGGCCGACCCGGCCACGCTCAGTTGAGCGGCCGGGGCAGCGGCGTGTGCAACTGGAACGACACGAAGTGGGTAATCTTGCCGTTGTCGTCGCAGATCGGACTGATGTTCCACGACGCCAGATACGGTGTGCTGTCCTTGCGGTAGTTGATGGTCTGGCCGGTGAATGGCTCGCCGTTTTTCAACCGTTCGGCGAGCCGCTTCAACAGTTCCCGGTCGGTGCGTGGGCCTTGGAGGATGCGGGGCGTTTGGCCGATGAGTTTTTTCTCCGAATACCGAGTGCTGGCGCAGAACGCCCGGTTCGCAAACACAATCGGCGGGCCGGATGTTGTGTCGTATCAGGAATTGATGCGCGAGTATGCCCGACAACGCGGCCTGCGCCGGTGGATGATTCCCGTGCCGGTACTGACGCCGCGGTTGTCGAGCTTGTGGCTGGGGCTGGTCACGCCGCTGTACGCGCGCGTGGGACGCAAGTTGATCGCCAGCATCCAACACCCGACCATCGTCCGCGACGACGCGGCGCGGCGCGGGTTTCCCATCGAGCCGGTCGGCATCCGCGAAGCCATGGCGCGCGCGTTGCGCAACGAAGACCGCGCATGCGCGGCGACCCGTTGGTCGGACGCCATCAGCGCTGCCGGCACGCAACGGCACTGGGGCGGTGGCGATTCGGCAATCGGCTCGTGGACACTCGCAGTGTGACCGTGCCGGTAACCGTGGCGCAGGCGTTCGCGCCCATCGAACGGATCGGCGACGCGGCCGGCGCGACCCGACGCGGCTGCAAGTGGGCGACCCGGTGGATTGCTGGCGGGTCGAGGCGTTCGAGCCTGGCAGGCGACTCTTGTTGGTCGCCGAAATGAAACTACCGGGCCGCGCATGGCTGGAGTTTGTCGTCGAGCCGGCTAACGATGGGGCGGTGATCCGCCAGACGGCGATTTTTGATCCAGTTGGTTTGTGGGGGTTGCTCTACTGGTATGTGGTCTGGCCGCTGCATCAACTGGTCTTTGCCGGCATGTTGCGGGCCATCAGCCGCGCGGGTTGCCGGTTGACGTGACGATATTTTCGAGAACTCCTTGGGGCCAAGTTGACTCTGGCGGCACCGCCGACACGCGCCGGGGCCGGGGAATTCAGCTTTGCCGGTTATCCGGGTGCGGACTGGGCTGTGGCGTTGTTACACCGCTTTGAACACCGCGCCGATGAAGACGAGGATGAACAGGGCAATGGTCTCAATAATGCCGAGCACCATCAGGTAGTTGCCAAACCCTTTGCCGGTCTCGGCCAACGCATCGCAGCCCGCCGCGCCGGCCACGCCCTGCCAGTAGGCGGACGCCCCAATCGCGAGGCCGCCGAACAGGCCCGCGCCGAGCATCGCGCCCCAGTTGGTGAACCCGGCGGCGTTGCAGAGGGCCACCATCTGATTCATCAGGATCATGCCATAGATGGTCTGCGACATCGGCGCACCCGCGAACACGATGAGGATGAACGGCGCGGTTTTGTTCTGGGCATAGCATTTTTTCCACGCGCCGATCGCGGCAGGGCCGGCCGCGCCCGTGCCGAGCGCCGAGCCGACGGCGGCCAGGCCGAACACGGTGGCGGCGCCCATTTTCCCAAGGGTGACTGCGGTTTGTTGGTCCATGGTGATTTCCTTTCGGTGTGATTATTCTGGTTGTGGTTGTTTGACGCTGCGAAAGGGTTGGAACGGAATACCGGTCCATTGCATGCCGATGTGGCCGGAGAACTCCAGCGTGTTCAGGCGCACCCCGTGCACCATCACGCCCATCAGGCACAACGCAATGTTCAGCCCGTGCGCCAGCAACAAAAACACGGCCGCCGCCAACCCCGACGCCCAGTGCCCGAACATCGGCGTCAGCGTCGCATTGAAATTGTTGGCCACAGCAAACGAGGCCGTTCCGACCGCAAACAGGCGGATGTAGGAGACGACATCCACGAAATTGCTCACGAGACTCAACGGCAACATGGCGTGATTGAACCATTCGCCCTTGAGCTGACGCGGCGGCGTCATGAACAACACGATCAACGTCACACCCGCCGCAAACATCGGCAGGACAAACCCCGGCATCTCCCGCCCCAACACCATCTTCAACGCAAAGAAATACATCGTCCAGGTCGTACCGATCCAACCCAGTTGCGCGAACGATTGCCAACTGCGCGGGGCACGCACAATGTTCCACACATGCGCCAGTGTCAAATGAATCGCCCCGATGAGGAAACAGAGGAATTTCACGTTCTCCGGATCGGCCAGCCACGCGACTCGCAACCGCGCCAGCGCCCCCCGTTCAACGGCCAGACCGAAATACACGCCACTAAGCGCCCCCCAAAGAAGGGTTGCCACGCTCATGATCGTCAACAGACTGAACACCTTGCGCGGCACTCGCGGGAACTTCCTCGCCGCCCAGAGGCTGCCTCCCAGAAACAATGCGCCATACCCAGCATCCCCGACCAGTACGGCGAAAAACAACGCAAAGAAAATCAAAAACGCCGCGCCAATATCCACTTCCCGGTAGCCCGGCAGAATGCCGACCAGTTCCAACAACGGTTCGATGGGTTTGACCCAGCGCGGATACCGCAACAGCGTCGGCACCGGATCCTGTTCAGCAGGCTCTTCGACAACCAGCCCCCAGCCATGTTTCGGCGCGACCTGACGGAGTTTCTCCACCTCTTCCGCCGGACAATAGCCCTGCAAATACGCAATCGCCGCGCCCGCGCCCGCGCCCATGCCAGCGCGCGCTTCAGCAAATCGCCATTGATCTTCCACATCGGCCAACAACGCGGCCACTTGCGGATAATCGCCGCCATAGCGGGCGATTTCTCCCTGAATCGCACGCTGCCGGGCGGCAATCGCCAAGAGCCGGTCGCGCATGGCAGCGAGCGAACAAGCCGGCAAAGGAATTTCCTGCGCGTTTTGCACCTCCACCGGACCACGCGTCACAACCACAAAATGCACCGCGGTCTTGTCCCGCTGCAATTCCACGTACACCGCATCCTCCGGCAGTACCAGCTTTATACCCGGCGAACTCTGGTAGAGCCGCACCCAGACCCCGCGCGCGCGCAGCCGTTCCACGGCGGCAGGATCAAACTGGCCAAACGGACGATAACGTTGTTCTTCGTGGACAAGCGCCGTTTTTTCGTCTTCCAGCGCCCGCTGTTCGTGGATCAGTTTCCAGAGTTCCGCCACCACCTCGCGCGGTGCAAGTCCCGAAGGCTGGCCACCCGACTCCAGGGGCAGCACCTCAAGAGCATTGCGGACATATTCGTATTCGCGACGGGCCGCTTCGACGCTCTCGCTTTCGCGCTGGCTGACCGGTTGCAGATGCAGAATGCCGAGGTCGCGCAACTGTTCCAGCGTGGCCTCCTGCGTGTGCGCGAGACAGAGCAGCGTCACCTTTTTCATCGGCACGATCATGCGGCGCTCATCCCTGTCCGTTCCACGGTTTTGGCCTTGGCAAACTTCGAGCGCACGACATCGGCGGTCATCTGATCGCCCAGCACGATGCGGATGACGCGGATGTTTTCACGTGTCTCGGGAATCTTCACTTTCTCAAACAAATTGACGCGCTGAGTGGTGACACGAAGCTCTTCGCGAAGCCGGTGAATCTGTTCTTCAATGATCTGCGTCTCAATGCGCAAGCGAATGAGACGTTCGAGCATCGCCATCCCGTCGTCCAGCCAGGGCGGCGTGAAGAACAAGTCCGGGGTGTTGCGTTCGAATTCGATGGACTCGAACACCGGGAAGTTGACGCCCGCGATGTTGCCGGTGGAGGTGCGGACGCGGGCAACGCGGAGATATTGCGAGAAATCCACCGGCTCGGAGAACAGCTTGACCCATGACGCCAGTTCACGGCGGGCAGCGACTTCTTCGCGGCGTTTGGCTTCGAGAGTGGCCTCGGCGTGATGGATTTCGATCTGCATCTGCTGTTTCTTCAATTGTAACGTCGGCAAATAACGGCGAAACCGCGCCAGCGCGTCACGCTGCGCTTTCAACTCGTTTTTCGTGTACTTGATCTTGGGCATTGTCCTTAGCGTGTCACCCTGAGCGCAGCGAAGGGTCTCTGTCGTTCATCAGCGAACCGGCAACGGCTGAGATTCTTCGCTTCGCTCAGAATGACAGGAGTGGGTGTCATGCGGTATCCTTCTTCGGCCAGAACTTACTGGTCAGCTTGGTCGGGATACCGGTCTCCTCGGCGTCGAAGCAATCGGCCAGAATCTGCCAGCCGAGGTCGAGCGCCTTCTCAATCGGGATGTTTACCCGCAAATCCATCATCTCGGCCTCGAACCGCTGGCCGTACCGGAGGAGTTTCTGATCCCACGCGCTCATGCGGAAACCCATCGCCTGTTTCTCCAACGTCTCCCGGTACCCCGCGTAGAGTTGGATCATCGTGTTCATGATCGTGCGGTGGTCTTCGCGGGTCTTGTTGTTCACCAACTGTTTCAACCGGCTCAACGACCCGAACGGTTCAATGCGCCCGTTGCGGAGGTAGAATTGCCCCTCCGTGATGTAACCGGTGTTGTCGGGCACCGGATGCGTCACGTCGTCGCCCGGCATGGTCGTCACCGCCAAAATGGTGATCGAGCCGGCCCCCTCGAAGTCCACGGCTTTCTCGTAGCGGGCGGCCAATTGACTGTACAGGTCACCGGGATAACCGCGATTAGATGGCACTTGTTCCATCGTGACAGCGATTTCCTTCATCGCGTCGGCGAAATTGGTCATGTCGGTCAGCAACACGAGTACCCGCTTGTTTTGGAGCGCAAATTGTTCGGCCACGGCAAGGCTGACATCCGGCACGAGGAGACATTCGACGATCGGATCGGCGGCGGTGTGGATGAACAACACCGAACGGGAGAGCGCGCCCTGTTCCTCCAGCGTGTCGCGGAAGAAAAGGTAATCGTCATGCTTCAATCCCATGCCACCGAGGATGATGATGTCCACTTCGGCCTGCATCGCGATGCGGGCAAGCAGTTGATTGTACGGTTCGCCGGCCACGGAGAAGATCGGCAGTTTCTGCGATTCGACGAGCGTGTTGAAGAGATCAATCATGGGGATGCCGGTGCGGACCATTTTGCGCGGGATGATGCGTTTGGCCGGGTTGACCGACGGGCCGCCGATGGGCGTCATGTTTTCGGAAATCACCGGGCCTTTGTCGCGCGGTTGGCCGCTGCCGTTGAAGACGCGCCCGAGCAGTGCGTCCGAGAACGGCACTTGCATCGTGTGACCAAGGAACCGGACCTGCGCATCGGTCGAGATGCCGCGGGCGCCGGCGAAGACCTGCAAATCCACGCGACCGCCTTCGATTCGTATCACTTGCGCCAGCGATGTGCCCTGACGAGAGGTAACCTGTGCCAGTTCCCGATACCCGACGTCATCAGCCTGCACCGTGATCACGCTGCCGGCAATTTTTTCAATCTTGCCATAAACCTTATGCATAGTCGGTCACCTCCGCGACGGTTTTCTCGATTTGGTGCTCCAACGCGGCGAACTCCGGCGACTTCATGTCCACCCGATTCCAGTCCTTGGTCATTTGCGTCAACCGCAGGAAAAACCGACGCGCGGTATCCTTGTCGGCAAATTTCATTTTCGTTTGGAGAATCTTGTGCAACCGGTGGAAAACATACCGTTGCCGCTCCGCCGGTGTGGCGGCGTCAATTTCGTGATAGGCATCCTGCTGCAGATAAACCGCATCGAGATATTCGGCCTTCAGATACAAGAGGAAATCGTCCATCGGCGTGCCTTCCTCGCCGACGACTTTCATCATCTGGTTGACTTCATTGCCGTCGCGCAGCACGCGGCGGGCTAATTCCACTTCTTCCATCGGCACGACGCCCGTGTATTTCGACCAGCTTTCGAGCGGATGAATCGCCGGGTACCGGCGCTGGTCGGAACGCTCGCGCGACAACCCGTGAAACGCGCCGACAACTTTGAGTGTGGATTGCGTAACCGGCTCCTCGAAGTTGCCGCCGGCCGGACTGACCGTGCCGCCGATGGTGATCGAACCGACGCTGCCGTCCTTGAGTTTCACCAGTCCGCCGCGCTCATAGAAAGCGGCGATGACCGATTGCAGGTACGCCGGGAAGGCTTCTTCGCCGGGGATTTCTTCCAGTCGGCCCGACATTTCGCGCAACGCCTGCGCCCACCGGGAGGTGGAATCGGCGAGCAGCAACACATGCAGGCCCATCTGCCGGTAATATTCGGCCATCGTGACTGCCGTGTACACCGACGCTTCGCGCGCCGCCACCGGCATTGAGCTGGTGTTGCAAATAATCAATGTGCGTTCCATCAGGCTGCGACCGGTGCGCGGGTCTTGCAGATGAGGAAATTCGCGCAACGTCTCGACCACTTCGCCGGCGCGTTCGCCGCAGGCGGCAAAGATGACGACATCCACGTCCGCATGGCGGCTGGTGATTTGCTGGAGAACGGTTTTGCCGGCGCCGAACGGACCGGGGATGCAATATGTCCCGCCACGCGCGACCGGAAAAAAGGTGTCAATGATGCGAATGCGAGTGACCAGTGGTTCAACGGGGCGGAGGCGTTCGGCATAGGCCTTGATGGGGAGTTTGACCGGCCAGCGTTGCAGCAGGGTGGCTTCGCGGAGCTGGCCGTGTTCGTCGCGCAGTTTGGCGATCGTTTGTTCGACGGTGTACGCGCCGGCCGGGGCGACTTCGACGACTTCCCACGTTCCGCGCCAGAGAAACGGCAGCATAATCCGGTGCTGGAAAATGCCTTCGGGCACTGTGCCGAGGGTCTCACCGGCCGTGAGACGGTCGCCGGGTTTGGCGACCGGGGTGAACGCCCATTTTTTGTCGCGAGGCAACGCGATCTCATACCGGCCTCGTTGGAGGAAGAAACCGTATTGCGCCGCGAGATTCGGCAGCGGGTTCTGCAGGCCGTCGAAAATTTGCGTGAGCAGGCCGGGGCCGAGTTCGACGGAGAGCATTTCGCCGGTAAACTCGACCTGGCCGTTTTCGCGCAGACCGGTGGTATCCTCAAAGACCTGTAATTCCGCGTAACGACCGCGGACACGGATGACTTCGGCCTTCAAACGAAGGTCGTCGAGAAGGGCATACGCGACTTCGTTTTGCGAGACGGGTTTTTCGAACTCGACCATCAGCAGGTTACCGCTGACGCCGACGATTTTTCCGATGTTCTCACTCATGCGTGGGTATTCTCCCAGCGCGCGTGGGCGCTGACAAATTGTTCGACGGCCTTTTGGCCATCCTCGTCCTGCAACGAAGCCCAGTACTCCGCGATGCGGAGATGGATGGCAAAAGCCAGAATGGGCGCAAGGCCGAATGGTTCGGGACGGGCCAGGTCATCCGCGATGTGCCACCGGCAACGATCCAACTCCCGTGCGCGTTCCAACGGATTGTCTTTCGTGAAAGCGTTGGTGACAGCGTCTTCGATTTGCATGTCGAAGCCGGGGTGTTCGTGACGATAGGAACGGGCTTCCGTGCCGAGTCGGGCAGCGCGGGCGAGGGCGATGGCGTTGCGCAATTGTGTTTCGCGCGCCCACCATTCATCGGCAAAGCGGCAACCCTGGATGAGACGTCCTTCGAGGAAGGCGTCCACCCATGTCAGATCTTGTTCCGGCAATACGTTTTGGAGTTGCCGCCGCCATTCCACGGACCGGATCGGAGGTGGGTCGCCGAAGAACATCATCGGGAGAGAGGCCAGAACGTAATGGTAACTCACGGTTGGTTTGCTCCGGTTTGGCGGGCGGCACGGTGGACGATTTCGGCCATGTGCGGGCGCAGGAAGTTGCACAGCGCCTCGGCGATGGCTTCGTCGGTGAATTGATGTTCGATATGTTCGTCCACGAGTCGGACTTTGAATCCTTTGAAGATGTTGTTGTCGGCGCGAATATCCACGCTGCCGATCAGTTTCTGCCGGTACATTTCGGCGAAGAAGGCAATGATTTGTTCCTGGTCGGCAGGGCTGACCAGCAGCGCAATGCGGTTTTTCGGGCCGTCCTCGCGGGCATAAGCCTGTGCCACGGTGAGGAGCATCGTTTTCAGCGTCTCGATATCGAGCGCTTGTTGGGAAGCTTCGCTCACGAGGTCGCGGAGGATGTTTTCGATGCCCTGGCCGACGGTGATCAGGAGGTCGCGGGCGGCCTGTTCGAGAGTTTTGCGTCCGCGTTCAACGAACACCTGGGAATCTTTCTCGGCTTTTTCGAGGATGACCCGGGCTTTTTCCTCGGCCTGCTGGACCACCGCGGCGGCTTTGGTCTTTGCCTGAGCCAGGATTTGCGCGGCCTCCGTTTCGGCTTTGTCGAGCGCCTCGCGGTGAATTCGATCAATCAAATGTTGTAATTCTTCGGCCATGGCAAATACCGCTCCTTCATTCTGTTGGTTGGCGCTGTATCCTAGGCAAGCCGCGGAATTATGCAAGCAGGACCGCCGCCAGCGTTACGGTCCCGGCTGGATGTCCAGCGGCACGCGCCCATTGGTCATCCGCACGTCGAAACTGTGCGGCTCCGCGCCCGGGACGATCGCGCACTGGCCGCCGGCTTGGCGCAGAATGAGCGTGCCGGCGCAGATGTCCCAGAGTTTGATCCCGTACTCGATGTACGCGTCAAACCGGCCGCAGGCCACGTACACCACATCGAGCGCGGCGGACCCCATCAACCGCATTTTGCGGACCCGGCCGATGAGTTGTTGAAAGTCCGTCAGCCCCCGGCGGATGGTTTCGTCGCTCTTGAAAAACCCGATGCCCACGATGGCATCCTCCAACCGTTCCCGGGTGCTGACGTGGATGCCCCGGCCGTTCAACGTGGCCGGCTGGCCGGCCGCGGCGGCGAACATTTCGTCCACCTCGGGCGCGTACACCGCGCCGGCCACGGTTTCCCAATCATCCCCCCGGCGCACCTGCGCGGCAACCGACGTGCAATAATGCGGGATGCCGTAAAAATAGTTCACCGTCGCGTCGAGCGGGTCCACGACCCACCGGACTTCGGCATCGGCGCGGCCGGTCACGCCCTCCTCGCCGAGGATGGCGTGGTCCGGGAAGTCGGCCAGAATCACCCGCGTGATGGCGGTTTGGGCGCGTTTATCAATTTCCAGTTTGATGTCGTGGTGGGTCGCCTCGTCCACGGTCAATGGCGCGCCGAAGTTCTGGCGCAACAGTTGACCGGCCTCGGCGGCGGCTTGGAGAGCGGTGTCGAGCATGGCGTTACTCGTAGCGGAGCGCCTCGATGGGGTCAAGCTGGGCCGCTTTGCGCGCCGGGTAGAATCCGAAAAACACCCCGACCACCGCGCTGAACAGAAACGCCACCAGCACCGGTCCGGCCGAGATCACGGTGGGCCAGCCCGCCAACTGGGAAATCAGTTGGGCGGCGCCCACGCCGCACAGGATCCCCACCAGACCGCCCAGCGAACTCAACGTGATGGACTCCGTCAAGAACTGCAACAGAATGTCCCGGCGATGCGCGCCGACCGCCATGCGAATCCCAATTTCGCGCGTCCGTTCGGTAACGCTGACGAGCATGATGTTCATGATCCCAATGCCGCCCACCACCAGCGAAACCAGGGCGACCGACGCCAACAGAAACGTCATCGTTTTCGTGGTGGCGGTGGCCATGTTGGCGATCTCCTCCTGCCCGCGAATGGTGAAATCGTCGTCGCGCCCGCCCCCGACCCGGTGCCGCTGCCGCAGGAGTTCCGCGATGTCATCCTGGACTTGCGCCGCGACGGCGCTCGATTCGATCTGCACCACGATGGAATTGATGCTCGTGCGCCGCGACAACCGTTTCATCGCGCTGGTGTACGGCACGACGACCACGTCATCCTGGTCGCTCCCCATGACGGAGAGGCCCTTGGGCGACAGCACGCCGAGGATTTTGAAGGGGATGTTGCGGATGCGCAATGTCTGGCCCACCGGGTCCTCGTTCGGGAACAACTCGTTCTCAATGGTCTTGCCGATGACGCAAACCTTTCCGGCGCTGCGCACGTCGGCGGAGGTGAACATCGCGCCGTATTCGAGCGGCCAGTCGCGAATCTCCAGATAGTCGGGCCCCTCGCCGAGGATGGAGGTGCCCCAATTCAGGCCGTTGCCCTGGACTTGCTGGCGGTCCCGCACTTCGGGGCTGACCCGCGCCACGCCGGCAATTTCGGCCGCAATCGCCTCCGCATCCTCGACGGTCAACGTCCCGGCCCCGCCCCAGCCGCTGCGCACGCCGCCGGCGGAAAAGTTGCCGGAAAAGATCAGCACCACGTTTTGGCCGAGACTGGCGATTTGCGCTTCGACCTGCGCTTTGGCCCCGTTGCCGATCCCGACCATCGCAATCACGGCGCCGACGCCGATGATGATGCCCAACGCGGTCAGCACCGACCGGAGTTTGTTCCGGCGCAGCGCCCGCAGGGCAATCCGCATGGTGGACAAAAATCTCATGGGGCCAGTTGCACGGCCTGCTGTTCCTGTTCGATCCGGCGCAACTCGGCCGCCGCGTCGAGCCGGCGGGCCACGCCGGTATCGCTGACCACCCGGCCGTCGCGCATGACCACGTTGCGTTTGGTGAAGGCGGCAATGTCCAGCTCGTGGGTCACCATGACCACCGTGATCCCGGCCTCGTTGAGCTTCTGGAACAAGCCCATGACCTCGATGCTGGTGCGGCTGTCGAGATTGCCGGTCGGTTCGTCGGCCAACACCAACGCCGGGTTGTTCACCAGCGCCCGGGCAATGGCCACGCGTTGTTGTTGGCCGCCGGAGAGCTGGCTCGGCGTATGGCCGGCCCGTTCGGCGAGGCCGACCAGGGCCAACGCCTGGCGCGCGCGCTCGTGCAACTCGCGCCGGGACAGGTGGTCGCGCGCGTAGAGCATCGGCAGCTCGACGTTTTCGAGCGCCGAGGTGCGCGGCAGCAGGTTGAAGTTCTGAAACACAAAGCCGAGCTTGTGGTTGCGCACGTCAGCCAGCGCGTCGCGCCCCAGTTGGGATACGTCCACCCCGTCCAACAAGTACCGGCCGCGCGTGGGCCGGTCGAGACAGCCGAGAATGTTCATCACCGTGGACTTGCCGGAGCCGCTCGCGCCCAGGATCGCCACAAACTCGCCGCGCTGAATCGTCAGCGACACCCCGGCCACCGCGCGCACTTCCACCTCGCCGGTCTGGTACACCCGGTGAACGTCTTCGAGCTGGATGACCGGGCGCATCTTACCGGAAGCGCATGCCGCCGGTGAACGGACTGCGGACCGGCGCGGCCGTGGCGGCAACCGCTTTCAGGCCGGTCACCACCTCGTCGCCCTCGTTCAATCCGCTCACGACCTCGGTGTCCATCCCGTCGCTGATCCCGGTCTTGATGGCAACGGGCTGCGGTTGGCCGCCCTTCGCCGGGAGGACATACACGGTGCGCTCGCGGGGCCGGTCACTTTGGGGCCGCGCGCTCCCGGCGCCGGCGGCGCGCGGGCCGGTCGTTCCGTTTTTCTTTTCGCCCTTGCCGGCCGCGTGGGGCGGACGGAACCGGAGCGCCGCGTTGGGAATCTTCAAGACCGCGTCGCGTTGGGCGGTAATGATGGACACGTTGGCGGTCATCCCGGGGCGGAGTTTCAGGTCCGGGTTGTCCACCGCAATCACGGTATCGTAGCTCACGACGTTTTGGACCGTGATCGGCGCGCTGCGAATTTGGACGACCCGGCCGTGAAACGTCCGGTCGGGGAACGCGTCCACGGTGAAATCCACGCCCTGCCCCACCGCGACGCTGCCGATGTCGGCCTCGGCGACGTAGGCGTCAATCTGCATCTTGGTGAGGTCGTTGGCGATGACAAACAAGGTCGGCGCGCTGAGACTGGCCGCCACGGTTTGGCCGACGTCCACATTGCGCGAGATCACAAGGCCATCAATGGGCGACACAATGGTGCAGCGGTCGAGGTCGGTCCGGGCCCGGCCCAGCGCGGCTTCCTTGATTTTGACGGTCCCCTCGGCCTGCTGCCGCGTGGCCAACGCCTGATCGTAGTCGGCCTGCGTAATCAGCCGGTCGGCGAGCAGGCCCCGGGCGCGTTCGGCATTGACCGTGGCGAGCGCCAACGCGGCCTGGGCGTTGGCGAGTTCGCCTTCGGCCTGGCGGACGTTGGCTTGATAGGTGGCCGGGTCAATCTGCGCGAGAATCTGGCCGTTGGTCACCTGCGAATTGAAGTCGGCAAACAGTTTCGCAATCGTGCCGGAGATCTGGCTGCCGACCTGCACATTGACGACCGGGTTGAGCTGGCCGGTCGCCGTGACCGCTTGCACCAGCGTCCCGCGGATGACCGTGGCGGTCTGATACTGCGGCGCCTCGGCCTGACGATGTTTCCACCACCAAACGCCCGCCCCCGCCAACACCACCACCGCCGACAAGGCGGCCATGAATTTGCCGGATTTCAGATTCATCATGTGACCGCCACCACTCTGGCGCGGCTGCGCCGGTTTGTCCAGACCACAAGTCGGCAGGCGTCAGGACTGCGGGGGCGGTTCGGCCACGGTTTTTTGAACTGTTTCGACCGCTTCCACGGCGGCGGACACGGCCGCTTGCACCTCGGCCTTCAAGGCTTCCGCCTCGGGCGGCGGCGCCGCCAAGGTCGGCGCCTGTTCCGCAACGACCGGCGTGGTGTCGGTAATCGGTGCCAGAGTCGCCTCTTTGGCCCGGAGCAGGTCGTTGTGAATCGGCTCCTCGTGCGGTCGCGTGCCGGTCGCGCCATCAAGCCGGCCTTCTTGAGATTCCCGGTGCTGCTCGGCCGCCTTGCGGGCCGCTTCCTCGCGCGGACTGAACTTGACGCTGACGACCTTGCTGACGCCGTGTTCCTCCATCGTGATGCCGTAGAGCGCGTCGGCCATGCCGATGGTGCGTTTGTTGTGGCTGACAACCACGAATTGCGATTGCACCACGAAACGCTGCAGGATGCGAATGAAACGGTTGATGTTGGATTCGTCCAGCGGCGCGTCAATTTCGTCGAGCACGCAGAAGGGCGACGGTTTCACGGCGTAGATGGCGAACAACAAAGCGGTTGCCGTCAAGGCTCGTTCGCCGCCGCTGAGCAAGGTGATGCTCTGGAGCTGTTTGCCGGGCGGTTTGGCAACGATTTCGATGCCGCTTTCCAGCGGATCATTCTCGTCGAGCAGGATCAGGTTGGCTTTGCCGCCGCCGAACAATTCGGTGAACATTTGCTGGAAGTTGGTCCGCACCTTCTCGAACGTCTCGCTGAACAGCTGTTTCGTGGTCGTGTTGATCTTGGCGATGATTTGCAGAAGCTGCTCCTTCGCTTTGATCAGGTCGTCGTGCTGCTGGGTCAAATGCCGGTAGCGTTCTTCCAACGCATCGTATTCCTGGATCGCTTCGACGTTGACCGGGCCCATCGCGTCGAGTTTGGTCTGCAACTCGGCGACCTGTTGTTCGATGGCGTCCCAATCCGTCGCGCGCGGCACCTGTTCGCTCACGGCCGGCCCCTGATCGGCCAGCGTGACCGTGAACGCGTCGGCCGGCACCTCCTCCACGTTGAGCTGGTACTTCTGGAAGATGCGCTCCTTCAGACTCTGGATCTCCATCTTCTTCTGCGCCAACGCCAGGTCAATCCCGGACTTTTGCTGCTGCGTCTCGGCGGCTTTGTGCCGCAACGCCTTCAACTCCGTCTCGGCGTGGGCGATGCCGGCGGCGACCTCCTCGCGTTGGTGCTGATAGCCGGCCAGGGTCTGCTGCAACTGCTCCCGCTGCCCGGTGACCTCGACAATGCGTTGCTCGGACTCGGCCATCTCCCGCCGGAATTGTTCGATCCGCCCGGTAAACTCGGCCATTTCGCTTGTGCAGATCGCCATGCGTTCGCGCAGCTCCCGGATCCGGCCGTCAATCGGCGCGCGGCGTTCCTGAATGGACGTGCGTTTGTGTTCGATGCCGCCCACGGCCACCCGCGAGTCCCCCAACTTCGCGAACATCTCCTCCCGGCGCGTCTGCAGCGCGTCCAGCGTCTGCTGGGCGGCGACCAGTTCCTGCTGCAACGCCGCCTGCCGGGTCTCCTCCGCCGTGCAGGCCGCGAAAATCTCCTCGCGCTGTTTCCGTTCGGCGGCGTCCTGCTGTTCGAGGCTGTTCAACTCGAACACCACGGTCTGGACCTTGTTCCCCAACTCGCGTTCCTGCCCGGTCAACAGACTCAACTCCGCGTCCTTGCCGGCCAGCAACACCTCGTGCGCGTGGCACTCCTGCCGCAACCGGTCCACGCTCCCGGCCAATTCCGCCTGCTGCTGTTCCAGCGCGGCTTTCTGCCCGGCCAGCTCCTGGACCCGGCCGGTCGCCCGGCTGATTTCCCCGGTCAGGGCGGCCAGTTCCGCGATGTGGCTGGCCGACACCGCGCTGAGGATGCCCTGCGCGCTCAGGAACTGCCCGGCCACCGTCGCCGCCGCGAGGCCCGGCTGGCTCTGCCGCACCGCCAGCGCCGCCTCGAGGTCCTCCACAATGACGACGTTGGCCAGCAGCGACCGCACCAACAGCTCAAACCGCGCATCCTTGACGCGCACCACGGAAATCGCCGCCGTCCCGACCGCGGGGGCCGGGGCGACAGACTCCCCGGCCAGTTCCGGCGCCGTCACCGCCGGGTTTTTCTGGCCACCGGCCAAAAACGCGCGCGCGGCGTTCCAATCGTCGGCCAGCACCGTCCGCAACGCGTGGCTCAACGCCGCCTCGATGGCGGCGCCGTAGTGCGGGTCGGTCTCGATGATGTTGCCCAGCGTCGCCCGGCCGTCCGGCGCGGCAAACAACTGCCGGAGCACTTCCCGCCGCTCCGTCTTCCGCGACACCTCGGATACCGCGGCATCATGCTGTTGCGTGACGGCGCGGAGTTGCCGGGCGAGGCCGGCCAGTTCCGTTTCGCGCGCCGGCAGTTGTGTGCGGAGCGTTTCGACGGTCTGCCGCAACCCGGTCAAACTCTGGTTGAACTCGGCGATCTGCTGTTGCACGGCCCGCCGCTGGTCTTCGAGCTGCAGTTTTTCGGCGGACAGACGGTCGGTGCGCTGCAGATCAATCTTCTTTTTGTGGTCGAGCGCGGCCAGTTCATTCCGGTAGCGGGTGATGCCGCTTTCGGCGGCGAGCAACGCGGATTTCCGTTCGTCGAGCGCGGCGCGTTGCCGGCTGATTTCCGCCTGCAACTGCCGGTAGGCGGCTTCCTGCTCCTGCAACTGCTGTTGGGCGGCGGCCAGTTCGCCGTCAATCTGCGCAAACTCGGTATTGAGGCGGACGAGGTCGGCTTCCTGCACCCGGATTTTTTCTTCGTTGCCGGCAATTTCGCGCCGGTGATTCTCGATCAGCCGCTCGTGCTCGGCGATCCGGTCCGTGTTGGTCGCGAGACGCTGCTGGTGCCGGTCAATTTCGCTCTTGAACTCGTGGTCGCGGTTGCCGGCCTCGGTGATGGCGCGTTCGATTTCTCCGAGCGACCGGCGCAAATCCTCGATCTGCTTCTCGTGCTGCGCAATCTCGCCGGCGTATTGTTCGGATTGGGCGGCGAGCGCGGCAATTTGCGATTCGAGCGCGGTGATTTCCGCATGGATCGCGTCAAACCGGTGGCGGGCCAGCCGGGTTTCGAGCGTCTTGAGTTGGTCGAAGAGTTCCTTGTAGCGGCGCGCCTTGCCGGCCTGGCGTTGGAGGCTGATGATCTGGCGTTTGACTTCTTTGATGACGTCGGTGACGCGGATGAGGTTTTGCTCGGTGAGTTCGAGTTTGCGGAGGGCTTCTTTTTTCTGGTGCTTGTATTTGTTGATGCCGGCGGCTTCCTCGAAAATGAGCCGGCGGTCTTCGGGGTGGGCGCTGAGAATCTGGTCAATCTGCCCCTGGGCCATCAGCGAATAGCTCGACCGGCCGATGCCGGTATCCATGAACAGCCCTTGAATGTCGCGGAGCCGGCAGGGGGTTTTGTTGATGAAGTATTCGCCGATGCCGTCGCGGTGGACGCGCCGGGTGATGGTGATCTCGGAGAAATCGAGGTTGACGCCCGGCAGGGAGAGCAGTTGCGGGTCCACGTCGGCGAAGGTCATGGAGACTTCGGCGAGGTTGATGGGTTTGCGGCCGTCGGTGCCGTTGAAGATCACGTCGGCCATCTCGCTGCCGCGGAGGGCCTTGGCGGATTGCTCGCCGAGCACCCAGCGGATGGCATCGGCCACGTTGGACTTGCCGCACCCGTTCGGACCGACAATCGCGGTCACGCCGGGCAAAAATTCCAGCGTTGTTTTCTCGGCAAACGACTTGAAGCCGACTAACGTCAGACTCTTCAGATACATGGGTCCCCACCCCCTTATGTTTAGTTTGGCGGGAGAATAGCGAGCCACCCCGCAAAAGCAAGCACAAAAACGCAGCCATCCCGCCGCGGCGCTTGCATCTTCACGACGCCATTGCCGAACGCCACCATCTTCGGTACAATGGGGTCATGTTGAGACAATTCCTGATGGCCAAAATCCACGGCGGCACCGTCACCCGCTGTGACTTGAATTATGAAGGCAGTTGCGGACTCGGCGAGGAACTGCTGCAAGCGTCCGGCATCCGGCCGCTCGAAAAAGTGCTCGTGCTCAACGTCTCCACCGGCAACCGCCTCGAAACCTACGCCATTCGCTCCGCCACGCGCGGCGAGATTGCGCTGAACGGTGCCGCCGCGCGGTACGCTTCGCCGGGCGACAAAGTGATCATCATCGCCTTCGCCATCCTGTCGGACAGCGAGATCGCCACACACCGGGCGCGCATCCTGATCCTCAACGACCGCAACCAGATCAAGTCCGCCAAACTCCAACGTGTGTCCGCTCGCTAAACTGTTCGCCGTTCTGTGGCTCGCGACCGCGGCCGGGGCAGCCGACCCCTCGGCGGCCGAGATTCTGCAGCGGGTCCTCGCGCACCGGGCACCAAAAGATTTTTCCCTCCAAGCCCGACTGTTCCTCTCTCCGGACCGGGTTGTCCCGGCCACCTTGTTGGTGCGCAACACCGCCACCGGCGCCGCCACACTGCTCCGCGCTGGCCACGATGAATTGCTGATTCTCCAACCGGACACGGGACCGGTGCGGTTCTACGACCGCGCCGGCGAAATCACCGGCGCGGCGGTCAACCGCCGTTTCGCCGGCTCGCAGTTTACGCTCTACGACCTTGGCCTGCCTTTTCTGCGTTGGCCCAACGTCAAACGGATCGGGGCGGAACGGCACCGCGGCCGCGACTGCCACGTGATCGAGGCCACCGCCACCGGCGCGCCCTATGGCCGGATGGTGCTCTGGATTGATCAAACGTTTGCCGCGTTACTGCGGGCGGACGGCTACGACGCGGACGGCAACCTCGTCAAGCGTCTGGCCGTGACCAGCTTCAAGCGCCTCGGCGACCTTTGGGTGCCGCGGGCAATCGAGGCCGCCACGGTGCCGCCGGGTCAGGCGTTGCCGGCGCAGGAAAAATCCCGGCTGGAAGTTTACGCGGGCGACTACGACACGCAATTGCCGGCCGAATGGTTTGATCCGCAGTCCTTCTCTCGCGCCGCCCCGCGCTAAGAGCGCCTCACAAAACATCGGTCCAACGAGTTGCGCTTCGGCGCGCCCGCGCCGTTGTGTTGGGCTAATTCCGTTCGTGGATCGGCACCCACTGCAGACCGCGGCGTTCCCAGTTGGTGAACTTCATCTCCAAATGGTTCACCTCGGCGAGTCCCCGAATGGCTTGCTCGACGTGCAGAAGCGTCCGCTTGGCACTGAGGTCGCGCTCCACCCGATCCTGCAGCTTCTGGGACGGATGATAGTCAAACACATGAAACTCGCCTTCGAGATACACGCTGCTGCCAATGACCTGGATATCGAGCTTCTGAGTGTCCACGTAGTTGCGGACCAGAATCCCTTGAATCAACCGATGCAGTTTTAGCTCTTCCAAGGTCATGGGCGTTTGTTCCCGGCCGGTTTTTCTGACCGGCTGGAGCAGTTTAATGAGCAGGTTTCTTGCCGACAAGCCGGAAAACACCTGAACCGGGGCCGCGCGGCGGCGGCGCGCGGTTGACCAACCCCACCGGCTCCCTTACCCTGCCGGCCATGCAGCGTGAATCCAAACCGCCGCCCGGCAGCGCGTCCTGGGCCAAACCCTGGGTGCAACTGCGGACGTTTTCGTTCAGCCCCACGATTTACCCCGCAATGATCGGCGCGGCGTCGCCGGACGCCCAGGCCGGCAATCTCGTTGCGGTGTACGACAAAGCCGGCCATCCGTTCGGGACCGGCCTGTGGAATCCGCGCGCCCGGGTGCCGCTGCGGATGGTGGCCCACGGCGCACAGCCGGTCGGCGAAGACTATTTCCTCGCGGCGTTGGACCGCGCGGCGGACTGGCGCGCGCGGACGCTGCAACTCGACGCGCAGACCAATGCCTACCGGGTGGTGAACTCCGACGGCGACGGGTTGAGCGGGTTGATCGTTGACCGATTCGGCGAGGTGCTCAGCGTGGAAGTCCACAGCCTCGGCGTGTATCAGCGCCTGCCGGCCTGGGTGGCGCGGTTGCACGAGCGGCTCGGCACCACGCGCGCCATCGTGCAGGTGGACGAACGCGCCGCGCGGGCCGAGGGCATCCGCCACCAACCGCTCGGCGGCCCACCGGTGCGGATCTCGGAAAACGGCGTCCGGTACGAGGTGCACTTTGCCGGCGGCCACAAAACGGGGTTCTTTTGCGACCAGCGCGACAACCGGCGGAAGTTCGCCCGACTGGCGCAAGGATGCCGGGTTCTCGATTTGTGTTGTTACACCGGCGGGTTTGCGGTGGCGGCAGCGCTGCGGAATGACGACGTGACCGGCGTGGACCTCGACGAGGCGGCCATCGCGCAGGCGCGCCGGAACGGAAATTTGAACCAGCGGCCGCGGATCCGCTGGGTCCACGCCGACGCCTACGCGTATGCCCGGCAGATGTTCAAGAACGGCGCCCGCTGGGACGCCGTGGTGCTCGACCCGCCCAAGTTGCTCGAAAACCGGGAGGAGGAACGCGACGGCCGGCGCCGGTACGAGGACTTGAATTCCCTGGCCGCCCAACTGGTCGCGCCGGGCGGCCTGTTCGTCACGTGTTCGTGTTCGGGATTGCTGTCGGCGGAAGCGTTCGAGCGCCTCGTGATCCGGTCCGTCCACCGGCTGAATCGCCGCCTGCAAATCTTCGACCGGACCGGCGCGGGGCCGGATCATCCGGTGATGTCGAACGCGCTCGAAGGCCGGTACTTGAAGGTGCTGTGGACGCGGGTGTGGTAGCCGGTTGCCTGGCGGTCGGTCTTGTGCGACTGAGCGCGGGTGAACTTCGCTTGTTGTGACCGGCAACCGGCGGAGGAACGGTTTCGCCGGCAACGGTTGGCCCCCGCGCACGAGTCGGTGCCGGAGCCGGCGGCGCGCATTCGCCGCCGGTCATCCCCCAAAACACGGTTGTCGCCGCGGCGATTTCCCGGTAGAGTAGCACCGTGCGCATCGCGGGGAAAATCACCACGGCCTTTTATGTGACGGCGGCGTTTCTGCTCGTCGTTGGAATCACCGCCATCTGGTTGATTGGCCAGTTGAACGCGGTGATGAAGACAATTGACCTCGCGCATGAGCAACTGGACCGTGTGGCGGCAACTCGCGCCGGATTTCATAACGGCACCGATAAAGTCGAATTCCATCGCGCCCGCCTCCGGGATCTCACGGCGTGGGCCAGCACCGCCCGCGAGCGGGACCTCTTGACCGAAGCGGAGACCGCGCTCGCCGCGTCACCGCCCGATTTGCCGCGCGCCCTCAAAGCGGTGGATGAATTGGATGCGTACTACCGGGGCATCGGCGCGGCCGGTCAACAACGGCTGGAAGTTCTCCACCGCCGGGCCGTCACGGTCATGATCCTCGTCGTGGTGGACGGTGTGCTGCTGGCGGTGATCCTGCTGTTTCTGGTCCGGCAATGGCTGGTGCGGCCGGTGGTCGCGCTGGAAGCCGCCGCGGCCCAAATCGCCGCCGGGCAGCCGGTCCTGGTGCCGGTCGCCAATGGCCGCGACGAAATCAGCGATCTGGCGCGGCACCTCAACGCCCTGGTGCCGGTGTTGACCGAGCTGCGCGAGCGGCTGGCGAAAGCGGAACGCCTGGCCCAAATCGGCGAGTCCGCCACGTTTGTCGCCCACAACTTGTCCGAGCCGCTCCGCTCCATCCGCGCCCTCGCCCAATACGAGCACGACGCGAGCAGCACCCCGCCCGACGCCAAGGCGGCGTTCCAGCACATCATCTTCATGACGAAAAAGTTGGAGCAGTGGATCACCGACATGGGCAGCACCATCCGCTCCCCGGAACCGTTGCTCGGCCATCACGCGCTCGAACCCATTCTCCACGACGCGACCTCCCTGCTGCGGCCGCTGGCGGCGGAGCGGGCGGTAACCCTCGCGGTGCAATGCGACGAGGCCATTCCGGCATTGAACATTGACCGGGCCCAGATCGAACAGGCCCTGGTCGCCCTCCTGACCAACGCCATCGAAGCCTCACCGGAGGGCGGTCAGGTGACGCTGGCCGCCACCGCAACGGGCGCCACGGTGGAAGTCCGCATCCGGGATCAGGGCCGGGGGATGACCGACGAAACCAAGCGCAAGGCGTTGTTGCCGTTCTTCACCACGAAACGCGGCTCGCCCGGCCTGGGACTCACCGTGGCCGAGCGGATTGCCCGGTGCCATCAGGGCGCGCTGCACATCGCCAGCGCGCAGCAACAGGGCACGACAGTGTGCCTCACCCTGCCGGTGGCGGGACCGGAGCGGCGATCACCGCCGGTTTGAGCGTCGCCACGTAGGGCAGATTGCGGTACCGCTCCTGATAATCCAGCCCGTAGCCGGCCACAAACTTGTCGGGGATCTGAAACGCCACGAAATCCGCCCGGACATTCTGGTGATGCGGCACGTTCTTCTCCAGAAACACGCACGTCTTCAACTCCCGCGGGCCGAGCTGGCGGATCATCGCGCAGACCTTCACCAACGTCTGGCCGGTATCCAGAATATCGTCCACCACCAACACATGCCGGTCGCGCACATCGAGTTGCAACGCCTTGGTCACCTGCAGCTCGCCGGTCGAGCGCGTCCCGCCGTGATAACTCGCCACACCGAGGTAGTCCAACCGCAACGGCACCGGCAGCCGCCGCAACAAATCCGCCACGAACACCACGCTGCCGGTCAGCACGCCCACCAGCGTCAGTTCCTTCCCCGCATATTCGCGGCGCAACGTCGCCGCCAATTCATCCAGCCGCTTCGCAATTTGGGTTTCCGTGAGCAGGATTTCCGCAACATCGTCGTGCAGGGGGCGCATGGCCGGCACTCTAGCGCAGTTGCCGCATCGGGAAAACGGTTTTTTTCCTGCGTGCTTTTGCCGGCCGCGTTCTCCATAATGCAGGGAACCTTTACCAGAAAGAGGTGTCAGAGAAGATATGAAAACGATTCCTACCATCATTGCCATATTGGTTATTGCGTCTGCAGCCCATGCCCGGGTGAAACTGGTGGCGTTACCGGATCGGGCGCGGGTGGTGGTGTCGCTCGCGCACCCGGACGCGACGCTCGTCGAGGAGGAACGCCTGCTCACGCTCCAGAAAGGCGTGAACAAGGTGGATTTCTCGTGGCGCGACGTGCAAATCGATCCCGGCTCGATCCAAATCCGGATGCTCAACCGCCCGGACAAGGTGCTCGTGCTCAACACGAGTTACCCGCCGGACGAGAACGCGCTCGTCTGGGAAATCAGCAGCCCGGCCGCGCAGGAAGAACGGGTCCGCATTTCCTACCTGCTCAGCGGGTTGAACCGCGAGGTGGTTTACCGGGCAATCGCGGAGGCGGACGAGAAGGCGATGACGCTGCGCAACTATCTCCGGTTGCGAAACGATTCCGGTGAGGATCTGACCGACGCCGAGATCGGCATCGGGTACGGCGCGGACTTCAAGAAGACCATCGCCCACGGCGAGATTCTCGAAATGCTGTCGGAGAAGATCGAGTGGATGCCGGTGCGGAAGGTGTTGACGTGGGACGCGGCGACATTGCCGTGGGATCCGGAGTACCAGAAACAGACAGTCGGCATCCCGATGTCCTACGTGTTCACCAACAGCGCGGCCGGCAAGCTCGGCACGCACACCATTCTGCCCGGTAAAGCGCGCATTTTCATCAAGACCGGCGACAACGTGGCGTTCACCGGCGAGGATTGGGTGCAACTCACCCCGGTCGACCGGGAGGTCAAACTCTCCATCGGCCAGAGCCGGGACGTGAAGGTCACCCAGCGCAAAGTCAAAGAGGACAAAATCAACATGCGCCGCAACGTCCGCAACGAAGTCGTGGTCTGGGACACCGACGAGGAAGTGAAGATCGAGATCGAGAACTTCAAAAAGGAAGACGCTCAGCTCGTGCTCGTCGAGCACATCCCCGGTTACTGGAAGATGGAGAAAAGTTCGCACGAGTTCAAACGCAAGGACGCGTTCACCGTCGAGTACAACCTGACGTTGCCGAAGGAGACGACCGGCGACAAGAAGACGGTCGTCACGTTCCACTACAACCGGCTCAACGTCCAGGGCAACGAACCCGCCAGCTACTGAGGAGACGAACATGAAACGATCCTCTCTCACATTTTGTCATCCTGAGCGCAGCGAAGAATCTCCGTCGTGCCCGGGGAAAAAACAGAGATTCCTCGCGTTGCTCGGAATGACAGTTTTGGTGTGGGCCAGTTCTACGCAGGCTCGCATCAACGTCGTGACGCTGCCGGGCCGCGACACCGTCCAACTCACGATCTACAACTCCGCCGACCTCACCATGGTCAAGGAGACCCGGACGCTGACGTTCCGCAAGGGCTTGAACAAACTGGAGTTCTCATGGGCCAACACGTTGATTGATCCAACGAGCGTCGAGTTCCGGGCGCTGACGCACGCTGACAAGGTGGACGTGCTCGACGTGAGTTTCCCGCCGCGCGTCACGAACACGCTGGAGTGGCGCATCAACTCCGAAGTCGCCGGCGAGGTCGTCTGCGAGATCCGGTATTTCACCAGCGGCATCTCCTGGAGTGCTGATTACGTCGCCGAAGCGAACAAGGCGGAGAAGTTGATGACGTTGGCCGGCAGCGTCCGCGTCAACAACAACTCCGGCGAGGATTACGAGAACGCCCAGATCCGGCTGGTCGTCGGCGTCATCAAGTTGGTCGAGGAAATCCGGCGCCTGGCAGAACTGGGCCGACCGGGCGCGCAGCCGCCACCGGCACCAACAGCGGCACCGATGATGGCGGTGGGGGCACTTCGCAAAGCCGGAATGGCGATGGAAGCGGCAGCGGATATGGCCTGCGCCAGACCGCGGGAGATCGTCAAGGAAGGCGTCAGCGAGTATTTCCTCTACACGGTCGAGGGCCGCGACACGATTCCGAATGGCTGGTCGAAACGGTTGCCGTCGTTCAAGGCCGCGGACGTGCCGGTGACGAGCTACTACAAGTTCGAGCGCGAACGCTACGGCGACCGGGTGGTGCGGTTCTACCGGTTCAAGAACGACAAGGAGAGCAAACTCGGCAACGAACCGTTGCCGGACGGCAGAGTGATGGCGTTCCGCACCGTTTCGGCGGACAACCTCTACAACTTCGTTGGCCGAACCAACGTGAAGTACATCCCCGTCGGCGAACAGGTCGAGATGGAGTTGGGCAGCGACCGGGAGGTCATGGTCCAGCCCAAGTTAATGGACTGGCAGAAGCTCAACCTGGCTTTCGACCAGTGGGGCGGGGTGACCGGCTGGACGATCAAAGAAACCTGGCGGTTCGAGGTGCAGAACTCGAAGGAGATCCCCATCGTGCTCGACATCCGCCGCAACTTCGCCGGCGATTGGGAACTGAAGACCGACGCCAAGTACGAGAATGTGGACAAGAGCAAGGTGAAGTTCGTCCTCCCGCTCCAGCCGCGCGAGAAACAGACGTTCACCTACGAACTGACGACCCGGTATGGCACGAACATCGTCAAATAGCCTTCTCCAACGCTGTCACCCTGAGCGAAGCGAAGGGTCTCTGTCGTGCCGGCACAAACGACAGAGATTCCTCGCGTTGCTCGGAATGACAGTTTTGGTGTGGGTCGGTTCTGCTCACGCCCGGATCAACGTCGTGACGTTGCCGGGACGCGACACGGTGCAGTTGACGATCTACAACTCCGCCGACCTGACGATGGTCAAGGAAACCCGGCACCTCACCTTCCGCAAAGGACTGAACAAGCTGGAGTTTTCGTGGGCCAACACGTTGATTGATCCGACCAGTGTCGAGTTCCGGGCGCTGACGCACGCCGACAAGGTGGACGTGCTCGACGTCAGTTTCCCGCCGCGCGTGACCAACACCCTCGAATGGCGCATCAACTCCGAAATCGCCGGCGAGGTCGTCTGCGAGATCCGGTATTTCACCAGCGGCATCTCGTGGAGCGCCGACTACGTCGCCGAGGCGAACCAAGCGGAAAAGTTGATGGCGCTGGCCGGCAGCGTCCGCGTCAACAACAATTCCGGTGAGGATTACGAGAACGCACAGGTGCGCCTTGTGGTTGGCGTGATCCGGTTGGTCGAGGAGATCCGAACGTTGGCGACGAATTGGCGGCAATCGTTGCCACTTTCAGGGGCGAACACTTCCGTTCGTGGCACAATAGTAGATGGTAATGGTAACAAACTGCGCTTTGCTTTTTCCGACGCATTGACGGTGGCCGAAGAGAAACCTCGTCAAGTCGTCAAAGAAGCGTTGAGCGAGTATTTCCTCTACACGGTCGAGGGGCGCGACACGATTCCGACCGGCTGGAGCAAACGGTTGCCGTCGTTCAAGGCCGCCGACGTGCCGGTCACCAGTTACTACAAGTTCGAGACCGAGCAATGGGGCAACAACGTGATCCGGTTCTACCGGTTCAAGAACGACAAGGACAGCCGCCTCGGCAACGAGCCGTTACCGGACGGCGACGTGAAAGCGTTCCGCACTGTGGCCGCCGATGGCCTCTACAACTTCGTCGGCGCGACCAGCGTGAAATACATTCCGATCGGCGAAACCGTCGAACTGGAACTCGGTCCCGACCGCGAAGTTGCCGTCGAACCGAAGCTGATCAACTGGGAGAAAACCGACCTCCGGTTTGACGAGTCCGGCGGTGTCGCGGGCTGGACGATCAAGGAGACGTGGCAGGTTGAAGTCCAGAACTCCAAGGACATTGACATAACGCTCGACATTCGCCGTAATTTCACGGGCGATTGGGAACTGAAGACCGCCGCGAAATTTGAGAAGGTGGATGCCGGTAAAGTGAAGTTCGTCCTGCCCCTCCAACCGCGCGAAAAACAGGCGTTCACCTACGAACTGACCGCCCGGTATGGCACGAACGTTACTCGTTAGCGTGTTGCTGGTTCTGGCCGGCTGCGCGACGCAGCGGCCGGACCCGCAGCCGATCTTCGCCGCCGCCGTGCAGGCGCACAGTAACCGGCAATTCGACACGGCCGCGGCCGGCTACGAGCGGATTCTTCGGCAATACCCGGATCAGCCGGCGCTCTGCGCGCAGGCGTTGCGCAGCCTCGGCAACGTCCGGGCCATGCAGGGCCGGCTCGATGATGCCGTGAAACTTTACCGGCGTGTCGGGACCAAATACCCGGCCTGCGATTGGGAAGTTCTGCAAGCGTGGAAGTCCGCCGCCGATTTGCTTTGGGATGCCGGTCGGAAAATCGAGGCCCGGCAGTTTTACCGGCAAATCGTGGAGCGATTTGACCAACCGGACGCGCCGGCGGTCACGAAGCTTATCAGCCAAGCCTCCCGGAACCGGCTCTGATTACCAGGTGTAGACTGGTTGCCAGAAGTCATTTCCGAAACGCGCAGACGGAGGCGGTCTTGGGTGCGTCGTGTCGTTGATGCTCGCCTCGCCGTTGGCCGGCACTTGTGGGAGAACCCCGATGGTGGGACATCGGTCTTGCCAGGCAGGTAGAAAAACTCGCAGTCGTTCCCACCGGCCATGTCAGTCCAAAGCCGCCAGCGCAACGCCGGTTTGCCGGACAGGCCAAACTGAATTTTGCCGTCCACCACCACAAAAAAAGCCCCCACCTTCTCGTTGCCCTCATACCCCTTTTATCTGCAACAATTGTTGCAGATAAAAGGGAAATTGGTTGGCGGGCGCGCGCGGGGCGGGGCGCTTAGAATTTCATCGAGAGCAGGAATTCGGGATTGGAGTTGGTCTTTTTGAGCTTTTCGACGACCAACTGCATCGCCTCGACCGGCGGCACGCCGGCCAGCGCCTTGCGGAGGATGTAAATCCGGCCGATTTCATCCGGGTGGTAGAGCAATTCCTCTTTGCGGGTGCCACTCTTCTCGATGTTGATCGCCGGGAAGATGCGCTTGTCCACCAGATGCCGGTCGAGACACAACTCCATGTTGCCAGTCCCCTTGAACTCTTCGAAGATGACCTCGTCCATCCGTGAGCCGGTATCCACGAGCGCGGTGGCGATGATGGTCAACGAGCCGCCTTCCTCGGTGTTGCGCGCCGAGCCGAAAAACCGTTTCGGTTTGTGCAACGCATTGGCGTCCACGCCGCCGGACAGGATCTTGCCGGAGTGCGGCGCGAGCGCGTTGTAGGCGCGGGCCAACCGGGTGATCGAGTCGAGCAGGATGACCACGTCTTTTTTGTGTTCCACGAGCCGTTTGGCCTTTTCCAACACGATCTCGGCGACCTGCGCGTGCCGTTCAGGTGCTTCGTCGAAGGTCGAACTGATGATCTCGGCGTTGACGGTGCGTTTGAATTCGGTGACTTCCTCCGGTCGTTCGTCAATGAGCAACACGATCATGATGACTTCCGGGTTGTTCTTGAGAATGGCGTTGGCGGTTTTCTGGAGCAGGATGGTCTTGCCGGTGCGCGGCGGCGCGACGATGAGGCCGCGCTGGCCCATGCCGATCGGGGTGAACAAATCCATCACGCGCGTGCTGATCTCGTCCGGCGTGGTTTCGAGCAGAAACCGCCGGGTCGGGAAATACGGCGTGAGGTTGTCGAACATGATTTTTTCTTTGGCCTTCTCCGGGTTGTCGCGGTTGACGGCCTCGACCTTGAGCAACGCGAAGAACCGCTCCTTGTCCTTGGGCGGGCGCACCATGCCGGCAATGGTGTCGCCGGTCTGCAACTCGAACCGGCGGATTTGCGACGGCGAGACGTAGATGTCTTCCGGGCAGGGCAGGTAGTTGTAGCTCGGCGACCGGAGGAACCCGAAGCCGTCCGGCAAGATTTCCAGGACGCCTTCGCCGTACATCAGCCCGCTGCGGGCGGCGTTTTTCTTGAGGATCTCAAAAATCAGCTCGTGTTTCTTCAACGTGGCGACCGTCTCGACCTCAAATTCCCGGCCCATCTTCTGCAACTCCGGCATCGGCATCGCCTGCAACTCCGTCAACGACATCGGCTTGCCCGCCGGTTGCGGCGGTTTGGGTTCCGCTTCAGCGACCACCTCCACCGGTGCTGGCGCGGTGACCGGCGCGGCCGGCGGGGCCGGCGCCGCAGCCGGAGTGTCCGCGGCAACAGGGGCGGCAACAGGTTCCGGCGCGGTTTCGGTTGCTGGTTTACGCTTTTTGGGTCGGGGCATGATGAGTCTCCTTGATGGTCTGCCAAATGATGTCGGCCTGCCGGTATAACACCGGCCACGAGCCGTCGTTCCAAATCACAAAATCAGCCCGGTCGAGTTTTGTCTGGACCGGCAACTGGGCGCGGATCCGGGCGCGGGCCTGGGTTTCGTCGAACCCCTTGGCCGCCAGCCGGGCGAGTTGGGTCGGTTCACTGCAGCCCACCGCGACCACGCAGTCAAATTCCTTCTCGGCCGCCACCTCGAACAACAACGGAATGCACACCACCGCGATCTCGGTCTGACCGGCCCGCGCGAGCCGGGCGAGTTCCGCCGTCCACATCTGCCGCACGGCGGGATGGATGATCTGGTTCAACTGCTGCCGTTTCGATTCGTCAGGAAACACAATTTCCCCCAACCGGCGGCGGTTGATGGTCCGGTCGGGATTGAGCACATCCCGGCCAAACACGCGCACCACGTCGGCCCACGTCGGCGTGTCCGGCGCGAGCGTCTGGTGGGCGAGGGCATCGGAATCCACGAGGGCGGCGCCGGCTTCCTGCCAGCGGCGCGCGACGGTGCTCTTGCCGGCGGCAATGCCGCCGGTCAAGCCGACGCGAATCATGGATTGTTGTCCCGCGATGCTCATGGGATGTGAAAAACGGTAAATGAAGTGTTGCGACTGATTGGCGTGGCTGAACCTACCGGCTCCGCCAGAAGGCGTCAAACAAAAAACACGTTCAATCAGCGTTGACCGAGGGCCGCGCGCGCTTCCTGCTCTGTCACCGGCTGCCCGCGGTAGAACTCGATGCCGGTCTCCGTCCACCGGGCGAGGCCAAACTCATTACCGGCGCGCGCCCAAAAACCAAACTTGTCCGCCGCCCAGAACAACTGCTGCACCCGCATGGTCTCGCCATCGAATTCGACAGAGTCTCCGGTTCGTTTGCCGCCGGCTTGCCTGGGCGTCAGCGTCGGCGGGACGGGGCGGAACCGGTGCCAGTCCTGCGGATGACCGGTCAACCCGTTGAGGAACAGCGCGCCGTCCGCCGCCCGGTACTCGAACCAGAACCGCTGTCCGCCGGGGTATTGGACCGTCAGCCCCAGCCCCCCGGCCAGCGGTGCGGAGCGCGCCCGCGGGTGCCGCCACCAGAGGTAACCGGCAATCGCGGTCCCGGCCACGATGGCGATCACCACCCACGCGCCCATCAACGACGGCGGCACCGACGGTGCTGCCGCCGTCCGCATCCCCCCCGGCGCGGGCTGCGGCGCCAGCCCAAACGCCGCCGCCACGAGCTGCGCCGGCACGTCCACGCCCCGGTAGTACTCGATTTCGTCACCGGTCCAGCTCACCACGAGCATCCGGTCGCCGGCGTCGGCGTTGAAGTAACGGGCCACGTCGCCGACTTCCACGCCTTCGGGCGCGTCGCCTTCGATGTCATAGACCCGCGACTCGTCCACCAACGTAATCGCTGTCGGGTTGCCGTCGAGGTTGATGATGTCGCCGACCTGTTTGCGGGCCGCCTCGGCGACGGTGAGCGGCCGGATCGGGTCGAACATCTGAAACAGTTTCCACTCCGGGCCGTTCTCGGTTTCCTCGAAGACCAGTGTCGCGCGCCGGCCGGCGGTGTCGAGCAGGTTGAACTCCTGCCAGTAGTACGTCGCGCCGCCTTGCTCCATGCCCATGACGACGCGGCCCACGACTTTGAACTGCATGCCGCTCAACACGCCGGTCGCGCCCACGCGCAGATTGGTTGGATTGTTCATGGGAAATAATGCGGCACGAACCGGCTCAGGTTGCCGGTGATGCGCCGTGTGTCCTCCCGGATGCCGAGGCCGGCGGGTTCATGGTCAATCACCCACACGCCGAACACCGGCCGGTTGCCGTCGAACTCCGGCAAGTCCGCGGGTGCCTGATAGATGTGGCCTTCCGCGCCGTAATCGCCGCCGGTCTCCTCGACCGCGACGCCGCCTTCGACCCAGGCGATGTTGCTGCCTTCCCGGCTGAGTTTCGGTTTGCGGACATACCGGCCCGCGAGCGGCGCCGCGTGATCGTAAGCCGGCAACAAATTCGGGTGCTCCGGGAACAGTTCCCAGAGCACCGGCAACAGTCCCTTGTTGCTCAGGAGCATTTTCCACGTCGGCTCGATGAACTGCACCGGCTCGGCCGTCAGATGGACGCCAAACTCCTCGTGCCAGAGCCATTCCCACGGGTAGAGCTTGAAACACCGGGCGATGCGGTCGCCGCCCAAATCCACGAAACACTGTTGCCGGTCATCCCAGCCGATGTCCTCGACGAACACCGGCTTGGTGTGCACACCCGCTTGCGCGGCGGTGTCGCGGAGATAAAGCACGGTCTGCTGGTCTTCGTCGTGTTCCTTGATGCTGCTGAAGTGGATGGTCTGCCCGGCAAACCGCCGCCACGCTTCGATGAGCCGTTCGTGGATGGAATTGAACTGATCCGCTGCCGGCCGCGTGTCCTGCAACCAGAACCACTGCGCCACCGCCGCCTCGATGAGCGCCGTCGGCGTGTCGGCATTGTATTCGAGCAGTTTCGGCGGCGTGACCCCGTCGTAGCTCAGGTCGAACCGGCCATACAAACTGAAATCGTCGCGCTCCCACGACGCGCGGATGGCCGGCACCGCGGCCGCCGGGATTCCCAGCCGCGCCCACCAGCGGTTTTCGATGACGGCTTCCGCCGCCTCGATGCAGAGGCGATGCAGCGCGCGCCCGGCCGTTTCGAGCGCGTCCACTTCGCCGGCAGTCAACTCGTAGCACGCCGCTTCGTCCCAGTACGGCCCGGTTTCGTGCGAGTGGAAGGTGAGGCCGACCTGGGCGACGCGCGCGCGCCAATCGGGCCGGGGTTGGAGGCGGTGCCGGCGCATCAGGACCAGACGGAATGGCTCCGGGCACTGCTGCCGAAGCCGCCCCGGCGCACGGGGGCGAATCGTTGGACGGCGGCGGCGGTCGGGGCGGAGACGTTGGTGATGCTTTGATTGGGTTCGGGCCACCATTGGCCGCCGTAGTAGTACTGCTGCGTGCGAGGGTCGAAGTCGTTATACGGCCGGGGATACCAGTCCCGGAACGGCGCGTGATAGTAACCGGCGCCGGCGATGTAGTGGTTGTTTGTGTAAACGTTGTGGGTGCTGGGCCGGCTGGACCCATCGCAGCCGGCCAACAGGCCGCCGACCAGCACCAGCTTGACGCGCCGGCTCCGTTTCACCGCTCAACCAATCATCGCGGCGGCCACAATCACGCACACGCCGAGAATGACGGCCCCGGCAATGATGGCGGCGGCGACGTTTTTGTTTTCGACGATCTCCTTGTTCAGGTCGCCGGGCGTGCACTTGTCGAAGATCCGGTAGCCGGCAATGGCCAGCGCGATACCGACCAGCGCGAACACGATCATCGCGCCGAGCGCCTCCATCAACGAACCGGGAGCGAGTTGCATGGCCAGGAGTGGAATCATGGAAGCGGGTTTCCTTTCTGGCGCGCGATTCTAAACCCGCCCCCCGGCAAGTCAAGAGTTTGGCGACTTGAAGAAGACTACCGCCAACGGCGGCAGCGTGAGGCTGAGCGAGTAGGGCCGGTGGTGGCAGGGCACCGCCTGCGCGTCCTGGCCGCCGAGGTTGCCGAGGCCGCTGCCCCAGTAGGCGGTGGCGTCGCTGTTGAGCAGTTCTTTCCAGTAGCCGCCGCGCGGGACGCCGACCCGGTAATCATGACGCGGCACCGAAGTAAAATTACAGACGACAAGAACGGAGTCGCCGGCCCGCGATTTGCGGAGGAAGGCGAGGACACTGTTTTCGTTGTCGTGGCAGTCCACCCACTCGAAGCCGGCGGGTTCGCAATCGAGTTCGTAGAGCGCCGGCTCGGTCCGGTAGGCGTGGCAGAGGTCGTGGACCCACCGCTGGATGCCGGCGTGGTCGGGATACTGCAAGACATGCCAGTCGAGGCTGGTCTGGTAATTCCATTCGCCCCACTGGGCGAACTCGCCGCCCATGAACAGCAGTTTCTTGCCGGGCTGGGCGAACATGTAGCCGAACAACGCCCGCAGATTGGCGCATTTCTGCCAGTGGTCGGCCCCGGCCATCCTGCCGTAGAGCGAGCCTTTGCCGTGCACCACCTCGTCGTGCGACAGCGGCAGGACAAAGTTTTCATGGAACGCGTAGAGCATGCGGAAGGTGATCGTGTTGTGGTGGAACTTCCGGTGGATGCCGTCGAGTTGCATGTACCGGAGCGTGTCGTGCATCCAGCCCATGTCCCATTTCAGGCCGAAGCCGAGGCCGCCGATGTGCGTGGGCCGGGAGACCATCGCGTAGTCGGTGGATTCCTCGGCGATGGTCATTGTGTCCGGGTAGTGTTTGTACACTTCCTCGTTGAACCGGCGCAGGAACGAGATCGCTTCGAGGTTGTGGTTGCTGCCGTACTCGTTGGGGATCCACTCGCCCGGCTTGCGCGAGTAATCAAGGTACAGCATCGAAGCCACCGCGTCCACGCGCAGGCCGTCCGCGTGATACTTGTCGAGCCAGAACAACGCGTTGCTGAACAGGAAACTCCGCACCTCGTGCCGGCCGTAGTTGAAGATCGCGCTTTTCCAGTCCGGATGAAACCCCTTGCGCGGGTCGGCGTGCTCGAACAGATGGGTGCCGTCAAAGAACGCCAGCCCGTGCTCGTCGGTGGGGAAATGCGACGGCACCCAGTCGAGGATCACGCCGATCCCGGCCTGATGCAGCGTGTCCACCAGAAACGCGAAATCCTCCGGCGTGCCGTACCGGCTCTGCGGCGCGAAGTAGCCGGTGAGCTGATAACCCCACGACCCTTCAAACGGCCAGTGCATGACCGGCATGAACTCGACATGCGTGAACCCCAGCTCCTTCACGTAAGACGGCAACTGCGCCGCCAGTTCCCGGTACGTCAGCGGCCGGTTGCCTTCCTCCGGCACCCGCCGCCACGAGCCGAGATGCATTTCGTAGATGGACACCGGCGCGTCGTGCCGGTTGCGTTGGGCGCGGCTCGCCATCCATGCGGCGTCGTTCCAGTTGTGATCGAGGTTCCAGACCACGGACGCCGTCTGCGGCGGCACCTCGTGCCAGAATCCAAACGGGTCCGCTTTCTCCACCCGGTAGCCGTGGTAGCGCGAGACGATGTAGTACTTGTATTTCGCGCCCGGCGCGACACCGGGGATGAATCCTTCCCAGACACCGGAGTAGCCGCGCGGCCGCAGCGGATGGGCCGCCCGATCCCAGCGGTTGAAATCGCCGATCACAAATACCTGCTGCGCGTTCGGCGCCCACACCGCAAAATACGTCCCGGCCACGCCGTCACGGACCAGCGGATGCGCGCCGAGCTTGTCGTACAGCCGGACGTGGCTGCCCTCGTTGAACAGATACACATCCTGATCGCCGAGCAGGCTGACATCAAACCGCATGGGGTGATCGCTCATCGCAATCGCTCGACCCAATCTTGGTCCACCAGCACCGCCAGGTCGAGGAAAACTTTCTTGTTCATCGCCACTTCCAACTCGTGCCGGGCCGCCGCGCCGATGTCCCGAATCTTCCGCCCGCCCGCGCCGATCAACATCCGTTGATGCCGCTCATCCGTCGTCAACACCGCCGCCTGGACGTACAGCAGCGGCTCGCCCTGTTTGGTCTGGCGGTCTTCGACCCGTTCGACCTGCACGGTGGCCGTGTACGGCAACTCCTGGCCGGTCAGCAGAAAAATCTTTTCGCGGATGATCTCGCCGATCCAAAACTCATTCGTGACGTTGGTGACCTGTCCTGCGGGATAATGGGCCGGCCCGACCGGCAGATGGCGGAGAATCGCCTGCACCAACAGCTCGATGTTCTTCCCTTGCAGCGCCGACACCTCGACCGTCGCGGCGTATTGCGGCCCCCGCTCGAGCCAATCCTGCCGGAACGGCCGCTCCGGCCGGTCGAGTTTGTTCAGACAAAGAATCTTCGGCTGCGTCACGTGCCCGACCATTTCGCAGACCATCCGGTCTTCCGGCCCGATGCTCCGTGTCGGGTCCACGACGTGCACCACGACGTCAATCCCCTCCAACGCGTCGCGCACCCGGTGATGGAGGTTGTGGACGAGCCGGCTGGGCTGGGTTTTGAAAAAGCCCGGCGTGTCCACAAACACGATCTGCCCCTCCGGTCGGTTGACGATTCCGTGATAGGTGTCGCGGGTCGTCTGCGGCCGGGGGGTGACGATGGCGATCTTGGTGCCGACCAGAGCATTGAACAACGTGGATTTCCCCACGTTCGTCCGCCCCACAAGCACCGCAAACCCGGATTTGAAGTCTTCACTCATTGATTCTTGCTCGTCACTCTTTCTCTTGCTCCTGCTCCACCTGATACAACCCCGGCTCCTCACCCACCCGGTTGCTCACCGCCTCGATCAACCCGCACAACATCGAAACAATCCCGGCTCGACCACTTGCCGTTGCCCGCGGCAATGTTCAAGGGAATGCTCGTCGAGGCGCGGTCGAGTTGATCTTTGACTGCCGCCTTGTCCGGACAACGCTGGAGGATGCCATCCGCCCACGCCACGAACGCGACGGACTCTTGGTAAACCTTCAATTTCTCGTGGTCAAAGCCCGTTCCCATGCCCGGCAGATTATGAGCCGGAGCATGAGTAAGAGCAAGAGCCGGGGAGCAAGAGTTAGTTCTCCGCCGAATGCAGGCCGCCGGGGGCGGCATTGAATTGCAGCACCGTGCGCTCGGGGTTCTGCGGATCGGGCGTCGCGCAATTCCACATGCAGACGCCGCAGTGGACGCATTTCTCGCGGTCGAACACCGGCACGCCTTTCTCGCCGGGCGTGATCGCCTGACCGGAACAGACCTCGACGCAAATCTTTGTGCCGCATTTCTCGCAAAGTTCCGGATAGAGAAACACCACGTGATCGGCGTAGCCGGCCGGCGCCTGCACCTTGCCGCCCAGCAACAACGCGTCCTGATGCGACACGAGCAGCTTGCCGTCGAACGGAATCGGCGGCCAGCCGACCCGGTCCATCAACGCGTTGTGCGCGCTGACGCCCCGGGCCGCGCATTCCTGCCGGATCTTCTGCACTTCCGCCAACGGAATCCGTCCACGATAAAACTCGGCCAAGCTCGGCGTGTGCTCGCGCGGCGGCCGCGGCTGGACCGGCGCGTGCAACTTGCCGCCGGTCGCCCCGGCCAGCGCCATGCCAATCAGGCCGGTGACCATGCCCCGGTGAAAACCGTCGCGCGCGCGTTCCGCCGCCCGGCTTTCCTTCTCCACCCAACTCTCCCGGCGCCGTTTCACGTAGGTCGCTTCGAGATTTTCTTTCGTGAACGGTTTCTTCTCTTTGAGCAACTCCAGGACCGCCTCGCCCAGCAACACGCCGGTCGTCCACGCCTCGTCCACGCCGCTGCCGGTCAGCACGTTGGTGCTGCCGGACCCTTCGCCGATGCGCGCGTAGCCGTTGCCGGCCAGATACGGCTCGCCGCGCCGGCCGGATTCGCCGAGCGTTTTCGCGCCCCACGAGCGGAGCGTGCCGCCATTGAGGTACCGCCAGAGGTACGGATGCAGCATCCAGTGCTGCAAATACCGGTAGGCCGTGCGGACCGGCGTGTCGAACCACGACGGCACAAAAATGCCGAGCGACGCCACGTTGTCGGGATAAACGTAGAGGAATCCGAAAATCTCCGGCTCCGGGTAGCCGAGCGTGTGCAGCACCGTGCCCGGCTTCAGCGGACAACCCTCCGGCAGGTTCACGACGAACTTCATGCCGATGGCGTAGTCGTGCTTGTGATGGTGTGCCGGCATTCCGAAATGTTCATCCAATTGACGGCCGACCGGACCGACCGGGCCGTCGCCGACCACCGTGAGCGCCGCTTTGATGTCCATGCCGGGCGCACCGGCCTGATCTACCAGCCGCACGCCGGTAACCTTGTCGCCTTCGAGGAGCGGCGCGGCAGCGGGCGTGCCCGGCCAGATTTGGACGGTGCCGCTGGCCATCAACTGCGCGCCGACCCATTGGTTGAACTGGCCGATGGACGTGACGAACCCGCCGTGTTTGCGAAGGTACGGCGGGATGTACGGCAACTCGAAAGCATAATGTTTGGCGAACGGCTTCAGCACTTTGTCCGCCAACCGCAATGTTGCCGGCCGCCGGCTCGCGCCGACCGGGTCGAGCAGGTAAAGCACGTGTTCCTCGCCGACCGGGGCGGTCATGGGGATTTGCGCCGGATCGAAATCCGGGAAGGTCGCGCGGATGCCGCGGCCGCGGGTCACGACGCCGGACACGCCAAACCCGATGTCATCGGCGCGTTCGTAGCAGATCACCTGCGGCACCGTGCCGTCCGGCAGCGGCAATTGCCGGGCGAGCGTCGTCAAAAACCCGCCCGTGGCCGGCCCGAACCCGACGCAGACAATGTCCACGTCCATCTGCTGCCGTTCGCTCATTTCTTTTGCCTCTTGACCCGGTACCGTGCTGGTTTCTCGCGGACGCGCAACGGCGGTTGCGGCGGCTTGTCGAGTCCGAGGCTTTGCCGGGCGTGGCTGCGGATGATGCGGCACAGCTCAAGCACTTCCTTCGCCTCGGTGAGGGTGGCTTGCTGTCCCGGATAACGGTACCAAACGGCATACACCCCAAGGCGCAGCAACGCGGGCCGCAGCGACTCCCACAACGGTTCGACCGGCAAGACGAGGTCCAGCAGTGAGTTGAGGTTGTGCGTCTTGGGAAATTCAATACCGGCTTCGCACAGCCGGCCCTTCAGGTATTTCTCGGCGCACTGCTGACAATGAAAACAAACCACGCCGGGCATCACCGGTTTTCGCCGCCGGCTCAGAACGACAGCGGCCGCAAAATCTTCCTCGGCTTTTTCAATCCACTTACTGGTTGGTGGATTCATAGAGCACCCGCCCTTTTGTTGTGATCTCTTTCAGAAAGCAATCCCCCCAACCGATTCGGCGCCGAATCTCCTGCGGTGTGTGCAGAAGCAAATCGAGCGGGAAGGACGGGCGTACCGTCATCTGGATTTGCACGATTTTGTCCACGGGACGACCGCGAAAGGGCATCACGACCAGTAAATCCACGTCGGAATCCGGCGTGGGTTTGCCGTACGCGTAGGAGCCGAACAGGATGATCCGCTCCGGCTTGAACCGCCGGGCCACTTCTTGCGCGTAGGCCTGGATTTGTCGGCGCGTCACCATGGCGACTCAACTTACAACGGGTAATCAAGCGCTTCGGGGATCATTACTTTGGTCACGGCTTCGGCGGCGCGGTCTTTGGCGAGGCGGGCGCCGGTCAGGCAGCCGTCGAGGCGCAACCGCAATTGGGTGAAATCCGCCAGGCCATCGAAACACACGCACGGACCGGCCTTGGCTGGGTGTTGTTGACCGGTCTCGGTCACGTCGCTGTACGTGCGCGCCGCGCCGGCGAGGCCGGGGATCATCCCTTCCAACGCATCGAGGTCGTCCGCGGCGAAACAGGCCGCGCAACTGGCATCGTCCCACGCGGGATGCCGGTTGTAGCCGAACACCAGCTCCGCGCACACCCGGCCGACTTCGCCGGCGGCGCGGGCGCTCTGCACGTGGCAGAGGTCGGTGAAAAACTGCAGCAACCCCGGCAACCCTTCGGCCACCGTTGGATTCGCCGGGCCTTTGGCTTCGAGTTCGCGCACGTCGAGGATGAACTGGCGCGCGCCCAAGAGCCAGCACAGCGCGTCGGCCAGCGCGAACGTCACGCCCTGCCGGTTGCTCTGGTAGAGTTTGCGGCCGGCGGCGTCCTCGGCGTTTTGCAGGTGGTCGAGCGTCCAGAGCCACAACTGCATCGCCGTCGCCAACGTGCACGCGCCCGTGCCGGGCCGGTCGCTGGCGATGCGGCGCATCTCCGCGGCCCAGTTTTTGAACTGCGCGAGGAACAACTCATTGGTCATCGTGACCGACAACTGCCGGCGTTGGACGGCTTCCGGCCCTTCGTAGGTGGCTTCGAGTTGGGCGTCCATCCATTTCTGGCCGAGGAAACCGGGGCAATCCTCGGTGATGCCGTAGCCGCCCATCAGGCTGACCGCCTCGCGCATCATGTTCGCGCCGTGGCCGGTGTTCCAGAGTTTGCAGGCCGGGCAGAGCACGTTGGCCTGCGTCGCCAACAGCCAGTACCGCACCAGCGGGTCATTCTGGAACGCCTCATATCGTTCGCTGCGCTGCGCTTCCGGCAGGTTGCCCAACCGGAGCCACTCGATCGCGTCCTTCTCAATGGCCGCCAGCGCTTTCATCGTGGCGCGCCCGCCGGTGATTTTTCGTTCCGCGAAAATCCGGTCCTTCTCTTTCGTCAACGAATCCAGCGCGTCAAACACCCGCGCGGCCTCAAACGCCAGCGACGCCGCCGCTTCGCCGGTCGCCCAGATGTCCACCAACCGGTGCAGCGCGTCTTCCTTCATCTGCAGGCCGAGATCGTACCGGGGCGACCCCGGCTGCGCCGCTTCGCCGCCGCGGAACCGGCCGCGCTGATAGCGGATGATCGGCTCGACCGCCGACAACAATTTCGCCGCCGTCATCGCCGCCACCGTCACGCGGGTGTGGCTGAACACCTTTTCAATGATCTCGCCGTGGCTCAGGTTGGGGACGATCACGCCGTCTTTGATCGTGTACCCGCCGATGATCCGGCTGGCCGGCACCTTCAGACTGAGCACCGGATCGCACGTCGAGGAGAGCTGGTGCACCAGTTTTTTCGTCGGCGTCCCGCGGTCCCACACGCCGGGATCGTCCTCGTGGAGAATGATCATGCAACTCGACTTGATCTTCGGGTCCGCCGTGTCCACCGCCGCCGTCACGAAGTTGGCGAAGCCCATGTTCGTGATGAACCGGCCCCGCTTGTCCACCTGCAGGATCGGCTCCTGGCCCTCTTTCCATTCCGCGACGCGCACCTTGCCGGCGAGCATCCCGGTCTCGACGCCGACGTACGGCAGCGGCTCGGTCAACGCAAACGCCCCGCGCCAGGGTTTGTGGCCGGGTTTCGGACACGCCGCGTTCAGGTAGAAATCGCGTTGTTCGGGCGTGCCGCATTCGTGGATGGGCGAGAGCGCGAGGTCGCCGGCCATGCAACTGGTCGCCGCGCCCGCATCCACCCACGACAGCTCAAACACAATCAACGACAACAACAGATTCTTCGGCCCCGCCACCACGCCGCCGTGTTCGGGGTCCATGAATGCGCCGGTCAGCCCGGCCTCATCGAACGCCTTGAGCAAGGTCGCCTTCCGTTCGGTCCAATCGTGGGAATTGCGTTCGCCTTCGGCGACGAGCCGGGCAACCGGCCCGCGCGCGACGCTGCGCGCGCCCTGCACGAGCATCTGCACGTCAAAGCGGTCGGCAAACCGCCACATGATCTGCCGGACATCATCACCGGGCAGAGTGCGCAAAGTTTCTGTGGTTGTCATTCGTCGTGTTCCTTTCTTCGATCGTTAGCACCGCGGCACCGCTGGCTTATGCTATTTACCGCGGCATCAGGGCGCAAGGCGTTTTATTGCGGGTTGGGGATGTACGCAGCGCCGCCGCGGCATTCTTTCAGGTAATGCAGCGCGCGCACCTGACCGGTCATCTCCAACTCGCCCCGGTAGACCGGGTCGTGCCAGCCTTCGATGTCAATCGAGCCGGTAAAGTTGTTCATGCGGAGGATGCTGATGATGTCGGCCCAATTGGAATCGCCGAAGCCGGGCGTCCGGTGCCAGACCCACGGTTTGCCGCCGCGCAGGCCGGTCTTCCGCAACTGCGCCCAGTCCACCGTCGCGTCCTTGCCGTGGACATGGAACACCTTCGGCGCCCACTGCCGCAACTGGGCGATGGGGTCAATCAGGCTGACCATCTGGTGGCACGGTTCCCATTCGAGGCCGAGGTTCTGGGCCGGTACTTCATGGAACATCATTTCCCACGCCGTCGGCGCGTTGGCGATGTTCCAATCGCCGCGTTTCCAATCGCCGCCCATGTCGCAGTTCTCAAACGCCAGCCGCACGCCCCGGTCGGCGGCGCGTTTTGCCAGCGGGCCGAACACTTTTTTGAACTGTTTCATGGAGTCCGGCACCGGTTTGTCCACAATCCGCCCGGCAAACCCGCACACCAGATCGCAGCCAAACAACTCGCAGGCATCAATCAGCCGCGCCCAGTCCTTCGCCGTGTTCCGGTCCACGAGCGGGTTGCCGAACATGCCGAGCGAACTGACCACCGCGCCCCGGCCATCGGCGGCTAATACGTCGTTGACTTCCCGGGCCAGCTTTTTCAGATCCACGTCTGCCGGGATGTTCTTCCAGAAGTTGATCTGAAAACTCTCAAATCCGTGCGGCAGGATTTGTCGGATGTACTCCGGTGTCTGCGCGCCTTGACCGGCCAACGTGCCGATGCGAATACGGTTCAGCGGATTCGTTTTCATAGTTGGATCTCCACGCGCCGGCCGGTCGCGGCGCTCTCGATCGCGCCGAACACCATGGCCAGGCTCTTGATGTTGTCTGTGCCCACCGTCTCCGGCACCGTGCCGGTTTGGACGCAGTGGATGAACTCGTTGATGCACCCCCGGTGCCCGCCCACCTTGCCGGCAGAGTCAATCTCCGGTATTTCAACTTTTGCCAGTTCCGCTCTCTGTCCGGTCATTTTTGCGACCGCTTCCGCCTGGAGTCCGTCGCCGCCGTCCCACCGGACCGAGCCTTTCGTTCCGATGACGCGCCAATCGCTTTCCCACGAGGTGTTCAACCCTTCCGCGCACCAACTGCCCCGGTAGGTGAACACAAGGCCGCCGGTCATCTCAAAAATCGCCACCGCCGAGGCATCGTGGGCGAACCAGGAGCCCGCGGGATTCCACTCCTTGCAGTACACGGCCACCGGATCGGCGCCGCTGATGAAGCGGGCGGCGTCGAACGTGTGGATCGCCATGTCCAGCAACAACACATGCTTCATCTTCTCGCGGAACCCGCCGAAATGAGCGCCGAGGTAGAAATCACAATTCACCGTCGTCACCGGCCCGATGGCCCCGCTGTTCAGAAACGCCCGGAGCCGCCGGATCGGCTTGAGGTACCGGCGGTTCTGCATCACCGCGAAGAGCTTGCCGGCCTGCTGCGCCGCTGCGAGCACCCGGCGCGCGTTGGCCATCGAATCCGCCAGCGGTTTCTCACTCAACACATGGCAGCCATGGCTCAACGCTGTCGTCGCCACGGTCGCGTGCGCTTCCGGGACGGTGCAATCAAAGACAATGTCCGGTTGCACCTGACGCAACACGGCCACCAGATCCGTGCCGATCACCGCCCCGGTCAGCCCAAACTCCGCGGCGCGTTTCCGCGCGGCTTCCTCCCGCACATCCACCAGCCCGACCATCTCCACGGCCGGGTTGGCCAGGGCGGACTTGAACCAGCCCCCGCTAATGCCACCGCAGCCGACCAGCACCACTCGTAATTTCTTATTCATCTTTCAATCTCCCCGCGAGATAGGCGTCGTACGACGGCAGGTCCAACATCCCGTGACCGGAGAGGTTGAACACAATCACCCGTTTCCTGCCTTCCTGCCGGGCCTGAAGCGCTTCTTCGAGCGCCGCCCGGACAGCGTGCGCCGACTCCGGCGCGGGCACGATGCCTTCGGTCCGCGCGAATTGCACGGCCGCCTCGAACACTTTCGTTTGCGGATACGCCACCGCCTCGATCAACCCGAGATCGTACGCGTGGCTGACCATCGGCGCCATGCCGTGGTACCGCAACCCCCCGGCATGAATACTCGGCGGCACGAAATCGTGCCCCAACGTGTACATCCACAACAACGGCGTCATCTGCGCCGTGTCGCCGAAGTCATACCGGAGTTTGCCCCGCGTCAGCGAGGCGCACGACCGCGGCTCGACCGCCACAATCCGGCATTTCTTGCCGGCTTTCAGGTTCTCCCGGATGTACGGGAATGCGATCCCGGCAAAATTGCTGCCGCCGCCGACACACCCAATCACCACATCCGGCGCCTCGCCGGCCAGCGCCATTTGTTTGATCGTTTCCTCGCCGATGACTGATTGATGCAGGCAAACGTGGTTCAACACGCTACCGAGCGAATACTTCGTGCCGGGATGTTTGCCGGTGTCCTCCAGTGCCTCGCTGATGGCAATGCCGAGGCTGCCGGGATGTTTCGGATTCCCGGCGAGCAGTTTCCGGCCGAACTCAGTTTTCTCGCTGGGGCTGCTGAACACTTCCGCGCCCCAGGTCTGCATCATCAGTTTCCGGTACGGTTTCTGGTCGAAGCTGACCCGCACCATATACACCGTGCAGTCCAACCCGAACAACCGGCAGGCCAACGCCAGGGACGAACCCCACTGGCCCGCGCCGGTCTCGGTGGCGAGCCGTTTGGTGCCGGCCTGTTTGTTGTAATAGGCCTGCGCGACGGCGGTGTTCGGTTTATGACTGCCGGCGGGGCTGACGCCCTCATACTTATAATAGATGTGCGCCGGCGTCTGGAGCGCCCGCTCGAAGCGGACGGCCCGCAACAACGGCGTCGGCCGCCACAACGCATAAATCTCCCGCACCGGCGCGGGGATTTCGACGTAGCGTTCCAGCGTCATTTCCTGCATCACGAGGTTTTCCGGAAAGATGGCGGTCATCAACTCCGGGCTGACCGGTTGTTTCGTGCCCGGATGCAACGGGGGCGGCAACGGTTTGGGGAAATCCGCCGCCAAATTATACCAGTGCGTCGGGATGTCGGCCTGGGTCAGATCGAATCGGGTTTGAGCATTCATTGTCGTATCCCTGCAAAAAATTTTGCTGACCTTACCGCTTCTCCCAGGCGCTCGTCAAACCCTCAAAAGCACACCCCGCCTCACCAAAAATCTACCGGAATAATGCAACAGGTATTACATTATTCCGGTAGATTCGTGATTTTGCCGGATGAGAGGATAAAACCGACAAGGTCAACCGATCTCGAAGTGGCTCATCAGTTTAAACAATTGATACCGGTGCTCAATGTCTTGCCGGGTCAGCGTCTGCAACCGGCCGAGGCTGAACGCTTCGACATTGAAACTGGCAACCGCGCTGCCGTAGATGACCGCCTTGCGCAACGTGTCATGATCCACCCGGTCGCGGCTGGCCAGATACCCGGTCAACGCCCCGGCAAAACAATCGCCCGCCCCGGTCGGGTCGTGAATGTCCTCCAACGGATACGCCGGGGCGCTGAAAAAGAAATCAGCGCCAAACAGCAGGCAGCCGTGCTCGCCCTTCTTGACCACGGCGTAGCGCGGTCCCCATTGCAGAATCTTGCGTCCGGCTTTGATGAGGCTTGTTTCCTTCGTGAACTGCCGCGCCTCGCTTTCGTTGAGGACGAGGCAGTCCACCTGCCGCAACAACTCCAGCAACGGCTCGCGCGCCGTTTCGATCCACAAGTCCATCGTGTCGGCCACAATGAACTTGGCCCGCTCCATCTGCGCCAGCACGTGCAACTGGAGTTGCGGCGCGATGTTGGCGAGAAACACATACGGCAGCCGGCGATAACTCGCCGGCAGCTGCGGCTCGAAATGCTCGAAAACGTTCAGCGCGACCGACAGCGTCCGGCGCTTGTTCATGTCCCACTCGTACTCGCCGTGCCAGCGGAAGGTTTTGCCCGGCACCACCTGCAGGCCGTCGAGATTGACGCGGTGTTTCCGGTAGAGATCGAGGTACCGCTGGGGAAAATCTTCGCCGACGATGCCGACCAGGTGCACGTCGGTGAAAAAGCTCCCGGCAATCGCCCCGTAACTGGCCGAACCGCCGAGCAAGTCGGCGTGTTCCTCCAGTTGGGTTTTCACCGTGTCCAGCGCAATCGAACCGGTAATCAACATGCTCATGGCTGGATTTGTAGTCGGCCCGCCCGGCGGGGTCAATGCCGCAAATGCTCGACCACAATCTTCACGCCGATGCCGATCAGGATGAGTCCGCCCACCGCGTCCAGCGACCGGCCCCACCGGCCGCGCAGCCGGTTGCCGAGTTGAATCGCCACCAACGCCAGCGTGCCAGTCACCAACCCGATCACCGCGCTCGGATACCAAATCGCCACGCCGACCAGGGCCAGGCTCATCCCGACCGCCAGCGCGTCGAGGCTCGTCGCCACGCTCAACGCCACCAGTCGCATCCCCTTCGTCGGATCCGTCGTCAATGGTTCACGGTTCGCGTCGCGTGCCTCCCACAACATGTGCGCGCCCACGCCGGCCAACAGCAGGAACGCCACCCAATGGTCGTAGTCCGCGACCCACCCGGCAAGTTCCCGGCCCGTCCACCAACCCAGCACCGGCATCATGAACTGGAACCACCCAAAGTGAAACGCCAACCGCACCGCCGGCCGCAGTTGGGCGGTGTACCCGGCGGCGCTTGCCGCCAGCGCCACCGCCAGCGCGTCCATCGCCAGACTCACCGCCAGCAGCAAAATCTCCCAAGTCGTCATAACTTTTCGCGAAACTGCCGGGCCGCTGCGGTGACGTCCGGCGCGTTGAGGATGGCCGAGACCACCGCCACGCGTGTCGCGCCGGCGGCGAGAACCTGGTCGAGGTTGTCCAGTGTGATCCCGCCGATGGCAAAAAAGGGGATGTGCACCCGACTCGCCACTTGCCGCACCAACTCCACGCCGACGGGCGGCGTCTGCGGCTTCGTGCCGGTGGCAAAGACGGGGCCGACGCCGATATAGTTTGCGCCGTCGCGCTCGGCTTGCATCGCCTGCGTCAACGAATGGGTGCTGATGCCGAGAATTTCCAGTCCGACGAGTTTTGCCAGCCGTTCGGCCGGGGGCAGGGCGGCCCAATCCTCCTGCCCCAAATGCACGCCGGCCGCGCCGGCTTTGTACGCCGTCTCGATGTCGTCGTTCACAATCACCGGCACGCTGCCGGCCGCGCCGATCACCGCCCTGGCCAGCGCGAGCCGTTTCGATTGTCGCTCGTTTTTGGCCCGGACCTGAATGAGGTCCACGCCGCCAGCAATGAGTTGCCGGGTCAGTGCCGCCGGATCGCGGCCGCGCAGATAGCCGGTATCAATGAATCCGTACAGCCGGCAATGGGCGATGCCTGAATTGCTCATGCGGGTATGTTACTGCGATTTCTTGGCGCTTGGCAATGCCGGGGCCGATTCGTTAGGCTGGCCGGCATGGAACCGACAGCCGCGCAGTTGATCGTGCAGATGGTCAGCCCGGCCGTGATGATCTCGGCGTGCGGGTTGATGCTGTTGACGTTGAGCAACAAATACGCCCGGGTGGTGGACCGCATCCGGGCGTTCGCCGCCGAAGCCCGTCAACTCCACGAACGGCCCGCGCCGCTCGCGCCGGGCGATGCCGCGCGGATGCGGGTGCTCGACTTGCAGATCCCGGATTTGTTCCGGCGGGGGAAACTGCTGCGCAACGCCGTGCTGTTTTACTACGCCGCGGTCGGGCTGTTTGTGGTCTGTTCGTTCTCGGTAGCGCTGGTCCGGCTCGGTCTCCCGGTCTGGGTGCCGGTGATTTTGTTCTGCGCCGGCATGGCCAGCGTGTTGGCGGCCACGATCCTCGCGTGGCAGGAAACGTTGTTTTCCTTCCGCTTGATCAAGCTGGAAGTCCCCGGCAACGCGGATCAGGTGTAGTGCAACTGGGCGGTCGCCACGCACGACCGGCTGGCCGTGACGCGGATCCAGTGGGCGCTGAACCCCGCCGGGAATTCGTGGTGCCGGTACCCGCGCGCCGGGACGGTGATGGTCGCGTACGTCTGCCACGCGCCATGGCCGCAGAAATCCACCTCGACGGTGAACTTGACCGGTTGCTTCGCGTCGTGCGTCAGGTGCAGGCATTTCTGGTCGAAGCCGGTCATCAAATACGGATCGGAAGGCATACCGGCCTGGACTTTGTCTTCCCACCACGGGCCGCCCCAGCCTTTGGGTTTGCCGAGTTTCCAGAGGTCGTCGGTCTTCCCAAACCAGAGCGCGGATTGCGGTTCGGCGCAGAGGACGTTGTGGCCGCCTTCGTGGCTGGCGTTGTCGGCGCCGATGACGAGCAGCCCCTTCCACGAACAGAAATCGGCGTGAACCCAGAGATGCGTGGAGATGGGTCGGAGGCCCCAGACGCGGTTGCCGTACGCCCACGGGGACAGTTCGTAGAACATCCCGTGAAGATCCATCAACAGCCGTTCATGTTCGACCGCCCGGAGGCGCGGCCATTCGGTGGCCCATTTGTGGTCGAACGTGTGGCTCGCTTTCGGCAGCCGGTAGGTGCGCCATTGGCCGTCGGCTTGCGTGAACACTTTCAGCATCGCCGACGCCCGGTCCCAGCCGGTGGCGAAGATGGTGTTGCCAAACGAGCCGAGACTGTGGATGGCCACAAATGGTTTCGTTTCGAGCACCGTCCATTTTTTCCCGTCAAATTCGGCCAGCCGGCCCTGGGCGCGCTTGCCGAGAAAGTCCTGCTCGTCGTACTCGTTACTGCAGACGACCAACCGGCCGCAAGCCGTGAACGCGTCCTTGAAATGCACCCGGCCTTCGCCTTCGGTGTTGAGAACCTTCTGCAAATCGGCAATCTGCCGGCAGGCCAGCGTCTGCGGGTTCAATTCGAACAGTTCGCCTTCCATGCCCAGCATGTACACGAGGTTGCCGGGGTCGGTCAGATGCCGGGCCGTGCCGCACAGCCGGATGTCCACGAGTTCCGGCACGGTGCGGACGTGGTGCTGCGTGTCAATCACATGCGGCCCGATGATCAACTGCCGGGACTCGTCATGCACCATCCGGTTGGCATACGTGCCGTCCACCGCCGCCGGGTGTCGGGTCATCTGGAAGTTTTCGTCAATCACCCGCAGTCCGGTGCCCGTGCCGGATTTCTTGCGATGGGAAACGTAATTGAGCACGTAGAGCTTGCCGTGCCACGGCATCAGACAGCCCACGCCCACTTCGCTGCGCGGCGGCCCGAAATCGGCCACTTGCGCCAACGACGGCACCACCCCGCTGAAACTCAATGGTCGCCCGGAATTCATGTTGCCCCGGTGTTTACTACGACGACCGGTCACCGTCAAACCCGCTCCAGCAACCGCAACAACCCGTCCAAAATCGTCAGCGGATGCGGCGGACAACCGGGCACAAACAAATCCACCGGCACCACGCTGCTCGCGCCATCGTGTTGCTCAGGATGGTCAATGTACGGCCCGCCGCTGATCGCGCACGCGCCGACGGCAATCACCAGCTTCGGCGCCGGCACGGCGGCGTACGTCTTCTCCAACGCCAACTTCATGTTCTCGGTCACCGGCCCGGTGATGAGCAATCCATCCGCGTGACGCGGCGAGGCAACGAACTGAATCCCGAACCGGCCCAGATCAAAGACCACGGTGGTGAGCACGTTCACATCCGCCTCGCACGCGTTGCACCCGCCGGCGCTGACTTGCCGGAGCTTCAACGAGCGGCCAAACAGCTTCCGCGCCTTCTCGTCGAGCGCCCGCGCCAGCTTGAACTCCGGCAACACCAAATCCTCGCGCCGATTGGCCGCCAGCCGGTAATCCTGTGTCAAGCCAATCGCGCCCTGCGGACAGGCGGCCACGCACTCCGCGCAGAAGAGGCAACGACCGAGGTCAAGTCTGTCTGTGGTGATCGCATCCGTCGGACAAGCTTCCATGCACTCGCGACAACCGTCCAGGCATTTCGAGCGATCCACGACCGGCATCCCGCGAAACCGGTCCGGCAACGTCGGCGTTCCCTTCGGAAACGACACGGTCCGGTGACCTTGTTGAAGACGGGCGAGTGTGGCTTTCAGCATCGTGACCTCACAAATCGTGTCCGCAATACGACAGGTTGAAGCTCTTGTTGCACAACGGGAAATCGGAAATCTGCTGGCCGCGCAACGCCAGCGCCAGGCCAAACCAGTTGTGGAAGGACGGATCAACCACCTTGTACCGGGCAAATCGGCCCTGCGCATCCGTCAACGCCACGTGACAGATTTCCCCGCGCCAGCCTTCGACCAGCGCGACTGCCGCCGCGTTCGGCGCAAGCGGTTTCATCTCGACCCGCGTCTTGCCGGCCGGCAACGACTTCAGTTGATCGCGGATGAACGCCACCGACCGCTGAATCTCCAGCCACCGCACAAACGCCCGCGCAAACACGTCGCCGGTATGCCACGTCGAGACCGGCACCTGAAAGAACCGGTAAATGCCCGACGGAAACTCGTGCCGCACGTCGCGTTCGACGCCGCAGGCGCGCGCTGCCGGGCCGACAAGGCCGAGGTCCAGACACGCCTGCGCGGTGAGAGTGCCCGTGCCCTCAAACCGCGCCCGCACCGACGATGTGTTCCAGAGCAGGTCGGCCGCCACCGTCACATCGCGCAAGCCCTGTTCGACGCGCCGATCCAATTCCGCGGCTCGCGCGGCGTCGAGATCAAATGCCACCCCGCCGGGCCGCACCAAGCCGCGTCCGAACCGGCTCCCGCAGAGCAGCGCGGTCATGTTCAGAAAATCACCGCGAATCCGGCCACAGTACGACATCGTCGGCAGATAGCCGACATCGCCTGCCAACGCGCCGAGGTCGCCGGTATGATTGGCGAGCCGCTCCAGTTCCAACGCAATCCCACGTAACGCCTGCGCCCGCGCCGGCACCGCCACACCCGCGAGCGATTCCACTACCTCACAATACGCCGTCGTGTGCCCGATCGTGGTGTCGCCCGCGAGCGTTTCCATGTAATGAATCGTCCGCTTGTTCGGCCCGCCAACGAGCGCGCGCTCGACGCCGCGATGTTGGTAGCCGAGCGCAATCTCCAGATGGAACACGTCCTCGCCGTGGCATTGAAACCGGAAATGCCCCGGCTCGATGATGCCGGCATGGACCGGGCCGACGGCGACCTCGTGGATTTCCTCGCCTTCGATCCGGTAAAACCCGGTCGCATCGGCGCGTTTGCGGACCGGCTTCAACCACGGATGGCCGCGCGGCACAATGCCGGTCTGCTCGAAGATTTCCCGCTCAAACCAGTGCGCCGCCGGCAACTCCGGCGTCAGCGCCGGGTATTCCCGGCCGACTTCCGTCGCCAAAACTGCGATTGTCCCGGCATGACCGTCGGCGAGCACAGCCAACAATTTTGACCCGTCGCCAAACAACGCCGCAAGCCGCGCGCTGCCGCCGAGAATCGCGTCGCGGAACGCTGCCGGTGCGAGTGGTTGGATGCCGGTCACCATCAGAACCCTCCCACGGCCTGCGCCGCCTCCTGCAACGCGCGGCCCAGCGCCGGCGGCACGTAAACGCCGAGCACCAACACCGTCGCCGCCAACGCCGCCGGCGGGAACACCGCGAGCCACGGTTCGCGCTGTGTCGCGCGACCCGATTCGCCCTGCGCCATGCGCAACACGACCGTGGCCATGCCGATGAACACCAACGCGAGCAACGCCAAATACGCCACCGCCACAGCACCGCGTCCCTGGTCCAGCGCCGCTTTCAGGATTGTGAACTCGCTCAGGAACGGCCCGAACGGCGGCGCGCCGGTAATCGCAAAGAAGCCGGCCACCCACAACACGCCCGACACCGGCAACAGCCGCGCCACCCCGCGCACGTCAGCGGTGGACTTGGTTTTGTAGGCGGCGAGGATGTTGCCGGCCACGAGAAACAACGCGGCCTTCGTCAGCGAATGGTTCACCGCGTGCAGCATCGCGCCGAACGTCGCCGCCCCGCCCAGCCCGATGCCGAGCGCGAGGATGCCCATGTGTTCGACGCTGGAGTACGCGAGCAGCCGCTTGTAATCGGCCTGACCAAGGATGAACACCGCCGCCACCGCCATCGAAATCAGCCCGAACCCGACGAGCAACCCCTGCCCGAACACCGCCTGCCCGGCCGCGGCGCAGACTTGATGCGCGCGCAAGATGCCGAGAAACGCGCAGTTCAACAATGCCCCCGACAACAATGCCGAGATCACCGACGGCGATTCGCTGTGCGCGTCCGGCAACCACGTGTGCAGCGGCGCGAGTCCCATCTTCGTGCCGTAACCGACCAACAGAAACACGAACGCCGCCTTCAACCACGGCCCGTGCAGTTGCCTCGCGCGCGCTGTCAACTCGCCGAGCACCATCGGCACCGGCGCGGCCTCCGGCGTCGAGGCGGCCACCACGAGAAAGAAATTGCCGAGCAACGCCAGCGCGATGCCGACCGAGCAAATGAGAAGATACTTCCACGTCGCTTCGAGCGACCGGTGATGCCGGTGAAAATAAATCAGCGGCGCGCTCGCCAGCGTCGTCGCCTCAATGGCGACCCACAACAGACCAAAGTGTTGACTTGCCGTGACAAGTGTCATCGCCGCCAGAAACCACAACAAACACGCCGTGAACACCGCTTCGGGCGCGTTCGTGAACAGAGAGCCGTCCTCGAAATCCTTCTCCGCCCCGTGCGGTTCGCGCGCCAGGTAGCCGACCGCGTACACCGCCGCCGCGAGGAACAACATGCTCGTCACGCTCAGGAACAACCGCGCCGGCGCGTCCAACGCCAGCCAGCCGCCCAAAATCGGCCCCGGCAACACCACCCACGCCGCGCCGGTCAGTCCGGCGTGCGCCAGCGCCGTCAACACCAGCAACGCGCGCCGCGCCCGGTCGTGGCGCAGCGCCACCGCCGCCACACCCGCCAAAGCCGGCACCAAAACCAACGCGAAAATCATCATGGCTTCCAGTCCCTCAACATCGAAAGCCGGTCGGTGTCAATGTGATCAAACTCCCGGCTGATGTGGAAAATGATGATCCCCATCACAAACACCGCCACGAACACATCGAGCAACACGCCCAATTCCACCAGCAGCGAGGTCTCCTGCACCACGCCGACGCCGAACACATAAATCCCGTTTTCCATCACGAGAAATCCGAGCACCTGACTCACAGCCTTGCGGCGGCTGACAATCAGAAACAGCCCCAGCAAAATCGCCGACAACGCCACCGGCACCAGCAACAGCGACCCCGCCGGACGCGGCAACGGCAACCGGTGCCCCAGCCAGAACGATGCCCCCAACGCCACGATGCCGATCAGAATCGAGGTCAGCATCCCAACGAACGGCTCGACTTCGCGCCGCACCTCCGCATCGCGCAACGCTCGCATCAACATCCACGGAAACATCACGCCCTTGATCACCGCGCCGCCCGCCGCCAACAACCAGACCCGCGCCGTCAAATCATGCCCGGCCACCAACGGCAGCAACCCCAGCAACAACCCCTGCACTCCCACCGTCCGGATGGACGACCCGAGCCGGCTCGATCCGAGCAGTTTCAGGTTCGTCAACACCACGAGAATCAGCACCAGTTCCAAGTTCATCGCATCACCAAAATCAACGCCAGCGCCGCCAGCGCCCCGGCCCCAACGAGCAATTGCGGCACACGCAGCAACCGCAACCGGGCCATCGTGGACTCAATCACGCCGACCGCCACCGCCAACGCCAACATCGCCACCAGCGAAAGCAAAATGTTTTCGCCCGGCAACACCACGCCCACCAACAACGCGCCGAGCACCCACAACTTCAGCGCCGCGCCGTACAGAATGAACGCGAAGTCCGGCCCGCCGTGGTCGAGCACCATCACCTCGTGGATCATCGTCAATTCAAGATGCGTGTTCGGGTCGTCCACGGGAATGCGGGCGTTTTCGGCGAGCAGCACCACCAGCAACGCCACCGCGACCAACGCCCAAGCCGGCCCTGCCGGTGTGACAGCCCCAAGAATGCCGGTCAGAGACAGACTGCCGGCCTGCCGCGCCAATGCCGCCAACGCCAGAAACAACACCGGCTCGGCCAGCGCCGCGAACTGCACCTCCCGGCTCGCGCCCATCCCCTCAAAGGCCGACCCGGTATCCAGCGCCGCGATCACGGTAAAAAACCGCATCAGTCCGAACAGATACGCGAACAACACCAGATCACCGGCAAAACTCACCGGCGCGCCCGTCCCCGCAAACGGCACAATCGCCAGTGCCGCCACCACCGCCGCCAGCCCGGCAATCGGTCCGGCGCGGAACACCCCCGACGTCGTCCGGCTATACACCGCGCCTTTGCGGAGCAACTTGGCGAGGTCGTAGTACAACTGCAACAACGGCTGCCCGTTGCGCCCGGCAAACAGCGCCTTCGCCCGGTTGATCACACCGAGCAACAACGGCGCGAGCACCAGCGCGAGCAATAGGTGAACGAAAGCCATCATGACAGTTTCCAGACCAATAGCACCAACAGCGTCAGCGCGATGTAGAGCACGTAGAGTTGGACGTTGCCGTGCTGCAACCACCGCAGCCGGCTCAAACCTGCTTCGACCAGTCCGAACGCCGGCCGGTAAACCCGTTCCCGCGAAACATCCGGTGTGTCCGTCGCAAATGTCGTCGGCGCCGGAAAGTAACCGGTTGGCGGCGTGAACTTCTTCCGCGTGCCCAGCAACGGACGGAACAATTCCGTCAGCGGCTGGGCAAACGACGAGCCGGTGTATTGCATCCGGGCCGTCGGCGCGGCATACCCGCAATCCCACGTGACGGTCTCCCCCACTGGGCGGCCCGCCAGCAATCGCCGTCGCACCAACGCCACCACGCCGATCAACACCAGCACGACAATGCCGGCGCCGCTGATGATCGTCAGTGGACGCGCCGCTTCCCACAGTGCATCGGCAGGCGTCAGCACCGACACAACCGGCGTGAGAACGCCCAGCGTCAGCGGACTGAGCAACCCAATCGCCGCGCAGCCGCTGGCCAGCAACAACATCGGCCCGCGCATTGCCGGTCCCGCTTCGTGCGCGTGGGCGGCGTGGTCGCTGCGCGGTTCGCCGAGAAACACCACGCCGAACGCCTTCGCGAAACACGCGGCGGCGAGTCCGCCAATCAGCGCCAGCCCGGTAATGACCGCCAACAGCGGCACGGCAATCGCCGCGCTGGCGCTGACCCCACCCTTGAACGCGCCGAGATAAATCAGAAACTCGCTGATAAATCCGTTCAGCGGCGGTAACCCCGAAATCGCGATTGCGCCGACCAGAAACGTCACGGCCGTGGCCGGCATTTTCTTCAGCAGCCCGCCGAGATGTTCGATGTCGCGCGTGCCGGTCGCGTGCAACACCGCGCCCGCGCCGAGAAACAGCAGTCCCTTGAACAGCGCGTGGTTGATGACGTGGAGCAACGCGCCGGCAAATCCCAACGCCGCCAGCACCGGCAAGCCAGCGCTCAGCCCCAGCAACCCAACGCCCATGCCCAGCGCGATGATGCCGATGTTCTCGACGCTGTGGTAGGCGAGCAACCGTTTCAGGTCGTGTTGCGCCAGCGCGAAGATGACGCCGAGGATGCCGGAACTCAGTCCCACGCCAACCAATACCCAGCCCCACGAAACCGGTGGCGAGCCGAGCACCGTCAGCACGCGCAGCAATCCGTAAATGCCGGTCTTGATCATCACGCCCGACATCAACGCCGACACATGACTCGGCGCGGCCGGGTGCGCTTCCGGCAACCAGACGTGCAGCGGCCAGAAACCGGCCTTCGTGCCGAACCCGATCAGCGCCAGCACAAACACCAGTCCCGCCTTGCCGGCGGTGAACCGGTCGAAATCGAGCGAGCCGTTCTCGCGTCCGAGCAGGACGAACATCGCCAGCAGAAACGCCGTGCCGAGATGCGTCGCCACCAGATACGTCCAGCCGGCGGCGCGGACATCGTCGCGTTCGTCCTCGAACGTCACGAGAAAGAACGACGCCAGCGCCATCACTTCCCAACCGACGAGAAACAGCACGCCGTTGCGCGCGAGCACGACCATCGCCATGCTGGCGACGAGCAGGTTGAAGAAAAACCACGCTGCGCCGAGCGATTTCTTGCCGCGCCACGGCGCGAGATATTCGCCGCCATAGATCGCCGCTAGCGCCGACAAACCGAAGATGGGCAGGAGGAAGAACGCCGACAACGCGTCGGCTTCGACGTAAAACGACCCGAACGGCACGTTCCACGGCAGCCTCAGCGAGACCGTCGCGCCCGTCCACAACACCCGGCCCGCGCCGGCCAAGCCGACGACGCAGCCGGCCACCGCCGCAACCGGCCCCCCCCGGTCACGCCACAACGCGACCACCCCTCCCGCCACCAAAATGGCGACCGCCGCCAGCAACAGATTCATCTTATGCCGTCCCCTTGCCGGGCAGAGCGGCCTCCACGCGCCGCAGTTCGTTGAGAATCTCCTCGCGCGTTCCCTGGCGGGCGATCACCGCTTTACATCCGGCATCGCGCAACGCATACGCCAACCGCGACAGCAAATGCAGATGACCCCGGACCGTCGGACTGATCAGCGAGAACAGGGCATACACCGGTTGACCGTCAATCGCGCCGAACTCGACCGGTTTTTCCAGAAAACACAAGCTGACCATCGGCCGCGGCACATGGAGCACAATCGGATTCCGCACATGCGGGATGGCAATTCCCTCGCCAATGCCGGTCGAAGCGAGCGCCTCGCGCGCCACCAACACCCGCACGAGGAATTCCCGATCCACCTCGTCCGGCAACTTCATCGTCTCGACAACCGCGCGCAAAACCGATTCCTTGTCCGTGCCGCCGACCCGGTAATGGATTCCCCCGGCCACCAACGCCTCGCTCAACAACGGCAGAGGCGTCCCGGCGCTTTCCGGTTCCTGAAAAATCTTGGGCGACACATTAATGCGGCGCGACGTGGCCCATTCGAGCACCTCAGCGCGGTTGAACCGGTATTGCCCGCTGACCCGGTAGCCCGGCAGGTTCTGGTCGTTAATCCAGCGATATATTGTCTTTTCCGAGACATTGAGCAGCTCGGCGACATTTTGAACCGTCAATTGCATTTTATACCCTTAGGCACTCAACTCTATCCATGAAAAGACATCTTTGGACATTATAAAACGCCAAATAGATCGTCAATCCAGTTTTTACCGGGGATGGAACCGGGAGTACCGCCGGCCGGTTACGCGTCCAAGGTGCCCATGGCCAAACCGGTCGGCAACGGCGCCGGTCGCTCACAGGTGCTCTTGATTTTGATGTGTTTGCCGGATTCGGAGGCTTCCTGAAACGACTGCATCACGTCGAGGACGTGAAATGCCAGCGCGCCGTTGGCCCGGTGGGGCCGCCCCGACCGGATCGCATACGCCATGTCGGCCACGCCCATCCCGCGCATGTTGTCGGTGTACCCGTGCGTGAGCGGCACCTCCACAAATTCTTTTTCGCCTTTGCGGCGCAGGCGCACCGGCCCGCGGAACGTGTTCGGGTCCGGCACGCTGAGGCTGCCTTCGGTCCCGTAAATTTCCAGACGCGGCAGGTTGTGCCCGGCAAACACGTCAAAACTCATCACGAGCGTGCCAATGACACCGTTCACGAAGTCCATCACCCCCGCGTAGTGCGTCGGCACCTCGACGTGGATGACCTTGCCGGCCAGCGGCTGGCTGGTGATTGTTCGCTCGGCAAACGCCTTCCCGGTCGCGCCGGTCACCCGGCGGATCGGGCCGAGCAGGTTGACCAACGCCGTCAGATAGTACGGCCCCATGTCAAGCATCGGGCCGCCGCCAACTTTGTAGTAAAACTCCGGGCTGGGATGCCAGGATTCGTGGCCCGGACAGGCCATGAACGCCGCCGCCGCCACCGGCCGGCCAATCGCGCCATCGTCAATCAACTTCCGGCAGGTCTGGATCCCGCCGCCGAGGAACGTGTCCGGCGCGCTGCCGACGCGCAATTTCTTCCTCTGCGCCAGGGCCAGCACCGGCTTCGCTTCCTCGCGCGTCACCGCAAACGGCTTTTCCACATAAACATGTTTGCCGGCCGCGAGCGCCTGGCGGTTGACCGGCGCGTGTGCCTGCGGAACGGTGAGGTTGACGACCAGTTCGACCGCGGGGTCGGCCAACAGTTCCTCGACGGAACAAACGCGGGGCACGTTGAACTCTTTCGCCTTGGCCTCCGCGGCGGCGCGATTCAAGTCCGCGCACGCCACCACCCGCAAACAGTCAAACACGGCGCATCCCTTGAAGTACGCGCCGCTGATTTTCCCACATCCAATAACGCCAATGTTCATGGTTTTCATGTTGATCCTCGATTACCTAATTCCCAACCCGCTGCCAAAAACGCAAGATAATTATCAATCTGCCGCTGCGGGATTTGTTCCTCGTAAGGCCCGGCCGTCGGCGAAAGAATAAACCGCCGGCCGCGGGTCTCCGCCAAAACCCGCCCCACTTCCTCCCGCATCTGTGCCGGCGTGAGCGACCGGAAAAGATCGTATTGAATGTTGCCGATGAGCGTCATCCGGTCGCCCACGACCTCGAACGCCTCCGGGAGTGTGCAGTTGCCGGTCGGCGGCGACTCGATGGTGTGCAACGCATCCGGGCCCATCGTTAAAAAGTCCGGCAGGATCTGTTTGATCTGGCCGTGATAGTGCTGAATCGCCAGTTTCCCGTGGGCGTGGATCATTGTGATGAGTTCCCGGGCGTACGGCACAATCCACCGCTGAAACGTCTCCCGGCTCACCATCGGCGGCGCGGCCAGCTCACTGCCGACGAGAAAGTACACGTCGGCGGCAGCGCGTTTCAGCCAGTACTCGTACTCCAGCCGGTAATGCCGCATCGCCCGGTCAAGAAACGCGACCACTTTGTCGGAGCACGCCAACGACCACAGCGCGTACTCCTCCAGGTTCGTGTTGTGATAGAGGAACCCGATCGGTTCACCGAGGTCGAGCATCATCGCGCCGTACTCCAGGGGAAACTCGTCCCGCTCAGCAAAGTACCGGACGGCTTGCCGGTCGAGTGTCGCCGCAACTCGCCGGGGATCATCGTTGACCGGAAACGTCAGCAACGTGTCGAGGTCGGCCTCGGATTCGAGCAGCTTCTTCACTCTGACCTCGGTGCCCCGACACCGCGTCTCGCTGACAAGTTGCCGGCCGCGGTAACTGAGCACGCGCCGGTTGAACCGCCAGCCGGCCTCTGTGCCTTCTTGGTGTTGGTCCGTAACGTCAGGGGCGAACAACGGCGCACGCGGGCTGCGGCGGTCGAGCATGACGGCGCATTGTTTCGACTTTTCGAAAATCGGCACGTAACACGGATTCGTCCGCACGTCCACGTAGTAGCCGGTCGGGTGGTACGGAAACAACAGCCAGACCGGCACGCGGTCCACCGGCTGGCCGCGCAACGCCGCCAACAACCGTTCGCGCGGTGTCACTTGCTTTCCAGGCCCGAGTCCGGCGGCCGCAAATCTTTGGCCGGCACTTGGGCGACAACTTCCGGCCACGTCTTGCCGACCGGCACAACGCCGAGAGGCGCCGGCTTGTGCCGCAATACATCCATGCTGAAAATCCTCGCTTCCGGCACGCCCCAAGTTTCTTCCGGCACCACACGCAACGCCTGGGCGGTCACCCCCAACGGCACGCGCACGAGCCGTTGGTAGTTATCCTCGGCCCGGTAAATCACCTGCCACCGCCCGTCCCGGCCTTGCGCTTCGACCCGGAACTTGCGGATCATCGTTGCCGGCACGCCCGCCCGCGGCGTTTTCAACGGATACGAGCAGGGCATCCGTTTGGGGTTGCTCAGGTCGCTGTCGAACACCAGCCTCAACCCGCCGATGCGCTCCGCCACCGGCCAACGAAACGTGATGGCCGTGCCGAGCGGCCCCGTCCACGCGTTCGCCCGGTCGTGGCCATCCCGCAATTGTTCGCAGCCGCCCACATCGGCGCGCCGCGTCAACGCGCTGACCGCCCGCGTTCGGCCCGGCAACCATTGGTCGTCGTCCATCAGGATTTGCTGCAGCCGGGCGATGTCCACCGCCGCCGGCAGGCAGCCCGACCGGAGGCAGAGCGCCGCCGCGGTGCCGACCGCCTGGCCGAGCAGACTGGTCGTGCCCATCACGCGGGTGCTCGACAATGCCGCGTGTGTCGCGGAAATGTTCCGCCCGGCCATGAACAGATTCGGCACCGACTGCGAGTACAGCGACCGGTAGGGAATCCCGTAGGGCGACGGTGCCGGATGAAAGACGGTGGGCTTGCCCGGATAGAGCAATCCCGCCGGGTGATGATCATCCATGCTCCAGCCGCCGTAGGCCACAATGTCCGGGAAATTGCCCCCGGCCCGAATGTCATTTTGCGTCAGGATGTGGTCGCCGACGTACCGGCGGCTCTCGCGTTTACCGGGCAGCATCCCCATCCATTCCAACGCCCAGTTCTCGTTCTGCGCCTTCAGCGGGTGATGGTTTTTGATGTAGTCCACGATGCCGTAGCCGATTTTCAGCAACTCATCCCGGATCGTCTCCGCGTCGCGGATCGTGTCGTTCAGCCCGCCGATTTCCATCCACCAGAAATTGTCGCCCCGCGCGTTCCGGCACCGATGGGGCAAATCGGACGGGCTGCGGAACCGGTAGGCCCAGCGCGGCGGGATGAACGGCTGCGGTTCATCCGTCTCGCGGAGCTGAATCAGCAACGTGTTGCCCATCGTCCGGGCGTCCGCCCGCACCGGCTCGATGTCCTCATCAAACTCCGCCCGGCTCTCGCGGCCCACGCGCACCAACGCCTTCGTCAGCGGCGCCAACACACTGTCACCGGAACAATCAATGAAGAGCTTCGCGTGGATCGTGTGCCACGTCTGCGTGGTCAACTGCCACGCCGTGATGGATGCCAGCCGGCGACCGTCCATCCGCGCGTTGTTGCACGTGGTATTCAGGAACAGGCGCAGATTGGGGCAGAATGCCGCTTTTTCGTAGAGCACGCTGTCCCAAATCGAATAAATCTGCGTCGGATTGCGCCGGCAATTCTCCAACTGGATTTCTTCGAGGATACCGGTCTCTTTGTTGTTCGGCCCGTGGGCGCCGCAGATCCACATCCGGATTTCCGAACTGGCGTTGCCGCCGAGCACAGGCCGGTCCTGCACCAGCGCGACCGTCGCCCCGTGCCGCGCCGCCGCAATGGCCGCGCACAACCCGGCCATCCCGCCGCCCACGACACAGACATCCACTTGGTGCTCGCACCGGTCGAATCCGCGAATCTGGCGTTGGACCCGGTACATTACCGGCTGGCCCAGAGCATGCCGCGTTGCATGATCGTGCGGCATTCCGGCACATCAAAATCCTTCGCCACATGGCCGAGCGACGAATAAAACACCCGCCCCTTGCCCCACCGGCGTTTCCAGACCACCGGCATCACCGTGCCGGCAATCCATTCACAGTGAGCGCCGGTAAAGGTCGTCGTCGCCAACACTTCATTACCGGGGTCGGTGTGCATGTAGTACTGCTCCGAGTGCATCGCGAAATCCTTCAGCCCGGCCATGATCGGGTCGTCGGGCCGGGTGATATGGACGGTGTAATCAATGATGCCGCCGGGGTGGGCCACCCATTGGCCGCCGACCATGAATTGATAATCGGTTTCATTGCGGAACGAATCGCCCATGCCGCCGTGCCAGCCGGCAATGCCGACGCCGCTCTTGATCGCGTCGAGCAACCCGATGCGTTGCTCCTTGGTGATCTGCCCCATTGTCCAGACCGGCACAATCAAGCTCAAGGCCGCCATTTTCTCTTTCTCGAGATACGCATCGAGCGTATCGCGCACCTCGACCTGAAAGCCTTGCGATTCGAGCCAGGGCGCGAAGACCTCCACGCACTGTTTTGGCTCATGACCTTTCCAACCGCCCCAAACCATTAATGCTTGTTTCACGATAAGAATCCTTTCCTGTTGTGGCGGCCCATCATCGCAGGACGGCCGCCCGCGTCAAGCCCCAGAAATCACCGGATTTTTGTAACACCTGTTACATCGTTCCGGTGGTTCATAATTCAAGAAGCAAGCGCGCGCAACCGTTGGGCCAGCCGGGTGCGGAAGGCTTGGTGTTGCTCCTCGACTTTCGCGCCCCGATAGCCGCGCGGCCAGAGTTCCCGCGGCAACAACGGATCCATGGAAAACGCATCGTGATATGCGTCCCGCTCGATGCGGGCTACCTGTGCCAGTTCGCGCAAGTCGCGGGCACGCTCAAGGGAGTGCAGATTGGCCACGATGTGTGTGAGATAGGTCGTGTGGCGGCGCGCGATCTCTTCAAAATCCCACGCCACCGCCACCACCTCAGCGTGGTCGCAGAGCAACAACTGACCGGCCTCAAATCCGCAGAAACACTCCGGGATACCGGTCGCTTGCAGGATTTCCTGCAGCAACGGTTTGACATCACGCGGCCACAACCAAACGCTCTGTTGGAGCAGGCCAAATTTGCGATCGCGGAGTGCGCGCCACAACTTCATGCGTTGGGCGTTTTGGGCCAACGGCAGATCAAACGTAAAAACCCGCCACTTTCCGTCCCACGGCGAGTCCCAGGCCCGGGCGGGCGTCAACTCCTGGACGAGATTCCGGCCGCGCGCGGTGATGGTGAACCTGGCCTTGGCTCCGCGTCCGTGCTGTTCGATCAACCGCTCCCGGCGAAGGCGTTCGAACAGTCGTTCAATGCGCTCCTCGCCGCCGGTGCGGCGGTAGCCGGCCAACAACAGCCCGCAATCGCGTCGCGAAAAGATTTCCAACCCCCAAAAAAAGAACTCCAACAAGATTTGGTACTCCACACGCATATTGAAACTATGCCTCACTCCCCCCAAATCCGTCCAGCACAATTTACCGAAATCATGTAACAGGTATTACATGATGCCGGTAGTTTTGGATGATGAGGGCAAAGAGACTGGGCAACATAGACAAGGTGGTGACGCAGGGCGTCAAGCGGCGCAAAGAAGGGTTCTGGGATTGTCTCAAACGTCAAAGATGACAGTCGCCTGCCACAGGCCGGCAGGCGTTTGCTCGACCCGTAACCGATGGTACGTCACCGCCTTGATTTCCTCCTTGGGGTGCGATCGCCCCCAATCAATCGTTCCGCCGCTCAACTCGGCTTCCAGTCGGGATGATTGCACCGTCACCGTAAATTTGTCGTACAATATCTGCCGGGTTTCGACTTCAACCAGCAACTCCGCCAGCCAATCGTGCAGCAAGTCCTCCACCGTCTCCGCCTGCAACTCCACCCGCCGTTGTTCGCGGCCGGTCGTCTCCAGTTTTCCCAACGCCGCATACATCGCTCGCGCGGCGTTGACGAACAGTTCCGGCAACGTCGCGCCGGTCACCCGGACGCCGATGTCGGCCGTGTGCTCGAAGAACTCGAACGGTTCTGTCACAGCGGCATTATCAGCGTGAACCGGCTGGAAAAGCAATCTCACTGCGTGCGAAACGTCATCGGGACCGGCTTCTGTTACCGGGGCGGGATCGTGTGCCGGTGCGCCCGGTTCGTTTGGGAGGATCGTCAACCCGGCCGAGACCAAGGCGCGCTGCCAGTACCAGCAGCAGCGTTCCCCCGACGATTCCCCAAATCCGCCGCGTGGAGCGCCGGCGCCGTTCCCGGCCAAATTGGACTGTGCCTTGCAATTTGCCACTGTTTCCCGCACACTTGCCGGCGATGGCTGCCCTCAACTACAAATCCGCCGGCGTGGACTACGATGTGCTCGACACGTTCAAACGCGCCTGCCAACGCGCGGCCGCCGGCACCGTTGCCAATCTTGCCCGGCACGGCCTGACTGAACCGGCCGGCATCCGCGGCGAGAGCGCCTATCTCGTGGAGACGCCGACCGACTATCTCGCGCACGTGGAGGAAGCGCTCGGCACCAAGATTCTGGTGGCCGACGCGATGTACAAGCTGACGGGCCGCAGTTTCTACCGGAACGTGGCGCTGGACGACGTGGCGACCATCGCCAACGACTTGTGCGCGGTCGGCGCGTTGCCGGTGAGCATCGCGATGTACGCGGCGGTCGGTGACAACGAGTACTTCGCCGACGCGCGCCGGGCCAACGATTTGGCCGACGGTTTTGCTGAAGGTTGCCGGTTGGCCGGGGCGGTCTGGAGCGGCGGCGAGACGCAGACGTTGAAGGGCATGATCATGCCGGGCACGGTGGTGCTGGGCGGGTCGGCGGTCGGCCGGATCGCGCCGAAGAATCACCGGATTGCCGGGGAGGTGCGCGACGGCGACGTGATTGTTTTTCTCGCCAGTTCCGGCGTGCAGACCAACGGATTGACGCTCTGTCGGGCGGTAGCGGAGCGGCTGCCGGAGGGTTACCTCGCCAAACTCAGCGATGGCCGCACCTATGGCGAGGCGTTGCTCGACCCGTCGGTCATCTACGTCCCCTTCGTCGCGGCGTGCCAGCGCGCCGGCCTCCCGTTGCACTATGCCGTCCACCTGACCGGGCACGGGTGGCGGAAATTGATGCGGTTGGAGGCGCCGTTTGTGTATCGGATCGAAGACCCCGGCACGCCGCCGCCGGTGTTTGCGGCGATCCACCTCGATGCCCGCGAGATGTACGGCACGTTCAACATGGGGGTCGGGTTCGCCGTGTATGTCGCGCCCGGTGACGCCGGCCGGTGTGTGGCCTTGGCGCGACAAACCGGTTACCGAGCGTGGGTGGCCGGTACGGTGCGGCGGGAGAGCGAGCGGAAGGCCGTGGAGATCGTCCCGTTGGGAATCACCTATGGTGCGGACACGTTGCACATTCGTTAGTCACCTCCGAGGGGAGAAACTTATGAAGCGCGTCATGGTGTGGCTGTTGTCGTTGGTCGTGGCGGGAACCGTTTGGGCGGCGAAGCCCCCGAAGGGCGGTGGCCGCGGCGGTCACGAGGGGGAACTCATCACCTGCGAGTTGACGGTTGCCCCGAAACTGAATGAGTCGCTGGTCTTGACCAGTCAGAGTGAATGCGATCAAGCGAAGGGCACCTATCACTACCGGCTCTGGTTGCCGCCAGCGTATGCGGAGGACGCCACGCGCCGTTGGCCGTGCATGTTTATTTCTTCGCCCAATGGCAATGCGGGCATGGGGGCCATGGGCGAATGGTTGAAGACCAACCAGTTTGTGGTGGTGATGTTGGTGGAGGCCAAGAACGGTCCATGGGCGCCGATCATCGGCAACTTTCTGGCGGCGCACGATGATGTCGTGAAACGGGTGCGGGTTCAGGAGGGGATGAAATTTGCCACCGGTTTTTCCGGTGGCGCGCGGGCCAGTTCGCTTTATGTGCAACTGCGGCCCGGTTTTGGCGGCCTGATTCTTCAAGGGGCCGGGGCCGCCTTTGACAGTCGCGGCCGGTATTACGTTGATGGCATCCAACGGCAAAACCGGTTGTTCTGCGCCATGATCGTGGGCGACAAGGATCCCAACCGGAACGAGTGGGAGCGGATGCGGTCCGCGTTGGGGACAAGCAGACTCCTGCCCCTGTCGTTCCCCGGCGCGCACCAGTGGGCACCAGCGGAGAAGTTCGTTGCCGCGATGGAATGGATTCAAAAGCAGTTGGCTCCCACCGGCGCCGTCCCGCCGGCGCTTCGGACGTTGTCCCCACCACGATGATCACGTTCCCGACTGGCTTGGCTGAACTCCGAGGCGGCCGGTGAAACGCCGCGCCAAATTCTGGATCGGCGGTCTGGCCGCGGCGGCGATGGTCGGCGTGGTCGCCATGTTGGTGGTGCGACCGATGGTGGTGGTGGGCCCGAGCATGGAACCGACGTTGCAGCCGTGGGAATTGTGTGTATCGCTGCGGGTGTATCACTACCGGCCGCAGCGGGGCGACATTGTGACGTTTCGCACGGCGGACAATCCGCCGTTGTATTTTGTCAAACGGGTGATCGGGTTGCCGGGCGAAACGGTCGCCATCCGGAAAGGCGTGGTGTTGATCAATGGCCGGCCGTTGCCGGAGCCGTACACGACGGTCAATCCGGCGTGGGAGGTGCCGGCGACGGTCGTTCCGCCCGGCAAAGTGTTTGTGGCCGGCGACAATCGCGAGGGAACGCTGCACATGGTGGTGGCCACGCGGCTGGTGGTGTCCAAGATTGTCTGGCATGGGAGGTGGCGAAAATGAAACTGCTGAAATGGTTTGCGGTTGCCGGGTTCGCGGTTTTCATCGGTTGGCAGGCGTGGCAACGGTTGTTCGTGACCGACGCGACGCGGGTCAAACGGTTGATCGGCGCGATGGAGACGGCCGTTGAGCAGAACAAGATCGTCGCGCTGGCCGACTGCATTGCCGGCGATTACAGCGACGACCGGGGACTGGACAAGGCGACGCTGCTCGGCGCCGTGCGGAGCGTGCGGATGCAATTCGAGGCGTTGTTCATCCACATCGGCGACATGGTCATCGAGGTGGCGCCGGATGCCCGGACCGCGCAGGCGACGTTGGTGGCGAAAGTGTTGACGCGCCGCGCCGGCGGCGGCGAGACGGAGTTGAACGCCGAGCGGGTCCGCCTGTTTTTCCGCAAGACCGACGCCGGTTGGAAACTGATCCGCCTCGAGTCGCCGGAGTTGCGGTTTGATTAGTTGACGGCACCGCCGCGGCGGGAGTATGCTGGGCTGCGCCGATGGAAAGGAAAGCCACGATGAAGAATGCGTCGCGTCTCCCCCGGTGGGGGTTCACCCTGATCGAGTTGTTGGTGGTCATCGCCATCATTGGCATCCTGGCCGGGCTGCTTTTGCCGGCGTTGAACACGGCGCGGGAAAAAGGCCGGCGGGTGGCTTGTGCGAGCAATCTGCGCCAAATCGGAGCGGCGATTTATGCTTATGCCGGCGATTGCGATCAATATATTCCGCACGCCACGCAAAACAGCGGCGGGGTGACCTGGGATCAGATTTTGATCAACCGGGGGTATGCCGTGGGGAAGATTTTCCTCTGTCCGAGCGATCGGACCGGGAACACGCGCAGTTACTCCATCCGGGCGGCCGACACCGCCGGTGCCCGGTGGGTGAGCGGGACGCGGTTGCCCTGCCCGGCCTATACGAATGCCACCATCATCGTTCTGGCTTCGGAACGAACCATCTCGGGAAATACGCTCAATTCATCAACGGGTGTCGCCGTGTCACAACCCTCGGACGTCGTTTCCCAGCACGCGCGCAATTCCCCGACATCGAGCAACTATCTCTTTCTGGACGACCACGTGGAATGGGTGCAGTCGCCCACGTCGGTCATGTTCCCGCCGCGGAGTGGTAGTGTGTGCGACTGAGCAAGCAGCCAGGCAGGGGGCACGACAAAGGGAATTGCTGATGAAACATTTTCTTCATTTGTGCCGGTGGGGATTCTCCCTGATCGAGTTGTTGGTGGTCATCGCCATCATTGGCATTCTGGCCGGATTGCTCCTGCCGGCCCTCAACCTCGCCCGGGAACGGAGCCGGCGGGTGGCTTGCGTGAGCAACCTGCGCCAGATCGGCACCGCCATCATGTCTTATGCCAGCGATAACGATAATCGGCTCCCCTCGGCGAATGATACCGGCAATATCAACCCGTGGGATACAAAGTTGACCAATGGCAATTACCTTGCCTCCATCAAAGTTTTGGTCTGCCCCTCTGACCAGTTGGCGCGCGTTTCTGGCGATCCGCGCACCTACTCGATTGCGGTGGGGCGGTTCCCCTCGGCGGTGAGTCGTTATTTCATCCAAGGCTCGCGGTTGTCGTGCGTTCTCCTGACCAACCGCGACGAGATTGCCCTGCTCGCCGAACAGGCCATGAACGACAATGTCGCAGGCACAACGACCGTCGGAACAACGCCCCGGCACATTTTTTACGACACCAGCCGCACGACCGGCCCCATTGTGCGGTCGCCGCACGTCAGCGCCCCGGCCGACACGCCGCAACCCAGGGGCAACTATCTGTTCGTGGACGGCCACGTGGAATGGCGCGAACCGGTGACCGGATCCACCATGTATAACAACATGTTCCCGCTCAACAACGTCAGCACCCCGTGCCCCTGAACAGAAGCTTTGCCCGGCAGGGCTTCACCCTGATTGAGCTGTTGGTCGTCCTGGCCATTCTGGGGTTGATTTTCGCTGTGGTGATTCCGCTGCGGAATGCCGACCGCGAAAAACAACGGCGCGTCGTCTGCGCGTATCATCTGCAACAACTCGGCGCGGCCCTGGCGGCGTATGCCAGCGAGCACGGCGGGAAATTGCCCGCCGCGCGCGAAAATTTGGTGGCCGGGCAGCCGGCCCCCTGGGATCGGGCCGTGGTGCCGGCTTATACGTTGCACGACAATCTGGTGTGCCCATCCGACCGGATCACGCGGGAGAACCACGCCATACCGCGGTCGTATGCGATGTTCATCGGCACCGATACGCCGGTGACGCGCCATTTCATTCAAGGCTCGCGGCTGCCGTGTCCGTGGCTCGGCAACCCGGCCACGACGGTGGTGCTGGTGGAACGGGCGCAGGCGGGGAATTGGTTCGGGCGAGAACACCGCGCGTTTCTCTGGAAAAGCGCCGACGTGGCAAGCCCGCACCAACCGGGCGCGCCGCAGGCCGGTAATTACTTATTTCTCGACGGCCACGTCGCGTGGGTGAACCGGCCCACGACGAACATGTTTCCCGCCGCGCCCGACAGCACAGTCGCCGGCTGGCAGCCGTGTCCGTAACCGCCGGCACGCGAGTCTTGCGTCCGCCGTCGTTCTGTCCTACAAGTGCGGCACCCATGTCCCGGTCAGGACTCTATCTGCGGACGGTCATTTCCAGTTATGCCGCGTTGGCGGCGGGCGTGGTGTACGCACTGGTCTCGGTGCCGCTCGCCCTGCATTACCTGTCCAAAACCGAGTTTGGCCTGTGGGCGGTAATGATGCAGGTGGCCGGCTACTTGACGTTGATTGATTTGGGGATGCAAAGCTCGGTGGCGCGGCACTTGATTGACCACAAAGATCATCCACAGGACGGCCAGTACGGCAGCGTCATTGTGACCGGCACGCTGGTGCTGGGAGTCCAAGCGGTGGTCATTTTTCTGGTGGGGCTTTTTCTCAGTCCGTTGCTGGCCGGCATCCTGAATATTCCCGGGGAGTTGCGGCCGCAATTCGTGATGCTGCTGCGCTGGCAGAGCGGGATTGCGGCGTTCAGTTTTGCCACGCGGATTTTTGGGCAAATGATCTACGCGCATCAGCGCAACGACCTCAACAGCTACGCATTGATCCTCGGGTTTGCCGTCAATCTGGCCGTGTTGTGGCTGGCGTTTGCGCTCGGGCAGGGGGTGTACAGCATTCTCTGGAGTGGCGGCGCCGGCTTGTTGGTCAAGACGGTGTTGGAGGGGCTGATCTGCCGGTCCTGGCGCATGTTTCCGCCGCCGGGCGCCTGGGGGGCGCCGACGATGGCCCGGTTCCGGGAGCTTTTTCATTACGGCAAAGACGTGTTTCTCGTGACGCTGGGCACGCAACTGACGAATGCCAGCCAGGTGATGATCGTGACGCGCGCGTTGGGGTTGGAGGCGGCGGCGGTGTGGGCGGTCTGCACCCGGTTTTTCATGTTCCTCGGCGAATTGATCTGGCGGTTGTTCAATTACGCCGAGCCGGTATTGTCCGAGATGGTGGTGCGGGGCGAACGGGAAAATCTGCGCCGCCGGTTCCGGCAAATCGTCATGGTGTCGGGCGCTGTGGGGGTGTGGGTGGCCATTGGCTTGGCGGTGTTGAACCAACCATTTGTGCAACTTTGGACGCGGGGCCGGCTCGGCTGGTCGCCGTGGAATGACGTGCTGCTGGGCGGCTGGCTCATTGTGCGGACGATCGTGCGGTGCCATACCGGCTTGAGTGCTGTCACCAAACAGATTGGTTCGTTGCGGTGGGTGGTTTTTGCCGAGGGAGGAGTGTTTGTCCTGTTGGCGCTGCTGCTGGTGCCGCGCGGCGGCGTGCCGGTGATGGTGGCCATCTCGATTCTCTGCGCGCTGGCGCTGACCGGTTCTTACGCGACGCGGCGCACGGCTCGGTACTTGGATCGCGCGTGGAGCGAGGTGGTCTGGACCTGGTCGCGGAACTGGCTGCAACTGCTGGCGGTGCTGGTGCCGGTCGCGCTGGCCGGCTGGTGGGGCGCGCGGCGGCTGCCGGTGCTTGGTCAGCTCGTGATCGGGGGACTTTGGTTGTTCATCGTGGGCGGCGGGCTGAGTTTCCGGTTTGGGATTCCGCCGGAGTTGCAGGTTGAACTTTTGCAATGGTTGCCGGCGGGCTGGCGCGGGTGTTGCGCCAAACTCTTGCGGATCAAGTCGGGGGCATTGCCTGAGCATGTCTAAGCCGCTGCGCGTTTATACGTGTACGCCGGCCCCGTTTCGCGGCGACCACACTTTCTTTGCGCGCGACAGTGGTTTGACCTGCCGCGGCTTGCAAAGTCTCGGAGTGGAAAGCCGGGCCATTGCTCTTCGGCCGGCGCAACCGGACGACGAACCCGATTTGCTGCGGGCCAGCATGGCAGAATTGGAGTCGGCGGCGTGGTGGGCGGGTCACCATCTTGATGGGGTGGTGCTGTACGCTTGGGGAGCGGGCCGGTACCGCAAAATCGCGCAGGCCATTCGGGCGAGCGGAGCAAAACTCTATGTGCACATGGATACCGGCGGCCTGATTTCGCCGGTGGTAGAATGGCGCCATTTCCTGGCGGGCCTCAGCCGCGCGGCGCAAGGAGAATACGGCCCGACGGTCGGTTGGTGCAGATTTGTCGGGTCAACACTCCTGGCGCACAGTGTGGGGATTTTGTGGGGCGATCTCCGCCGCGTGCATCATCTGCGCCAGGCCGATGTCGTGGGCGCCGTTTCCCCGATCGCCAGGCAGCGGCTGAAGCAATATTGCCGGATCTGGGGGGGGCAAGCCCTTGAAAACCGGGTGCAACTGTGTCCGGCTCCGGTCGCGCCGTACCTGGACTATCGGGGCGAATTGAAGGAACGCCAGGTTATCGCCGTGGGCCGGTGGGGGCCAAGCGATGCCGTCAAGCGGCCGGAATTGTTGATGCAGACGTTGGCGTTCGTTCTTGCCGCGGACCCGCAAGTGCGGGCCGTCATCATCGGCCGCGATTCGGAGCGGCTGGGCGCGCAGATGCGGGAGTGGGATGTTGGCTGGAGCGAGCGCGTCACTTTGACTGGCGTGTTACGGAACGCCGCGGTGCGCAACTATTATTGCCAGTCGCGGGTGTCGCTATGCACTTCGCGTTCGGAATCGGCGCACATCGCCTCGGCGGAAGCGGTCTGTTGCGGCTGTTCCATCGTCGGCCCGCGCTCGCCGTTTCTGCCGTCCTTGCCCTACTACGTCTCTCGGCAATCCGGGACTCTGGCTGACAACGAGACTCCAGAAGCCATTAGCCATGCGGTTCTGCAGGAATTGGCATTGTGGGATGCGGGCCGGCGCGATCCGGTGGCGATCAGCCGCGCTTGGTGTGCCGAATTACACGCCGACAAGGTTGCTCGGCGGATTCTCGAGCTTATGGGGTTGGCCCCGACAGTTGCTTGATGATTCGCGCCGGGTTACCGGCCACGAGGGAATCCGGGGGAATGTTCTTCAAGGTCACAACGCTGCCGGCACCGATGACGCTGCGGTCGCCGATGATAATGTGCCCTGTTCGGAAGCATTGCATGACGGCTGTGTCCTTATACTTCCAAACGCCAGTTCAATCAAGAATCACGCCGTTTCAGCAACCAACGTGATTACTTTCAACCAAGCCTTACCCCAGTTTTCGAAGTTGAAAGTGTTCCGAACGACCAAGGCCTGTCTGTCGCCAATCTGTTTCTCCTCAGCCAACGTGGATCGGATGGATTGGGCGAGTGAATGTTCTTCGGGGTCGCACTGGATTGTGGGGAGATCGCGCAGCCCAGCGACATTGGTGGAAACGGTTGCCGTGCCACAAGCCATGCTCTCCAGCGCACTCAGCGAAGTGCCCTCCCGGCGGAGTGTTGGAATGACCGTGACGCGAGCGGAGGAATAGTAGTCGGCCATGCGCCCGTTTTCGATGTGGTCATGGAAGACCACGCGGCCCTGAAGTCCCAGCGTTCGCACGAGATCGAGGCACAACTGCGAATATGAATCGTGACGGATCTTGCCCAGCACATGCAAAACGAGATCGTGATCCTCGTCGGCAAGAAGTTTAAACGCCCGGATCGCGAGGTCGATGCCGCGGTCGCGGACGATCTGTCGTGGTACAAGAATCGTTCGGTGCGCTTTGAGTTCCGGCAATCCCTCGCTGCGCTGGAAACGAGCGGTATCAACGCAATTGGGGATGAACCACTTCCGCGGCGCCACCTCGGTGAAGAACCCCGAGGCGGGTGAAATGTCGTATCCAAAATGCCGCAGGTAGTGAGTATCATTGACCACATGGAAAAACTCATCCAGACAGCGTCTGGCCACTTTTTCTCGTAAGCGATCATCGAACCGCTGATTCTCGAGCCGCCACTCGATACCATGAGAGAGAATAATTGTCCGGTGCGCAAACCGGCGAAGCGGCCAGGCGCTGAACGCATAATGAGCAATGATCACATCCGCTTCAGCCAAGCGGCCGAGCTTGGTGAGATAAAGAAATGCGTTGAACATGTACGCGTCCGCCCCGTAGATCAAGCGGGGAAGGCCGGGAATTCGAGCGACGGTCACGACATCGGGGCGCTGAATTCCACGATTGGGTTGATACACTTCGGTTGTCCAGCCGGCGGCTTGGAGCAGGCGATTGAGGTTGTCAATGTACACCTCTTGGCCGCCGATCACCGGGAGATAGTGCTGTGAGACGTGGGCGACTTTCATGTCTTCGTTGCCCGAAGGAATTGTGTCGTATGAACGAGGATTCGTTGAGCGGCCTGGCCATCGCCATATGGATTGGCGCGCTTTTCGAGAGGCACCAGCCCTCCAGCCAGCGCCGCGCGCGCTTCGTGCAAAATGCGATTGACATCCGAACCGACCAGCCGGGAACAACCCGCCGCAACGCCTTCCCCGCGCTCGGTCACATCCCGGACAACCAACACCGGCACCCCCACAGTCGGGGCCTCTTCCTGAACGCCACCAGAATCAGTGATAATCAGGGAGGATTTCGACATCAGCCAGATGAATTCCGGATAGCCAAGGGGATCGAGTAGCCGGACATTGTTCAGGCCATCCAGCATTCGGAAAACAGTGTCCCGGACATGAGGGTTCAGATGGACTGGATACACAATCTCCAAACTGGGATCGCTTGTGGCCAAGGAGCGAAGCGCGGTGCAAATTCTTTCCAAAGGCGCGCCAAAGCTCTCCCGGCGGTGCGCGGTGACGAGGATGATCCGTCTATCGAACCGGATTTGCGCAAAGCGTCTGAGAAATTCCTCTTCCCCTGTGTCTTGAATAAGTTTCAAGCCCAATTGCAGCGCGTCAACCACAGTGTTACCAACCACAAAAACGTTGTCACGGATACCTTCCGCGGCAAGTTGCTGACGATTGCTTTCCAGCGGCGCAAAATGCAGATCCGCCACGTCGCTGATCAGCACGCGATTCATCTCCTCAGGAAAAGGCGCATCTTTCCGGTAACTGCGCAAGCCTGCCTCGACGTGCGCGACGGGGATGCGTTGCAGGAAGGCTGCGAATCCGGCCGCGAACGCCGTGGTCGTGTCCCCCTGCACAAAAACGATATCCGGTTGAAGCCGGGCAAATATATCAGCGCACCCGGTGATCGCTTTGCCCGCCAGCGTTGGGAGTGACTGGTTGGGCGTCATCAGATCGAGATCAATCTCCGGTTTGATGCCGAAGAAGTCGGTGACTTGATCAAGCATTTGTCGGTGCTGTCCGGTGACGCCAATCTTGGTTTCGTAATGCGGGTCAGCTTGGAATGCGCAAATTACCGGGGCCAGCTTGATGGCTTCAGGGCGCGTCCCGAAAAGGAATAGCGCTTTGAATCTCGGAAAATCTTTCATGGTGTTAATGAGGAATATTTTGATGAATGTCGGTGAGAATCTCCCGCCAGCGCCGCAGAAAAGCTTCCTCGCTGAAATCCCGCTTGGCCGCCTCATGCGTGCGCTGGCTCAGGATCTCGACCTCACGCGCGGGCAACTGCGCCGCCTTGCAAATAGTTTGTTCGATTGTCTCCAGCCGGTCATCGGCAAACAGGATGCCAAAATCCTCCAGATCTATTCCGGCTTCTCGGGTGACGATGGGCACCAAACCGGCACTTATAGCATTTATCACTGATCCCGGACTAGCATCCGAACAGGTGGGATGCACCACCCAGGCACAGCGCGTTACCAGTTGGCGAAAACGCGCGCCCTTAATATCAATCCAACCACAAGGGTGGATGTTGGGCGTCTCAAAAAGCTCGTGGCGGTAACATTCGCAAAAATCCTTCTCCCTTTCATAGCGGGAACAGATATAGAGATGCAACTCGGGGTGGCGAGGAAAAACTTCGAGAAGAAGATCCAGTCCTTTGCCAACCTGTTGGCCACTGCCGAAGAATAGAAAATGATGCCGGGCCTCAGCGTAATCACGGGAAAACGAGGCGTTCGTAACCATCCCGTAGTTGTTGAAGCCGTAAACAGGCCCCGGGCAAACTTCCCGCCACGATTGGACAACGTGTTCATTGCCAAAACAGACAACGGCATCGGCATTGCGCACCCAAGGCATGTCTTCGATGTCCCAGACCACCGGATCGAGCGCCCGTCCCCGGCGGGCGGCTAAGGCGTCAAGGCGCTGGCGAATGTTGCGGTTGCGCCAGAGATGATTGGTGCCGGAGGCCAAGTAGATCTTCACTGTTTTGTCGTTGATGGCCGTTTCTAGTCCAGCGCAGTCCACACGATGGCTGAGGATGAGATCATAAACCCCCGCCGGGCGAAAGGAGCGGTCAGTGATATCAACGACATCAACGAGATAACCGAACTCACCAAGCAACCGGGCAATCAGAACAGCTTGTTTGCGATTCTGGTGCTGGAAAAACATGGGGTGACCGGGCCGCAGATGAAAGGGGAGCGTCAGATACACAAAAAGCGCCCGTTTCATCCCCCGTGGATTAGCCACCCGATTGACATTAAAAACCGGTTGGCTGCGTCGTTTTGATGACAAGACGGCTTCGATCCTCAGCAAACCCTTCTGAATGGTGGTGATCATTCTGATGCCGGCCAATGGAAGCCCGCGACATCCATCGCAAAGACACATGCTAGTTTAGTTAAACAAACAGGTCAAGTGCCACAGATAAGGACATTCCCCGTTTTTTCTATGCGGCGTTGAAAAGGGGGGAGTTGGGCTGATGCAGTGGCGGGCCGGGCGACGCGACAGCGCACACAGTTCATCCCCAGCCGCGAGAGCAAGACGCGCAGTCCGTCGGCCAGTGCGTCCGAGTGAAACTCGGGCACCCCGAAGAATCGTTTGACCACCTTCGTCACCCGGGAGGTCAGCACCGCCCGCTTCAACAATCCCCCCACCACACCGCCGCAAAGTACGCCGCCGCCACGACCAACGCCGCCAGGTTGCGCCGCCGCTCGTAGTCCAACACGCGCCGACTCGGCGGCTCACACGCCAGCGCCAGACACGCCCCATAGCCGGTGACCCACTCGCCCGTGCGGCCGTCACGCACCGTCGCCAGATGCGGCATCTTGGCCGCGTAGGGTTGGCGGAGGTCGGTGGGGTCCACGACGATCCAAGTGTCGGGAGGGATGCGCCGGGCGGCGTGCGCCACGATCTGTTGGTGTAGTGTCGGCCCGAGTTGTGGGGCGGCCCAATGATGCGTGCGGCGCGCGGCGGTCTTCTTCAAGGGGATCGGTTCGCCGAGCGCGCGACTGCTGGCGCTGAGTTTGCAGTCTTGGCTGGCGCGCAACCCGAAGAGCATCTCCGCGATGAACGCCGCTTGGGGTTTGGAAAAGTGGGGAGAAAATATCCCCGAAAATTGATGAAGTTGGGCGCGCAATGGGTGGGCGACTTTGGTCAGTTGCATCGGTGACCTCCGTCGTGGTGGGGTGCGGATTAACACCCCGAAAACCAGTTCAGCCGGTGGCGGTCACTTTGCCCTTTCCCCATTTCGCCCACAAGTCACCATTCAACGAATTACAGAAATGCAGCCTCAAAAAACGGGGACAGTCCTTCCACATATTTATTCAGGAGACTCACGCTCAACTTTCACCTCGGCCTGATCGGCGCAGGATTTCATGATATGCCGCGAGTGTTTCGGTTACTACAATTTCGGGGTGTTGTCGCGACTGGACGGTCAGTCTGGCCCTCGCGCCAAGTTGCCTAGCCGGTTCCGGATTTGATAGTACCCGGACGAGTTTCTCGGCAAGGGCCGGCGGATCGCTGGGCGGAACAAGCAACCCGGTCTCGCCGTCCTGAATCATCGAAGGGACGCCGCCGACCGCCGTGGCCACGACTGGCAGACCGGCGGCCATGGCTTCCGCCAGTGAGTTCGGACTGTTTTCCACCCGCGACGGCAGAACGAAAACCCGGGACTGCTGTTGGTAGGCGACAATCTCCGCCGGCGAACGCCGGCCAAGGAACTCCACGGCCGCAGATAAACCCAGTTGCGCACATCGCTGCCGCAATGCCGCCAATGTGTCCCCATGGTTTTCCCCGATGATCAGCGCTTTTGCGTCGGGAATTGTCTGGCGGACAATCGCCAGGGCGTCCAGCAACACATCAAGCCCCTTGTAGGGGATGAGCGTGCCCACGAACAGGATGTTGTGAAACTCGGGAGGCCGCCATGCGTGCTGAAAAAAACAGGGATTGATCGCTTCAGGCAGATTGAAAACGCGCGCTTGCGGGTTGATCTGTCGGACAAACCGGGTATCAAACGCCGTGCGGCAGCCGAAATTGCAGCCCCGCCGGATGGTTTGTTGCTCCAAGAGACCAATCCGCCGCAGCCCCGGCTGCAGCCAGACCTTGCAGATCTCCGTAATGATTCCTTGGATCGAAATCAGATGCGGATACGGCGCCGCCACGGCCGCCAGCCCATAAACGGACTCAGTGCCATGCGCATGCACCAGATCGGGCTGGATGGTCTGAAGTTCCTTGAGCAATCGCCGAACATTGGGCCGAAAACCCAACAGTAATTCCAGCGGAAACCACGGCGGATAACCCCGATAGGTAAACGGAACGCCAAACCGAACAACGTGAAAGGTGATTTTCCCCGCCACCACGACTTGCGACCGGGGGACCAGTTGGCTCTCCGTGACAACGTGCAGTTCAATGTCCGGGCGCGCGCCGAGGGCCTTGGCCAACTGGACGATCCAACTGCTGGGATGAGATGTTTTCAGCCGCGCCAATTTCAGAGCGGGCACCAGCAATTCAACGGGATACGGTGCCAGCCAGGCGATTCGGAGTGACGCGCTCATGTGGCCACCACCGGGCTTGTCCGATTGAGAGCGACCGGAGCGGCAGTCGCGGGGGCCAGTTGGCCTTCCTCGGTGGACAGCGTGCGCATCACGAGCACGACCAGGCCTGCGCGGAGGACGACATTGGGAAAATCGGATTCGTACGCGCCAAACAACAAGACGTAATGGAACGGCGCCCACACCGACTGAATCGCCAGCAGAATCGCCACCGACTGCAAGATCGTCCCACGACAGACCCGCACACAACGCACCGCATACACCGCCGTGGCCAACATCAGCACCAACAACATCCCCAGCCCCACAAACCCCGCCACCCGGATCGCGCTCAACGGCCCGTTGTGGTACTGCCCCGAAACCATCGCATATTCACTCCAGTCCCCCATCCGCCCCCCCAACAGATACCAGCTCCACAGATCCTCCTGCGCCATCCCAAAACCCTGCCCCAACCACAACTGCGGCAACAACCCGTAGATCAACACCTCCCGCACCATCCGAAACCGCCACTCAGAACTCGCCTTCGCCCCCTCCGCAATCCCCGGTGACCATTTCCCCGGCAAAAACACCATCGTCCGCTGCACACTCGCCGGCAGCGAATACAGCCGACCCTGCCCGATGATGATCAACCCCAACAAAACACCTCCCACCACCGCGACCATTACCGCATCCCACCAGCCCCATCCCCAACGGCCCCAGTTGATTCAGCCGCAGATACTCTGCGCCCGGGGTGGCAGCTTGCGCGGTAAAATAGGCACTGACATCCAGCGCCGCGTAGAGAAACGACAGTTTCGCGGCAAAACCCGGCGCAAGATAGGCCGGCAGGTACAGCAGCGCCACCAGCAGGGGACCAACCAGAAAGTAATAGGGAATCCGCGCCACGGTCTTGGCCGCCGCCGGAGTCCGCAACATCACCCAGATCGCCACCACCGCCAGCGCAATCTCAATATACGGACGCCCTCCCACTCGCTCGCTGCGCAGAAACCAGACCCCCGCCGGATGGCGGATAAACACCGTGAGCAACCACAACAGATTCATCCCCAAATAGAAAAACAACGGATGCCAACGCAGCGGCTCCTGGCGATGAGTCATGATGCGGTAGATGCCCGAAGCCACCGCCGCCACCAGGATGGCCTGATTGCGCACCGAGAACGGCACCCCCAACAGCACCGTGCTGCCGGTCATCCCCCACGCCAGCAAAATAAGCACCCACGCCCGGTCCTGCAATCCGACCGCCACCAAGATTACCAGCATCGCGAGCGTCAAATAATAAATCCGGAGGTAATTGACCGAGCTAATCCACAGGGCCACCATAAAGACGATGGCCAGCGCCGCCGCGATCCACAGCCACCGTTCCACGGTTTCTTCGGAAAGGTAGTGTTCCTTCATGTGCTCTGATTTGGTGGTTCGTGCTGGGGCTGCATTCCGACTCGATTCGTGGCCTTCATCATAGAGAGCCGGGCGGTGGGGCGCAATCCGTTTCCCCCCGCGCGCGCCGCACTGTGGCCCGGTAAATCTCGTTCATCTGCTCGCCTTTGCGGTCCCAGTCATACACACGCACCACACGCTGGCGGGCCGCCTGCCCGTGCCGGACCAATAACGTCCGATCCTGATCGTACTGGCGGATCGCCGCCGCCAGGTCCCGAATCGTCTGCGCCCGCCGTTTGCCGGTGATTTTGACGCCGCAGTCCGGGGTGACGGCCAGCCCGGGGCCGCCAATGTCGAGGCAGATGACCGGGAGCTGGTGCGCCATGGCTTCCAAGACGGCAAATCCGCCCGAGTCGTGCAAGCTGGGAAACAAAAACACATCAAACCCGCCATACGCCGCCAACGTTTCGGCGCGCGGCAAGCGGCCCTGCCAATGCACCCGGGATTGAAGATTCAATTGTTGCGCCAGCCGTTGCGCCGGTGCCCGAAGGGGACCGTCGCCAATCAGGGTGAGCGTTGCCGTGCCGCCGGCTTGCCGTAAAGCCAGCAGGGCCAAATGAATGCCTTTCCACGCGAGAAGCCTCCCCACAAACAACAAGCGCAGCGGGCCGGCCGCGCGGACCGGTCGCTCCGCCAATTCCGGCACGGTCAACCCGATTGCCGGCATCAACAGCGCCGGACACCCCAAGCGCGCGAACGCCGCCTGCGTTTCCCGGGTGGCCGCCAACACCGTCGTGAACCGGCGGGCGCGCCGCCCCAGCGCGCCCCACCGGGAGGTCTGCCAACGGTTCGCCCCGTTGCGGATCATTTCCTGCAGCGCGCCGCCCGGGGTTGTCCCCGGCAACAGCCGCCACGGCGCCGACTCAACGCCGCCGACTGGCCCCCAAATGGCGGGCACGCCCGGCAGCGAAATCGCGGTGGGGTACCGGAACGAGACATAGGTGACATGATGCAGCAGATCAAACGGACGCGCGCGGTGTTCAGCGGCGATGATCCGGCGCGCAGCCAGTTGCCAACACCAGTAATACCAGCGCGCCCCCCGCGCTCCGCGCTTCCACGGCAAGAGCGAGCGGACATCGTGATACAGAAACCGGGGCGACGGCAAGTCCGGTCGTTGGGCCAATGCCTGTTCGATGCTGGGCCGGTTGTTGGCGCGGGTCAGCACGGTCACGTCGTGAAACCGGGCCATTTGCCACGCCCACTGCCACCCGACCTCCGGCTCGGAGCCGCGATTCGGCTCACAAGCATAAGCGCACATCAGGACTTTCAGTCGCCGCGCCATTTTTTCTCCAAGATCTCGACGGCCGGCCGGCCGACAGCCTCATATCGGCCGGCGCCCAAGACATTAAGCCAATACAATAGGTAGGCCAGCGTCCACTCGTATTTCACCGCGCCAAGGCCGGCCGCCTGCACGTAGGCGTTGAACTCCGCCGAAGCCACGACCGCTTCGATGCGGGCCGCCAAGCCCGCCGCGCGGCACCGCTCGACCAACACCGCCGGCTGCAACCAGAAATGCAGCCAGTCCCAACCCGCGGGCCCCGTCAACTCACCCCGTTCCCAATCCAGCGCCGTCCATCGGTCGTCCGCTGATGACACTTTCACGTTCCACGGCGCGAAATCGCCGTGATAAATCGCCGGATGTATCCGCTGATTCATCAATCGCGGGGCCAATTTGTCCAGCACCGGATCGCCTGCCGCCGCCGCCTGCAATCGCTGCCACGCGAGCAGTTCTCCGATCGGGATTGTTCGTGTGCGATCGAGCCACGAGGACAACAACACGCCGGCCTGTCCGTATTCCGCCAGGCGCGGAGGGCGTCCCGGCAGATACGGCAGCACCAATGCCTCCAGCCGGGCCGATTCAAACGTCCGCGCGAGGCGCGGGATTCCGGGCGCGGTGAGTGGCACCGCAGCCAGAAAGCTCCGCTCGCGCGCAATCAGTTGGCGGGCCGACGCGCTCAACCCGGTTTTGACCACTGCCACCGGCGCGCCGGCGGCGTTGAAAACCAGAATGATGAAGCGCCGCCCGGTGGCGTGCGGATTGCCGGCCAAGATCGCGAGCGACCGGTTCCCGCCGACTTGCTGGCACAATTGGAGAACGTCATCCGCAGGATCCACCGTCAGCCGCACGCGCCGCAGCGGCAGCGGCACCGGCTGACCAAACGCGGCGCGCAACAACGACTTGGCGCACCGCGCCGGCCAGCGTTGGGCGGGATACAAATCAAGGGCGCGCGCCGCCAGCCGCCGATCAGTGGGCAACAGCAGGAACGGCTCGCCGTGTCTGCGCAGCGCGTAGAACGCCAACGAGACACCGGGATGACCAGTGTGTGCCGGGGCGAACAAGTCGCGCCAAGATTCGATGGCGGTCGGTTCAACGTTCATGGACCAAAATCGTCTTCAGAAGTAGGCCGTTTCTGTGAAGCGGCGTAATCTGCAGCGCCGACTCCCAGAGTCGGCCAACAACTACTACAGCCCGGCGGTCCGCCCCTACCAACGACCCTTGCGATGTGGTTTGACGGAGCACTGGCAAGTGACCGGTGACAACCATTACCCGTTTCCCCGTTTCCGGTCACGCCGCTGCTGACGAGCCGCGAGAGACTCGATCACGTCGCGGGCAATTGTGCGCGCCACCGCCTCGATCGGAGCGGTCGCATCCACGACGACAAAGTGCGGATCACCGGCAGCAAGTTGCCGCAACGCGGCGCGCTGGCGGGCCAATTCTTCGACCGACAACTCGGTCTTTCGTTGCCGAACAACCTCCGGCGGGGCGTCGAGCACGTACACCCGGTCGCGCGGTGGCAACAACCGTCGTAACACCCGCACCAACCACGCCGACCGCTGAATCCGATAGCGGCGCGGATCAATCAAGAGGTCGTCGAAATGTCGGTCGAAGATGATGCAGGCGCTTTGGAACTTGGCCGGCCACAGTTGCAACAGATAACCAAGCCAGTGGTCGGCAAAGTAGTAGAGAACCTTGAGCCAACTCACCAGCATACTGCGGGGCGGCAACTGGTGCGGTTCCGTGACGATGCCCGTATTCTTCTTGCGGAGCAACATGGGGCAAAAGTGATAGAGCGCGCTCCGTCGGAACAGCAGCGCATGCAGTTCCTGGAGCCGGGCGATCACCGCCGATTTGCCCACGCCGTCGGGGCCAAACAGCAGAACGGAAACTCCGGGTGGTCTGAATATACGACGCAGAAGCCGTGCTGCCTCCATGGCAAGCGACACTGCGGTGAAGTGGGGTCGGCGCAGAAATTGCCGCATGATGACGGCACGGCGCAGTTGCCCGCCATGTTGTTCGAGTTTGTCCCACTGCTCAAGCGAAACCAAGCGCAGTAACTCACGAGCGAGGCGTTTCCCGGCGACATCTGCCAGCAGGCCTTGCACTTCTGTTGGCTGGGCGCGAAATACGTTCGTAATCGCCGCCTTGTAGGATTCTTTTACGCGACCATGGTAGATGAATCGAGTCAGCAGATTGAGAACTGCCTCATGCGCCGGAGTCGGCACGCAAAACAATCCCCGGTCTACTCGATTGTCGAGAATGGCTTGTGCCGGCAAGATCGTGAAGCCGCGCCATTTCAGCCAGTGAAACAGGTCGAACTGCGCGTGTTCCGACGTGAACGGGTGCCAAAAGAACATAGATACTGGCGAGAACTCCACCCGGTTGTACAATATCCATCCACAGGAATGTGCAGACTCGCGAAGCAACGACTCGGCGGCGCGTCGCTGGCGAGGTGAGACAAGGATGTCTATGTCGTTGCTAGTGTGGTAGGGAAGCTCCTCGTAATTGCGTAGGACTACAAATTCGATCCCCGCATTCTTCCAGTGGGAGAAAAGCACCTGCACGAGTTGTGCGAGAGCACCGGTTTCGGCTGCAATGCTCATATTCTCCCCTCTCTGATCACCGTGCAAAGTGACCGCATTCTCCGCCGAAATTCTCGCCGCGCCTTGTAGCTGTAGAAGATAAGACGCAGCAGCCATTCTTTTCCGAGGCATGCCTGCCCACGAAGCGCGAGGTACTGCCGCTGCAAACGGAGGCGCTCCTGATAGCGTCGGACGGCGTGGACGGTGCTCATATTGCTTTCGTGCCAGCGGAAGTTCGCCAGCGTGGCCGGTAAATGCCGGAAGCGGTAGCCGGCGTGCGCGAGCTTGAGGCAATACTCGTAATCCATGCAATTCCGGTAATCAGGATCAAGCAACACTCCAGCGTCAATAATGGACCGCCGGTAGAAGGTTGAGGTGGAAGGAATATAGCAGCCGTAGAACAGCAGCATATTGAAGTCGAACTCGAACTCACGTTTGTGACGGAGAAACTTTCCGTTCTCATCCACGAAATCGCAGTCGCCGTAGATCACATCGGCGTCGGGATGCGCGGCGGCAAACTCGGCGACCTGCCGCAACGCGCCCGGCAGCAGATAATCGTCGGCATTCAACCACATCAGCCAATCGCCGGTCGCACGGTGGAAACCCTTGTTAATGGCGTCCGTTTGGCCCTGGTCCGGCTCAGATGTCCACCGCAGATGCGGGTATTCCTTGAGAATGGCCAGCGTTTCATCCGTCGAACAGGCATCCACCACGATGTGCTCCCAGTCAACGCCCGTCTGCAGCTTCACGCTCTCGATGCAGTCGCGAATGAACCGTCCCTGATTGTAACTGGGCGTGATGATGGAGAATTTCACGCTTGGCCAGTTACGGGTGGCTGCGGGGGGGGTCATCGTTGCCTCCCAAGCGTCGCCGCGATGATGGAGCGGATCCTTCTCTGCAGCCGGTGGTTGATCTTGCCCATCAACGCTGTTCTCGAAAGCGCCGAAATCCGCTGCAGTTGGTAGCGCGGCGTTTCGGGCGTATTCACCCCGAACATCATCGTGCAGGCCGTGAGGTACCCGGCTTCGGCAACGAGATCGCTCACCGCTTGATTAAATCTTCCAAAAGGATACGCAAAGTGACGGATGGGGATGCCGAACAGGTCTTCCAGGCGTTTCTTGCTGGTCGTGATTTCTTCCTTCATTTGGGCCGGGGAAAGGCGGGGCAACTTGGGGTGCGTCGCGGAATGAGATCCAATTTCGTGTCCGGCGGCCAGCCAGTCGCGAATCTGTTCGCGGTCCATAATGCGGACCGGCACATCACCGTTGGCGACCATCCATTCATTGCAGCGGCCGATGAGTTCGGACGGGATGAACTGGATAGCCCGAAACCCGTGCCGCGCGAGAACCGGCAGCCCTTGTTCAAACACATTCTGATATCCATCATCAAAGGTGATAACGATGTTGTTCTGGCTCTCCGCGGCGCGGACCAAAGCGTCCAGCGAAACAGAACAAAACCCGGCATCCTTCAACATGCCCAATTGCCGGTCAAACATCTGCGTGCTCACGTAGAGGAACGGGTCCCGTACCCCCGGCGGGCAGGATCCGAGGTTGTGGTAGGCGAGGATCGGCACGCCCCGCTGAAAGAGCCTGCGCTGGGCGCGGCCCATGAATACTTGAGCCCACAGCCATTGAGGAGTCATTCGAATCATGGGCCCATTCGCTGCGTCGCGGTGGTCATGATCAACTCGACTTGACCACGGAAATCATCCAGGTCCGGGCGATGAATAAACGCAGCGTGGTCTGCATGGCGTCCGGGCGCAACAACGGGACGATATCCACCGTCCAGATCTTCGAGGCCCCGCAGAGATAAAGCGCGATGGGAATCATCGGATACCAACCGGTGCCTAACTCCAAGGCGGTGAACTCCTCACGCGGCTGCGGCGAGTACGCCCGGTAGTTTTCGTGAATCCGCCGCGCCTGTTCGACTCGGAACTCAAATCCGCCCTTGTTGGTCGTGGTCGTCTTCGCCACGTACTTCTTCAGAAGATAATTCCATGACTGGGTGTATGGCAGCCAGGAGATCGCCCGATGGATGGCCAATTTGATATACCAATGAGGCATCGAACTTAAGTCCCTTCACTTTTTCCCATCGTCTATCATGCTACAAGACATTCCCGTACCTTACAAACATCTTTACGGCGGCAATCGGTTACGGAGGCATGCTCTGTCGGCGCACGCCCTCGATCTCGAGTTTCTCCAGAATTCGCGATAGTGAGCGCGCGGTGTTTTCAGTCCAGTCCAATTCCGCACTAATGGCCAAGGCAGCCCGCGCGCCCGCTATGTCGTTTTGCCGCAGTAAAAAAGTTCCCCACCGCAAATAGACAAATCCACTGCGCGGGTCCACCGCCAACGCCTGCTGGTACGCCGCCGCCGCCGTTGCGGTGTCGCCGGCCAACTCCGCGGCAGAGGCCAACCGCAGCCACGCGTCCGTCTGATACGAATTCAGCCGGGTGGCCTCCCGCAGCGCGATCACCGCCTGACCCGCCAAGTCGCGGCTGACGCCTTCATCGCCGTCTTCCAGCTCCAGCGCGCTCCGCATCCGGTAGACCTCGCCCAAACCTGCCGGCCCATCGGGATTGCGCGCGTCCCACCGGCGCGCCCGATCAAACCACATCACCGCCTGCTCCCAATCGCTGGCCTGCAACGCATCCTGTCCCCGCGCGACCGCCCGACTGGCCGCCAGCGTCCGCAACGCCACCCAGCCGCCGCCCACCGCGCCAATCAACACAACAATCCCGACGCTTTTGACCGCCCACCGCGGCAGGGGACGCCGGTCACCGGCATCGCGCGGAGCCAACGCCATCGTCATGCCCATCAACGTCGCCAACAACACCGCGTTGGACGGAATTTGCAGATTAAAATCCACCAGCGAATGCGCCGCCAACGCCACCACCGCCGCGCCGGTGCCGATGGCCCACGCCCGTTCTTCGGACGGGCCCGGCGACCGGCTCAGGCGCAAGACGTGCCGGAGAAAGAACCCGGCAATCGCCAGCAATAATCCCCAGCCCACGACGCCGTATTCCGCCGCCGCCTGCAGGAAATCGCTATGGGCAAACTCCGGTCGCCATTGAATGGACGGGTCGCGGTATTGTCCGTGCAACCAGCGCCACGCGCCGGGGCCGTTGCCGAACCACGGCCGGTCACGAATCATGGCCCAACTGGCGCGCGCCAGCGGCACCCGCGCACTCAGTGTGGAATCGCGCAGCGTGACCGGACTGCTGCCCCACGTGTAATCCGGATTCCAGCGGATCGCCCCCAAAAGCCGGCGCTGCCAGCTCGGTTGAACCAGGACAAAAATCCCGGCCACCACAATCAACCCCAACCCCACATCAATCACCCGCCGGGGCACGTCGCCCGACCGCCACACCAACCCCAAAAACGCCAACAACCCCACCCCCGCCCCCAACAACCCGCCGCGCGACAACGACATCACCAGCCCCGCCACCACAAAGCCCAGCGCCCAGATTTCAAACAATTTGCGGATCACCCGGGCCTGCGACCGGGACCACCCGCCCCGATGCACCACCACATAGGCCAACAACAAACACAGAACGATTTCCAGAAAGCCCGCAAAATGATTCGGATGAAAAAACGTGCCGGAGGCCTGCTGCGTCGGCCCCGTGTACCGCTCCAGATGATAAACAAACGGCGATTGGGTGGCGACCTGCCCCAGCCCATAGATCGCCTCGCCGACCGCCAACATCAGCAACACGATCAACACCACGGCACGATCACGCGGACGCCGCAAATTCATGGCCGCGACAAAATAGGCGGCCACCGCCAGCCCGATTTGCAGCAGCGCCAGCCGCGCGGCGTGTTCCACCGGCGCGAAAAAATACCGGGCCCACGCATATCCCGCGAACGCGAGCACCAACCCGTGCACCACGGAGAACCGCAGCGCCACCGGATAGACGCACAGACATTTCCCCGCCCACCACAGCAGCAGCAACGCTCCCAAGCCATACAACGGCAGCGCATACTGCGGCAGCACCCCGCCAAACAGGAGCGGACCGCAAACCAGCACCGCCGCCATGACCGCCAAAATCCCGATGTTAAAATAATTCCGCATGCGCCACGCCAGTTAGTCGCAGCGCAGGCGGCTTGTCAAGAAAGCGCGCGGCATCGGCAATTTCGGGATTGAACGCCCCGGCGGGAATTGTTAGACATGATTTCATGGATTCAGTGCCTGTCCCTGCAACAAACCGGTCATGGGTTCTGGCGCATCTGATCATCATTCTTTTTATTGGCGGGGCCTTTGCGCCATGGTGGGCGGGGAAACAAGTTCTGGCGCCACTGGATATTCTTACTGAACTCATGGTGCCGTGGCGTGGGGATCAGGTTCTTCCGCAGGTCCATAATCACTTTGTCAGTGACGCGGTCACCCAATACTTGCCGTACCGGTGGTTGGCGCAGCGGTCATTTCACGAGGACGGTTTTATTGGTTGGAACAATCTGACGGCGGGCGGAATCAATCAATATGCCAACACCATGGCGCTGTATTTTGACTGGACGATGCAGTTGCATCGCTGGTTCGATTTTTGGACGGCGTGGCATCTGGGGTTGATGGCGCAGTTTGCCGTGGCCGGCTGTGGGATGTTGATATTTTTGCAATCGCGCCGGATTTCGCCGTGGTGCGCGTTGCCCGCCGCCGTGGTTTACCTGTTGAATTTCCAGTTCATCGCGTGGCTTTATCATCGCTGGGCCTTGAGCGCTTTCTGCTGGGTGCCGTGGCTGTTGTGGGCGCTGATGAGTTGGCGTGAAGGGCATCGCCGCCGGTGGGGACTAATTTTACTGTTCCTGGCGCTGAGTTTTCTGGGGGGCACATTGCAGCATGCTGCATTTGTAGTTCTCGTGGTGGTGGCGCTGTGGTTGGCGTGGAGCTATTCAGACCGGCAACAACCGCGCGTGGTGTGGCGCACGAGCGGAATGCTGCTGCTGTTCGGTTTGGGCGGCATCATTTTGGCGGCCCCGATGTTTGTGCCCTGTATCACCGCCTATATTGAAAGTCTCGGCGCCGGCCAGCTCCGCGGCGGATTAGGCTATCCCGGTGGGAAAACGCAGCCGGTCTTGAATCTCGGTGCCTTGGTTCTCTATCTTTTTCCTCATGTTTTGGGGTCGCCCGACACGCTCGACCTGTGGAAACTCCTGAAATCAAACCTGTTCAATGTGGCTTACATTGGCCTGTTGCCGTTGCTGACCGGCGTGGCGGCCGTTTTCTCTCGCCGGTTTTCGTTGGAAGCGCGGCTCTTGGTGATCGTCGGAGTTGTGGTGCCGCTGACTCCATTACTCGGGCCGTTGTATCACCGTGTGTTGCTGGTCGCGTTGGTGGGCGCGGTCTGGTTGTTTGCGCAGGCTCTGCAATACGAAAGAGAATGGTTGCGAAAACTAGCGCACCGGGCCGGGGTGGTGGTCTTGATTGTCGCTGCAATTTGGCTGGTTGCCTCGGTGTTCATTGGGGTGACCCAAGCCCGCCTACAGGAGGTCATCACACAGCGATTGGTGGCGCAACCCGGCGGGCAGTTCGCCTGTTTGCCTGATTGGTTACGACTGCGCGGAGAACGGTGGGTCAGCAGCCTGCTCATTTGGCAGCCGCGCAACCTGATACCGTTGTTGGCGTTGTTGGCGGGTTTAGTAGTGGTGCGTCGCGGCCCGGCATCGGTGTGGACGGGACTGACGCTCACCGTGCTTTTGACGGTGGAGACCGGGACCTATGCCCGCCACTGGGTGACATTTAGTGACCGCCCGGCGGTCGGTTTGTTCCCGGAAACTGAAGAGACCCGGGTGTTGCGCGCGCTGGTGGGCGACGGGGTTATCCACTTGCGCCGGGACACAACTTGTCGGATGCCATTTCCGCCGAACACGCTCCAGGCCTATGGCCTCCGCACTTGGGAATCCTATGAAAGCATCCTCCCCCGGGGCATGGGCGAATATGTCGGCACAAATTCCAATCCCGCCCGGTTGGCCTTCTGTGGAGTCACGCATCTGGTGGCGGCGGCCGCCGAGCCAATCACCGAGCCAGCCTGGATTGAAGTCTGGCGTAATCCGGCCATTGCGGTGTACGAAAATTCCCAGCAGTGGCCCCGCTACTGCGCCCTGCCGGAAAACACCACGTGGAGTGTTGATCACCCACAACGGCTGGACGCGCCGGTGGAGGTCGTTGCCGAAACCCAAAACCGGCGCACCTTGCGGGTACCGACCGGCGCGCGATGCGTGCGCGTGGCGGAAAACTGGTCGGCCAACTGGGAATACACGGTTGACAACCGCACTTGGCGGCGCGCCCAACGCGGGAGCGACGGGAGTCTCTTATTACCCTTGCCCGCCGTCCCGCCCGATCAGACAGTCCGGATGCGTTATCGCCCACGCTGGTTCCCTTTTCGCCTTGGCCGCCCCTGAGCCAAGATTGCGCCCACCGTCAACCTTCGCTATGATCGGCCCGTGCAGACGGTCTCCATCATCACGCCGTCGTTCAACCAAGCGCGGTTCCTGCCAGCAACACTGCGCAGCGTCCGCGATCAGGACTACCGGCCGATTGAGCACTTGGTGGTGGACGGCGGCTCGACCGACGGCACGCTCGACATTCTGCAAAACGCGCCCGGCATCCGGTATCTTTCCGAACCCGACCGCGGGCAGGCGGACGCGCTCAACAAAGGATTCCGCCTCGCCACCGGCGACATCCTCGCGTGGCTCAACGCCGACGACACGATGAACCCCGATTGCGTCCGGCTGGCCGTCGCCGCCCTCGACCGCACCGGCGCCGACCTCGTGTACGGCGACGTCGCGCTCGTGGATGAACGCGGGCGCTTCCTGCGGTGGTCGCGCGGCATCCCGTTTGACTACCGGGTGTTGCTCTACGGGATCAGCTACATCAACCAACAAACCGCCTTTTTCCGCCGGTCGCTCCTGGAAAAGGCGGGCCCGTTGCGCGCCGAGTTCGACAACTCGTTTGACTTTGAGCTTTGGCTGCGGATGGCCCGGCACGGCCGATTCGTGTACGTCCCGGAATTGCGCGCCCAAATCCGCAAACATCCCGCCGCCAAATCCATTGCCGCCGCCGCCGTGACCGCCGCCAACGATGCCCGCATCCGCGCCGAGTATTGGCACACCGGCGGCCTGCCGGACTTTCTCCGCCACCCGCCGTGGTTCACGCCGGTCAACTACTACTACCGGCTCAAACGCCAAGTGCGGCGGCGACTTCTGCCGGCGCCGGCCAGCCGGTAAGCACTTCGTCGGAATTGTACCGCGGATCCATCCGGTAACCACGCGGCATCCACGGCGACGCCACAAATCGCGTGGCCGGTGGCAACCACTCGTGGATGTTCGTCACCCGCGCGATGGCCAGCGTCCGGCAGCCCAGATACGCCGCGAGGTGCATCGGCCCGGAATCGTTGGCCACGACCCATTCCGCGTGGCGGAAGATTTCCACCAGGGCCGCATCGCGCGCCTGCTCCACTCCGGTCACCACCACCGGATCGAAGCCGCGTTGCCGAAGCAGCGTCGCCAGTTCCGCGCAATGCGGGTATTGCCGGCAGCGCCGGCTCGCGCCGGTGTGGATGATGACGCGCCGGTTGCGCGGCGCGGCGGCCTGACGTTGCCGGTAACTCGCTTCCAGTTGGGCGAAGGGAATGCCGGCAAGCGCCGCCCACGCCCGGTAACGGTTCCGCACCGGCCGCAGTTTCCAGTCGAGCAGCCCGATGTAGTGCGGCGCAAACTGGAGCCAGCCGTTGAACCGCCGCCGGCCCGCCGGAAACAATCGTTTCGCGGCCCACCAATCGCGCGGATCACCCCGGATGTTCAGGACTTCGCACGGTTCCGTCAGGAGTGTTCCGGCATTGCTCATGTCCCAGACGTGGCGCCGGTCGCGGGTGGTGTACGGCAAGCTCACCGGCACAATCCGCAGCGGCGACAGGAGCGGTTGCCATTGCGGTTTGATGGCCAGCACCGCGTCCGGCACCTCGCGCGCCACCGCCGCCGCGATCACAGCGTCGCCAAATCCCCACGGTTCGAAGAAGACGTTCATGCGGCGCTTCGGAGGCGGGCGGCGTACCATCCGGCCGCGAAGACGGTGAGCAGTAAATCCACGGGAAGCCGGTAACGCAGATACGGTTCTTCGGTCACGAACGTGGCAAACAGAAACACGGCCCCGGTCACCAGCAGGCCCAACTGCCCGGTCGCGGTTCGGCGCTGCTGCCACAACGACCACAAACCGGCCGGGAAGATCAGCAGCCAGACCGCCGCCGAAATCCACCGGTTGCGCGGCGACATTTCCCCGGTGTAGGGGCCAAACTCCGTGCGCAACCGGACGAGACAAACCTGCGCGTAGTTGGCCGGCCGTTCCCGAATCCACAGCCACGCCGCGCGGAATTCGTTGCGGCCGGCACGAGCGAGATAAGCTTCATACCGCGCTTGTTCCTCGTCCGTGCGCGTCCAGGTGGACCACGGGTTCGCGCCGCGCCATTCCCACAAATGCCAGGGGCGCATGCTTTCGTAATACGGATTGTTCGAGAGCCAGAAAATGCCGCCCCGGTCGGCCGCGCGATTCGGTTCCGCGGCCGCGCCGGCGGCGTCCGACCAGGTCAGGAAAAATTTCAGCGCCACCGCCAATCCGATCAGCGCCGGGCCGACGCTGGACAGGCGCCGCAGCATCAACCAACCGGCCCCGGCCAGCGCGACGACAAAAAAAGTGGACGACGTGTAGCAGCCCAACAGCAACGCGCCGACAAACCACCCGGTGGACTGGCGCGTCGCCGCCCAGAGCGCCACCGCCGTGAAAAACAACGTCGGGATCAACGGGACAATGTAGCCCACGTACATCGCGATGCGGAGATTCACCAAATACAGCCCGGCCACAATCCACGGTGCCGCGGATCGTTCCGGGAACAACCGCCGGGCGGCCGCCGCCAGCAACACCGCCGTCCAACCGCTCAACACCGCCTGCGCCACGGCCACCGGCAGCAAGCGGATGCCGCCCGCCGCATAACATCCCGCCACGAAATACGAATAGACTGCCGTCCGCCAAATCACGGTTCCCTCGCGGCTGCGCGGCAGGCCGGTCGCGAGGCTGGAGGTCGCGGCGCGGTTGAACCCGGCGGCATCCACTTCATCCGCGGTGTTCCACCCGGGGAATTGTTCCAGATACGCGGTCCCGGATTGGCGCAGGATGCCTTGCATGGATGACTGACCGAACCGCTCGACGTAGAGCAATCCCACCGCCAGATGCGTCACGGCAACAACCACCGGCATGATCCAAAACAGGCGCCGGGCAGTGGCAGTGGAAACGCACATGGCAAAACGGAGTTTAGAAATATTCCGCGCGACTCGCCAGAAAATTCATTTCGGGACCGCGGCCGGCGGGACTTCGAAGACCAAATACGAATGGGCAATGGTGGCGTGGGGCCGGAAGTTGTCCCGCAGCCACCGGTATTTCTCCGGGTCGGTAATGCCAACCAGGTCGTTGACCGGCACCACAATCGTGCCCGCGACCGGGTTCGTGGGGGCAAAAATCGCTGCCGGGTGCGTCGCCCGGTAGCGTTCGAGGTACCAGCGGCTCTGGCCCCAATCGAGATTGGAATCGGCGAGGATCCGGTAGGCCATTTTCCGGTCGGGCACCAGCTCGTTGAAATACGCGAGAAAATGCGGGCAATAGGACACCACCGAAATCGCCTGATAGCCGAGCAGCCCGGCCAGCACGTACTTTCGCGCCCGACCGATGTCCCCCCAGTTCTGAAAGAGATGACTCAGGAACACATGGCACAGCGGGAAAATCACAATGAAAAATCGCATCCCAATTTGTGTCCGAAAGAAGAAGTTGAAGTAGATCGCAAAAAAGACGATCGGGACCAGCAGAAACACCTCATCCCGGACAAACCGTTCCCACCGGAACCGCGCCACATAGATCACCAGCGCCGTCCAGAACAGGATTTGAACAGCGAGCGGCGCCTTGAACAGCGTGGCCACGAAATAGTAACCGGGAAATCCCTGACCGGGCGGCGCTAATTTTCCCAGCAGATAGACCCGGCCGTGATTGATGCCGGTTTGTTCGTGGTACGCGACATAATCCACGCCATCCAGAAACGGATACGGCACCGGCACGGGCAGAAAACCCACCGCGGCCAGCCGGTCCTGGATGTTTTGGAACAACGAACTGCGAAACCGGTACTCGGCCAGCGGCGTGCCGGTGCCTGAAAACACAAATCCCACGTTGATCACCGCCACGCTCACCAACACATACAACAGCGCGAGCCGCAGAGCGCGGCCGGTCCGCCAATTCCTGACACGGACGGCCGCGATCAGCAGAAAAATCGGATAGAGAAACAGGCAGGTGTATTTCACCAACTGACCCGCCGCCAGCGCCAGCGCGCTGCCGGTCGCCCATTGGCCGCCTCCACGGTTCGCGAACTTCCAGTAGCAATACAACGCCAGCGTGACAGACAGCGCGGCGTAAAGATCCACCGTCACGAGGTTGGCGTTGGCCAAGATGTTGGGCGAGAAGACATAGAACGCCAGCGCCACGAGACCGGCGTGAACCCCGTACAGTTCCCGCGCCCAGGTGAACACCAGCCAGCCCAACAGCAGCGCGGCCATTATCGTAACGATCTTGCCGGGCATGATCGCAACCCGCGCGGTGATTATCTGGACCATTTCATCCGTCGGATGCGCGCCGGCATATCGCTGGATCGCCCGGTTGGTCAGCCAAGAATCCAAACCCAGAACCTTGGCGATTTTCCAGGGGAGCACATTCAGCGCGGAAACCGGCATTTTACTGTCGCAGGTGGCGTCATCCCGCTCGGGGGCGAGCCGCAGGATTTTTTCGCCGTACTGAAAATGCCGGGCCTCATCGTAGGTGGGCGTGGCGCGCCACAGCCCTGCCGTGGCCAACAGCAAGAACACCGTCAGGAGCGTCAGCAATCCTGCTGTTTGCAGTTTGGTCATTTGTTCCCGATCATTCGGCGCGGCTGCAGAACGGTTTTGAATTGCCGCGCGCCTTGCATCATAATCCAAACCCATGACACCCCAAAGGTTTTTCGATCTGTGCGGCAAGGCGTGGCAGTATTTCCTCGCCAGCATCGAACATCCGCGTCAGTTTCCGTGGTTGGCGTGGAAAGTTCTCGGTCAGGGCGTCCACGCCGGCGAATTGCTGAAACTCAGCCAGTTCCGGGACTGGATGCAATCCGCCGGCATCCAAACCGTGATTGATGTCGGGGCGCATACCGGCGAGTTTGCCTCCGCTGCGCGGGCGTGTCTGCCGGCGGCGATGATTTATTCCTTCGAGCCGTTGCCGGAATGTCAGACCAAACTCCACCAGCGCCTGGCGAAGTGGGGCCGGTTTCAGGCATTCCCGGTGGCGCTGGGCGACGCGCCGGGCGAAATCACGTTCTGGCGCAGCAGTTTCGCCAAAGCGTCCTCGGCCCTGCCGATGAGCGAACTTCACAAGACCGCCTTTCCGTGGTCGGCCCAAAACACGCCCATCAAGGTCGCCGTCAGCACGCTGGATGAATCGCTGGCCGCGGTGCCGCTCGCGGCACGGGTCCTGTTGAAACTGGATGTCCAGGGATTTGAACACAAAGTGCTGCGGGGCGGGCGCCGGACGTTGGCGCAGGTGGATTACGTGCTGGTCGAGGTCGCGTTGCAACCGTTGTACGAAGGCCAGGGATCGTTTGACGAGATTTACCGGCTGCTCCAGTCGCAGGGATTCGAGTATGCCGGCAACTGGGAGCAACTGCGGCAGCCCGGCGGCGGCGGCATCCTGCAGGTGGACGCCTTGTTCGCCCGGAAATCTTGATGGCCAAATCGTGGACAGTGGTTTCCGTGTACAACCGCTACCGCAACCGCGGCGGCGAGGACGAAGTCTTTGAGGCCGAAGCCGACCTGCTGACCCGCCACGGTTGCCGGGTGATTCCCGTGACCGACCAGACACCCGCCAACACCGGTTTTGCGGGACGCGTGCGGTTGGCGGTGGAAGCCGTCTGGTCGCGCCGGTGGTACGAACAGTTGGCGGCGTTGTTGGCCCGCGAAAAACCGGACATCGTCCACGTGCACAATTGTTTCCCGGTCATTTCCCCGGCCATCTATTACGCGAGCCGGGCGGCGGGCGTGCCGGTGGTGCAGACCGTGCACAACTACCGGCTGATCTGCCCCAACGCGCTCTGTTTCCGGGACGGGCATCCGTGCGAGGATTGCGTGGGGAAAAAATTCGCGTGGCCGGCCATCCTCCACGCTTGTTACCAGGAGAGCCGCCCGGCCAGCGCGCTGGTGGCGGCCACCACCGCCATTCATCATCGCTGGCGCACGTGGACCGAGCAGGTGGATCTGTACATCGCGCTGACCGAGTTTGTCCGGCAACGGTTGATTGCCGGCGGCTGGCCGGCCAAAAAAATCGTGGTCAAACCCAATTTCGTCCACCCCACGCCGCCGGTCGGCACGGGTGACGGCGACTACGCGCTCTACGTTGGCCGGTTATCCACTCCCAAAGGCATTGAACCGCTGCTGGCGGCCTGGCAACGACTGAACCGCGCGGTGCCTCTGAAAATTATCGGCGACGGCCCCCTGCAGCCACTCGTCACCGGCCATCCCGCCGTGGAATGGCTGGGCCGGCAGCCGCGGGAACGCGTGATCGAATGGATGCGCGGTGCGCGGCTGTTGATTGCACCCTCGATTTGGTACGAAACATTCGGCCTGATCATCATTGAGGCGTTTGCCGCCGGGCTGCCGGTCATCGCCAGCAATCACGGCGCCATGGCGGAGCTGGTCGAACACAACCGCACCGGCCGGCTGTTCCGCCCCGGCGATCCGGCGGATTTGGCGGCCCAGGTCGAATGGGCGCTGGCCCACCCGGTCGAGGTGGCGGCCATGCGCCGGGCGGCCCGCGCCGAATTCGAAACGAAATATACGGCCGACCGGAATTATGAGATGTTGCTGGCCATCTACGAACAAGCCCATGAAAATTCTCGGCACACGCATTGATCCGACAAGCTACGCCGCCGCGACCGAACAGATTCTGGCCTGGGCCAGGGCCGGGGAGTCGCGCGTCGTCTGCGCCGCCAACGTCCACACCGTGATGGAAGCGCACGACGCGCCGTCCTTCCAGAAATTGCTCAACGACGCCGACCTGAACACCCCGGACGGCATGCCGTTGGTCTGGGCGCTGCGGGCGTTGGGCGTGAAAGGCCAGACGCGGGTGTACGGTCCCGATTTGACGTTGGCGGTTTGTGCCGCGGCCGACGTGCCGGTCGGATTCTATGGCGGAACACCGGCCGTGTTGGAAAAACTGCTGGCCAATTTCCGGCAACAATTCCCCAAACTCCAAATCGTGTATGCGTCGGCACCGCCCTTCCACGCCGTGATGCCGGCCGAAGACGTCGCCGCCATCGCCGCGTCCGGCGCGCGGATTCTCTTCGTCGGACTGGGCTGCCCCAAACAGGAACGCTGGATGATGGAGCACCGGGGCCGCATCCCGGCCGTGATGCTCGGCGTCGGCGCGGCATTCGATTTCCATGCCGGCAACGTGCGGCAGGCGCCCCGCTGGATGATGCGTGCCGGGCTGGAATGGTTGTTCCGGTTGTTGATGGAGCCGCGCCGGCTCTGGCGCCGCTACTTCAAACACAACCCCCGGTTCGTCGGGCGGTTCCTGTGGCAACTCCTGCGGAACCGCCATGAGTAATCAACCCCACGTCCTCCGCCGGTACGCCAGCGGCTACCTGCTGTATGCCGGTAAACTGCGCCGCTCCCAGTGGAAATCCGCCGACGAAATCGCCGCCGAACAACGCCGCCAACTCCGGGAACTGCTCCGCGCCGCCGCGCAGGTGCCGTACTACCGGTCGCTCGGCATCGGGCCGGACGACGAGTTGGCGAAGTTGCCGATTCTCCGCAAAGATACCGTCCGCGCCCGGTTCAACGACTTCCTCAACCCGCGCCATCCCCGGCGCGGCGTGTTCGAGGATCACACCAGCGGCTCGACCGGCGCGCCGCTGCGCTTCCTGCTGACCGCCGAGCAAAAAGCCTACGAAATGGCGTTTGCCATCCGGTTCTGGCGCTGGGCCGGCTACCGGACCGGCGACCGGATCGCCGCCTTCCGCAGTTACATCCCGGCCACCCCCCGCGACCCGCTCTGGAAACTCGACCGGCGCCAACAAACGTTGTTCTTCAGCGTGTACGACATGACCCCGGCCCATCTGCGCCGGTACGTCACGGAGTTCAACCGCTACCGGCCCCGGTTCGTGCGCGGGTATCCGACCTCGATCTTCGCCTTCGCGCAATTTGCGGCAGCCGAAGGGTTGCCGGTGCATTCGCCCCATGCCGTGCTCACTTCCAGCGAAACGTTGTCGCCCGAGATGCGCGCCGTCATCGAAAAGACACTGCAATGCCCGGTCTTCGACTGGTGGGGCACCAACGAGCGCGTCGTCACCGCCTGCCAATGCGAACAGCGCGGCGCCTACCACGTCAACGCCGAAGGCGGCATCCTCGAACTCGTGCCGGTTGCGCCGGGTCTCTGCCGGATGATCGGCACCGGCTTGATCAACCACGCCATGCCGCTCATCCGATACGACCTCGGCGACCTTGCCCTGCCGGCGGCGGCGCCGTGCCCCTGCGGCCGCGGGTTGCCGGTCATCGGCGGCATCCTCGGCCGCAGCGACGACCTGATTGTGACCGGCGACGGCAAATTCATTCCGCCGGTCCGGTTCTACACGTTGTTCGAGACCTGCGACCAAATCCGGCGATTCCAAGTCGTCCAAACCGCGCCCGACGCCGTCACCGTCCGCCTCGTGCCGGCACGGGAGTTGACCAACCTGACCGGCCTGCGCCAGAAACTCCAGCGATTCCTCGGAGAGAACGTCGCCATCGAGTTCGCCATCGTGGACGAAATCCAACCCGACCCCAGCGGCAAAGTCCGCACGGTGATTGCCCATGCTCCGCGCTGATTTCCATTGCCACACCCGGTATTCGCACGACTGTTTCGCCTCGGTCCGCGAGGTGCTCGAAACCGCCGCGCGGCGGGAACTGACACATCTCGCCATCACCGACCACGACACCCTCGAAGGCGCGCTCCACGCCCGCGACCAAAGCCGGCAGGTCCAAGTGATCGTCGGCTGCGAAATCACACTGACCGGCGGCAAACACGTCATCGGCCTGTTTCTGGAAAAACCGGTCAAAGCTCGCGAGTTCCCGGAGGCCGTGGCCGAGATTCACGCGCAGGGCGGCTTCGTCCTCGTCCCGCATCCGCTGCACCCGAAGTCCGGGCTGTTCGGAGGGCCACGCTTCGGCGTGGCCGCGGACGCGACGGAGCGCGTCCCTCCGGGAATTGACGCCATCGAAGTTTGCAGCGGCTATGAACCGGCCGCGCACAATCTGACTGCGGCGGCTTGGTCCCGGGAACACCGCGTCCCGATGCTGGCCGGCAGCGACGCGCATTACGGCGTGGACGTCGGCCGGTGCTGCGTTGAGTTCGACGCCCTGGAACTGACGCCGGAGGTTCTGCGGTCCGCGCCCCGGCGGCTCTGGCAACCGGCGCAAGATTTGTCGGCGATCCATGCCGGAGACGCCGCGTTTCGGGCCGAGACGGCACCCGCGATCCGGCGCGTGACGCCAAAACCCTTGCGAAATCTGGCGAAACGGGCAAACTGGCTGCGGTTCCGGCGGCTGGTCCGCGCCCGGTTGGCCGACCCGGTCCGAACCGAATTTCAACCATGAGCAACTTTGACCCGCGAAAGTTTGAAACACCCGCCGCCCGACGGCTGGCCGGTTACCACGCCAAAGAGCCGGTCGCGTTCGCGCCCGACGTGTTGAAGATGGACCTCAACGAGGCCGGTGGCCCGCCGTCGCCGCGCGTGGTGGAGGCGTTGCGGGCGGCGTTGACGCGGGGCGGAATGTTCAACTGGTATCCCGACAGCGCCTGCACGGAGTTGCGGGCGGCGATTGGCCGGTACGTCGGCGTCGCGCCCGACCATGTGCTTGTGACCAACGGCTCGAACATGGCGCTCGAACTCATTGCCCGCGCGTTTCTGGTGAAGGACGACCCGGTGTTGATTGTCTCGCCGACCTACGGCGTGTTCGGCGTGCAATGCGAACTCCAGCAAGCCAAGATCGAGCCGTTTTATTTCCGCGAGGTGTTCACGCCGGACTTTGGCGAACTGCTGGCCGCGCCGTCCCCGGCGAAGGTGATATATCTTGTCAACCCCAACAACCCGACCGGCGTCGGCTACCGGCACGAAGACATCGAAGCGCTGCTCCAACGCCGGCCTGATTCCCTCGTCGTGCTCGACGAAGCCTACAACGAGTTCTACGGCGTCAGCGGGATTGACCTCGTGGCGCGGTACCCGCAACTGCTCGTGCTCCGGTCGTTCTCGAAGGCGTCTTTTTAAGCCAAACAAGAAGCACTGCAATATCGGCGGGCGTTACTCCAGAAATCCGGGAAGCCTGGCCAATCGTATCCGGCCGGTAACGTTTAAGTTTTTGTCGCGACTCAATTTTTATTGCCGTAATCGCGTCGTAATTAATAGACGGCGGAATGCGTTTGCTCTCAAGTTTTTGGAAACGTTCTATTTGCTCAAGTTCACGAGCAATATAACCTTGATACTTAATCTGCGTTTCTACCTGATGTTGAACATCTTCCGGTAGATCAAGTCGCGCAACTGGCAATGAAGCGTATGTTATTTCTGGACGTTTTAGTATCTCTGCATAGGTTTCGTTCCCATTCTTTAATTGATTCAAACGTTCCAGTTCGGATTGGATTTGTTCTCTGCGCAATGTAAATGCTTTCCACTGTGAATCTGACACCAATCCAACTTCTCGTCCGATCGGTGTAAGCCGTAGGTCAGCATTATCCTGCCGAAGTTGTAGCCGGTATTCAGCACGAGAGGTGAACATCCGGTAGGGTTCATCAGTACTTTTGGTAATCAGATCGTCAATGAGAACCCCGATATAACCATCCGAGCGCGACAATGTCAGTTGCGGACGTTTCAGTGCCTTTGCTGCTGCATTGATGCCGGCGATCAGGCCCTGGGCGGCAGCTTCCTCGTAACCAGAGGTGCCGTTGATTTGACCGCCAAAAAACAGGTTTTCAACTCGCTTCGTTTCCAATGTTGCATGCAACTGATGAGGGAGACTGTAGTCGTACTCCACTGCATATCCCGGTCGCACAATCTCTGCATTTTCTAAACCGATTATTGATTGGATAATGCCGAGTTGAACGTCCTCAGGCATACTGGTCGAGGCACCGTTGACGTAGAACTCGTTTGTTTGGCGACCTTCCGGCTCAATGAAGATTTGGTGCTGTTCTTTTTCCTGGAATTTCACAATCTTATCTTCAATGGACGGACAATACCGCGGTCCGATCCCATGAATCTTACCGGAATAAAGAGGCGACCTGTTTAGGTTAGCGAGAATAATCTCTTTTGTCTTCTTGGTGGTGGAAGTGATATAACACGGCAATTGTTCCACGTGGAACGTTTTCGGTGTACACCTCGAAAAAAACGGTGGCGGGTCGTCGCCTCTCTGAATTCGCATACGGTCGAAATCTATCGTCCGTCCATTCAATCGTGGTGGCGTTCCTGTTTTCAGACGACCCAATTCAAAACCCAACTCCTTCAGACTGCTCGAAAGAGAAACTGCAGCAGCTTCGCCAGCGCGACCGGCATTGGTTTGTGACTCACCAATGTGAATTAGCCCGCGTAAAAAAGTGCCGGTGGTAATGACTACGGTCGTGCCATTGTAAAAGGTGCCGGTAGAGGTCAAAATACCCTGCAATCCTGACTTATTTAGAATGAGCTTTTCGACCATGCCTTGCTTAAGATCTAAACCAGATTGCTTTTCAAGAATCCATTTGGCTCGAAGTTGATAGGCTTTTTTGTCAGATTGCGCACGCGGCGCCCACACAGCCGGCCCCTTCTTGCGATTTAGCATGCGAAATTGAATGCCTGTCTGATCGGTATTTACCCCCATTTCACCGCCCAAAGCATCAATCTCGCAAACCAACTGGCCCTTGGCTAGGCCACCGATTGAAGGATTACACGACATTTGCCCGATCGTGTCCAAATTGGCAGTTAATAACAGTGTCTGACAACCAAGTCGTGCGGCAGCCAGGGCTGCCTCAATCCCGGCATGGCCAGCGCCAACAACGATAACGTCGTATTTCTTTGGATATTGATACATTCTGCTATTTACCGATGCAGAATCGGCTAAAGATGGCGTTTAGTAAATCCTCGGTCGCTGTGTCACCGGTAATCTCCCCAACGGCATTCAGACTGTCGCGTATTTGTTGTGCAAGAATCTCGTGACCAACACCATCGAGCAATTGAAGGCATTGTGTCAATTTATTTCTGGCTGTTTTGAGTGCGGAATTATGTCGTTCATTAATTGTAACGTCGTGATCCGCGTGATGTGGAACGCCGCTCCAAATCATGGCTGAAATCTTTTCTGCAAGCGCCTCAAGCCCGGTACCCAATAGGGCAGATACCTCAATTGGATTCTGCTGAACAAATGCCGGTGGCAACTTGATGCGTCGCGGTAGATCAACCTTATTCAGAACCAAAATACGCGCCTTCGGTAGTGGATGAGCGGCGATTTCATCGTCGGTTTTAGAGAACGGGCGGGAAGCATCAAGAACATGTATTGCTAAATCGCTGGATTCCAATGTTTTACGTGTACGCTGCACGGATAGCGCCTCCGTTTTTCCACCGGCTCGTCGCAATCCGGCCGTATCAATCATGCGCACCGGGATACCGCGGATGCTCACCGTTTCCTCTAATGTATCGCGGGTCGTACCGGGAATGGGCGTGACGATTGCCCGGTCATACCCGAGGAAGCGGTTGAGCAAACTTGATTTGCCCGCATTGGGTCGCCCAACAATGGCCACCGAGATTCCGTGACGCAATATTTTCCCTTCGCCAGCAGTTGTTAACAACTTGTCAATTTCTTCGAGAATCGCTAGAAGTTCCTGATTCAACGACTCTTCGGAATACGACGGTATGTCTTCTTCCGGGAAATCAAGTCCGGCTTCAATCCGCGCCAATACGGACAATAGTCGTTCCCGAATCAGGCGAACCTGGTGCGTTAGATGTCCTTCCAAAGCGCGCATCGCGGCTGCTTGTGCCAGTTCCGTTTTTGCGGTAATGAGGTCCATCACCGCTTCGGCTTGGGTGAGATCCATCTTTCCGTTGAGAAACGCTCGTTTGGTAAACTCGCCGGGTTGAGCGAGCCGCGCGCCTGATTCGAGGCATAGTTTCAAGATCCGCCGGGCCACCAACGGGCCGCCGTGGCAGTTGATCTCCACGGTGTCTTCCCCGGTGTATGTGTGGGGACGGCGCATGACCACAAGCAACACCTGGTCGAGGGTTGATCCGTTCTGGGCGACAGTCCCCAGGTGAACGGTGTGGGACGGGAAGTCGGAGGGTTTGCCTTGCCGGCACCGGACGATGGCGTCGGCAACCGCGAGGGCTGAGGCCCCGGATACGCGAACAATGGCGATTCCGCCCTCGCCGATGGGAGTTGAGATTGCTGCGATGGTTTCGTCCATGAACTTCGGAATGCAGTATAGCAACCGTCACCGGATTCGCAACGCCCACTCCGCCTGGATGAAGAATGGTTGCCAATTCGGCGGCGGCTCGCTAAAGTCACCGGCTTGATGAAACGAATCTTTATTGTTGGCTTGTTTTTCGTGTCCGCCACCGCTTGGGCAGCGGTCAAACCCCACGCGCTCATTTCCGACAATATGGTGTTGCAACAGGGAATGGCGGTGCCGATCTGGGGTACGGCCAATGACGGCGAACAAGTCACCGTCAAGTTTGCCGGGCAGACGGTGACCACCACGGCACAGGCCGGCCGGTGGATGGTGCGGTTGAGTCCGCTCCCGGCGAACGCCACGCCGCAGACCATGACCATTACCGGCGAGAACACGGTGACCATCAACAACGTCCTGGTCGGCGAAGTGTGGCTTTGTGGCGGCCAATCGAATATGGCGTTCGGACTGGGCAACGCGGCCGATGCCGCCGTCCATCTGGCCGGGGCCAACGATCCGTTGCTGCGGTTGATCACCATCCCCCGCACCGGCAAGGCCGAACCGCAGCAGGATGTCGAAGCGAAGTGGCTTCCGTGCACGAGTTCCAACGTCGCCGGGTTTTCCGCCGTGGGATATTTTTTCGGGCGCGATTTGCGCCGGGCGCGCGGCGTGCCGGTCGGCCTCATCAACGCGAACGTCGGCGGCACCGCGGCGGAACGGTGGCTCAGCCGGGAGGCGCTGGCCGCCGAACCGGCCTTGAAACATATCCTGGACGAGCACGCGCGCGCCCTGACGAATTACGCGGCGGCGCGGGAGCAGTTTAAGAAAGACGAACCGCAACTGTTGGCGCAGTGGCAGGTCGCGGTCAAAAAGGCCAAAGCGGAGGGGAAACCGGCGCCCAAACAGCCGGTGGCCCCCAAAAACCCGGTCACCAACGGCCCGGCCACGCTGTACAACGCGATGATTGCGCCGCTCCAGCCGTTCGCGCTGGCCGGCGTCATCTGGTATCAGGGCGAATCCAACGCGCGCCGGGCGCAGGAATATCAGACGTTATTCCCGGCGCTGATCCACTGCTGGCGCGCGGCGTGGAACAGGCCGGAGCTGCCGTTCCTGTTTGTCCAGATCGCGCCGCACCACAGCCAGCCACCGGAAATCCGGGAAGCCCAACTTCTTTCGTGGAAGAAGGTGCCGCACACGGCGATGGTCGTGATCACCGATTACGGCGACGCCGGCAACATTCATCCGAAACAAAAAGAGCCGGTCGGCGCCCGCCTGGCGTTGGCCGCCCGCGCCATCGCCTACGGCGAGAAGATCGAATACTCCGGTCCCGTCTATGAGTCATTCAAGGTGGACGGCCACAACGTCATTTTGTCTTTCAGCCATGTGGATGGCGGGCTGGTGGCCAAGGGCGGCGCGTTGAAGGGGTTCACCATCAGCGGCGATGGGACCAACTTTGTCCCGGCCGTCGCCCAAATCGTCGGGGAGACCGTCGTCGTTTCCAGCCCGGAAGTTGCGAAGCCGGTGGCCGTGCGTTACGGCTGGGCCAACGTGCCGGATGTGAACCTGTTCAACAAAGCCGATCTGCCGGCATCTCCGTTCCGAACTGACGCGCCGTAATGCGTCGCCGTATTTTGCTCAGGCTGGCTAAAAGACGGCAGCAGCCGGCCTCATTGGGATTGCCGGGGACAATCACTCCTGCGATCTCAACTTCTTGTCGGCCTGTGAGTTGCGCGGACGGACGGATCGCGGCTGTCTGATGGTGGCATAGCCACTGCTTAGCGGGAACGCAGTTTGTTCTCCGGATGTTTTAGTGTTGGCAGTGACGCGCCAGTTGCCGTACTGTCAGTGCCAAATCAAGGGGAACTGGAAATGAAAAAAATCGAAGCCATCATCAAGCCGTTCAAACTTGAAGACGTGAAGGAGGCGCTCGCCGCTGTCGGCGTGCAGGGCATGACCGTCACCGAAGTCAAAGGATTTGGGCGGCAAAAAGGCCACACGGAAATTTACCGGGGCAGCGAATACACGGTGGATTTCCTGCCCAAGCTGAAACTGGAAGTGGTCGTGCCGGACAACGCGGTGGAATCGGCGTTGAACGCGATCCTGAAGGCCGCCAAGACCGGCAAGATCGGCGATGGCAAAATTTTTGTGCTGCCCGTCGAAGAGGCGGTCCGCATCCGAACAGAAGAACGCGGCGAACAGGCCGTGTAAGAATACCAAGGAGAATCCAATGACACCCAAAGAAGTCCTGGCACTCTGTAAGAGCAAAAACATCCAGCTGGTGGATGTGAAGTTCTGCGATTTTCTCGGCACCTGGCAGCACTTTTGCGCGCCGGTGGCCGAGATCACCGAAGAAGTGTTTGCGGAAGGAATCGGCTTTGACGGTTCCTCCATTCGCGGCTGGAAGTCCATCGAGGCGAGCGACATGTTGCTCATCCTCGACCCGAAGACCGCGTTCGTGGATCCGTTCCCGCAGACGCCGACGTTGAGCATCACCGCCGATGCCGTGGACACCATGACCCGCGAACCGTACAGCCGCGACCCGCGCAACATCGCCCGCAAAGCCGAGGCGTACCTGCAGCAGACCGGGATTGCCGACACGGCCTACTTCGGTCCGGAGGCGGAGTTCTTCATCTTCGACGATGTCCGGTACGGCCAGACGGCGAACAGCGGGTTTTACTATCTGGATTCCAACGAGGGCATCTGGAATACCGGGCGCGAAGAATTCCCGAACCTCGGCAACAAAATCCGCCACAAAGAAGGTTATTTCCCGGTGCCGCCCGCGGACACGCAGGTGGACATCCGCAATGAAATGATCAACGTCATGAAAGAGTGCGGTCTTCGCGTGGAAAAAGAACACCACGAAGTCGCCACCGCCGGTCAGGCCGAGATTGACTTGCGGTTCAACTCGCTCGTGGCCATCGGCGACGACATGATGCTGTTCAAGTACATCGTCAAGAACGTGGCCAAGCGTCACAACAAAACGGCGACCTTCATGCCCAAGCCGCTCTTCGGCGACAACGGCTCCGGCATGCACTGCCACCAGAGCTTGTGGAAGAAGGGCAAGCCGCTCTTTGCCGGTAATAAATATGGCGGGTTGAGCGACACGTGCCTCTACTACATCGGCGGCATCCTCAAACACGCCCGCGCCATGGCTGTGCTCACCAACCCGACCGTCAACAGCTACAAGCGGTTGACCCCCGGCTTCGAAGCGCCCGTCAACCTCGCCTACAGCTCGCGCAACCGGTCGGCCGCCATCCGCATCCCGACCTACTCGCCGAGTCCGAAAGCCAAACGCATCGAGTACCGGCCGCCGGATCCGTCGGCCAACGTGTACATCGCCTGCGCCGCCATGTTGATGGCCGGCCTCGACGGCATCCAGAACCGCATTGACCCCGGCGAGCCGCTCGACAAGAACATCTACGATCTGTCACCGGCAGAACTCAAGAAGGTGCCGTCCATGCCCGGCAGCCTCCACGAAGCGTGCGACCTGCTGGAAAAAGATCACGACTTCCTGCTCAAGGGCGACGTGTTCACCCCGGACGTCATTGCAACGTGGATCGAAATGAAGCGGAAGGAAGCCGACCAGGTCCGGTTGCGTCCGCATCCGTACGAATTCCACATGTACTACGACTGCTGACCGGCAGTTCACCGCCAAGCCCGAAGTTCACGCGAACTTCGGGCTTTTCTTTGGGAAGGCGCGCCGCCGCCGAAAAAATTTTTCGTGGTTGTCACTTTTTGCTTGCGACCTTTTGGGCCGGTCACTATGCTCCGTCGCGCCAAAGACGAAGGCGAGAATGAAGAAGGGGCTGTGAATAAGTTGTTAACAAGTGCGCTGCGGTTTTACCGGATGTTGCGAGCGGCTGCACAAACTGCGATTTTCCCGCGCAGTTCCCTTCCTCTGTTCCCACCTCCACCGGCAGGATAATGACAGGAGCAAGACCGGTCGCGATGCCGGTCAGGCGGATTGTCGCCGCGCTTGTCGTTTCCGAGCCAACCACGGGGGATTGATGTCGTTGTGGGGCGGCCGGTGGTGTTGCGGAGCGCGTTCTCTCCTTCTCGTTGGCCCAAAGAAAAACGGTGAACAGCCTGTGAATAACTAAGATGCCCAACGAGATGGATGCGATGACTCCCACCCTCGATTCAACTTGGAAAAACGCGGCAAAAACGCTGGAGAAAATGCTCAACCCGGAACTGTTCGCGCGCTGGATTGCGCCGATCCGCCCCGTGCGGCTGGCCGACGGCGAGCTGGTGTTGAGCGTGGCCAATGAGTTTTACCAACTCTGGTTGCAGGAAAACTTCCTCCCGCTCATCCGCGACGCCGTCAACCGTCACGCCCCGCAATCGCTCGCGGTGAAACTGATTGTGGATCACCACGCGCACACGGTCCCTGCGCCGGTCACCGGCCCCCCACCGGAAAAACGTCCGCCCCATCCCCTGCCAACTGATCTCCAACTGAATCCGCGTTACACGTTCGGCGATGTACCTCAGCCGGACACTGACGGACCTTTCACTCCATGACGTGGGAGAAGCGTTTGGCGGGCGCGACCACGGGACAGTTCTCCATGCCTACCGGTTGATCCACCGGCGCGCGGCCAAGGATCAGCGTCTCCGCCAGACGCTGTCCTACCTCGAACAAGCGCTCCGCAGGCAATAACCCGTGAATAACCTGTGCACGATGCGTGGACAGTTGACCAATGACTCGCGCTGCCCTTTGCGCTTCCGTGTAATTCTCGCCTTGTCGCACCGGGGCCGCCGTCGTATCTCGTTGCAGCGGCCTTGACAAGGTAGATTGTTTCCGCTATTCACAACCAGAAAGAAAAAGACGATCTTTAATCTGTTCTCCGGTAACGCAGGATAAAACTATGGCAATCAAGTTCAAGGTCTCCAAGGAGAAGTTACTTGACGGCTTGCAACGCGTCCAAAATGTAGTCAGCACCCGCACCACGCTGCCCATTCTGTCGAACGTGCTGGTGCAAGCTTCCAATGACGGTATTCGCCTGACCACAACGGACTTGGATGTGGCCGTGCGGTGCACGGTCGAAGCGGAAGTCAACAAGGCCGGAGCCACGACATTACCGGCGCGAAAACTGTTCCCGATTGTGAAAGAAGTACCTGGTGCGGAATTGGAAGTGGACGTGGACGACCGCAATGCCGCGTCCATCCGCAGTGGCTCCTCGTTCTACAAAATCATGGGACTTCCCGAAGATGAATTTCCCCGGTTTCCCCAGGCTGACGGGGCGAAAAAGCTCAAAATGGAGCAGGCCGCACTGCGCAATGCCCTGAAGCTTACTGCCTATGCGGTTTCCAACGACGAAACCCGTTATGTCCTCAACGGCGTGTTCCTGAGCTTCAAAGGCGCGAAGCTGACCGTCGTGGCCACCGACGGCCGTCGGTTGGCCCTGGTCGAAAACGATTTGGAGGTGACCAAAGGCAGCGAAACGGAGCTGATCCTGCCGACCAAAGCTGTGAACGAACTCCAGCGGCTGCTGGCCGACAAGGGCGAAATCGCGATTGCCATCACCGACAATCAAATCATTTTCACCTTTGACGGGACCACCGTGGCGTCCAAACTGATTGAAGGCGCCTTCCCGAATTTCCGGCAGGTCATCCCCACCGAAACCAAAGAACGGATTCCCCTGGAACGCGAGCAACTGCTCGGCGCCTTGCACCGGGCCTCCCTGCTGGCCAACGAAAAATCCCAGTCGGTCAAACTCTGCTTCACCAAGAACCAACTCACCATCACCGCGCTCACACCCGAAGTGGGCGAAGCGAAGGAAACACTTGCCGTCAACTACCGGGGCAAAGACCTCACCGTCGCGTTCAATCCGCAGTATCTGATGGACCCGCTGCGGAATCTTGATGCCGACGAAGTTTTCCTCGAACTGACGGATGAACTCAGTCCCGGCGTGCTCAAAATCAACGCGCCGTTCCTGTACGTCCTGATGCCGATGCGGTTGAACTAGCGTGCCTTGACACTGCGACTGGCTCACCCTAATCTGTGAGCGCAGTTGCCTCGTGGTGTAATGGTAGCACAACTGACTCTGGATCAGTTTGTCTAGGTTCGAATCCTAGCGAGGCAGCCACTCCGCCCCTCTCAGCGGCGGGACCATTCGCGCCACGCCAACCGGAAAAAACGCAGGTCTTCCACGAGATACCGCCGCCACAACCGGCCCGGTTCTTGCGCAAAGCGGAAAAACCATTCGAGGCCAAGGCGTTGCAGCCACCGCGGAGCCCGGCGGCGCACGCCGGCCACCACGTCGAAACTGCCGCCCACGCCCATCACGAACGGCACCGCCAAATCGCGTTTCCACCGGTGCAAAAAAAGTTCCTGACGCGGACTGCCCAACGCCACACAGAGCAGCTCCGGCCGGGCCTGGCGAATTTGAGCAACGACCGCTGGCGCCTCGGCGGGTGACCAGAAGCCGTCGCGGAATCCGGCCAGTTGCAACCCGGGGTACCGCTGCGGCAGAATTGCCGCCACGCGCTGGACGACCGGGGCCGTCGCGCCGAGCAGAAACGGACGCCAACCGCGCCGCGCGCACCGGGCCATCAGTTGCTCGAACAAATCAATGCCGGTGACCCGCGCTTTCAGCGGGCGGCCCGCAAGCCGGGAGACCCAGACCACCGGCTGGCCGTCGGCATTGATCAAATCGCAGTCGAGCACTGCCGCCCGCAATGTGGGGTCGCGGTCGAGACGAACGACCTTGTCCGCGTTGAGCGCGACGTGTTGGTGGACGCCACCGGCGCGGATAAATTCCTCGATGCGGTCGAGGGTCTCCGATAACGTGAGATTGTCCACCGGCACGCCAAACAGGACGACTTTGTCAGGAGAATTCGGCAGCATTCAGTTTGCTCAACGCGTAATACATCCAGGCTTGTCCCCAGCGCATATAACTGAGGCGATTCGTAACCCACCGCCCGCGTTGATGCCAGAAAAAACCCCGCGCATCCCAGAGGTGATCCACCGCCCACCGGGCCACCCGTGCCGCCCGGTCCGGTTGGCCAAACGCCAGAAACGTCAGCACGCCTTGCGCGCAACAATGCACGTCCTGCGGATACGGCCGGTCGGGATAGTAGCGCGGCGCGCCGTCGTCAGCCCAAAACGTCCGCGCCCAATAAGCGAACCCGCGGCGCGCCGCGTCGTCAAACCCGCCCAACTCGCGCAACGCCACCAGACAGTAGCCGGTATGGAAGTTGTCAATCCAATGCTGATTCGCCGCCTCGCCGTACCACCATGATCCATCCGCCCGCTGCCGGCGCACCGAAAACTCCGCGAGGTCCCGCCGCCCCAGCAGCGCCGCCCCCATCAGGTTGACGTTGTGAATCTGCGTGTCCGTGCCGGCGGTGTAGGTGATCCAGCCATCGCGGAGCAAATGTTTCTCGATGTATTGCTTCGCCCCCTCAATCAATTTGTCATTCTGAGCGGAGCGAAGAATCTCTGTCGCGTTTCCCGGCAACGACTGTGACCCTTCGCTTCGCTCAGGGTGACAATTCAAAAATGCCTTTGCCGCGAGCACCGTGCACACGAGATTCGATGTGCCCGGCGGCGCGTAGAACGCCCGGCTCTGCCACGGGAACGGGTAGCCCCAACCGCCGTCCGGGTTGCGAAGTGATTCCAGCAACGCCAGCAACTTCGGATCGCGGCTGCCGAGCGCGAACAGCGCCACTGCTTTTGCGTTCAGCGTCGGCGCGATGCCGCAGAGCGGCCGCAGATTGACCGGACTGCGCCGGTGCAGTTGCGTCCACGCCTGCCGGGCCCAGCGCCCCGGCAACCACCGCGCGACCGGCGCGTTCAACGCGTCGTATGGATCATACCCGGTCCACTGCCGCGCCGCGCAGTACTCATGCAGCCGGTGCAGAATCTCTCGGAAATCAGCCATTCTTCGTCCGCAAGGCTACCGCCTTCGCAGAAGCAGAGCAAGCGCCGTGAATTTCCCCGGCTACCATTTTCGCCTGCCAGACTACATCAACGCTTCGCTGCAGACGATCTTGGGGACCGGACGGTCGGTGGTCCGCAGGCTGCGGCGGTCAATCCAATCGCGCAGGTTGTGCTTGTAGTAGAGTTCGGCGAGAGACTTCAGGAGTGATTGGCCGGTGACGCCGTTGCGGCGGAGAAGGTTTAACTCCTTGTTCACGGCTCTGGTGACCGGGCCGCGCAGCGCTTTTTCGAGAACGTTGATCATTCCCTTTTGGTCTTCATCCTCCGTCGCGCCGAAAAGGACGCGGAGTTCGCGCAACGCGTACGTCTGGCCGTGGCTCAGGGACAATGTATGCTGGCGTTCGGCTTGCCGGTGTTTCACTTCTTCGGCGAAGATGCGCTGCACGTGCATGACGGCGGCGTTGTATTCCTTGGGCAACGGCTGGCCTTTCGTGTCCGGACCGCTCCGGCGTGATCGGCTCAACCAGCTCCAGCATCTTCTTCAACAGCTTCACGTCATGCGCGATGGCCGTTTTCAGCTTCGGCAAATCGAAATCAGCGATGTCATACCGGCCCGACACCTTCCGCAGCGCATCCATCAAATCCTGCTCTTCGTCCTGGTTCGGCTCGTAGAGGATAGCTTGGGCGTCGTCGCCGGCGGGGACAAATCCTTCGTCCAATGCCTTCAGGAAACGTTCGTGAACGACGAGCAACCGCCGCACAGTTTCCTTGAAGGCGAACACGGACGATTCGAATCGCTTGAACAACAGGATGCGGATCAACCCCCGCAACGTTGCCCCCGCCCGTTGCAGGCTGGCATACGGCTCGCGCTTCTGTTTCTCGGGCTTGATGTAATGCCAGAGTCCGTACCGGGCATAGGTCAGACAAGGTGGCACAGACATTCCTGTCTGTGGTTCTGGTTCTGGTGGGTGCACAAGATGCACAGGCCGGAATGCCTGTGTCACATTTTCGTATAGCCAATACTCATCCCCACGTAATCGTGCTTTCAGTGGGTTGTCCGCAATGTACTGCACGAATCGCTCGTATTGCGCCTCGCTGCGAACGATGTGGTTAAAGGATTCATCCATCCAAAACGTCCCGCTTGTGCCGAGGATGTTGTTGGCGGCGCGCGCGCTTGCGCCTTTGATGCCCTTCATCAACTCGGAAAGCGAATGGCAAGGTGACACAGACATTCTTGTCTGTGGATTGTCTTGCGAGGGTGACACAGACATTCTTGTCTGTGAACGGCTTTGTGTTGACTCACAGGCAGGAATGCCTGTGTCACCTTTTGCGAGCGGCTCGATCAACGCGTGAACATGGGTGGGCATGATCACAGCCGCGTGAATCCGCAGCCGTTCGCCATCGAACCGCATCAGACAGTCGCGCACTGCCTCGCGCACATCCGGCCGCGCCAATGCCCGAGAACCCAAGCCGGCATCGAGCCATTCATCCAGTTGTTTCCCAAACCGCTCGTCGTATTCCTTCCAATCGGCATCCGACCACGGTTGCGGATGCCAGAGAATGTCCTTGTCGTCCTCGCCTTCGAGCCGGTCGCGCACCAGCGTGTAGAGCGTCTTCATGTACACGTCGTACGGGCGCACTGGAGCAACGGCCCACGACTGCTTCATCTCCTGCATCAACGTCTCGTCGAAGTCCTCCGCTTCCTTCCAAAGCTCATCAAACCACCGGACCAACTCGGCGTGATTATCGTTGCCCTGCACGACCACGTTCAATTCCGTGTTGTGCGTCACTCCGGACAACGTCAGGTTTGACGACCCGACAATCGCGATGCCTTCCTCATGCCGCTCCACCGGTTTGCCATCGCTGCCATAGACCTTGCCGTAATCGAAGATGTACGCCTTCGCGTGCAACCGGCCCTTGGTATAGACCTTCACCTTGAGCCGTTTCTCCTCGATCATCCGCACCAACGTCGTCACCACCGCCTGCGCTTCATCGGTCTGATCCATCAACTCCATAGCCGACCGGATGTTCTGCGCCGTCTCGCCCGTCATCCACTTCGTGTCTGCTCGCTTCGGATACGTCTCCGCCTCGCGCGCCTCGGCGACCAACTCCAACCGCCGGTACCCTTCCGCGATCTGCTCCAGCGTCTCGCGGTTCGTCGTGTTGCCGATCAACAACCGCAACTCCTTCATCCCCGCCAGCCGCGCCGCGATGCTTTCCAGCCCCGATAGAAAGAAATACCCGACCGCAAACCGCGCCGCTTCCGTGGACGACAGAATCCGGTTGATGTGATCCACCAGCTTCTGCTTGCGATTATCAATGATGTCGTGAGTGGGCATGGCTATTTTGTGAGAAGCTCCGGATGGTTTTTGCGCAGCCAGTCCTCGACTCGTTTCCGCAACTGGCGGGCGAGCGCAACTGCTTCATCGGCTTCCTTTCTCGTAATCAACCCGGCAATTTCATAGTCACCGGTATTGCGCTTCTTGCGGAAGGCATCCAACTGCGCAACCAGTTTCGTGTCCGCGCCAATCGTATGCACAAGGCTTTGAATCACCCGGAAGTGATGCGCCACCCGGCTTGGTCGGTAACCGCAGGCGGCCAAGGCTGCAAGGGCACACTGCATGGCGGCCCGGTAGGCAAACATCAACCGCGAGTCGTCGCTGAGGCCAGCCGCCTGACAATCGCGCAGATCCCGGTCGGCCACCGCCAGCAGATTCGCGATCTCTTCCGGGCTGGTCTTATGTTCAATCAGCCACTGCGCCTTCAGCCAATCGCTTAAGCTCATGCTCGCCTCCCACCAGGAACACCTTCGGCGCGTGCAACACCGACGTCACAAAATGTTGTTTCGCCTGACACTTCGCGCGAAACTCCTCTTCCGAATAGACCGACGGATTCACTTCCCGGCTGAGCGTGTTCTGCGCGGACTGCAATGCCGACACCACATCGCCAAAGCTCACGTCACCGATCACCATCACGTCCACGTCACTGTTTGCCCGGCCCGTTCCCTTGGCCAACGAGCCATACACAAACGCCACCGCGATCCGCTCCGCCAACGCCGCCAACGCCTCGCGCAACACATCCGCCACGCCCGCTGTCTTCACCGCCAACGACTTCAACTCGCCGAACACCGGCGACTCCGCGTTGGCTTGGTAATAGACCTGATTGCCCCGCTGCGTCCGCACCAGCAACCCGGCCGCCACCCAGCGCGCCAATTCCCGCTGCACCGTGCCCTGTCCGATCCCCGCCGTGCGCACGATTTGCCGCAGATAAAACGCCTCGTCGGGCCGCGTGAAAAACAACGCCAGCAACGCCCGCTGCGTTTTGCCGAACAATGTCTCGCCGACGCCGATGTTGGATTGCTCTGTACCCATTGCGGGTGCAGTTGT
>Ga0078972_1001005_pt1 | contig 112646 bp, 90 predicted proteins | sample YelNatPaOPGAMG01_FD_67568 | JGI IMG/M metagenome (GOLD analysis project Ga0078972, IMG submission 67568) | Hot spring thermophilic microbial communities from Obsidian Pool, Yellowstone National Park, USA - OP-RAMG-01 (SPADES assembly) (version 2) | ecosystem: Environmental > Aquatic > Thermal... | reverse complement strand
TCGCGCCGGGTTTCCTACGGGGCCCTCCCCCCCCCTTTTAGGGTTTTGTGGGGGCCCCCCCCCCACGCCCCCCGCCAGGGGGCTTGGCCCCCTGGACCCCCGTTTGCCCACCCCCGTGGGCTTAGGGTTCGCCAACGCTTTGGGTCCCACTCGTAGGCGGGTTTGCTAATGGGGGCTACTCGTCCCTTTTAAGGTTTTGTGGGGGCACACCCCCCACGCCCCCCGCCAGGGGGCTTGCGCCCCCTGGACCCCCGTTTGCCCACCCCCGTTGGCTTAGGGTTCGCCAGCGTTTTGGGTCCCACTCGTGGCGGGGTTAACCTCTTCTCCAATCACTCGCCAGAATTTCCCCCTTCCCTCGCAGGGAAGTGGGTCAGGGGGTTAGGTCGGAAAGGGGACACCCCCCACGCCCCGCTATGAGGGCGAAACCCCCTGGACCCCCTTACTTACCCTTGTTGGCTCAGGGTTCCTTAGCTTCGGCGCATGAAGCGAGGAAGGATGGTCGCCCACTCAGGCAAGGGGACGCTGTCCCCAGGGCCAAGTTTGTCTATGGGCTTTACTTCTTTCTGACGGAACCGGCCAGCAAATATCCCTATCTGGGCTCCTTCTTGTGCGTAACGCTTGTCTACAAGAGCCATCCCTACAAGGTAACCCTCAGTATCAATGGCACAGGAGGTTACTACCCCAATGTAATCGCCCCTTTGGTTGATTATCCTGTCCCCAGGCTCAGGCCTCGGAACCCCTTTGCGGTTCATCCGGAAGCGGATTATTTCCCTGGTGCGCTTGGCTTCTTTCTCAATTATAGCCTTGCGGCCAATGAAGTAGGGTTTGTGGAATTTGACATAAGGAGCAAAGCCTGCTTCTATCGGGTCTATGTTGAACGGGCCTGCCAGTTCGTGGCCGTAAAGGGGAAGGCCAGCTTCAGTACGAGTTGAGTCCCTGGCTCCAAGGCCCGCAGGCTTTATCCCAAAAGGTTGGCCCTTTTCCAGTAGGAGGTTCCAGAGGCGAGGAGCATCTTCGGGGTGGACAAAGATTTCGTATCCCCACTCTTCTCCGGTGTAACCGGTCCGGGCTACAATTACGTCCATACCGTCCAAGGTCAATTCGGCCAGTTCTGTGCGTCGCAGCCTCTTCAGGATTTCACGCCCGTCCCGGTCGGCTAAGGCCATTAGGATGTGGATGGAGGCTGGGCCTTGTAAGGCCATGTCTACTTTCATGTCTTTGCCAGAGGAGGGGTCTTTCAAGTTGCGCAAGATGGCTTGCCCGTCTACTTCTTTATCCGGGTGCTCTCGGTCTACAATGACCCGGCGGGAGTTTACGGCATTGAGCCAGGCCCAGTCTTTCTCTTCATTGGCGGCGTTGACCACCATGATGTAGCGGTCTTTCTTGAGCCTGTAAATCATTACGTCATCAATGACGTTGCCGTCGGGGTCTAAGAGGTAGGAGTAGAGGGATTGGCCATCTTCAAGCCAACGGACATAGTTGGTGGTTACGAAGTCTAAGAAGCTGGTGGCATTGTCTCCGGAGATTTCAAATACTCCCATGTGGGCAACGTCAAACAGGCCAGCGGCTTCGCGCACTGCTCTGTGTTCCTCAAGGACACCGCTGTACCATACGGGCATCTCCCATCCGGCGAAGGGGACGAGTTTAGCCTTGAGTTTTTTGTGCTCTTCGTAAAGCGGCGTGTGCTTGAGCGGTCCAGGCTTTTCTTCCCACCGGAATTCTTCCTTCTGAACGGAGGGCCTTTCTTGGTCCAGGAACCTCTGGCCTACAAAGTAGGGCTTGGAGAGGGCAAAGAGGTTCTTATGGTTGCTGCGGTAGAGGGTAAGGGCATCGGGCCTTTCGCCGTCGTAGGAAGGCCAGTCGGCCTCGGCACGCCAGGATTTGTACGATTGAGGGGAAGCAGCCTGGAAGCCGTTTTGTACCAGTTTCTTCCAGAGCTTGGCGATTTCATCTGGATGGGAGATGAGCAGGGTGAGCTCGTGGCCTTGGCCGAAGTCAATCCTGGCCACGGTGGTCTCTGCACCGTCCACTTGGCCAGTCCAGAACCTATTCAATGGGATTTCGGGCAGTGAGGGCAGGAGTTGGCGTAGGCGAGGCAAAGCTCCATCTCCTGCGACCCCTATAGCCACTTTCCTTACCCAATCCTCCATGTCTTCCCAGAGGTCATCCACGATGACAGGGCCTTCAACCTTGGCCAGGATGTCCTGGCGGTCAAAGATTACGTAGCCATCGGATAGGGCTCGGAACCATTCTTTGACCCTTTCGGTATTTTCGGGGTTAGTCACTACCAAGTATTGCTGGCGGCCACGGGGGTCATTGGGTAGGCGAAGGATTGATACGTCATCCATGAGTTTGCCATCAGCATCCAGGAGGAAGGAGCGTGCCACCATGCCTGGTTTCAGGTCAATCAAGTTGGCGGTGTTAACTTGCTGGATGAAAGCTTCGGCTCTCCAGCCTCTCACTGTAATGAGGCCAAGGTTTGTAAGGTCAAAGGCGAATGGCCCTTTCCCTTCAGGCGTGGCCTTTTCTTCCAGGAGTGGTTTGCGAACGGGCTCCTTGCCGGGCAGGAAGCAGTAGTGGGGGTATCCGGTTTTGCATGGAGGTGGGCAGATTGGGATGCGGTCAATGAGCTCCTCAACTCGGCAAGCCGCCCTCTTGAGGATTTCCAGCTCTATTTTGCCCCTGGGCAGTTCATGGTCCCGGCCGTAGTAGCGGAACGGCTTTATATTCACCAAGACTTCGGTCATTATGTCGGCGATTTCATCCATCTCTTCGGGGTCAAGTCCTCTCTGTGTGACCCAAGGTGTTCCCAAGCGTATTCCGCTGGCCAATGGGGTCATGGTATCGCCTGGGATTGTGTTTTTGTTTACGATTATCCCTGCTATGTCCAGAAGGCGTGCTGCTATTTCCCCTTTCACCGGGTAGCCGGTGTCGGTCTTTATGGAGCGAAGGTCCAGGACTACCAAGTGGGTATCGGTCCCGCCATAGGCCACTTTTATGCCCCTTTTCTGAAAGGCTGCGGCCAGGGCTTGGGCGTTTTTCACAATCTTGTGCTGGATTCGCTTGAAGGGTTCGGTCTGGGCTATCTTGAAGGCTACGGCGATGGCCGCGAATTTGTTGACGTGAGGGCCTCCTTGGATTCCAGGGAAGACGGCGGCGTCAATGCGCTGGGCCAATTCCTCATCAGTGGTGATTATGACCGCGCCCCTGGGGCCGAATATGGTTTTGTGGGTGGTGAAGGTTATGACATCGGCTATGCCGATTGGGGATGGGTGGGCACCGGCCACTACTAACCCTGCAGTGTGGGCGATGTCGGCCATTAGGTAAGCTCCGACGGCATCGGCTATTTGGCGGAACTTTTCCCAGTCCGGAGCCCAAGAGTAAGATGTGTAGCCGGCGATTATGAGGCGAGGTTTGTATTCCAAGGCCAGTTTCATTATCTGGTCGTAATTGAGGCGCTCTGTTACGGGGTCAACCCCGTAGGATACAACTTTGTAACGGCGGCCGGAGATGTTGAATTCGCTTCCGTGCGTGAGGTGGCCGCCCTGGAACAGGTCCATGCCCATTATGGTGTCGCCGGGGTTGAGCAAGGCATCGTAGACGGAGATGTTAGCCGGGGCGCCGGAGAGGGGCTGGACGTTCACGTATATCCTTTCGGGTGGGACTTTTTCGTTGGCGAAGGCTTGGGCTACTCGGCGTTGGGCCAGGGTTTCCACGAAGTGGGCGTATTCCACGCCTTTGTAGAACCGCCTGTCGCCGTAGCGCCGGTAGTAGCTGAGCTGGTGGGCGAAGTCCATTACCAACTCTATCTCTTCCCTGGTCATCCTCAATGGCGGGTAGCCTTCGGCATAGATGTTGTTGAAAACCGAGCCCAGTGCCTTAAGCACGGGCTCCGGGGCTATGCTTTCGGAAGGGATAAGGATGATTTTGCGGGCCTGCTTTTCTTCTTCGTAGCGAATCAGGCGGTCTATTTCGGGGTCAATTACTGATAGTTCGCCTTTCAGGATTTGGACATATTCTCGTGCCAGTTCCAGGTCCATGCTTCACCTCCCTAAGGTTTTACTTTTCGTAAGGGATTGGTTCGGGTCGCCCCATTGGGCAGAGTGGGTTTCAGCGGGCTTTTTCTTCTCCAGGATTTTCTCTATTTCGGGGACGTTTTCCCCAAGAAGGCGGCGGAGTTCAAAGATTTCGTCTCTGAGCATGGCTGCTTTTTCAAATTCCAGGTTCCGGGCAGCTGTGTGCATCTGGTTTTCCAATTCCTTTATCATTCGCCTAAGCTCATCTTTGGGGATTTCTTCTCCCCTCACGATGTATTCAGCTTTCCGTTCCGCTACTTTCCGCACTCTATCGGTAAGGTCTCGCACTTCTTTGACTATGCTGCGGGGTTCAATTCCGTGGCGGAGGTTGTATTCCATTTGGATGCGGCGTCGCCTTTCTGTTTCTTCTATGGCTTTGCGCATGGCTTCGGTTACAATATCGGCATACATTATGGCTGTGCCTTCTACGTGTCTTGCCGCCCGGCCTATGGTTTGGATTAAGGCCGTCTCGGAGCGGAGGAACCCCTCTTTGTCTGCATCCAGTATAGCAACAAGGGAGACTTCCGGCAAGTCAAGCCCTTCCCTCAAAAGGTTTATCCCGACTACTACATCATACACCCCAAGGCGCAAGTTGCGCAAGATTTCCACTCTTTCAATGGTGTCAATTTCGGAATGGAGGTAGTGAACCTTTATGCCCATTTCGGTCAAGTATTCGGCCAGGTCTTCGGCCATCCTTTTGGTGAGGGTAGTGACCAAAGCTCGCTGGCCTTTTTCTACCCGTTTGCGTATTTCTGAGATTAGGTCATCCATTTGCCCCTTGGTAGGCCGGACAAATATCTGCGGGTCTACTATGCCTGTAGGCCTTATGAGTTGTTCTACTATCTGCTCGCTTTTTTCCAGTTCGTATGGGCCGGGGGTGGCGGATGTGAAAATGACCTGGCGCACCCTCTGCTCAAATTCTTCAAATTTGAGTGGTCGGTTGTCCAGGGCCGAAGGGAGGCGGAAGCCGTAGTCTACAAGGGTCTTCTTGCGGGTGTAGTCTCCATGGTACATCCCCCGGAGCTGAGGTATGGTCATGTGGGATTCGTCTATTATGACCAAGAAGTCGTCTGGGAAGTAATCCAAGAGGGTCCAAGGCGGTTCTCCGGGCTTGCGGCGGGAGAGGTGGCGGGAGTAGTTTTCAATGCCTGGGCAGTATCCGGTCTCTTTTAGCAGTTCCAGGTCGTAGCGGGTGCGCTGTTCAAGGCGCTGGGCTTCCAGGAGTTTACCCTGGGCCCTGAGTTCAGCGAGCCTTTCTTCCAGTTCTTGCTCTATGTCCCTTATAGCCTGCTGGAGCTTCTCATAGGGGGTTATGAAGTGCTTTGCCGGGTATATGGCTACGGCGTCCAATTCCCTCAAGATTTCGCCGGTTAGGGGGTCAAATTCGGTGATGCGGTCCACTTCATCGCCCCAGAATTCAATTCGGTAGGCGGTTTGGAGGTAGGCTGGCTGGACTTCTATGGTATCTCCTCGGACTCGGAACCTTCCCCGTTCTAAGACGGTGTCATTTCTTTCGTATTGGATTTCAACCAGGTGGCGTAGGACTTTGTTGCGGCGGCGTGTTTCTCCCCTCTTCAGGGTAAGGACGACCTGGCCGTAGTCTTCGGGGCTTCCGAGGCCGTATATGCAGGAAACCGATGCCACGATGATGACATCTCGGCGGGAGAAGAGGGCGGATGTAGCTGCTAACCTCAGGCGGTCAATTTCTTCGTTGATATCGGCGTCTTTTTCAATGTAAAGGTCGTATTCGGGAAGGTAAGCTTCGGGCTGGTAGTAATCGTAGTAGCTTACGAAGTATTCCACGGCGTTATGGGGGAAGAATTCTCTGAATTCGGCGTAGAGTTGGGCGGCGAGGGTTTTATTGTGGGCGATGACCAAGGTTGGTTTTTGGACTTGTTCTATGACGTTGGCGATGACGTAGGTTTTGCCTGTGCCGGTGGCGCCAAGGAGGGTCTGGTAGCGGTATCCTTTGCGGATACCTTCCGCCAGCTTTTCTATTGCCTGAGGCTGGTCGCCTGTTGGCTTAAAGGGTGAAACGAGTTTAAAGCGTTCCATAATCCAAGTTATCCAAGGTCAGAGTTTAAAGGTGGGCTGGGGCAGGCTGTAGCCCACCCCAATGCCCCTCAGTAGTTGTGCTGAACACCTTCTCTTGCCCGTCCCGTCACTGTCCGATTACCGGTAGTTACGCAGGACCAGGGGGAGGTAGATGTGCCACTCCGACTGAACGATGAAGGTTGCCGAGGCCGATGCCTGATTGCCCAGTACATCCCCAGCCTTAACCATTACTATGTGCTGCCCTGCCGCCAGCGGCGTGGCTGGCTGGTACATCAGTTCCCCGGTACCGGTGATGTAAGTAGCGGCCACTACCTGCCCGTCCAGCCGCATTTCTACCGTCGCCGGGTCAATCCCCACCCCCGCGTCCGCCACCAGCGCGCTGATCAGCGGCAGGGTGTTGGTGATGATGCTCCCATTTACGGGTTCCAGAATGCTGATCTGAGGCGGGGTGGCATCGTAGCCCAGGGCAAAGGTGCCCAACTGGGTGATGGTGGCCGTGAACACGTTGTGAGCCGTGTCCGAGATGGCGGCCATCGGCTGCCAGTTGTTCCCCTCCGGGTTCCAGCGGAACATCCCGATGCGGCTCTCGTCTGCCCCGGCTGCCGCCTCATCGGTGTAGGTGATGACCAGGGTGGCCCCCGGGCTCAGGGTCAGGGTGTAGGGCTGGAACTCGTAGATGCCGCCTATCACAAAGCCCTCACCGGAGGCCGCGGCCAGCGCGGGCCGGAGGCTCAGGGCACTTGCCCCCGCCGCCGCTTCGGGCACCCAGCCGATAGCCGTGACGGTGATGGGCCCGGTCTGCTGAATGGCAACCCCCTGCGCGCCAAAGCTCCGGGCGTAGAGTTGCGTCCCCGGTGGGGCGATGATCTGGGCCCCGCCCCGGATGATGCCCTGAACCGTCCGGCTCACGGTGCCGATGACCCAGCCTACGCCGGAGGTCACCTGCTGCCACACCCAGTTGAAGGCATCCCGCACCAGAAGCCAGAGGCCCCCAAGCGCATTGGTGGTCAGGTCCCACCAGGATTTGCCGGGCCGGGAAACATAAGAATCCGCATTGTACGTCTCGGTGACATAAGGCTTGCCGTTCAGGAAGACCCCCCGCTCCCGCACCAGGTCGCGGGTCTTCTTCACCTCCAGGCCAGGCCCCAATTCAATGTCAATCCCGGCCGTGACCCCTAACTTGGTCTCCCAGCGGGTCTCCGCCCCATCCTCTACCTTCACCTCGTATTCGGCATAGCCCAGGCCGTCCAGGAGGTTGTTCAGTTCGTTGACCATCGCCGAGGGGCCGATGCTCAGGGGGTCGCTGCGAACCTGCTGGGCAGCCCACAGGAGACGCAAGATGTTCACCGTGCGGGCCAGGCGGTCGCTGCCCAACTGGTCAGCGGGGATAACGAGTTTAACGGTTACCTCCTCCTTGAGCACGTCGGTGAAGGCATAGGGGTTGCCCTCGCCGGTGAAGGAGAGTTCCAGCCGCTTGAGGGCATCTGTATTGCTGTCAAAGATGAGTTCCACCTTCACCTTCCTGGCCCTGTCCCCGATTGTGCCGGCGAATTTGTTCTTGAAGTCGCCAATTTTCCAGGAAAGCAGCGACCAGTCCACATCGTGCTCCGATTCAAACCCCAGGCCCCACTCGTTGCGGTCACGGTAATCGGTGAGCAGGTTCAGATGCACCACCGTCACGCCCACATCCACCAGGTCAAAACCCAGGAGACGTTCCTTCCAGGTCGCCCCGCCCCGTTTGAGGCCCAGGGATGCACTGGCTCCCACGTTGGCCTGGATGGGCTTGATTTTGCTGCCCAGGGCGGCCTGCTGTTCTGAGATGTAGTCCCGATACGGCGCGGCGCGGTCCAGAGCCAGTTTGAGAAGCTGGGCAGTAAATGGCTTATTGGGGAGAGCCTGGCCGAGGCTGTCAATGGCTGAAGCCAGCAGAAAGACACCCTCCGCCTTGCGGTCGTTATCGGCGTAGGGCTGGGGGAAGCGGGTCTTGGTGCTCCCACTGCTGCGCAGTGCCCACTCCGGCGTGACGCTGGCGCCGCCCTTGACCTGCAGGATGGCGACACTCACACCCCCTTCAATGCCCACCCCGCTGCCCGGGCCGATTTCATCGCTGAAATCCTCCTTCATCAAGACCACATCATCCGAAGTGGCGTCCGGGTTGCTCTCGTCCAGTTTCAGTTCCAGCCCGCCGCTGGTGGTGCGCTGGAGGTAAGCGATGTAGCCAGCCGACACGCCGCCTTTGGCACGGGTGGAGGCGCCGTAACTCCAGGCGTGCGAATAGCGCCGCTCGTGCACTTCCACGCCGAAGGTGGGCTGGTTGTTGGTGGTATACGTCTGCCCGCCGATGGTGACGCTCTGGATGCTGATGGGGTAACTGCCCGGATTACCCAGGGCATCGGCCGGGACGGTGCAGGTGAAATAGCCCTGGGCGTCCGTGGTGGCCGGACCTCCAACGGAAAAGGAGACGGTGGCATTGGGGATAGGGTTGCCGCCGGAGTCCAGCAGGCGGAAATGGCGGTAAGCCGTGCCGCCCTGCATCACGGTGCTGGAGGCGGTATGAGCGGAGGGATAAACGGGACTGATAGTGCCAGTGAAAGGCCCACCGCCCCCCGCCCCCACCTTGGCCACGAAGGCGTCGCCATTGCCGTTGTAGCTTGTGTCCGGCCCCACTACCGCCGGGAAGTCGCTGGACCAGGTCCCGCCTGTGACGTAGGCGTTGCCGGAGGAGTCCACGGCAATGCCCTCGCCCCAATCCCAGTCCGACCCTCCCAGGAAGCCAGAGTAGACCAGGGCTGTGCCGGATGGGTTAACCTTGGCCACAAAGGCGTCCCAGTAGCCGTTGAAGCTTAAGTCCGGCCCTACAACAGCTGGGAAGTCGCTGGAATTGGTTTCGCCCGTGACGTAGGCGTTGCCAGAGGAGTCTACAGCGATGCCATAGCCCAAGTCATCGCCTGACCCGCCCAGGAAGCCGGCGTAGACCAGGGCCGTGCCGGAAGGGTTAACCTTGGCCACGAAGGCGTCCCAGTAGCCGTTGAAGCTTAAGTCCGGCCCTACAACAGCTGGGAAGTCGCTGGAATTGGTTTCGCCCGTGACGTAGGCGTTGCCGGAGGAGTCCACGGCAATGCCATTGCCCCAGTCGCCGCACGACCCGCCCAGGAAGCCGGAGTAGACCAGGGCCGTGCCGGAAGGGTTAACCTTGGCCACGAAGGCGTCGCAGCCGCCGTTGAAGCTTAAGTCCGGCCCTACAACAGCTGGGAAGTCGCTGGAATAGGTTTCGCCCGTGACGTAGGCGTTGCCAGAGGAGTCTACAGCGATATCCCAGCCCCAGTCCCAGTCTGTTGACCCTCCCAGGAAGCCGGAGTAGACCAAGGCCGTACCGGAAGGGTTAACCTTGGCCACGAAGGCGTCCCAGTAGCCGTTGAAGCTTAAGTCCGGCCCTACAACAGCTGGGAAGTCGCTGGAATAGGTTTCGCCCGTGACGTAGGCGTTGCCAGAGGAGTCTACAGCGATGCCATAGCCCAAGTCATCGCCTGACCCGCCCAGGAAGCCGGCGTAGACCAGGGCCGTGCCGGAAGGGTTAACCTTGGCCACGAAGGCGTCCCCGCTGCCGTTGTGGCTTGTGTCCGGCCCCACTACCGCCGGGAAGTCGCTGGAATAGGTCCCGCCCGTGACGTAGGCGTTGCCAGAGGAGTCTACAGCGATATCCCAGCCCCCGTCCCAGTCAGCCCCGCCCAGGAAGCCGGCGTAGACCAGGGCCGTGCCGGAAGGGTTAACCTTGGCCACGAAGGCGTCGTAGCCGCCGTTGAAGCTTAAGTCCGGCCCCACCACCGCCGGGAAGTTGCTGGACCCGGTATAGCCCGTGACGTAGGCGTTGCCGGAGGCGTCCACGGCGATGCCATAGCCCAAGTCAGTGCCCGACCCGCCCAGGAAGCCGGCGTAGAGCAGGGAGACGGCCTTCTGGGAGTGGACCATGGACAATAGAGCATTGACGGCCTCGTTCCCCGCCGTGAAGGGATGGGAAACCTCAAAGGCCAGGCTGTCCACCCGCTGCACCAGGGCAGCCTCCGCACTCCCCCCTTTCACCTGGAACAAAGGCAGGGTGAAGTCGCCCAGGGCGGTGCGCAGGAGGAGACCCCCTCCCTGGCTCAGGGCTACTTCCTCCGCCCCTTCCACCCGCAGGCGCACCCCGCTCAGGTCGGCACCGGGATGCACCACAAGACGTGGAACTACCTGCCCGCTCTCACCCGTGAGCTCCAGGTCTACGCCAGGGTAAAGGTCCACATAGCGAACCCCGCCCCACACGGGCACGGCCACATGCCACTTCGCCGGGTCGTTGCCGATGAAGTAGGAGACCACGGTGTCCAGGCGGTTGAAGGGCTCAATGCGGGGGTGGGGGTTGGAGCCGGGGAAAGAAAGCTTTATGTTTACCGCCTTGCGGGGCTGTTCCTCAGCCCAAGCTTCCTTATCAAATTTGCGGGACTGTAATTGCTCCTTTGGCTTGGGAGGCTTTTCCAGCACCGTTACCCATATCCCATCCTCCGTCAGCCAAATGGTCTTATCCCCGCCCTGCACCTGGAAGAGGGCTCGCTCGTCAAACTGGCCAACGTTTTGGATGAACATGACGGGGCTGGAATGCAGGGCTTCGGCTACCTTGGCCTGAAGCGAACCAGCTGGGGCTGGTTTAGGGGCAACTTCTTGGGGTATGGTCGGTGTATTTGCTCCCGCTGGAGCCAGTCCGCTCAAGAGTAAGGCCAAGGTGGTAAGAACAATGATGGAGGAAAAAGCTTTTGCTTTCATAGTTCACCTCTTAACTGGACTGCTTTTTTCTCCATTTTTGGTTTTGTGGGGGCACTTCCCCCAAACCCCTTGCCAAGGGGCTTCGCCCCCTGGACCACCATTTTCCCCACCCTCGTAAGTTTAGTGTTCGCCAGCGTTTTGGGTCCCACTCTTGGCGGGGTTGCAAAGGGTAGCAACTCGCCCCCTATTTTGAAACTTTGGGGGACACCCCCCAAGCCCCCGCCATGGGGGCTTCGCCCCCATGGACCCCCCCATTTTCCCTCCCTCGTTGGCTTAAGGTTTGCCAACGCCTTGGGCCCCACTCGTGGCGGGATTGCAAAGGGTAGCAACTCGCCCCCTATTTTGAAACTTTGGGGGACACCCCCAACCCCCCGCCATGGGGGCTTCGCCCCCATGGACCCCCCCATTTTCCCTCCCTCGTTGGCTTAAGGTTTGCCAACGCCTTGGGCCCCACTCGTGGCGGGATTGCTAATGCGGGCAACTCGCCCCCTCTTTTGGTTTTTGGGGGCACATCCCCCACACCCCTTGTCAGGGGGCAAAGCCCCCTGGACCCCCGTTTTGCCCACCCTCGGTGGCTTAGGGTTTGCCGGCGTTTTGGGTCCCACTCGTGGGCGGGTTTGCAAAAGTTGGCAACTCACCCCCTCTTTTGAATTTTTGGGGGCACATCCCCCACACCCCCTGGGAGGGGGCTGCGCCCCCTCCACCCCCTTACCTACCCCCGTAAGCTTAGGGTTCGCCAGCGTTTTGGGGGTTAACCTCTCCCTGGCCCCTCTCCGAGGCGGGGAGGGGAGAACCCCGCCAAATTTTCCCCTTCCCTCGCAGGGAAGGGGGTCAGGGGGTTAGGTCGGAAGGGGCCACCCCCGGCCCCCATCCCTAAAATATTATACCTCCACCTTGGAAAGCTCAGCAATGCCTTTAGACGGGGAGGCTGTGTGCTGGGGGAGGGCAAGGCTAAGGGGGTGTGAACTCTTGGTATAGGGGGCCTCTGCTTTAGGTTGCCGATTACCGCTTGTATTTTTTAAGCAAGTAGAAACCAATGGCGTAAAGCATGCCGGCTGCGGGGATGGCAAATATGAAGCCCAGGAAGCCCATGGCTTTTACGCCAATCAATATGCTTAAAATCACTAAGATTGCCGGCATGCCCGTGGCTTCGCTTATTATCTTGGGCAGGAGAATGCGCACCAGGATTTGCTGGTATAGGCTCAGGGAGATGAAAAGCCAAAGGGTCGCTTCCGGCCGTTGAAGTAAGGCAAGTAAGGCCGGCAAAAACATGGCTATCGGGTCACCAAGGTAGGGCACTAAGGTTATAACCCCGCAGAATAACCCCACAGGTAAGGCAAAATTTAGCCCAGCAATCTCCATTGCCAGGATAACCCCAAGGCCGTAAAGGAGGGCTACAATCCCTTCCCCACGCACATAGGCCCCAAACGTCCTCTGCAGGGCATCAGCCAGGAAACTGAGTTCATCGTGGAATGATTGGGGGATAAGCTCCCGAATCAAGCGGCTCACCCGCTCTTGTTCCAGCATGAGGTAGAAGCTCAGGATGAACACTATGAAAGCTTGCGCTACGAAAGTGGCCAGGCTACCTGCCGCATCCACTACCCATCTTATGAGCAAAGTCCCCGCATTTTGTGCCCACCTGGTCAGCTCCGGAGAGCGGGCTAAGGAATAAAGGTCAAGGCCTATGTTGAACCGGCTTAGAAAATCTTGCAGAGAAGCGGCAAGCTCAGGAGCTCGGCTGAGGTAATCGGGCAGTTTTGAAGCTAACTGGATGGATTGCTGAATCGTTGAGGGCAACAGAAGCGTCCCCCCTGCGATTACGAGGCCTATAAGGACAAGGTAGATTATAACCACAGCCGCAGTGCGAGGAATCCGGAACACAAATGAAAAGCGCGAACCCTTCAAACGCCAAGAGATGGAGGCTAAACCGTTGACCGCAGGCTCCAGGATGAAAGTTATCATCCAGGCAAAGGCCAGAATAACTAAAACGTCCTTCAGCCAGCTCAATAAAAACCAGAGCTTTTCCAGAAGGTACAAGGCAGCGATTATGGAGAGCATGATTATGAGCAAGCGAAACGCCCTATCCTGAGACAGCATTTTCCCTCCTGGCACTTTCTATGGTGATGAACTGCCTTATCCTCTCCAGGCGGGATAGTTCCCCTGAAGCCAGGAATAAGACCGATGAGCCCTTCGCTGTTTGGCAGGTAAGCCGAAGGGCCGGAAGGGAATGGAGGCCGAAGAAAATTCGCCCCCACTCCACCCCTTTCACCTCATCAGGCCTGAAGAAAAAATACCACATCCCCACCTCGCCCTTAGGCCAGAAAGGAGAAGGGGGAACGTAAGCCATTACTACCTTTTCCCCGGTGCAAAAGCCTTCAAAGGCTGCAGCTAAGTCTACAAAATATCCTCGCTTCCTCTCCACCTCAAATGGGCCAGATGCCCGCACGAACACTTTTTCCTCCGGTCCAAGAGGGGCAACTTCTTCAATGGAGAATTGTTCCGGCTGGAAATGCAAGAACCCGGAACGGTAAGCCCAGTAACTCAGGATTACGAAGAGGAAGCTTAGGGCCAGAAAGATGGGGGAGATGATTATTCCCGCTGCTACTAAGATGGCCAAAAGCGCTACCCCAAAAGGAATCCACCCCACCCGACGGCGCCATAAATTGTAAAGCAACCAGAAGACGAGCCCTTTAGCCATATCGCCCAGGTTGTAAACTGGGACACATCTTTCACCTCGGGTGTGTCCCTTAGGAGATGTCCCTTGCAGGCCGACCTTCCAATCGGCATTAAAGGCAAAGAAGGAGACGCCCGGCGAAATGGGGCGCTACCTTCACTTTCTGAAAAGCTTCCACAACATTCTCAAGCCCAAAGCTCCTAGGAACATTGCCCCCAGAACTACGGAGAGAGCTACCGGGTCCGGGGCAGAAAAGACCACTTTGCCATCGCCGTATTCCTTGAAAAGCTTGCCCCAGGGGGTTTCCAAGGCCGCTTTCACCCTCTTGTGCCCTATGAGGGGATACCAAAACACATCGTAGTAGAAGCGAGAAGCGATGTAGGACCAGGGGACAAGGGGGGAGCGAAGGAGGATGCCTTCAAAAGGCTTCAATGGGCCATGGTAAATCAACTTCTGCCCACGGGAAGCGAAAGTATCCTCTTGCTTGAAGCCCCAGTTCTGGGATAACACCCACTCTTTATCTTCCCCGACTATTTCAATCTCCTTCGGGTCACCGATGCCCAAGCCCTTCTCATGGGCAATCCGGATGAAGGGGATGCTCATCGGGTCAAAGCCTTGCAGCTTGGCCGAAATGGCATCTATGGCTACTTGGTCAGCACTGGCCAGGATTACGTTTTTGACATGCCAGCGCATCGCCCTTGGCCCGGCCCCATCCCCAGCAAAAGTCCCATCCATCACGGCAAATATGCCCGAATGAATCTCTTGCTGGATTGTCAATAGGTCCACCAAAGTTTCGTGGATTACGGAATGGGTCCAGTGCCTCTTTTCGTTGAGAAGCCCGCCGAAGGCGTTCTTCATGGCCCCGGTGATGGTGGTGAAAACGTGGACTTTAACCGTTGGCAGGTGGATTATGTTTTTGCCGATGAACACCTCGGGGATGAATATGCCTTCGGGGTAGATTTTGTGCAGGACCAGAAGCTCATGCTTAGGTTCGTAGCGGACCCAACGGATGTGGGGTTCGTAGAGGTGGATGCTGGGGATAAGGTATTTATCGCAGACGTATTTGTGCTTGTTGTTCCGCTCGCCGATGTAAGCATCCACCACCACAGTGCGGTTGTGAGCACCCCATATGCGAGTGTACCCATCCTCCAAAAGGGTTCGGATTACTCCTTCCAATTGCCAAGGGGTTGTGGAGCAGGCCGGATACCACGTTTGCCACGAAATGTTTATCTTGAGGATAGTTTCTCGGTCCTTGGGCAAAGCTTTTTCGTATTCGGCCAATTTCATGAGGCGCTTGTAATCCTCAAGGACTGTCTCAGGGGTTGTGCGAAGGACTGCCACTTTGCCTTTGCCCGGAAATTCCCCTAAAGCCATTTCCCCCTCCTCTAAAGCAGGTGCTTATAAGCTCTGACGAAGTTCTTTATGGAGCGGTCATAGGTCCTTTCTACTTCTGGAGGGAACAGGCAGCCGGGCAATTCTCCCATGCGGCGGTGGTAAGCGATGCATTCGCAACAGATGCCTTTCTTGTCGCAAGGCTCGTAAGTACAGGTGCAGATTTTAAGGTTTCTTTCCTTCTTGCACTCCATGGACCTTCCTCCCGGAAGAAATTAGGGGGCAAGTTACCTTCAAAAGGCAACTTGCCCCGATAGCCGGGCTCTTTTCAGGCTTACACTATGACCTTCTTCTTCAAGCCGTATTCGTGCTGGAGGGCAGCCTGCGCTGCAGCCAGTCTCGCAATGGGAACTCGGAACGGGGAGCAGGAGACGTAGTTAAGGCCTATGATGTGGCAAAATTCTATTGAGGCTGGGTCACCACCGTGCTCCCCGCATATCCCTATCTCTATGTCAGGCCGGACTTGGCGGGCTTCCTCCACGCACATCTTCATAATCCGGCCCACTCCTTCCCGGTCCAAGGTTTGGAAGGGGTTGGCCGGAATCACGCCCTTCTCTACATAAGCCAGGAGGAATTTGCCCTCGGCGTCATCCCTGGAGATGCCGTAAACGGTTTGGGTGAGGTCATTGGTGCCGAAGGAGAAGAATTCGGCGTAGCGGGCAAATTCCCCAGCCGTCAGGGCTGCCCTGGGGATTTCAATCATTGTCCCAAACTTGTATTTGACGGTAACCCCTTGCTCTTCCATCACCTTGCGCGCCGTCTCATCCACAAGCTCTTTGAGGATTTTGAGCTCATTGGCGTTGGCCGTGACGGGAATCATTATCTCGGGGTAGACCCTCAAGCCTTCCTTGGAGAGTTCGCAGGCGGCTTCCATTATGGCTCGGACCTGCATCCTGTTGATTTCGGGCCAGAGGACCCCAAGGCGAACCCCGCGGAAGCCCAGCATGGGGTTGGCTTCCCGCATTGCGGCTACTTTGCGGAGCAAGGCTTCCTTCTCCGCCAGGCGAGCCTTGAGCTCGGCGTTGTCCTTCTCATACTCAAGGCGAACCCGCAGCTCCGTAACCTCGGCTACGAGGTCCTCATACTTGGGCAGGAATTCGTGCAGAGGCGGGTCGATTAGGCGAATTATGACTGGTAGCCCTTCCATTACCCGGAAGATGCCCTTGAAGTCTTCTTTCTGAATTGGGAGGAGTTTGTCCAAGGCTGCCTGGCGCTCCTCCAAGGTTTCGGCCAGAATCATCTGGTGGACGATTGGGAGGCGGTCGGGCTCAAAGAACATGTGCTCGGTTCGGCACAGGCCTATACCTTCGGCTCCGAAGTTCCGGGCTTGCCTGGCATCCTTCGGGTAATCGGCGTTGGCCCAGACCCCGAGGCGCCGGACCTCATCGGCCCAGGAGAGGAGGGCAAGGAGTTCCTCTTCTTCCTCCAGCTTAGGCTCAATGGTAGTTATCGGGCCGACAAAAACCTCACCGGTGGAGCCGTCAATGGAGATTATATCGCCTTCCTTTACTACTTTGCCGTTCACGGTGAAGAGGCGACGAGTGAGGTCAATGCGGATGGCCTCGCAGCCGGCAACGCATGGCTTGCCCAGGCCCCTGGCTACTACGGCGGCGTGAGAGGTAGCTCCACCGTGCTGGGTGAGGATTCCCTTGGCCACAAGCATCCCGTGCACGTCATCGGGAGAGGTCTCGGGGCGGACCAAGATTACGCTTTCCCCTTTCTTGCCCAGCTCTTCGGCGGTATCGGCATCAAAGACAGCTATTCCCGTAGCGGCTCCGGGCGAGGCATTCAAGCCCTTGGCCAGGTAGCGCCCCTCGGCTTTGGCTTGCTCCTTGGCCTTTTCGTCAAAGCGGGGATGCAGAAGCTGGTCCACCTGCTCCGGAGTAACACGCATTATGGCCTCTTCTTTGGAGATAATCCCTTCCTTGACCATGTCTACGGCTATCTTGACTGCGGCCTTAGCCGTGCGCTTCCCAGCCCTGGTCTGGAGCATCCAGAGCTTGCCCCGTTCTACGGTGAACTCCATATCCTGCATGTCCTTGTAGTGGCGCTCCAGGAGCTCCGAGACCTTCACCAGTTGCTCGTAGACCTCGGGCATTTTCTCCTTAAGCTCTTCAATCTTGTACGGGGTGCGGATTCCGGCCACTACGTCCTCGCCCTGGGCATTGGGCAAATATTCGCCCCAGAGGATTTTCTCCCCGGTAGCGGGGTCACGAGTGAAAGTTACCCCTGTCCCTGAGTCATCGCCCATGTTGCCGAAGACCATCGTGACGATGTTGACCGCAGTTCCCCAATCGTGGGGGATTCCGTAGTAATTGCGGTAGTCAACAGCCCTCTTTCCGAACCAGGATTCAAATACGGCCCCGATGGCCCTGCGCAGCTGCTCGTAGGGGTCGGAGGGGAAATCTTCCCCCACGTGCTCTTTGTAAATGCGCTTGAACTCGGCCACAACCTCTTTCAAGGCCTCTACGCCAAGGTCGGTATCTTTCTGAGCTCCGTATTTCTGCTTGATTTTCTCAAAAGCTTCGTCAAACTTCTCCCCTGGCACCTTCATCACAATCCGGCCGAACATTTGGATGAAGCGGCGGTAGGCGTCGTAGGCGAAGCGCTCGTTCTGGGTGAGCTTGGCAAGGCCTTTGAGGGTCTCTTCGTTCAGGCCCAAGTTCAGGACGGTGTCCATCATACCGGGCATTGAGACTTTGGCCCCGGATCGGACGGAGACCAGGAGGGGATTGGAGGGGTCGCCGAACTTTTTACCGGTCATCTTCTCCACTTCGCGGAGGGCTTCCAAAGTTTGCTCCCACATCCCCTCAGGGAACTTGCGTCCGTTCTTAAAGTATTCGTTGCAAGCTTCGGTGGTTATGGTGAAGCCTGGGGGAACGGGGAGGCCAGCCCTGGTCATTTCGGCGAGTCCGGCTCCTTTCCCTCCCAGAAGGTCACGCATGGATTCGCCACCTTCGCTGAACATGTAGACCCATTTCTTAGCCATGGCTTATCACCTCCTTAAATAAAAATAAAGTCAAGCCTGATTCAGGCAAGACTTCTTCGTCTTTGCTCCCCCCTTTTTCGGCGGGGGAATTAAGGCTTACGGGAAGGCCTAATCCTTATCCTTGCCCCTACGCTGGCCGGCGATTTAGTAGGCGTGCTCTTCTTTTGGGTTTGCCGATCCCGGGCCCTCGCTTCTTCGGCAGTCCAACCTTCTAAAACGGCTTGGCGTGAGAGCTTAATCCGGCCATCTTTATCAATGTCTATGACCATGACCATTATCTCGTCCCCTTCTTTCACCACATCCTCAACCCTTGAGACCCGGCGATCGGAGAGTTGGGATTTGTGGAGCAAACCCTCCTTGCCCGGAAGTATCTCCACGAAAGCACCGAAATCGGTTATCCGCACTACTTTACCCAGGTAGATTTTGCCGACTTCAGCCTCCTCGGTGAGGCTTTTTATCATTTGGATAGCTTTTTCAACCCCTGCCCCATCAACGCCAGCTACGTAAACAGTCCCATCGTCCTCTATGTCAATCTTCGTTTTTGTTTCGTCAATGATGTGGCGGATGGTACGCCCGCCTGGGCCAATCACGAGGCCTATCTTCTCCGGCTCAATCTTTATCATGCTGACTTTGGGGGCGTAGGGTGAAATGGATGGCCTGGGCTTATCAATTAGTGAAAGCATTTTATCCAGGATGAAGAGGCGTGCTTCCCGCGCCCGGGCCAGGGCTTCGGCCAGAACTTCGTGGGAGATTCCGGGGACCTTTAAGTCCATCTGGATAGCAGTAATACCTTTCGCTGTCCCGGCCACCTTAAAATCCATATCGCCCAAGTGGTCTTCCATGCCTTGGATATCGGTTAACAGGGCGTAGCGGCCATCTTCCTTTACGAGGCCTATGGATATACCGGCCACCGGCGCTTTTATGGGCACACCCGCATCCATTAAGGCCAAGGTTGAGCCACAGACCGAAGCCATAGATGTAGAGCCATTGGAGGAAAGCACTTCGGAAACAAGCCGTATAGTGTATGGAAATTCCTCCTCCGGCGGGATAACCGGGGCCAGGGCTCTTTCGGCCAGAGCGCCATGGCCAATTTCCCGCCGGCTTGGGGCCTTTATGGGTTTGGCTTCGCCTGTGGAATAAGGTGGGAAATTGTAGTGGTGGATGAAGCGCTTGGTTTCTTCGGCCATTAGGCTGTCCATTATCTGCTCATCGCTGTGGGTTCCGAGCGTGGCTATGGTCAGAACTTGAGTTTCTCCCCTGGTGAAGAGTCCGGAGCCATGAGTTCTGGGAAGTAGCCCGACCTCGCAACTTATTGGCCTTATGTCCTTGAGCCCACGGCCATCAGGGCGAATCCCTTCGTCCAAGATGCGCTTGCGGACGATGTCTCTGAGGACTTGGAAGAAAGCCTCTTTTATGTCCTGAGGAGAATGCTCTTGGCCAAGTTCAACCAATAGCTGCGCCAAGAGGGAATCTAAGGCTTCGTTCCTCTCGGCCTTTATCAGGTTTTGGTTGAGGATTTCCTTAATCGGAGCCTCAACCCTTTCGGCCACGGCTTTGAAGGTAGCCTCGGGAAGCTGGTACAAGGGGACTTCCATCTTGGGCTTCCCGACCTTTTCAGCCATTTCCTTCTGGACCTGGATGAAGGCTTGGAGGGCTTGGTGGCCAATCTTTATGGCCTCTAAAACTATATCCTCCGGCGCCTCCATTGCCCCCGCTTCTACCATGATGACCGCTTCCTCAGTGCCGGCTACTTTTATATCAATCAAACTCCGCTCCATCTGCGAATTAGTGGGGTTTACCACGAACTCGCCATCAATGTATCCTACTTTTACTGCCCCTATAGGCCCATTGAAAGGTATGTCGGATATGGTCAAGGCTGCGGAAGCGCCGACTATGGCCGGTATATCTATGGAATGCTCTCCATCGGAGGAGAGGGCGGTTATCACAATGTGGACTTCATTCCTCATCCCCTTTGGGAAAAGAGGCCTTATTGGGCGGTCCACCAAACGGCAGAGGAGTATAGCGGCCTCGCTTGGACGCCCCTCACGACGGAAAAAGCCGCCTGGGATTTTGCCGGCAGCGTAGAGGCGTTCTTCAAAGTCTACGGTTAAGGGGAAGAAATCAACGTCTTCCCTTGGCTCCTTTGAGGCGGTAGCAGTAGCCAGCACAATGGTATCACCCCATTGGACTGTTACTGCCCCTCCGGCCTGGAAAGCCAATTTACCGGTCTCAAAGGTGAACTCTTGACCTGCTACTTGGACTTTAAACGTGCTACTCATAAATCACCTCCTAAACCTAACCTCAGGCGAGGTCAGGTTTGGAGGCCAGGGACTGGAGGGCAGAGCCCTGTTTTCCCGCAACAGAGACCTGCCTTCCAATACCTGCACCCCTTTTCCTGACCTCGCCTTTTGAAAAATTTTAGTGGCGCAAGCCGAGCTCTTCTATGAGCTTGCGGTAACGCCTGTAATCCTTTTCCTGAAGGTAATTGAGGAAGCGCCTTCTCTTCCCCACCAGCTTCAGGAGTCCCCTTCGGGAATGCTCATCGTGCTTGTGAACGGAAAGGTGTTGGACAAGCCTGTTTATTCGCTCGGTTAATATAGCTATCTGGACCTCCGGCGAGCCGGTGTCCTCCGGGTGGAGGCGGAATTTTTCAATTATTTCTCGTTTCTTGGCTTTATCCAACGGCACTTTTCCCTCCTTTGCTTTTCAAAATTAAAGCGGCCTCAGCTCGGCCACTTCTGTTTTCTTGGTAGTATTATATCATGAGTGGTTTTAAGGTGCAAAATCTCCCCTGTGCCGACGTTTAAGGCTCTTGGGGGCACATCCCCCATGCCCCCTGCCAGGGGGCTTTGCCCTCTGGCCCCCCATTTGCCCACCCTCGTTGGCTTAGGGTTCGCTGGCGTTTTGGGCCCCACTCGTGGCGGGGTTGCAGAGGTTGGCAGTTCGCCCCTTTTTAAGGTTTCGTGGGGGGACCCCCCCACGCCCCCGCCAGGGGGCAAGGCCCCCTGGACCCCCGAGTTTGCCCACCCTCATTGGCCGAGGGTTTGCCATGGTTTTGGGTCCCACTCGTAGCGGGTTTGCTAATGTGGGCAACTCGCCCCCTCTTTCTGTTTTTGGGGGCACATCCCCCATGCCCCTGCCAGGGGGCTTCGCCCCTTGGACCCCCTTTGCCCACCCTCGTTGGCTTAGGGTTCGCTGGCGTTTTGGTCCCCACTCGTGGCGGGTTTGCTAATGTGGGCAACTCGCCCCCTCTTTTTGTTTTTGGGGGCACATCCCCCATGCCCCCTGCCAGGGGGCAAAGCCCCCTGGACCCCCTTTGCCCACTCTCGTGGGCTTAGGGTTTGCCAGTGTTTTGGGTCCCACTCGTGGCGGGTTTGCTAATGTGGGCAACTCGCCCCCTCTTTTTGTTTTTGGGGGGACACCCCCCATGCCTCCCCGCCAGGGGGCAAGGCCCCCTGGACCCCCGAGTTTGCCCACCCTCTTGGACAAGCCTTAAGCCAACGTGGGTTAAAATTTGCTTTGTGAGGCTTCCCATGCTATACTTTGAAAAAAGGCGATGAACGGGAGGAGTAGGCGGGGGGAGGCGCCAGAGAAGGAGGGCCAGCGGCTGAAAACCCTCCTCGCTCAAAGCCCGCCGAAGGTCGCCCGGGAGCCTGGGGGATGAAAGATAAAGTAGTCCCCCACGGGAAAGGCCCGTTAAAGCCTTAGAGGGCCACCTCACCGAAAGGTGGAAGCAAGGTGGTACCGCGGAAGGCTTAAGCCCCTTCCGTCCTTGCGGCGGAAGGGGCTTTTTAATAACCAGCAAAAGGAGGGGAAAATGCGCGAACTACCAAAAACTTACGACCATAGGGAAGTGGAAAAGCGCATATACAAAATGTGGGAAGAAGGCGGATTCTTCATCCCCAAGATTGACCCCGCCAAAAAGCCCTTCGTCATCTCTATGCCCCCTCCCAACGTGACCGGCGAGCTGCACTTGGGCCATGCTATAACTGCTTCAATTGAAGACCTCATGATACGCTACCATCGGATGAAAGGCGACCCCACCCTTTGGGTACCAGGGGAAGATCATGCCGGGATCGCCGTCCAGAACGTGGTGGAAAGGGAATTGGCTAAAGAAGGCCTCTCCCGCCACAACTTGGGAAGGGAAAAGTTTGTGGAAAGAGTGTGGGAATGGGTTCGTAAGTACCGCTCGGTCATAGCCAACCAGCACCGTCGCCTGGGGGCTTCTTGCGACTGGACCAGGGAACGCTTCACCTTGGATGAGGGGCTGAGCCGAGCCGTAAGGGAGGCCTTCGTCAGGCTTTACGAGAAAGGCCTTATATACCGGGGAGAATACATAATCAACTGGTGCCCCCGGTGCGCTACAACCTTGGCCGATCTGGAAGTTGAACATGAGGAAGAAGAGGGAACTCTGTGGTACGTCCGCTACCCCTTGGTGAACGAAGATTGGAAAGGACCCCGCGGCGAATGGGGAAGCGGGCATTGGAGCGAAGGCGCTACCGAATTCATCACCGTAGCTACCACAAGGCCGGAAACCATCTTGGGCGATACGGCCGTAGCTGTGCACCCGGATGATGAACGCTACAAGGCACTTGTCGGACGCACAGCAATCCTCCCGGCCCTGGGCCGGCCAATACCCATCATAGCCGATGAAGCAGTGGATATGGATTTTGGCACCGGTGCAGTCAAAGTAACCCCAGCCCATGACCCCACCGATTATGAGATAGGGCGTCGCCACGGCTTGCCCGCAATAAACGTGATGAACGATGACGCTACTATGAACCAGGAAGCTGGCCCCTATCAAGGCCTGGACCGCTTTGAATGCCGCCAACGTATACTGCAGGACCTGGAAAAAGAAGGCCTTATCCTCAAGGCCGAGCCTCACACCCATGCCCCAGGAAGATGTTACCGTTGCCATACCCTCATAGAACCCAGGATATCCATCCAATGGTTCGTTCGCTCCAAACCACTGGCCGAAAAGGCTATAGCTGCGGTAAGAGAGGGCCTTATCCGCATCATCCCTGAAAGGTTTGAGAAAATTTACTTTGACTGGATGGAAAACATCAAAGACTGGTGCATAAGCCGCCAGCTTTGGTGGGGGCATCGGATTCCAGTCTGGTATTGCGATGATTGCGGGGCGGAAATGGCTTTGCGTGAAGACCCTCAAACTTGCCCCCGATGCGGCAGCTCCAGAATCCGCCAAGAAGAAGACGTCCTTGACACCTGGTTCAGCTCGGCTCTGTGGCCTTTCTCCACTCTGGGCTGGCCCGACGATACCGAAGACCTGCGCTACTTCTACCCCACTACGGTCATGGAAACCGGTTACGACATCCTCTTCTTCTGGGTTGCCAGGATGATAATGATGGGGCTTGAGTGCACAGGCAAAATCCCCTTCAGTATCGTCTATCTACACGGACTTGTGCGGGATGAGCTCGGCCGCAAGATGAGCAAATCCCTCGGGAACGTCATAGACCCCGTGGACCTCATGGACCAATACGGGACTGATGCCCTTCGCTTCACCCTCCTTACCAGCTCCACCCCTGGAAACGACATGAAACTCTCCATACAGCGGGTTGAAGGGAACCGCAACTTCGCCAACAAGCTTTGGAACGCAGCCCGCCTCGTCCTCTCAAACCTCCCCGAAGGCTGGACCCCTTCCGGAATCACCAAAGATTCCTTATCCATCCCTGAGCGGTGGATTCTCTCCAGGCTTCAGAAGGTGGTAAAAGAGGTTACGGACCTAATAGAAGCTTTCCAGTTCGGGGAAGGGGGCCGCACCCTTTATGATTTCATTTGGGGTGAGTACTGCGACTGGTACTTGGAGATGATAAAGCCCAGGCTCTATGGCTCGGACCCCCGGGCAGCTGAGGAAGTGAGAGAAGTAGCTGTCTATGTCCTTGACACCGTGCTTAGGCTTCTTCACCCCTACATGCCATTCGTCACGGAGGAAATCTGGAGCTACCTGCCGCAACGGCAAGCTCCTCTCATAATCTCACCCTGGCCTGAATTCCAGCCCCAATTTGTGGACGAAGAAATTGAGAAGAAGATGGAACTCTTCATGGAGGCAGTGCGTGCCATCCGTAATGCCCGGACAGAATACCATGTTGAGCCTGGCAAGCGCATCCAAGCCATAATAGCTGCAGGGGAGAGGGAAGAATTCTTCAACGGCCTCAGGAAAGAGCTGGCCTTTTTGGCCCATTTGGACGAAGAAAAACTCGTCATAAAGCGTGTGGTAGAACCTAAGCCTACGGGGGCAGTAACCCTTACGGCGGGGACTGTTGAAATTTACCTGCCGCTTGCGGGCATGGTGGACATAGAAGCAGAGAAGAAGCGGCTCCTAAAGGAGAAGGCCAGAGTAGAGGAAGAAATTGCTCGGGCCGAGGCTCTCTTGGCCAACGAAGAATTCCTCCAGAAAGCTCCCAAGGAAGTAGTGGAAAAACACAGGGCCAGGCTTGAGGAGGCAAAGGCTGAGAAAGAGAAGATAGAGGAGATTTTGAAAGTATTAGCGGGAGAATAAAGCCTCGTAGGGGGTATTCCTTTCTGACCTAACCCCCTGACCCCCCTTCCCTGCGAGGGAAGGGGGAAAATTTGGCTGGGTTCTCCTGACCAGGGGAGAGGTTAAACCCAAAACGTTGGCGAATCCCTCGGCCTGAGGTCTCGGGGGGGTGGAGGGGGCGCAGCCTCCTCCCAAGGGGTTTGGGGGATGTGCCCCCAAAAACAAAAAGAGGGGGCGAGTTGCCCACCTTAGCAAACCCGCCACGAGTGGGACCCAAAACCCTGGCAAACCCTCAGCCAACGAGGGTGGGCAAACTCGGGGGGTCCAGGGGGCACAGCCCCCATGGCGGAGGGTTGTGGGGGGTGTCCCCCCACAAATTCAAAAGAGGGGGCGAGTTGCCCACATTAGCAAACCCGCCACGAGTGGGGCCCAAAACGCTGGCAGACCCCAAGCCAACGAGGGTGGGCAAAACGGGGGTCCAGGGGGCACAGCCCCCTGGCAAGGGGTTTGGGGGATGTGCCCCCAAAAACAAAAAGAGGGGGCGAGTTGCTCACATTAACAAACCCGCCACGAGTGGGGCCCAAAACGCCAGCGAACCCTCAGCCAACGGGGGTGGGCAAAGGGGGTCCAGGGGGCTTTGCCCCCTGGCAGGGGGTCTGGGGGATGTGCCCCCAAAAACAAAAAGAGGGGGCGAGTTGCCCACATTAGCAGCTCGCCTACGAGTGGGGCCCAAAACGCCAGCGAACCCTAAGCCAACGAGGGTGGGCAAACTGGGGGTCCAGGGGGCGAAGCCCCCTGGCAGGGGGTTTGGGGGATGTGCCCCCAAAAACAAAAAGAGGGGGCGAGTTGCCCACATTAGCAGCCCGCCCACGAGTGGGACCCAAAACCTTGGCAGACCCTAAGCCAACGGGGGTGGGCAAATGGGGTCCAGGGGGCGAAGCCCCCTGGCAGGGGGTTTGGGGGATGTGCCCCCAAAAACAAAAAGAGGGGGTGAGTTGCCAACTTTCGCAAACCCGCCACGAGTAGGGCCCAAAACGCCAGCGAACCCTAAGCCAACGAGGGTGGGCAAACTGGGGGTCCAGGGGGCGAAGCCCCCTGGCAGGGGGTTTGGGGGATGTGCCCCCAAAAACAAAAAGAGGGGGTAAGTTGCCAACTTTCGCAAACCTGCCCACGAGTGGGGCCCAAAACGCCAGCGAACCCTCAGCCAACGGGGGTGGGCAAAACGGGGGTCCAGGGGGCGCAGCCCCCTGGCGGGGGCTCTCCTACAGCTTCTCACCTCAAAACTAAAGGCAGAAAACACTTGTAACGCAGAACTTCAGGGCTTATCAAAGGCCCAGGGCGAGAATAAAGGGTTATTGTTACCCTTACAAAACGCCCCCTTAGCATGGGCCGAAACTTCCCCTCAAACCATTCTTCCGTAAGCCCGCGTGAATCCCACATCTCTGCCTCGCTCAAAACTAACCATACCCTTCGGCGGTAACCTATATGCCTCTTAAAATAGGCATCAACCTGCTCTGGTGTCATGCCCCAGTTGGTGTAAGGCCCCTCTACCGGGATGTAAACCCTTTCGCCGGCAAGGTAATAGTCAAAAACCCGACGCACGTAAGGAATCTGGAATACCACGATATCTCCTTCCTGAGCGTATTCTTTGAAAAGGGCCACGGCGGCCCTAAAATCGCTCTTTATCGGAAAATGGCTTTGGCTCCAGAGAGCTTCTATGTCAATCAAAATAAGTCCGGCAAGCAAAATAGGCCCAAAGAACCTGCTCTTAGTCTGCCAGAACCTCACCCCAAGAGTTAGGAGCGCGTAGAAAAAGGGCACAAGGAAGATAAGGTAGCGGTCCGTGAAGACGGGCTTTTTGAGGCATACGGCAAAAAGCCCTAAAGTTGGGATTAGGATTAGGCTTAGAAACAGAAGCCCTCTTCGGCGCTCAAGAATTCCTCCCAAGACCGCAAAGCCTGCCGGAATAAGGGACCAAGGCCAGAGCGTGCTCAAAATACCGCAGCTCCAACCAGTGAAAAGTATGCCTATCATGTCCCACAGCGGGTAATAGGGGAAGCCCGAAGGGTTAGGCGCAAGGAAAGCAGGCAACAGCCACCGGATTACTGGCCAAAAAGGCAAGGCAAGGAACAAGTGAACTCCAATTCCCTCCTTCCACTTCCTCCTATAACCCGGCCAAAAGCATAGAACCAATTGCCCCAGAACCATGAACAAGCTGTGAAGGTGGACATAGAGGCATGCCGTCACGGTGGTCAAATAAAGGAGCCAGCACTTCAAGCCTCCTTTTTCCAGGGCATTCAAGTGGAAGTTGAAAGCGAGCATGCTCAGGAAAAGCCATAGGCCATACATCTTGCCCTCTTGGGAATACCAGACCAAGTAAGGGGAAAAGCAGGAGAGGAGCATAACGGCAAGAGCCCAGGGGTCCGGAACGAACCTCTTAGCCGCTCGGAAAATCAACGGCAAGGATAGGACGCCAAAGAGCAGGGAAAAATAGCGAAGTGCAAATTCCCCTTTCCCTGCCAGGTTTAGCCATCCCTTGAGCAAGAGGTAGTAAAGAGGCCCGTTCCAGCCCGGTCGGGCAAAATAACCCAGCACTTCCTTGAGCGGGGCCGAGGCGAAGAGCACAGCATCAACTTCATCTCGCCAGAGGCTTTGGGAGAGAATTCCAGCAATACGCAAGGCAAAAGCTACGAGGATAAGCAGAACCGCTAAAACTTTGTCCCACATCAGCTGACCCGGAAGCGGGGATCAAGTTCCAATAGCCTCCTCAGCCCTTCCATCAAAGTCACCTTTGGCCTGTAACCCAGAAGCTTCTGAGCACGACTTAAATCGGCCACGAGGCGCGATACGCCTCCGCTTTCGGCTCTGTTGTGGATTACCTCCACCTCTTTCCCGACGACTTTGGCCACTTTCTTGGCCAAATCGTTTATGCTTGTCTCTTCCCCGCTGCCTACGTTGATAATGGCTCTGTTTACATCGTTGGCCGTGGCTGCAGCCACCAACGCATCCACAACATCATCAATGTAAACGAAATCCCTCGTCTGGTTGCCATCGCCGTAAATCACCAGAGTTCCCCCCTCAACCGCCTTCTTCATGAATTGAGGGATGACCGGAGGGCGATGGAAGGAGAGGTATTGCCCAGGACCATAAGCGTTGAAAATCCTGAGGATTACGGTCTCTATGCCGTACAGTGCTCCCAAGGTGTTGACATAATATTCAGAGGCCAGCTTGCTTACTGCGTAAGGAGATTGAGGGTTAGGCCTTTGGTCCTCGTTCACCGGCTGCTGGCTTTGCTCTCCGTAAACTGCACCGGATGAGGCTAATATCACGCGCTTGACGCCCACATCTCTTGCGGCCACCATTAGGGCCACCGTTCCTCCTACGTTCACCTCGTTGTATTCTCTGGGGTAGAGGACCGATTCGGGGACTGAAACTTTGGCTGCCAGGTGGTACACGCAATCCACCCCTTGGAGCAAGTTCCAGAGCCTTGGCACATCCCGGACATCCCCTCGGGAAAAGACAACCCTGGGGTCAAGGCGGGAAGGGTCGCCTGCGCTTAGGTCATCTATAACCCTCACATGGTGCCCCATTTGGACGAGCCTGTTGGCTAAGGCGGTTCCGATAAATCCTGCCCCTCCAGTGATGAGGAAGCGCATCCTCTGCCTCCGGTTAAATCAGAGACATCTGAAATGTTGGCTTTTTACCTTTAAGGGTTATGAAAGGAGCCGCCCGCTTTGTCACTATCCCAAGCCTCTTCAAGTCCTCAAGGCAATTGATGTTTCCTTTCCTGCGTGCCGAAATTATCCTGCGGGCGGAGCGAGGGCCTATGCCTGGGACTCGCAAGAGCTGGTAATAATCGGCAGTGTTGATTTCCACCGGGAAAAATTCGGGATGCTTTAGGGCCCAGAGGAGTTTAGGGTCTCCTTCCCTGGACAAGTTCCCTTCCGAATCAAATGGCAGCTCTTCAACTGTAAAGCCGTAGCGCCTTATGAGGAAATCGGCTTGGTAAAGGCGATTTTCGCGCCAGGCAGGAGTAGGGGGGTGGTCTTCAAAGGGGGTATCAGGGATGGGTTGGAAAGCACTGTAGTATACACGCCGTAGGCCAAAATCCCTGTAGAGAGATTGTGCCAGCCGGAGGAGTTCTCGGTCTTTTTCCCCTCCAGGGCCAACCATGAACTGCGTAGTCTGGCCCGCTGGCAGGAGAACTTTCCCTTCCTCCACTAACTCTTTAATCCAAGCGATAGGGGCGAAGAGGTTCTCGGTGAAGTTTTTGGCCGGGGCTATGCGCTTTAGGGCCTCAGGGGAAGGGGCTTCAAGGTTTACCGATATCCTTGTAGCCCAGCGGGCCAGGGCTTCAACTGCCGCCTTGCTGGCTCCGGGTATCACCTTCAAATGTATGTAGCCGGGGAAACCATACCGGCGTCGGATGATTTCAGCCACCGCTACCATCCGGGCCATAACGTCATCGGGTTTGGCGTCTACTGCGGAGCTTAAGAAGAGGCCTTTAACCAGTCCCCTGCGCCAGAGGGCATCAAAAGTAGAGGCTAATTCCTCCGGCGTAAAGGCCATCCGGGGGCAATCCCTGCCGGCCCTGTTAGCACAATAAAGGCAATCGTTGACACAGGCATTGGTTAGCAACACCTTTAAGAGGACAACTCTTTTCCCATCGGGGAGGACAGCGGGGTAAAGCCATCGCCCAAGGTCATCTTTCAAGCGGTGGACCATAGGGCTGCAGGCTTCCCCGCATAAATCGTATTGAGCAGCTTTCCCCAGAAACTCCAGCTTCTTCTCAATCTCCATTATCCGTCCTTCCTGGCCCAATCGTAAGGAATCTCCCCGCTGTGCGGTGGTATCCGGTACTCATCGGGGTTATCGTAATTGTAAAGCTCGGTGGGGATATTCACGATGAGGGTCATCTCAGTGCTTATCCCTTTGAAACCGTGGATGACGCCGGGTGGGATGGTGAGGAGCACAGGGTTCAGCTCGCCGATGAAGAACTCGTTTATTTCCCCGTAGGTTGGGGAACCCTCCCGACCGTCGTAAAGGACGACTTTGGCCATCCCCTTTATGCACACGAAGTGGTCGGTCTGCTTTTTGTGGTAATGCCAGCCTTTGACCACGCCGGGGTAAACGGCGGTAACGTAAACCTGGCCGAACTTCTGGAACTCTTCCCAGTCGGAGCGGAGCATTTCCATCAGGTAGCCTCTTTCATCGGGGATGACTTTAAGCTGGCGCACTTTAACCCCTTCTATTAGCTTCTTCATGGCGTTCCCTCCTGAAGATAAGCTTTAAGATTTTGCGCGCTACGGTCAAAGGACCCGTTCGGGTGACCACATCCACGGGGGAAGGGGCATGGGAAGGGTCAAATGACTCATAATGCACGATTTTTTCCAGAGGCAACCTCGGAGGCGGGTCAGGTATCTCTTCGGGGTAACCCAGGGTTATTATGGCCACTATCTCCAAGGGGTCGGGTATGGCGAAGTATTTTTTGATTGCGGGGGCATCAAATATTCCTATCCAGCAGGTTCCGAGCCCGAGGGCGTGGGCGGCAAGCATTATGTTTGCTCCGGCCAAGGAACAATCGGCCCAATACCATTTGCTCCGGCGGGGGTCACCGCAAATGATGATGCTCACAGGGGCCTCCGAGATATGCCTATTGCGGACGAAGAGGAAGCGTGAGTGTGCGCTCAAGAATTCTCGGTTTTTCTTATCCCTGACCACTACAAAGTGCCAGGGCTGGGCATTGACCCCGCTTGGGGCCCAGCGGGCAGCTTCCAGAACCCTTTGGAGAAGCTCCTCGGGGACAGGCTCATCCCTATAAGCTCTTACCGAACGCCTTTCCTTTATGGCCCTTTCCACAGGGGTAAGCATTTTCCTCCCTCCGTAGAAAATAATACCATCGGTTTGGGGCTTAGGCAAAATGGGACTTTATGTGGTGGCTATTTTAGGGCGTAGCTTAAAGGCAAAACCTTCAAGCGGGCTTAATGTACTTAAGATATCTTCGCCACGCTTCTTTCCACTGAAAGCTCCGAGCTCTCCAGGTACCTACAATCCCGTAGGGCAAAAATACAACTATGAGAACGAAAGCTATTCCGAAAAAGAGCATCCAGGAAGGCCCGAATAAACGATTAAGCCAGTAGCCCAAAAGGTGGACGATAGCAGCTCCTAACACTGGGCCACTTAGCGTTCCTACACCTCCTACAATTGTCATAGCAAGCACTTCTATGGTTGTGCTGACACTTAAAACTGATGGGGTGACGCCCAGGTTAAAAAGAGCGTTCAGGGCTCCGGCCAAAGCAGCCATTAAGCTCGAAGCCATAATGGCTATCAGTTTGTAAATGAATGGATTGTAGCCCAGCATTGCAACGCGCTCTTCATTTTCCCGGATGGCTATCATGACTTGGCCAGTGGGGGAATTAACCAACCGGCGAGCAGCTGCGTACATTATCGCAAAGAAGAGAAGGGTGAAGAAATAAAAATTAGTCCGGTGCTCAGTAGGGTTAAGGAAGGGGGGAGGATAAATCCCATGCAAGCCATCATCTGCACCGGTATATTGGCGGAAATCTGTAGCTTCAGCAAGTATGTAAAAGAATTCGGCAAAAGCCAAGGTAACCATTGCAAGGTAAACCCCCCGCACTCGCAAGGAAAGAGCGCCAATAACGAAACTTTGGAGCAACGCCACAACTATTACTGCCCCCATTGCTTCCCAAAGTGGCCAACGTGCGTGCTTAATCAAAAGGCCAAGCACATATCCACCAGTCCCGTAAAACATAGCGTGGCCAAAGGAAATTATACCGGTGTAACCTAAGAGCAAATCATAACTCATAGCGAAAACGCCCAAGATGAGCATCTGGATAAACATACCTTGCCAGAACTTAGCATGGCCTGTTTCTGCTAAAGCGACGAGCCAGCTAAGGCCTTTCAACCCTGGTTTTACGCGGGCGGGCTCGCCCATAGTTAAACCTGCGATAAAGGGGAAAGCGATTAATAAAATTACCAAAAGCCAGTTTAGGTAACGCGTTTGTCCTTTCACGGTATCACCCCTTCTTCCCGAAGATGCCAGAAGGACGCACTAAAAGGACTAAAGCCATAACAAGGACGATGGAAGCCCGCGCTATAGCAGGGGAAGCTTTCAAGGCTTGAGCCATACCTGGGAGAGCAAAGCCTGTAGTTACCAAAGTATCTCCGAAGGCGCGGGCTAACCCTAATATTAACGCTCCTACCGCTGTCCCGGCGTAATTCCCCATTCCTCCGATAACCACTGCAATGAAAGCTTGAAGCTGGAAAATTCCGCCCATATCGGGGTAAACGCCTACGAAAGGAGCCGCTACCACTCCTCCTAAGGCAGCCAAAGCTGAGCCAATGGCGAAGACTATTGTAAAAACACGCCGAACGTTAATACCCAGAGCTTCTACCATTTCACTATCTTGGACTCCAGCCCGAATTATCATCCCCAAGCGCGTGTAGCGCAACAGCAAAGTGATAATTAAAAACATGAGCAAACCTATGAAGATAATGAAAAGGCGGTAAGAAGGGAATGCGCGTCCAACAATATAGATTGAAGAACAATGCTCCCTGAACCAAGCAAATAGATTGGGAGAAATGCAGCTTGTGGCGAACAATGAGGGGGCAGACATTGGAGCACGGCCTTCTTTACCCCAGATAAATTTGACCAATTCTCCTCCAGCAAACATCAGGCCAAGCGTTAAAACAATTTGAGCTACAGGACGGCCATAAAAAGGACGGATAAAATAACCTTCAATTAATGCACCTAAAATTGCCCCTACCACTACAGCTGCAACCATTGCTAAAAGAAAGCGCAAATCAACCGAAAGGTTGAGCAAGGACTTTTCCAAGAAATTCCGCTCTAAGAGTATGAGGAAAGCCACAGCAGTAAGGCTTATGATAGAAAAAATACGGCGGTAAATAACTATAGACCTTTCTTTCCCTTTGCTCCAAAAGCTTGTCCCCAGGCTCAAAAGTAATCCGGATAGAACCATCCATCCTAAACGGGAGGCCATACGGGCTAAAGGCTCTTGGGCAAGGGCTGTGGGTATAGCACCTCCTGGGGTAGTGGGCTCAAAGGCGACTAAGGGCCGCAAAGGAAATCCTTTGAGCCCCCACCATAAAGTGATAAGACCTATTGAGGCTAAAAAGAGCGCTAATACTCTGTTTTGTTTGCTAAAAATTTGGCTAAGAAAAGTGCCCGCCATTACTCCAGCACTCAAAGCCAGGAAAAGTGGCAAAGTGTTCAAAATTAGGCGAGGGTTTCCAAAAAAGGTGTAGCCGGTGTAGGCCCCAATCATAAAAATAACCCCGTGAGCGAAATTCAGGACATCCATTAGCCCGAATATAAGCGAAAGGCCTGCCCCTAAGAGAAAATATAAAGAAGCCAATGTCAAGCCTGATAAAAGCGTAGCAGTGGCTTTAGAAGGCCCAAAGTTCCAGTAAACCAAAACTATTATGCCCAAAATAATTAAAAAAGACACAAGTGCTTCGCGGTAGGCCTTCATTTAACCCCTCTTATACTACAGCTCCCAGATAGCGGCGCACGGTTTCCGGTTCTTGCAAGAGCTCCGACATTAAACCACTGCTGACGAGTCGGCCATCATCTATCAAAGTATAGTATGTAGCAAGGGAGCTGGTCATTTGGAAATTCTGGTCCACTAATAGGATGGTAACTTCGGACGAAAGTTGGCGGATGGCTGACATTAACTCCCGCACCAATAAGGGGGCCAAGCCCTCACTTGGCTCATCAATCAATAGGAGGCGATTATCAGGTACAAGGGCGCGAGCGATGGCCAGCATCTGTTGCTGTCCTCCTGAAAGGTGCCCAGCAGGAAGTTTGTAAAGCTTTTTAAGGTCAGGGAAAAGGGAAAAAATGAAATCGGCTTTGCGCTTAAGCTCACCTTTTCGGCGCTCGGCGATGCGTAAGTTCTCTTCTACGGTGAGGTTGGTGAAAATAGCCCTGTGCTCTGGGACATAGCCGATTCCTAAGGATGCTATTTCGTAAGGGCGAAGGCCTTGGATTTCTTTGCCCGTAAAGATTATTTTCCCGCTGCGAGGTGGGGTTAAGCCCAAAATAGATTTGAGAGTAGTAGTTTTGCCAGCTCCGTTGCGCCCAAGCAAAGCAGTCACGCTACCTTCCGGCACAGTCAATGATACCCCCTGGAGTATGTGGAACTGGCCAATATAGGTGTGAATATCTTGCACTTCTAAAAGGGCATTCACTTTTGCCTCCCTAAAGCTCTCCTAAATAGGCTTGCTGGACTTGTTCGTTGGCCTTTATTTCCTCTGGGGTTCCTTCTGCCAGAATCCGCCCTTGATGCATAACGGTTATCACATCGGAAAGGCTCATAACCACTTCCATTTTATGTTCTACAAGCAAAATTGTGTGTTTCCCTTCTTCACGCAATGAGCTTATAAGTTCCATAAATGAAGGGATTTCTTCTGCAGCCATTCCAGCCGTAGGCTCATCCAACAGCAGTATTTCCGGCTCCATAGCCAGAAGAAGAGCTATTTCCAGTTTCCGTTGGTCTCCGTGAGGAAGGGCTCGGGTCAGAAAGTGCTCTCGGCTTCTAAGGCCAACTTTACGGATAATCTCCAAGGCTTTTTCCTCATATTCCCGGTAGCGGCGGTAATGGCTCCAGAAATAAAGGCTATGAGGGCTGCGGGCTTGTGCGGCCAGTCTCACGCTTTCTAAAACCGTTAGGTTGGGGAAAAGATTGGTTATTTGGAACGAGCGCCCTATGCCTTTACGGGCTATTTCATAGGGTGGAAGACCGGTTATATCCTGTCCCCGCAAAAATATTCGGCCAGATGTAGGAGTAAGCACACCACTTATGAGGTTAAAGAGGGTGGTTTTCCCTGCGCCGTTGGGGCCAATAATGGCATGGAGCTGGCCTTCCCGAACTTTTAGGGATACATTGTCAACTGCTACAAGGCCATCAAACTCTTTCCGTAAGTTCTGAACCTCCAAAATGACCGGTAATTCCATAGGCTTACCCCTAAGTGCTGCGGGGGAGATTCTCTCCCCCGCAGCTTAGAATCTTTTTGGGTTTACGGGCACCGATGCTTATATTGATCCGGCAGCAGGCATGGTGGCGCTGCCTCCTCTGGGGCGAATTCGCGGATGAGCTCCACGAACTTAAACTCCGGATCCGTAACGTTGGTAAGGCGGACGTAATAAAGTGGGAAGAGACATACGTGGTCGTAAGGCCTTATGATGTATTTGCCGTTGGGGCCATTAAAGGAGAAGTTATCTTCGTAGACTTTGATGAGGGCATCAGCACTGGCATCACCGTTGGTCCGCTTCAATCCCTCTACGACCATGATGGCGGCAGCCATACCACCAGCAGTGAAGAGGTCAGGTGGAGTGCCGTATTTCTCCTTGTGGCGTTTGACCAACCAATCGTTTACTGGGTTCTTCGGTAGAGTGTAGTGATATACGATGATTCCTGTAGCGCCGATAGCGTTAGCGTAGCCTGCTGCTAAGGTTTGGTTGTCGCCGATGCCGGTACCCACTACCATTTTATCAAAGACTCCCAGCTCTTGCATCTGCTTGAACAGAGGCACGAAGCCTGCTCCGGCCCAGGTGATGATTAGTACCTCCGCTTTGGAATCCAGGACTTGCTGTAGGTAAGGTGTGAAGTCAGTGGTATCAAAGGGGATGAAGATTGCTCCACAGCCCTGAGGGGTATCGTTGACAGGGAATGTGCCGCCACCAGCTTTTATCACAGCATAGAAGGCACAGGCTGAACCCCAACCAAAAGCATAATCAGGGGCGATTTGGACAAAGGTCTTTCCAAGGCCGAGGAGTCCTTGCCCCATAACTATAGCATCTTGGTAGTTAGTGCGGCTGGTGCGGAAGGTGTAGGGGTTAAAGTTTTTGCCGGTTATATCGGTAGCAGCGGCAGGTTCGGCTATCAAGATGATTTTGTATTCTTCAGCGATTTTCTGGACAGCCATGGTAGCTCCAGAGCTGGGAGCGCCCACTAAAATTTCAACCCCTTCAGCTTCAATGAGCTCACGGGCCAAGTTTACGGCCTTGTCCGGGTCGCTGGAGGTGTCTTTGATTATGACTTTGATAGGACGGCCTGCTACCTCCATCGTGCCATTAGTGGCATATTCCAGCCCCAATTCAAAGCCGCGTTCCAGCATTGGCCCATAAATCGCCAAAGGTCCAGAGTCGTCAGTGAGGAGGCCAATCTTAAGGGGCTTACCGGCGAAAGGATACTTGGGAGCTGTCGGCGTGGGGGTTGGTGCAGGGGTAGGGGTTGGCGTAGGCACAACCGGCGTTGGGGTTGGTGTGGGTGCGGGTGCACAGGCTGCCAGCACCAGCGACAGCCCTACGGTGAAAGTAATGGTCATCCATAGCAAATTTTTAACCTTCATTTTACCCCCTCCTTATATTTTAGCTCAATTTAGCCGGGTTACGGTGAAGTTGTAGCTTTCTGCCGGAGCCGAGCAAGAAAGCCCAATACTATGGAGTTGAAGGCTTGAGGGTCTTCCCAGCATGTAGCATGGCCAGCTTTGGGAATGATGTGAAACTCAGCTCCGGGAATGTTTTGAGCTATCTCCTCTGCATACCTCCTGCCTTTTAAAAGGTCATGTTCGCCAACAATAATGCATGTGGGAACTTTGATGTCTTTTAACCGCTCTTTAACATTTAACTTTAAAAAGCTTTCGCATAACTTTATTAAAGCGTCGTAATCTAAAAGGGCGTAACGTTCCAAGGCTTGAGCCATCAAATCCGGATGTTCTTGGATGAATTTAGGGGAAAAATTCCAAGGGACAGTAGCATTAAAGAGAACCTTGGGGTCTTTAGTCCGGGCAGCTGCAATCCAGCTTTCTACCACGGCTTGGAGCCAGGGGTCAACACGGCTAACGGCATCAGCAATTATCAGGCTCAGAGTCCGGTCCGGATAGCGCAGGGCAAATGTTATGCTGATTTCACCACCGTAAGATATGCCACCTATGTGGGCTTTGGGTATTCCCAAAGCGTCCAATAGACCGGCTAAATCATCGGCGTGTTGTTCCATAGAATAAGGGCCAGGAGGGTGATCAGATTGCCACATCCCACGGCAATCGTAAAGTAGCAGGCGAAGTTGTTTTGATAGCTCTACGGTTTGGAAGACCCAGCTGGCAGTGCTCATCAAGATGCCATTAGAAAGCACTAAGACCTCAGCTTCTTTAGGGCCGTGCAATTCGTAATATAGGTGGATGCCATTAACTTTCACTTTAGGCATAAAGCTCTCCTTGGTTCTACATCCCGCACCAAAACTAAAGCTTCCCCATCACACACAAGCCTCCCCTTTGGATTCAGGCAAGTGGTGCGCAAATTTATGAGTTCTTTTTCTGGCCTTAAGCGCACAATTTCCACCTTAGCTGTAAGTTCTTCCTCAGGGTAGGCAGGCTCAAAGAAGACGAAGCGTTGTTTTAGGTAATTAGTCCCCCTGCCCGGGAGGCGCGTACCAAGTAGACAAGAGAATAGCGCTCCTATTAGCGGGGCAGGAATTGGCGGCTTAGCCAAACCCATTTTGGTTGCCAGCTCTTCGTCCGTGTAGAGAGGATTAGAATCTCCGGTAAGGTCAATATATTCCCGCACATTTTCTAAGGAAAAAGTGCGCTTCAAATGGGCTGTTTCCCCCAGTTGAAGACCTTTCAAGATTTGGCTTTCACTGCAATAGGCAGGTGAAATTTCTATCTTGGGGGCTTTAGGCCATTCCCCCGTAGAGCCAAAATAAACTACTGCTTTCCCTTGACAGCCCATCTCCGCATTCGGCCGGATAACGAGGGTTGTAAGCTCGGCTAATTTTTTCTCCGAATCTACATTTGTTACCTCTACTTGCACTGTTATTTCTTCGCCAGCGTAAGTAGGTGTTGGGAACATTAATTCTTGGTAAAGCAAGATTGTGCCCAGGCCCGGTAACTGGGTTCCTAATAGGGAAGAAATGAGGCCGAAGAGGAATGCCCCGTGAGCTACAGGCTTTCCGAACCGTGTCCGGGCAGAAAATTCTGCATCAATATGGATAGGGTTATCATCGCCGCTCAAGAGAGCGAAGCGTTCAAAATCCTCTTGGGTTAGCTTGCGTTTGTACGAAACACTCTGGCCTACTGTAAGCATTTTCATGCGCCAAACCTTTTACGGAGTTCGGTCTTCAAAACCTTGCCAGCCGGGTTGCGAGGAAGTTTATCCACGAAAACGACGTATTTAGGTATTTTGTAGCGGGCAATTTTCCCTTCACAGAAGCGTATGACCTCTTCTTCGGTTAAAGTATAGCCAGGCTTGACCACTACTATAGCTTTACCTACCTCGCCCCATTTGGAGTCTGGCACTCCAATAACGGCCACTTCTGCTATTTGCTCCAATTGGTATAGGACATTTTCCACTTCGGCTGGATAAACGTTCTCCCCGCCCGATATGTACATGTCTTTCAAGCGGTCAACAATGTAGTAATAGCCATCTTCATCCACTTTAGCCAGGTCTCCAGAGTGAAGCCAACCCTCGGTGAAGGCTTCGGCGGTTAATTCTGGTTGCTGCCAATAACCTGGGGTTACGCCAGGCCCTTTAATCCACAGTTCTCCAACTTCTCCTGGTGGAACATCGCGGCCCTCCCTATCAACTATTCTGACTGCTACATGTATTTGCGGTTTGCCTACGGAACCGGCTTTGGAGATTGCATGCTCTTTGTCAATTAAGAAGACGGTGGGGCCTGTTTCGGTCATTCCGAATCCTTGCTGTATGATTATGCCTCGTTCGGCATACCAGTGGAGGAGATGAACTGGCATGGGAGCACCTCCACAAGCCCAGGAGCGAACACGCGAAAGGTCATATTTGTCAAAATCTGGGTGCTGGCTCATGAAAAGGTACATTGCCGGCACTCCGAAGAAAGCTGTGGCTTCTTCTGAAAGCCAGCGTAGAGTTTCAGCAGGATCAAAGGCTCGCTGGATTATGGCAGTACCCCCTACATGGAAGGTGGGGTTAGCATAGAGATTTAAACCCCCGGTGTGGAAAGTGGGAAGAACGTTCAGGGTTACATCTTCAGAGGTAAGATCAATGGCAATGCCTATGTTAACAGCATTGTAAAATACCATCCCAAAGGTCTGAATCACGCCTTTAGGACGGCCTGTAGTGCCGGCGGTGTAAAGGAGATGCCAAACATCAGTTAAAGGGCGTGGATGCATTGTGATAGGTTGCCCGCTTGCTTGAGCTAAAGCGCGTTCGTAAGCCCATTCTCCTTCTGGCGCTTTTTCGCCTAAAGCCATCAGTAACTTAGCTGATGTACGCTCTTTTAAGAAATGGGCGACCTCGGTAAATTCGGGGTCATAGATTAGGGCTTTAGGAGATGAATCATTAACGATTAGCTCTATTTCCGGGGGCGCTAACCGCCAGTTGAGGCAGACCAATATAGCCCCAGCTTTGGCACAGCCGTAAAGTATTTCAAAGTAATCGGAGGAGTTGGGAGCTAATATGGCTACCCTTTCCCCCTCTTTTATCTTCCACTCATCCCGCAAAAATTCGGCGAACCGACTGGCCCTTTCATTAAATTGAGCATAGGTCCACCTACGCCCTGTTGCTGTATCCACTAAAGCTATCTTGTTGGGGGAAAGTTCTGCTCGTTTTGCTAACCAGTCAAATGTATACATAACCTACAACCCTCGCATCAAGAAATCGTGGAAGGCGGCATTGAACTCGTCGGGCTTTTCAATGAAGGGTGTGTGGCCGCAATCAGGGATTACGACCTCCCGGTAATAGCCACCATTAGCTTTGTAGCGTTCCAGGACGGCGCGGATTTGGTCCAACATAGGTTGAGGAGGGCACTCTTCTGGACCTGGCCATCCGGGGACAAATCCCAATGCTCCTAAGGTAGCGATATCCCACATAGCACTATTAGAGACCACTAAATCATCGGCACCGCGAATCCAGAGAATAGGGGGTTTAGGCTTTATATCCGCAATGCTACTGGCATCAAAATATTTGCGGCTTATGGCGTTGATTATTCCCCTCTTTCCCGGTGCAACGCCAGGCCAATGTGACGAGGGGACGAAATCTCCTGGGTACCAATCTTCTCCTACCCGCATTGAGAGCATAGCGCTGAGGAGTTCTTCCTCTCGTTTGGGGATAAACGGAGGCTTAAAGTAAAATTGGCGCATAACGTTGCGGGGGGCCATCGGATGCTCGGTGCCTCTATATTGCTCCTTCACGAGGCGGACGAAGTCCGGGTTTACACTGCCTGCTCCAGCTGGAGCCCCATCTTCATAGCAAGGCGTCCCGTTAACGTCTTTGCTTCCACTGTAGCCGTAGGGGGACATGGTGTCAACTAAAGTAATGGAGAGAAGGTCATTGGGGTAGGCAATAGCATATTTCATAGCTATGCCACCCCCCAGGGAGTGGCCAACTATATGGAATTTTCCTAAGCCCATCGTTTCCACTAATGAGCGGATATCCTCCACCATATCCCCAAGGCCCAGCGTTGCATCTATTGGAAGCGGCTCAGTATCCCCATAACCTCGCATGTCAGGGGCGATGCCGCGGAAGCCAGATGGAAGAGATAACATGGTTTCTTCCCAGAAAGTAGAGGAGGAGCCATTCCCGTGGATGAACACTACCGGTATCCCTTCTTCAGGCCCTGCTGTTAGAACGTGGACTTTAAGTCTTGGGGTTTGAACCATTTGAGAAGTGATTCCTTCCAAGGTCAGTATGCTACCCATTTTTACCCTCCTGCGAATTGTTTCTTTAATTCTCTTTTTAGGATTTTGCCTGCAGCTGATATTGGAAGGCTTTCCATAAATACTACACGTTTGGGGACTTTATAGCTGGCCAAACGTTCTTTCAGGAAAGCTATTAGTTCCTCTTCAGTAGCCTTAGCCCCAGGCTTGAGGACTACACATGCCAGGCCGACTTCTCCCCACTTGGGGTCAGGTACGCCGATGACTGCGCACATATGGACTGCTGGATGCTCGTATAGGGCTTTCTCAATTTCCACTGGGTAGACGTTTTCTCCTCCGGAGATGAACATGTCTTTTTTGCGGTCCACAATGTAGAAGTACCATTCCTCATCGTAGTAAGCGAGGTCACCGGTGTGAAACCATCCCTCTTCGTCCAGCATCTCAGCGGTAGCTTCGGGGTCGCCAAAGTAACCGGAGCAAATGGAAAGACCTTTCAGCACTAATTCCCCTATTTGTCTTGGCCCCAAAGGACGATTTTCATCATCTACAATACGGGCATCTACAAAGAAATTAGGTCGGCCTATAGAACCAGCTTTGGGGATAGCATCTTCTGGGGCTAAAGCGAAGATTCCGGGCCCAAATTCTGTCATCCCAAAACCTTGCTTGAAGCACACCCCTTTCTCACGAGTGTATTTCTCCACTAAGGACACCGGAAGGGGAGCTCCACCACTGGTGCAGAACCGAAGCGATGAAAGGTCAGCTTCTTCCCAGTTAGGAGCTTGGGTTAACATTTGGTACATAGTAGGCACTGCGGCAAAGACTGTGACCTTTTCTTCTTCTATTAGCCGGAGGACTAAGGCTGGGTCAAACTGCCGGATCAGGATAGTAGTCCCACCCAGTATGATTTGCGGTAGAGTGTAAACGAAGAGGCCACCAGTGTGGAACATCGGGAAAACGTTAAGGTAGACATCGTTATGGGTGAGGTCGTGGATAATGGTGTTAAGAGTATTCCAGGCTATCATCCGGTGAGAGACTTGCGCTGCTTTGGGGAAGCCAGTTGTACCACCGGTGAAAATTAAAGCTACAATGTCTTCGGCTTCTACCGTCTCGCAGGTGACTGGCTCAGGTGGGCTATTTTGCAGTTCAGTTTCAAAGTGGAGGCTTCCTTCTATCCCTTGGCCTTCTATGTGGAGGTAAAATCGGATGGCGTAATCCGTATCCTGAATTGAGGCTTTAAGTTGTGCGACATTGTCCCGGAAGTCATCAGAATAAATTAGGACAAGGGGAGTGGTTTTGCGGACGATTTCCACCAGTTCCCGCCAATGGAGGCGCCAGTTGAGGGCGGTATGAATGGCACCCAATTTGGAGCAGGCGAAGAAGCAATCCAAGTGTTCCACCCCATCCCGGGCTAATATTGCTACGCGGTCACCTTTTTTAACTCCAGCCACGTTGCGGAGCCAGTTAGCGAAACGATTGGCTCTTTCGTTCATCTGGCGGTAGGTGAAGCGCCAAGGGGGTTGTTTGCCAGCATCTATCACTGCTATTTTATCAGGGGTGTAAATAGCCCTTCGGCCCAGATAATCTCCTATATACATGGCTTTACCCCCCTCAATTTTTTAAATCCATCGCCAGACTGAGGCGGCCATTGTTATTCCACCACCGCTGGTGCAGAAGACAATGATATCGCCTGGTTTGGGCCCTCGTCCTTGAGAGATTAAATCATCCAAAGCCATAGCTACGCACGGGGAACCTGTATAGCCCCACTTATCCATTACCCAGTGGGTTTTTTCCATTGGTTGGCCCAAAATCTGCATCATAATTTCAATTGTGCGTAGGTTGAGTTGAGTGAATAGGAAAAGGTTCACATCTTCTATGGTAAGTCCAGCTTTCTCCAAAGCCTTTTGGATGAGCCATGGCCAGTATTCAGTGTTGAAGGTGCGAGGGAATTTTTTGACGAATTGGACGCGAGGAGGGCCATACTTTTCCAGGTTTTCAGGAGTGCAGGGGCGAAAAGCTCCACCAGTGTATATGCCTAAAGCATCGTAGTATTCTCCTTTAGCCAGAAATTGGCTGGCCAGGAATCCAGGCTCATTGCTGGGACCTAATACTACAGCTCCAGCTCCGTCGGCGAAGAGGTTGGCCGTTTTTTTGTCCTTTAAATCCAAAAAGCGACTCATCCCATAACCGCCAGCCACCAAAATGTATTTTACTGAGGGTTCGGTCATAATATAACGGGCACCTTGGTCCAAAGCGATGGTCCAGCCTGCACAAGCGCTATTTACATCCCAGCACCCTGCATTTATAGCCCCCAGCTTATACTGCACTACCGCTGAAGTAGGAGGCGATAAATAGTCAGGCGTGTCGGTGGATAAGATGATTAAATCCAAATCTTCGGGTCTTATACCAGCCCGTTCCAACGCCTTTTTAGAGGCCTCTACAACCAAATCGGAAGTTGTTTGGTCAGGAGTCATCCAGTGGCGTTGCCTTATTCCTACATTTTCTATTAGCCAATCACTGGTTTTTTCTCCCAGAATTTCGTCTATCTCTTCGTTACTCACTACCCGCTCGGGAACGTAGCTTCCGGTGGCCAAGATGCGGGCGTGGCGCATCATTTAACCTCCTAAGAGGAATTCCAATATTGCTTCTACCGTCGCCTTGGGATCTTCAATGGGGAATATATGGCCAGTATTGGGCAAAATCTTTATCCTGGCATTAGGCAGTTTTTGGGCTAAAAGCTGGGCGTTGCCTGGAGGAACAACCCTATCATGTTCTCCGAAAAGGATAAGGACGGGGCAAGTTATTTGGGAAATGCGGCTTTCGGCATTATGTGTAGCACCGGCCATCATTTGAGCTTGATACTGAGCCGGGGGTACTGGGTTAGTAAGTCTGTATTCCAGAAGCTCTTTAACTACCTCCGGGTGGCGTTCAGCGAAGTTCGGAGCGCAAGCTACTTGGATTCCTTTGCGGACCAGTTCCACTATATCTCCATCGCGTTTGGTGAGGACTTCCAGGGCTTCCGGGGTTATAGGTATGACGTTGGGGCCGCCGTATGTGGTAGAGGCCAGTATCAACTTCTCTACCAAATCAGGCCTGGCCAGGGTTAATTCTTGGGCTATGAATCCTCCCAAGGAATGGCCCATTACATAAGCTTTGGGGACTCCAAGGCTATCCAAAATGGCGATGGCGTCTGAGGCCATCATTGCGGTTGTGTAAGGGCCAGGGGGCTTATCGCTTTCACCTGCTCCACGGTTATCAAAGGTAATGATTTGGAAATGTTTGGCAAGTTCTGGGACAATTTTGTGCCAAAACCATCGCCCGTAACCAAGCCCTGTGATTAGCAGCAGCGGATGGCCAGACCCATTTACCTCGTAAGCAATCTCTATATCGCCTGCTCGGACTTTGGGCATAATTACCTCCTTATTATGAGCCGTATTCTTTTTTCAAGCGCTCTTTGTCAATTTTGCCTGCTCCGGTTTTAGGCAAAGCATCTACAAAGACAATGGATTTAGGGACTTTGTAACGGGCTAACCGTTCTCGGCAGAAAGCCAAGAGTTCCTCTTCTGTTACCGAAGCCCCTGGGCGTAGGGCGACAATAGCTCGGCCTACTTCTCCCCATTTGGGATCAGGTATGCCGATGACAGCAGCTTCGGCTACAGCGGGGTGGGCATAAAGGACGCTCTCTATTTCAGCGGGGTAAACGTTTTCTCCTCCGGAAATGAACATATCTTTAATGCGCCCAACTATGTAGTAGTAACCCTCAGCATCGCGTTTGGCGAGGTCACCAGTATGGAGCCAGCCATCTTTGAATGCTTCTGCTGTAGCCTCGGGATTGTTCCAGTAGCCAGCACATACATGAGGGCCACGGATAAGCAGTTCTCCTACTTCATCTGGGCCGCATTCTGTTCCGTCTTCTCTCACTATTTTCACGTCTATGTGGAAAAGGGGGAACCCTACAGAGCCAGGCTTACGTCGAACGTCTTCAGGCGGGAGCCAAAAAGTATTAGGGCCAGCTTCGGTGAGACCATAGCCGGTCTTGAAGTTTACGTCTCGTTCCCAGAACTTTTCAAAAACAGGCATTGGGCAAGGGGCACCACCACTTATTACGATTTTCAAGCGGGAGAAATCAGCTTCTTCCCAGCGCGGATGTTGTTGAAGCATAATGAACATCGTGGGCACCCCGAAAAACACAGTTACACCTGCGTCTCGGATTAAGTCAAAGACTTGATCAGGGTCAAACCCTTTGCATACTATGCTTGTGCCGCCGATGTAAACGAGAGGAGCAGTGAAGACATTTAAGCCTCCTGAGTGGAAGAGGGGGGCATTGAGAATAGCCACATCATCGGGGGTCAAACCCCAGGAAATGACAGTGTTCACAGCGTTGGCAGTAATAGAGCGATGGGTAAGCACGGCTCCTTTGGGTAATCCAGTAGTCCCACCAGTGTAACAGATAACCCAAGGGGAATCCCAATCAAGGTCAACTTCTGGGAGGGGCTCATCTGAGAAAGATTCCCGTTCAGAGAAAAGTATATCTTCTGGAGAAGCTTTTTCTCCAAGGGCTACATAGTATTGTAGGCTTGCGATTTTACCGCGCAGGGCGTTAACCTGGGGAACAAATTCGCTCCCGTATACCAAAGCTATGGGTGCACCATCGGCCAGGAGCTTTTCCAATTCGTAGGGGGTCAGGCGCCAGTTCAGGGTCTGCATAATCCCGCCTATGCGTCCTAAAGCAAACCACAAATCTAAGTATTCCACGCAATTTTGGGCTAATATTGCCACTCTATCTCCCTTTTGGACTCCCAACCTTTCTTGGAGGAAACGAGCTGTGCGGTTAACCATCCGGCTCCACTCACGGTATGTAATGGGGCGATTACCATTAAGCGTATCAATTAAAGCGACTTTATTAGGGGTGAGAAGGGCTCGTCTTCCGATCCAATCCCCTACAATCATATTCCCTCCTTATTTAGTTTAGGTGCCGACTACAATTCCGCCATCAACCCTTAGGACGGCGCCGGTTATATATGAGGCTTCATCAGAGGCTAAAAATAGGTAAGCATTAGCAACATCGCGGGGCTCGCCTAAACGGCCCAGGGGGATACGGGCTTTCATTTGCTCTAAGATTTTTTCGGGCATTTGTCGGACCATATCGGTAGAGATAAATCCTGGGGCAACGGCGTTAACTCTGATGTTGTATCTACCCAGTTCTCTTGCCCAGACCTTTGTCATCCCGATAACACCAGCTTTAGAGGCCACGTAATTGGTTTGGCCAAAGTTCCCATCTATACCAACCACGGATGAAGCGTTGATGATGACTCCCCCACCTTGCCTTATCATGTAGGGGACTACGGCCTGAGTGCAGTTGAAGACACCTTTCAAGTTAACGGCAATGACTCGGTCAAAATCTTCTTCGGACATTTGGCCTATTATTTGGCCATCTTTGTATTTAACCAGCAAGGCGTCCCGCAAGATACCAGCGTTATTTATGAGAATGTCAATGCGGCCATAGCGGGAGGCGACATCATCAACCCAAGCCTGTACGGCTTTTCTATCGGTTACGTCTACTTTGTAAAATAGGGAGATGTCACCTAATTCAGCGGCTGTTTGGCGGCCAGCTTCCTCGTTGACGTCGCATATTATAGAGATAGCTCCTTCTTCAGCGAAACGAAGGGCGGTGGCTTTGCCAATTCCCATAGCCCCGCCAGTAATTAAAGCAACACGATTTTTTAGTCGCATAGCTCCTCTGCCTTGAGGTAAGTTTTTTAAATAAAATACCACGGGGCGGTTACCGAGTAGTTACATATAGGTTACCGAAGGAGATTGTTGCGGATTTCTTCATAAATCTTCATTGTAGCGGGGGAAGGGTCTACTTGAAGCTCTTTGCGCAGGCGCTCTGTGCATTTTTTGAATACCTTTAAAGCCTGAGCAGGACGCCCTGTTCGGGCGTAGGCCAGCATCATCCAGCGATAGGCTTGCTCCCAGCAAGGGTCACGCTTCAGAATTGCCCGGCAAATGCTCAGGACTTCCTCCCAGGCTTCCTTCTGCGCCAATAGCTCAGCCATTCGGTCAGCTGTCCGCAAGTAAAGAGCCAGGATTTTCTCCCTTTCCTCAGTACACCAATCTTCGTAGAGGCATTCTTCTAAATAATCGCCTTGGTAGAAGGATAAAGCACGCCGGTAGTGCTCTAAGGCTTGGTCGGGCTTTTCGTTGAGCAACTTATCTCCTTGTCTTATCTCCTTTTCCATCTCTTCAACATCTAACCAGATGTCAGCATTAGGCCGCAGGCCGTAGCGCGTGCCATCTCGGACGATGTAGGCCGATGGGGTTCCGGCAGGGCGTTCTGGCTCCAAAACTTTGCATAAAGTGCTTAACGAAACTTTGAAGTTCCTTTTGGCTGTTTCGGGGTCCAAGCTCGGCCAAAGGAATTCCAAAATTTGGTCTCTATCCAGCATGGTATATCGGTAAGTTATCATCAGCTGGAAAAGGCGCCTGGCTTTTTCGCGACGCCATTCTGATGGGGTAATTTCTTGGTTACCTCGCCAAACCTTAAAAGGCCCCAAGGTCTGAATCCGCAATTGGTAGCCGGGGTGTACTTCCACTTTTTCTAATCCTAAGGTCTGGAGAATGCTTTCAGCACATGCCTGGTGGATTCCGGAGTTACGTGCATATATCAAGATGGGGACCGCCATCCGAGGATCAGGGGGGCCTAATAATGTGCGCTTAGTGAAAAGGTAATGGTAGCTGTTGTTATGCACCAAACGTAGAAGTTCTTCTGCATCTCTTCTCAAGCGGGCCTTGTCATTCTGACGCCACCAGATAAGGCAAAGCCATAGTCTGGTAAGCGCTTCACCGTAAGGATCACTGCACTCTTTGAAGGCAGCCAGGGCTTTAGATAGGCAATCCGTTGCTTTTTTATATTCACCGGCTAAAGCGTATCCTGCACCCATTGAAACGCGAATAAGGGCAGTAATCCATTCATCTCCGGCGCGTTGGGCGATTTCAATTCCTTGCTGGGCGGCTTCCTCTGCTGCTTCTAACTCGCCTCGGAAGCCATGTGCTCGGCAGAGGCCCCAAAATGCCTCAACCTTTAGGCGAGGAATAGTTAAATCCTCACTTATGGCTATAGCCTCTTTATAGCATTGGCAAGCAATTGAATAGCTTTGGGGGTCATCTCGGATAAGCCAGGAGTGCCCTTGTCGCATATAGCCTACGGCAGTGACAAAAGGGGAATTAAGAAGTTGGCCACGTTTTGTTCCCTCCAAAGCGCATTGGTAAGCGGCTTCAGCTTCCCCTTGGAAAGCTAAAATTAGCGATAATAAAAGTAAGGTTTCGCGGTGAGCTCTGGGCCTTAATATGGGCTCTCGGCGTTCCCTTTCGGCTTGCTCTTCCAGCAATCGCCTGGCTTCGTTAAGGCGACCAGTCCGCAAAAGCACTCTTACGGCAAGCTCAGCCTCGCCAGGCCCTTCCTTTCGGAGAGTTAGGGCTTGAGCTCGCAGTTTCTCGGCTTCCTTAGGGCGTCCCAAATTCAACAGATTCTCTGCTAAAAGCTCTAAGAGGCGAGCATAACTTTCTTTATCTTCTTGTCCATCAGCTATACGTAAGGCTTCCTGGAGGTAACGCTCGGCCTGGACTGGGTCTACGGTGTCCAAATAAACACGAGCTTGGCCGCGCAGAGCTTGCCCTATCCCTCTTTTGTCTCCTCTAAGGCGGTAATGTTTTTCTGCTTCCTGATACCACCCAAGGGCTTCATGGAAGCGACTTCGTAGGCGGGCTATATCTCCCATGTAAATAAGCAGAGCGGGGTAAGTCATAAAGATTTCGGGAGGGAACATTCTTAGCCAATTGGATAGTAGCTCAAGTCGCCCAGCTTGTACCATATCACGCCCCAAGTGCTCCAAGATTTTGGCTGCCTCTTCCCACGCTTGAGCGGATAGAAAATGGTGGACAGCCTCCAATTCCTCGCCTCTTTTAGAAAAGCATTGGGCAGCTCTAAAGTGCGCTTGGCGCGCTTCCTGGGGCGATAGTTGATGGTAAAGGAATTCTCTGAACAGGTGGTGGTAGCGAAAGCGCCCTTCACTAACTTCAACGATGAAGAGGTTGTTTTCCACAAGGTAATTTATTATGGAAGCACTATCATTTGCTCCCCTTAAGCAATCGCAAATTGGGGCCAATATTTCCCGCAATACAGCTGTTTGGAGGAGAAAATCGCGTACTTTTGGCTCCAACTGCTCTAAAACCTCTAAAGCCAGGTAGAGGAACAAGCTCTCCGCGGGCCCGGTTACTCTCTCAAGAGCCTGGGAAACACTTAAGGCTACATGGCTTTGCAAGGCTTTCCATACCATTTGGAGAGCAATTGGCCATCCTTCAGTACGTTCGCTTAAAAGGGCGATGTCATGAGGGCTAAGGGGAAAATTGTACTGCTGCTCAAATAAGGAGGCTATTTCGTCAGGTGTAAAGGCCAAATCTTTTTGGCGTATCTCTAAAACTTCTCCGCGAGCTTTCCATCGGGCCAGACTGGGGAACTGGATTAAGTAACGAGTAGAGATGATTGTGTGTAAGTCCGGTGGGGAGCGGGCAATAAAGTAGTCTAAGATGCGAACCGTTTCCGGAGAAGCGTTGAGGAAATGGGCATCGTCAAGGATTAAAAAGCAAGGAGAGGATAGTAACCCAGCTAATTCGTCCAGAAAAATGTCTACCACTCTGGACAGAGAAGGTTGCCTCTCTTGTTCTTCCAGGAGGGCCAAGGGGAGTTCAAAATTTTGGGGGAAAAGGGAGCGGAAGCCGTGAATTAGGTAGAGTAAGAAAGTTATCGGATCGCTATCCTCATGCTCTAATTGATACCATACGGCCGGTATTTCTTGATTAGCAAGACTGGCTAAAGCGGTGCTTTTGCCGTATCCCGCTCCTGCTTGAACGATAGTGAGGCGATAATTAACGGCTTCAAGCAAGCGTTGAGTAAGAGAGGGACGAATTAACACCCTCTTTGCGGTACGTAGGGGCATGAGTTTAACTCTAAACAGCACCCTTTCCATGAGCTACCCCCTCTTTAATTATACCACAAAATAGCCGCTTGCCTCTGCCTGATAAATCCACTATAATCTGCTTGATTTCACGCAAGGGTAAGAGCTATGGGCAGAGAATGGGCGATAAGGACCGAGAATTTGTGGCGGATATACAGGGTGCGGGGGAAACGCCGGCACCCACAAAAAGAGGTTATTGCCTTGAGAGATGTTAACCTTGAGATATACAAAGGGGAGCTGTTCGGCCTGCTGGGCCCTAACGGAGCCGGTAAGACGACTTTGATAAAAATCTTGGCCACCCTCTTGGCCCCCTCCTCCGGAAGGGCTTGGGTCGCAGGTTTTGATGTGGTCCGGGAGGCTCGCAAGATACGGCCTATAATCAACATGGTCTCAGGGGGCGAGGCCTCAGGTTACGGCTTGCTTACGGTGAGGGAAAATCTGTGGATGTTCGCCCAGTTCTACGGAATACCAACTTCTGAGGCCAACCGCCGCATTGAAGAGCTTCTGCGCCGTGTCGGATTGGCCGATTGGATGCATACCAAAACTTCCCAGCTTTCCACTGGCATGCGCCAGAAGATGAATGTGGCTCGGGGGTTTCTGACAGACCCCGAAATCCTCTTCTTGGATGAACCAACGCTCGGCCTTGACGTGAACGCCGCTCGCCAAATCCGGCAGTTCATAAAGGATTGGCTGGAGGAGCATCCTGACCGCACTATCCTCCTGACTACTCACTACATGCAAGAGGCAGAAGAATTGTGCGACCGGGTGGCTATAATTGACCAGGGGAGGATAGTGGCTTGCGATTCCCCAGCCGCTTTGAAGCAACGGCTTCGCCAAGAAGCCTTGTTTGAGTTGGAAATTACCTATCCCCAAGGATTGACCTCCGAAACCCTGGAAGCTATTGCCGGTGTCCACCGCGCCCTTTTGGCCGAAACTGATGGAGGCGCGAGGCTTAATTTAGCCCTGAAGGATGAATCAGCCCTCGCCGAAGTCATCCGTACCCTGACCGCTCATTCGGTTCAGGTCCGCCATTTGACTAAGAAAGAGCCAACTTTGGAAGAGGTCTTTGTAGAGTTGGTTGGCCGGCCGTTTGAAGAGGTGAAGGAGGATGAAGGCTAAAGCTACAGGCTGGAAGTTGTTCTTGAAGACGGTGATAGCCCGTGCCTACCCAAGAATTGTAGCTCAGCAGAGGGAGAGGTCATGGATTTTCTTTGACGTCTTCCTCTCGCTCCTGGCGGTCTCAGCTTATGTATTCATCTATCGGGCTATCAGGGCACCGGAAGAGTATATAGGCTTCGTGGTGTTAGGCGGAGCTATGACCGCTTTCTGGCTGAACGTGCTTTGGAGCATGTCTACCCAATTTTATTGGGAGAAGGAGACGGGCAACTTGCCGCTTTACATAATATCACCAGCTCCTAAGATGGCCATCCTTTTAGGCATGGCTTTGGGGGGCATTGTGGGCACTTCTCTGAGAGCAGCCACGATTATCTTTGTGGGAAGCATCCTTTTCCGGGTGCATTTCTCCGTCGCCAATGTCCCGCTTCTGGTGTTGGTCTTTGCCCTTACCCTTGTAGCTCTTTACGGCCTTGGAATGATGAATGCTTCCCTTTTCCTATTATGGGGAAGGGAGGCCTGGCATTTGGCCAGCTTAGCCCAGGAGCCGATTTACCTCCTATCGGGCTTCTATTTCCCAATCAAGAGCTTAGGGTTTTGGGTAGCGGCGGTTGCTTCTCTAATACCCTTAACTCTTGGCCTTGACGCTATGCGCCAATTACTATTTCCCTCCGGGGCTACCTTGGGCTTTTTGGATGTTCGCATAGAATCGGCAATCCTCGGGGTTATGAGCGTGTTATTCCTGCTTGCGGCCCGTTTGCTCCTGGATTACATGGAGAAGATAGCGATACGAGAAGGTAAACTGCTGGAGATTCAGCAATGAAATCCCGTCTGGTTCAAGTCTGGCGTTCGTTCTGGGTAGCTACATGGCTTGGGTGGCAGATTGAGTCCAACTGGACAGACCCGGTGCTTTTTGCCATTTACTCCGTGATAAAGCCCATCGCTTCGGCGGCAATCTTGGTGGTGATGTACGGGGTAATAACAGGGGGGCGCTTTTCCGAGCCCATTTTCCCCTACATTTACTTAGGCAATGCTTTCTACATTTACGTGGGCTCGGTCATGGTTGGCATATCCTGGGCAGTGATAGATGACCGGGAACATTATCGGACCTTGAAATACATTTACGTTGCTCCCGTCTTCATGCCCTTCTACTGGCTTGGCCGAGGGGTAGCCCGTTTCCTCACCGGTTCCTTTGCCGTCTTCATAACCCTTGCTTCCGGGATGCTTTTCCTGCATTTACCCATCAATCTTGCCCACGCTAACTGGCCCCTTTTCCTGCTTTCGCTGATTTTGGGGATAATGGTACTGGCCTTTATGGGGCTTATTTTGGCCAACGTAAGCCTCCTTGTGGCCCACCACTTTTTCCTGATAGGGGAAGCGGTGGCAGGAGCTCTCTTCCTCTTCAGCGGAGCCGTTTTCCCACTGGAGGTTCTGCCCGATTGGTTACGCCCCTTGGGCTTCATCATGCCCATAACCTATTGGCTGGAATTGCTCCGCCGTTCCCTCCTCCCAAGCGGGGTTAAAGCTTTCCCTACTTTCGCCTCTCTAAGCAATGGAGAATTGCTGGGAATAATGCTGGGGCTTTCGGTATTCTTCGGGGTTGCCGCTTTCGCTTCTTTTAAGCTATGCGACTTTTTAACCCGAGAGCGCGGGCTTATTGACCGCACTACAAATTATTGAGCAGCATGCTGACGTCGCTGCAAGCCCCGAAGGTGCGAATCTGAAGCCTGGCCGTAAACGACCAGGCTCAGAAAATGGGGGGCCAGGGGGCGAAACCCTCATGGTAGGGGGCTTGGGGGATGTGCCTTTCCGACCTAACCCCCTGACCCCCTTCCCTGCGAGGGAAGGGGGAAAATTTGGCGGGGTTGGCCGGGGGGAAGGTTAAACCCCCAAAACGCCGGCAAACCCTAAGCCAACGATGGTGGGCAAACTGGGGGGTCCAGGGGGCGGAGCCCCCTGGCAGGAGGGCTTGGGGGATGTGCCCCCAAAATAAAAAAGGGGCAAACGGCTAACTCTGGCAACCCCGCCACGAGTGGGCCCTAGAACGCCGGCAAACCCTTAGCCCACGAGGGTGGGCAATTGGGGTCCAGGGGGCGAAGCCCCTGGCAGGGGTTGTGGAGGATGTGTCCCCAGCCTCTGTAGCTCCCCGCGAGGAGTGCAAAAGGGAGCGAATTGCCTACATTAAGTGAAGGCTGGCCAAGGGCTGAAAAAGGGCAGCTTCGGTTGGTATTAAGGCAGGCAAGCCTTTCGGGAAGAACGGTTTAAGCACGGCTAAGATGCTTCGGCCAAACTCTTTCACTAAAGGGGCAACAAAAGAGGAATCCCTCGTTTCAAGAATGGCTTTCCTCAAATGCTCCCACCTCAGCCAGTTTACCCCAAGCGCATAGTCCAAAAAGACGAGCAAAAGGCTGATGATAACCAGAGCAAAGAAGAATCCGAAAACCATCCCCCCTAATCTATCGGCAAAACCAAGGTAGCGAGCCTGTGGGGGTCTCAAGAAATCCATGGCAATGTAAAAGAAGGCAAAGAAAGCGGCCAAAAGGAGCAAGGTGAAGACCGTTATTTCCACAAAAGGTAAAGGCAAGGAGAAGCGGGAGGCAAGCCATCGGGCAGGCTTTTGGAAAAGCAATGTGGTTACCAAGGTGGCTAAGTAGAGGCACGCAAGCTCAATGGCTCCCCGGAAAGTTCCCCTATTGAACCCCCAGAAAGCGCCAACTCCAAGCCCCAATATTATGAGCCCGTCAAGGGGATTTAGAAACATGGCTTAATACTCCTTCGCCTTCTCCTCGCCCCTCAGTACCCTAAGAGCACCTTGGGCCATGGCTAACATCTCATCCTCACCTGGGTAGACCAAAATGGGGGCAATCCAGCCCACTCTCTCCTTTATCCATCCTACCAGCATCTCGGAGCGGGCAAGGCCTCCAGTGAGGACGATGACATCTACTTCTCCTTTGAGCACCGTAGCCATAGCTCCTATCTCTTTAGCAATTTGGTAAGCCATCGCTTCGTAGACAAGGCGAGCATGCTCATCACCCTGAGCTATGCGCTTTTCCACCTCTCTGGCATCGTTAGTGCCTAAATGGGCGAGGAGTCCTCCCCTCCGGGTTATCTTCGTAATCATCTCCTCGTAAGTGTAGCGGGTTTTATCGTAAGGCGGGACCGAATAGCACATCCTTATGACATCTCCCACCGGCAATCCACCAGCTCTCTCCGGAGAGAACGGGCCTGTTCCATCCAAGGCTTGGTTGACATCCACCATCCTCCCCTTGCGGTGGGCTGAGACTGAGATTCCGCCTCCCATGTGGACTATGACCAAGTTCAGGTCTTGGTAGCTTTTTCCCAAATCCTTGCCTGCCCTTCGTCCGGTTGCCTTTAAGTTAAGGGCATGGGATAAGCTTTTGCGCTCTATCTCCGGCAGGCCTGAAATACGGGCAATGTCATCAAATTCATCAACGCATACTGGGTCTACCACGAAAGCGGGCACTCCGGCCTTTTGGGCTATCTCATAGGCTATCAAAGCTCCCAGGTTTGAAGCGTGCTCCCTTTCCTTGGGGGCCATTAGGTCTTCCAGCATCTTCTGATTCACGAGGTAAGTTCCGCTTTCCACCGGCCGCATAAGCCCACCCCTCCCTACAACTGCGTTTAGGGAAGAGAGGGCAATTCCATTGTTCTCTAAAAACTTAAGCACCGCATCACGGCGCAATGGATACTGCTCTACGATTCTCTTGTATTGGCCCAATTCTTCAGGCTTATGGTAAATTTCCTCTCGCATCACGCAGTTTTCATCCTCAAATAGGGCAATTTTGGTAGAAGTAGAGCCAGGATTTATGGTCAGGATGCGGAACATGGCTTACCCCTCCGTCGTGAAGATTATCCTCACTAAGGTCCGGCGAAGGACTTCTGGGTCCACGGGTTCAACTAAGTGTATCCCAGCAGTTGCTTTTAAGAGGCGGGATAATTCAGGGGTTAAGCGACCTTCTACAAGGAAGAGGAATTTCTTAGCCAAGCCAGGGTCAGCTTTTACAAGCTTCTGGTATAAATCAATGCATTCCTGGAAATCAGGGGTTAAAATGCAAAGGATGGCCGCCGGCTTCTCCTTGGCCATTAGTTCTTCTGCTTCCTTAAGCCCGTAAGCTTTCAGACAACGGTATCCCCAAGAGGAGACAGTTTTTTCCAGCTCCAAAAGCCGGAGGCTCTTGCCCATAAGCAGGACAGTGGAGGCATATTCTTTTTCCAGTTCCTTCAGAGTTTTTAGGGCCCAATCAGGCTCAGGGGTTACTACGGGAAGCTCTATCTGAAAACGAACCCCGCCTTCGGGCAAGTTTTCGGCCCAGATGGAGCCACCATGTCGGGCGATGACACCATAGGCTAAGGAGAGGCCAACCCCTTCCTTCCCCTCTTTAGTTGTGAAGAAAGGCTGAAATATGTAGGGGAGGATTTCTTCGGGGATTGGTGGGCCATCGTTTATGAATTCCACTTTAATTGTGGGCTCGGGCTTTTCCTCTTTGCTCGTCCGGATTAACAGCTTACCTCCTCCTTTGCTTTCAAGGGCTTGTTGAGCATTGATTAGAATTTGCTCAAAGGCTTGTTGCAATTGATAGGGGTCCCCTCCCGTATCAGGGATTGTGGGGTCAAGCTCTTTGAAAACTTCAATGTTGTTAGCCTTTAATTCCGATTGGTGGAAGGCAATAGTTTGCTCCAGAACCTGGTTTACATTCAATTTGGACCTTGAGGCCGGCTTTTGCTCGGCAAAATCTGCTATTGCTTTTACTATGTTTGAAGCCCTCCGAGCATGGGTCTCAATCTCCTTAAGGGCTTCTTTCACTTTATCCGGCACCGATTCTAACTGGAGTAGTGAGGCATAGCCCAGGATGACAGCCAAGGGGTTATTTAGTTCATGGGCTAAGGTTGAAGCCATTTTGCCTAAGGAGGCCAAGGTATGGCTCTGAAGGAGGCGGTTCTGAAGGGCCAATTCCTCTGTTATGTCTTCAAATACGAAGACGACCTTTTCTAAAAGCCCTCCTTCTCCTCTTATCGGGTAGTGGACAATCCGGAAAGTGCGGTCTTTGAATCGCCACTGGATTTCTTTAGAGCTCGGCACACGATGGGCCTCAACTTTGGGGTGAATTTCAGCGAGCTGGGGGAGCACTTCGTAGGCATTGCGGCCAATGAGTTCCTTTGGGGAAAGGCCCACCAGTTTGCTGAAGGTTTCGTTCGCCCTTAGGATTTGGAAATTTGGGTTTAGTAAGACAATCCCTTCGCGTATCCCATTAAAGGTCGTTTCCCATTCTTCTCCGGCCTTTTTTATCTCTTGGAAAAGCAGCGCATTATTTATGGCTACAGCAGCCTGATCGGCGATGGCGCGGGCAAGGGATACTTCCATGGGGGAGAAGGTGCGGGGTTCGTTGCAGAATACGGCCAAGCTTCCTAACAGCTTCCCGCGGTGGAACAGGGGAAGGTAAAGGGCCGAAGATATGCCCTCATCCATAGCAGCTCCGCGGATGTGGAGGAAAAGGGCTTCTTTGAGGATGTCATTTACTATCAATGGGGGCGGGGCTTCCTCAAGCGTTGGAGGCCATATCTGGATTGATTCCAAGAGGGAGGCGAAAGCCGGAGAAAGGCCTTCGCTGGCTACGCAGCGGAGCTTTTTGCCCTCATCAAAAAGGAAAACAGCACTCCGGTCTGCGTCAAGTAGCCCTATGGTTAAGCCTGTAAGCAGAGAAAGCATCCCCGGCAGGTCAAGGTAAGAGTTAAGCACTCTTATGGAGTCTTGCAAGGAAGCTAATTGGTGGTAACGGGCTTGGATTTCTTGGTAGAGGCGAGAATTGTTGACGGCCATCGCCAGTTGGTTAGTTATGGCCTGGACAAGTTCCACTTCTACCGGGGAGAAGGGCCGTTTTTCCCCTTTAGCTTCAATCCCTACAGAACCGATTACGCTTTCCTGAAGGATTATAGGGGCGAGGAGGAAAGAGCGGACTCCAGCCATGAGGAGGAGGTTACGGATTGGCTCTAATAGAGGCTCAGTTTCTACATCGTGAACGATGAGAGGCTTGCGGGTTTCTATGATGTGAGAAAAAGCCGGGTAAACTTTGAGGTCAAATTTTAGGCCGATTGAATCCTGGACAGGGTACTCCGCTTCCACCGTGCCTTCCATCTTCTCCAAATTGAACAGGACGATGGCGCAATGGTCCACCCCCAAAGTTTCCACAATCTTAGCGGCGGTTACGTTAAGGATTCGCTTGATGTCAAAAGTTGAAGCCGCCAGGGAGGCGATTTCCTGAATTAGGACCCTGCGCGTTACTTCTTGGGTGAGGTCTTGCAATTGAGCCTTGAGGCCTTGGCGGAGCTTTACGTTTTCTAAAGCCACCGAGGCTTGTTCAGCTAAGGCTACCATTAGCTCTTGCTCTTCGGGAGAGAAGCCATCTTTTTGGCTCTTTACCCCGGCTAAGAAGCCGTGAACCCTTCCGGCAGTTTGGAGAGGGGCTAAGAAGCAGCTTCCAGCTTCGGAGGGGGAAGCAATTTGAATCGGCTCCGTGGAAAGGTCAGGGATATAAATCGGTTCGCCGGTGCGAATTATGCGGCTTAGCGAGCTTGCGGGGGAAGGGCTTAGTTCCCTTCTTCCCTCATCCTTCACTTCCACAAAGGCCTGTTTGTTTTCATCCCAGAGCCATAGGCTGCAGGAGGAAACTCGGACGATATCTCTGGCTATTTCAGCTACTGCCTGGGCTATCTTTACTTCATCGGGCAGAAGGGGCAGTTTGCGGCTGAGTTCGTAGAGGGCTTTTAAGCGTTCCCTAAGGGCCTTTTCGGCTGTTGTGCTTTTTCGGACTTCCCGGCGTAGGGTTAGGTTCCAGGCGTAGAGGAAGAGGGAAGTGAAAAGGAGGAAAATCGCTAAGCCAGAAAGCCTTACGAGTGTAGGGGTAATTAGCGTTGTGGGGGGAATTCCTGGCTTTGTCCCAAACCATTTTTGATAAAGGGCTGCCAAAATGCCGTTATTTTCCAGAATCTCTATGCCGGTGTTCAGGATGGAGAGCAGCTCTTCATTCCCTTTCTTTACGGCCATGCAATAGGGGGAGGGGAAGAGAGGGTCGCCAACGGTTTTCACCTTGCCTTCCGCTCCCAATTTCCTGAGGTTGAACAAGCCTACCCACTTGTTCCCTACGAAGGCATCAACCTGGCCTTCCAAGAGCAACTGCAGCCCTTCTTCTTGAGTTCCAACGGCTACGAGGTTGATTCCCGGGAGGGCGCTCAAGTAATCGTAGGCAACATCCCCCTTTTGGACAGAAACTTTGAGGCCTTTAAGGTCATTTGCTGAGGATATGCCTTGCCGGTCAGCAGGGATGAAGATAGTGGAGTAACTTTGGAGGAATGGGCGGGAGAAGTCGTAGATGGCGGCCCTCTCGGGGGTGTAACGCATCCCTTGGATTGCGTCCACTTGGCCCTCCTCCAGGGCTTTGCGGGCATCTTCCCACAACATCGGCCTAAGCTCTACCTCCATACCCAAGTTTAAAGCCAGGGAGTAGACAAGGTCCACGTTGAAGCCCTTGTATTCCCCTCCCTCCAGATACTCAAATGGGGGGAAGGAATAATCGCCAGCGATTATGACTTTGCCCTTCTGGACGAGCCATTCCCTTTGAGCAGGGGATAGAGCCGGCCGCTTGAGGAAGGCATAGTTGAAATAAATTCCTGCCCCTAAGAGGAGGGCCAAGATAACCCCAAGCGCCAAAAGGGTTTGCGGTTTGGATAGGATGGATTGGACTTTGCCCTTCATGAGATGTATTTGCCTATGAGCAAGCTAAGCTTTTCCTTTAGCTCTTTGGGGATTAGGTCCCTCTGAGTGACTATGGCATCGGCCAGGGCACGGGAGCAGGCACAAGTCCGCTCTTCGGGGATAGTGGGGATAAGGTAACGGAGGGCTTCTTGTGCTACTTTTACGTTGGCCTCAAGGTTTCTTATCACCATTTCCGCCGTAACCGGCTCCTCAGTCTCGTGCCAGACGTCGTAATCGGTGACGTGGGCCATGGCCGCGTAGCAGATTTCGGCTTCTCTGGCCAGTTGGGCTTCCGGAGAAGCGGTCATGCCGATTATATCAACTCCCCATTGGCGGTATATTCGGGATTCACCTTTCGTGGAGAAGCGAGGCCCTTCAATGGTGATGAAGGTTCCACCTTTGTGGACTCTGGCTCCAGTCTTCTTCACTGCTTGGTAGACAAGCTCGGAAAGCTCTGGGCAGAAAGGTTCGGCAAAGGAGATGTGGACTACAAGCCCGTCCCCGAAGAAGGAATAAGCCCTTTTGCCTTTTGTGTGGTCAAAAAGTTGGTCCGGAATAACTATGTCTCTGGGGGCAATTTCCTCTTTCATTGAGCCGCAGGCGCTTACGGCTATAATCCTCTCAACTCCGAGGGATTTCAAGGCCCAGATGTTAGCTCTGTAGTTGATTTCGCTGGGCATTATGCGGTGGCCGCGGCCATGCCTGGGCAGGAAAGCAACCCTTCTACCTTCCAATGTGCCTATGACTATGACATCCGAGGGCTCACCGAACGGGGTTGAAATTTTCACCTCTTCTATGTCGGTTAACCCTTCCATCTGGTAGAGGCCGCTTCCCCCAATTATCCCTATTTTGACCTTCTCCATAGTGCACCTCCGAGCTCATTTCATTTCGGCTAAGAGTTCAGCCAGTTTGTCTATTTCCTCCTTGGTGTTAAGTTCGGTCACGCACAAGAGCATGCAATCCTTGAGGTGGGGGTAATCCCGGCCCAAGTCGTATCCTCCGATGATTTTGTGCTGGAGCAGCCGGCGGTTTATCTCCTGCGGAGGGAGAGGGCAACGGACTACGAACTCTTTGAAGAAAGGTTTTTTATTGATGATTTCGTAGCCGGGGATTTCTCCTATGCGCTTGGCAGCGTAATGGGCTTTGTGATAGCACAGCTCGGCCACTTTCTTCAGGCCCTCCTTGCCCATGACTGCAAGGTAGACTCCAGCAGCCAGGGCGCAGAGAGCCTGGTTGGTGCAGATGTTGGAGGTAGCTTTCTCCCGGCGTATGTGCTGTTCCCGGGCCGAGAGGGTTAGGACGAATCCTCGCTTTCCTTCAGCGTCCACCGTTTCCCCTACCAAGCGCCCTGGCATCCTGTGGACGTACTCCATTTTAGTGGCGAATATCCCCAGGTATGGGCCGCCAAAAGCAACAGGGTTGCCCAGAGGTTGCCCTTCCCCTACTACGATATCGGCTCCGTATTGCCCTGGGGGTTTGAAGAGCCCTAAGGAAATCGGGTCAACTACTACCACGAATATGGCTCCGGCGGCGTGGATTTTATCGGCCAGGCCTTCTACCGGCTCCAGTTCCCCGAAGAAGTTGGGGTTCTGGATTATGAAGCAGATTGTGTCCTGGTCCAGGAGGCCTAATAAGTCCTGGATGTCGGCTTCGGGGTTTTCATCTCCTACCACGTTTATGTCCATGCCCCGGATATATGTGCGCAGGACTTGGCGGTATTCGGGGTGGACGGCAGGAGAAACGATTACTTTGTGGCGCTTTCGGCGGTGGATGTTGTAGGCCATGAGGGCTGCTTCGGCCATAGAGGTAGCGCCATCGTAGTGGGAAGCGTTGGCCACTTCCATCCCCGTAAGCTGGCAAACCATGGTCTGGTATTCAAAGATGCTCTGAAGGGTGCCCTGGCTTATCTCCGGTTGGTAAGGGGTATAAGCGGTGTAGAATTCGCCTCGGCTTAGGACGTATTTAACCACACTGGGGACAAAGTGGTTGTAGGCTCCTGCTCCCAGGAAGCAGGTATAATGGTCAAGGTCAGCATTCATTTCGGCCATTTGGCGGATTTCCCGCAGGATTTCGGCCTCCGATAGGGGTTCCGGTAGGTTAAATTTCACGTATCGGACTTCGGGGGGGATATCGGAGAAAAGCTCTTCAATTTTTTCCACCCCTACGGCCCGGAGCATTTCTTCGCGGTCTTTATCGGTAGAGGGGATAAAGGGGCTTTCCATTAGTGACCTCCCTTGGCCTCTTCTTCGGCCACGAATTTCTCATATTCTTCGGGGGTCATTAGGGAATCCCACTCGGAGGGGTTGGTTGGGCGGAAGCGGACGAGCCATCCTTCCCCGTATGGGTCTTTGTTGACAAGCTCGGGTGAGGTAGTGAGGGCTTGGTTTACGGCGGTGATTTGGCCACTCATGGGCATGTAGCAATCGGCAGCAGCTTTTACGGATTCAACTACGGCGAAGGCATCGCCTTGGGAGAAGCTTTCGCCTACTTCCGGCAATTCTACATAAACCACATCCGAAAGTTGAGCCTGGGCGTAGTCGGTTATCCCACAAGTGGCTTCGGTGCCGTTGAGTCTTACCCATTCGTGGGTTTTAGTATAGCGGGCTTTGGGATCCAGCTTCATCGCTTACCTCCAAAGCAGGGTTTAGTTTCCTTACCCATTTTACCATTTAAGGTTTTTTGTGCCAAATTTTCACGCTGACCGAGGGGTGCTTGTGCTCCCTGGGCCCCTGTTTGCCCCCCCCGTTGGCTTAGGGTTCGCCAGCGTTTTGGGCCCCACTCGTGGCGGGTTTGCCAGAGCGGGCTGTTCGCCCCTAATTTTGGTTTTGTGGGGGGACACCCCCCATACCCCCTGCCATGGGGGCTTCGCCCCCCCTGGACCCCCGTTTGCTCATCCCATTGGCAAAGGCTTCTGAAGGCTTGCTATGGGGGATGTAATGGTGTAAAATTTATATAGAGAGCCAGCGACAAGGAGGCAAGATGCCCATCATAAAAGTTTCTGCTAAGTCTCGGTCTACGGCAGTAGCTGGAGCTATAGCCGGGGTAATAAGGGAAAGTAAAAGGGCGGAAGTCCAGGCTATAGGGGCCGGTGCCGTAAATCAAGCTATTAAAGCCATAGCCATCGCCAGGGGTTACCTTGCCCTGGATGGCTACGATATCGTCTGCATCCCTTCTTTCACTGAGGTTGACATAAACGGTCAGGAAAGGACGGCCATAAAGTTCATCGTGGAGCCGCGCTGATTATGGCGCCGGTGGGCCCTTTAAAATCTCTACCTGCTCCGCAGGTAATTCAACGGTGGTCTCGTCTTCCAGCCGGACGGTTACCGTCTCTTTTACTACGTTTATGGCTACAAGTTTGCCTTCCCCTTTAGGGGTCTTTATTTTTTGCCCAACCTTAGGCATGCGCTCTTTAAAGTCTTTGTAAGTTTCAAATTCGTAACGCAAACAGCACAGGAGACGGTTGCATAGCCCCGAAATGGCCGCCGGGTTTATGGGAAGGTCTTGAACTTTGGCCATTTTTATGGACACGGAGCCAAATTCTGTGAGGAAGGAGGCACAGCACAAGAGGCGGCCACAAGGACCTATCCCCCCGATGAATTTAGCCTCATCTCGCACTCCAATGGAGGATAGCTCTACTTTGACCCTCAGTTCCTCTTCAAGCAGGCTGGCAAACTCCTTAAATTCGGCCCTCCCTTCCGAGGTGAAAAAGATGGTTAGCTTAGTCCCTTCAAAGTTGTATTCTGCCCTTACCAGCTTGATGCTTAAGCCCATCTCGCGGGCCAGTTGGCGGGCCTTGGCTAAAGCCTCTGCTTCCTTGTGCCGGTAAAAATCCATCCTGACAAGGTCCCAAGGCGTTGCCTTGCGCACTATCCCCTTTAAAGGTGTCTCCACGCTTGCCATTTCCCGCGGGGGCACTACAACCTTCCCAACTTCCAAGCCCCGAGCTGTCTCCACTACTACATAATCCCCGCGGGTGAGGTCTTCAAAGCCGGTAGCATCAAAGCTATAGATTTTGCAATTTTCCCTGAACTGTATTCCTACCACCAAAGGCAATTTACACCTCCTGAGAAAATCCTGGCAATTTGAGCATCAGTACATCCAAAGCTAAGCGCAGGTTGGCATTCCGGTGCAAGGCGGCAAGTATTGAGCGCAGCTCTTTTAGCCCCATGCGCGTTTTTTCTTTGCCCAGCTTAACTGCTGTTGCTTCCAATTTCCCCAAGCAATCGGCATTTACTACTTTTTCCCTGGCCCCTTCTAAAATCAGTAGCATATCCCTCGCAGCCAAAATCCACCAATTTAGCATTTCTTTCAGCCTTTCTTCGTCTTTCCCGAACTCTCCTGCCCACTCCAACCTTGCTACTGTATCGCTTTTCAGGATGTAAAAGAAGGCTTCCAAATCCTCTTCCCGCCTTTTGAAGAGTTCTTCTTCTTGGATGAACCTTATGGCCTTACCTGGGCAGCCCTCCGACAGGCGGGCTAATAGGTTGGCTTTGTAGCTTTCAACCCCCCAGTTTTTCTCCAGAAATTCCTGTATCTGGCTTTCGGGGACGGGACGGAGGTTGAAGACTTGGCATCGGGAAACGATTGTGGGCAAGAGGAGTTCAGGGGAGGTGGCAGTTAGGAGGAAGATGGAATGGAGTGGCGGCTCTTCCAGGATTTTGAGGAGGCTATTGGCCGCTTCCGGAGTAGCTTTGTCCATATCGGAGATGATGAAGATGCGGTAAGGGCTACGGTGAGGGGCCAGGAAAGCCTCGCGGTGCAGTTCCCTAATCTGTTCAATTTTGATGGAGCCATTCTCGGGCTCCAAGAGCTTCAAGTCGGGATGGGTTCTCCCCAGAATTTCTTGGCAATCGCGGCAAGAGCCACAGGGCGGCAAGCTTACCCTGCAGCACAAATGCCTGGCAAATTCCAGGGCCAGCGTCCTTTTTCCGACCCCGTCCGGCCCTGTGAAAAGGTAGGAATGGGAGAGGACCCCTTTCCTCACGGCATTTTCCAAGAGCTTGAGAACCCACTCGTGCCCTATCACTTCACACACCGTTCTCCAGTTGTTCAATGAAAGCATCAATGCGGTTGCGGATTTGCTCTTCGGAGTAGTAGCGAGAATCACACATGTCGGCGTCTATTATCAGGCCTGGGACTCCCGTTTCGGCACTGACGATACGCTTGATATCGTATTGGCCGAGGGAATAGGGCTTGCAGGAGCGGTTGGAGTGCATTACGAAGCCGTCCACTTCGTACTCTCTAATCAGCTCTATCATCTGGCGAGCTCGGTAGGAGAGGCTTCGGTTAAGGAGGACGGAGGTATAGGCGCGGGCCAAAGCTTCCAAAGGTTCGCCATCCTCAACAGGGTTGTCCCAAGCGCCTGTATAGGTGTCAACTACAAAGCAGCATCCTCGCTTGGCGAAGTGGGAGTAGAAGCGGTAGAGGCGGTTCCAGAGGGCTATGTTATCCCACAATAGGCGGTGGCGTTCTTCGGGGATGGCCCCTTCGCCGCGTTCAACCCTTTGTTTAACCTCGTTGCGAAGGGTGCGGTAATACTCAACCGCTTCCTTAGTCCCCCTGAGCACTACTATGGCCGCCATGTTGACGAAGAGGTCGGGGGCGTTGAGCGGGGAAGGCCGGGCTTTGCACATCCGCCTTATCTCACCCCATAAGTGGACGCACTCATTGGATAGTTCCAGGACTTCTTGGAAGCGCTTTTGGTTGAGGCGACGGCGAGTATGGCGCTCAATGAACTCAATCATCTCTTCCAGTTGGCTCCGCACATACCGGACGATGTGAGGCTCAAGGTCATCGTGGAGGAATGGGGTGTCCAGGATGAAGATGGGGATGCGGTAGCGGTAGGCAAGGGCTTCAAACCATTTTACCACCGTCCCGCAGATGTTGTTGCAGACGATTAAGAGGTCGGGTTTGGGCAGGCCTTTCAGCGGGGCCGAAGAGGGGTTGAATATGCTTCCGAGGTTGATTTTAGCGTAAGAGCAGAGTTCGGGGGCGTAGCCGTGGGCTTCGGCTTCTTCGCTCAGGGCCGTCCCTACTCCTCTTGCCCCGCATAATGCTCCGTAATTTTCGGGGTAAGCAACCTCAATCCCCATAGCCCTGAGGATTTCCACCGGAGCTCCACTTGTGACCCAGGCCAGGGGTCGGAAGAAGCGTAGGTATCGGATTTTCAGGTAGTGTCTTTCCATCAATTTGCTGAGGATTCGGCTGCTTTGGAGGCGCTTAGCTGGCATGCTTTCCCTCCACCGCTGGCAAAGTGAACCAGAACGTGCTCCCTTTGCCTACCTCGCTTTCAACCCATATCCTCCCACCCCACATGGTTACAAGCTCCTTTGCTATGTAGAGTCCGAGGCCAAGGCCTTTGCTCTCTTTGCCCGGCTCCCCTATTTGGTAGAAGCTGTGGAAGATTTTCTCCCTCTCTTCAGGCGGGATTCCTATGCCCGTATCCTTCACAAACATGTAGGGCCTATCCATGAGCTTGGCCCCTACCGTTATTTTCCCTCCGGCCGGGGTGAATTTTACAGCATTGGAAAGCAAGTTGCTCAATACTACTTCCAGTTTGGCAGGGTCGGCTTGAACTTTTTGGACTTCAGGGGGTATATCTACGGTCACCTCAAGGCTTTTGTCCTGAATGATGGGCCTGTAGTTTTCCACAACCCTTTCCACAAGCTCGGGCAGGAAAATTGGTTCCAATTGGATTGAAGTGGCTTTCTTTTCCAGACGCTTGAAGTCCAGCATGTCCTGGAGCAGAGAGGAAAGGCGTTTTGCATTGTGAACGATTATCTCGGCAAAGCTTTTGAGGCGTGAATCCTGGATTTCTTCGCTGAGGATTGAGGCGTAGCCGAGGATGAGGGAAAGGGGGGTACGGAACTCGTGGGCGATTAGGGTTACGAAGTTGCTCTTGAGCCTTTCAAGCTCTTGCAGTTCTACGAAGGCTTTCTGGACGTGCTCAAAGAGTTTGGCGTTCTCCAAGGCTACGGCGCCTTGCCCGGCCAATATGGTGAGGAAATCTTGGTCTGAGGGCCGGAAGGGGGTAGAACCTACGGTTTTAAAAGCGGCCAGGAAGCCCAGCAGTCTCTCCCCTGCTCTCAAAGGTGCGGCCAGAAGCTGGTCAAGGTTAGCTTTGACCATGAGGGGGGTTGCCTCTTCGGGCCTTTCCCTGGTCCAAAGGAAAGCGGTATTGCTCTTTTCCAAAGCTTTCATCAATGCTGCTTGAAGCTCAAGGGAGAGTGAGGAGAGGGAATCGGGTGGATTTCCGAGGAGCTTGTCCCAATCCACTTCATACATCCATACCCCATCGGCAGCGAGGCTTTCTCGGGCTATGTGCAATAACTTTCCCTCCAGTTCTCCGGTTTCCAAGGTGCTGAGGAGGGTTTTGGAGATTTCAAACAGGGGTAGGAGGGCTTTAATGCGTAGGCTTTCCCTCCTCAACTGGTCCATTTCCAAAACGTGGTTGACCACGACCTTGAGTTCGTCGGGGGAGAAGGGTTTGAGGAGGAAGCCGTTGACTCCAAGCCTTATAGCTTTCAGGGCCAAGTCTAACTGGCCGTAGGCGGTTATTACAATCCAAGGGACATCGGGGTAAAGCTCGCGGATGAGCCTGGCGGTTTCAACCCCATCAATCCCTGGCAATTTAATGTCGGTGATGATGAGGTCAAAAGGTTTTCCCTTGGCCTTTTCCACTGCCTCCATGCCATCGGCAGCGGTTTCCACTTCAAAGTCCATCATCTGGAGGATGAACTGGCATATTTTCCTTATGGATGGCTCGTCATCTACAACCAGGATTCGCCCTCTAAGAGCCAAGGCTTTCCACCGTCCTTATCCAGCTTTTTTCTTTCCTATAGGGGCCGATTACCGCCAGCTTCATCCTTGAGGATTTCATTAGTTCTCCGGCCACTCTCCTTACATCCTGGGAAGTTACGGCGTCAATGGCTTGGATTACTTCAGAGGGGGTCAAGGTTCGGCCGAGGAGGAGTTCTTGCCTTCCGTACCAGAAGGCCAGGCTCAGGGAATCTTCAAGCTGGAGGAGGAGGCGGCCTTTCACGAACTCTTTGGCTTTGGTGAGCTCCTCTTCGGGCACTTCTTGGGTTTTGAGGAGGGCCAATTGTTCAATGATGGCCTTAAGGGCTTCCTCCAGGCGGTTGGGCGATATCCCCGCAGCCACCCCCATAGAGCCTGAATCGGTGAAGAATTCAAGGTAAGAGCTGATGTTGTAGGCGAGCCCTCTCTTCTCCCTTATCTCCGTGAACAGCCGGGAGCTCATCCCCTCCCCCAAGATGGCATTAAGGATTGAAAGGGCAAATCGGTCGGGGTGATTGAGGGAAAGGCCGTACCAGGTGAGGACAAGGTGAGTTTGCTCAACCCGACGGCTTTCATAGGCCTGGATTGGGCCATCGGAGGGGGCGGGAGCAGGGATGAAGGAGGGGGGTGAGGAGCCTTCCCAAGTTGATAGGTAACGCTCGGTGGCTTCCAGGGCTTCCTCAGCCGTGATAGCTCCGGCTATGCTTACCACTACGTTCTTGGGGGTATAGTGTTTGGCCCTGAAGTCTAAGAGCTTTTCCTTGGAAAGGGCCTGTAAGCTTTCATTTGTGCCTATGATTTCCCGGCCTAAGGGGTGATTGGGCCAGAGGATGTTTGCGGCCATTACGAAAACCCAGTCCTCGGGGGAGTCCTTCATCCCCCGCAATTCCTCTAAAATAACGGCCCTCTCTTTTTCCACGTCTTCTTCTCGGAAGAGCGGGCTTAAGAGCAAATCGCACAGGAGCTCAAAGCCCAGTTTCCAGTGGCCTTTTGGCAGCTTAAGCCAGTAAGAGGTCATTTCTTGGGAAGTGCTTCCGTTGATTATTCCCCCAACCCCTTCCACGGAAGAAGCGATGTCCTTAGCGGTAGGCCATTTAGCAGTCCCCTTGAAGACTACGTGCTCAATGAAGTGGGAAGCACCCCCTTCTGGGTCGCTTTCATACCGAGAGCCAACCCCTACCATGAAGGCTATGCTTACGGCCATAGTGTGAGGTAGGGGCGTGACTAAAAGGCGGATGCCGCTGGGCAGGTAGGTCTTCTGTGGCCTTAGCACTTTGCCTCCTGCTTCTCAAATAGTTCCACCGCAAGCTTTTCTTGCTCGCAATAGAGCCTCTGGCGAGCCATGAGCAAATCCCAGTCCACTTTATGGCCATCAAACTCTGGGCCATCAACGCAAGCGAAGCGAGTTTTTCCGTCTACTTCAACCCGGCAAGCTCCGCACATGCCCGTGCCATCCACCATTATCGGGTTCAGGCTTACAATTGTTTTTACCCCGAAGGGCTTGGTGGTCAGGGAGCAGAATTTCATCATTATGGCCGGCCCAATAGCCCAGACCACGTCTATTTTGCGGCCGCTTTCCAACAGTTCCTTCAGCGGGACAGTGACCACTCCTTGGCGGCCGTAGGAGCCGTCGTCGGTGCACACAATTAGCTCATTGCTTACGGAGCGGATTTTGTCCTCCCAGAACAATAGCTCCTTGGTTCTGGCACCGATGATGGAAATGATGTAATTGCCGACTTTCCGGAGCTCTCGGGCTATGGGGTAAATGGGGGCTATGCCAAGCCCTCCACCTACACAGACCACGGTTCCGTAATGCTCAATTTCGGATGGGTTGCCGAGCGGACCGACTACCGCGTACAGGCGGTCGCCAGGCTTCATCCCGGCCATAAACTTCGTGCTTTTCCCCACTACCAGGAAGACGAGGGTTATCCAACCTTCTTCCCGGCTGAAGTCAGCTATGGTCAGGGGGACCCTCTCCCCCTTCTCCCAAGGAACTACTATTACAAATTGGCCGGCTTTGGCTTTGGAAGCTACCCTGGGGGCATAGACCTTGAACTCCTTAGTTACCGGGGAATGGTCGTGCTTCTCCAAGATTTCGTACATCTTGTCCTCCTTTTCAACGGGGTAATAACCGGGCTCATTATACCTTTTGGCGGGATTGGTGTCAAGGAATTAAGCGAAGCCAGGCGCGCTGGTTTTTGAGGAATGGCGGTCTTTCAGGCCTGAAGCTCTTCTCCAGCCAAGTAAGCGGGTTTACCGCCACCCCATTCACCCTAACTTCCCAGTGGAGGTGAGGGGCGGTGGATAGGCCTGTGTTCCCCACTTTGCCTATAAGTTCCCCCCTCTTAACTTCTTGGCCTTCTTTCACATCTATCTCCGAAAGGTGGAGGAAGCCGCTCATTACGCCGGCTCCGTGGTCCAGGATGACCATCTTACCCCTTAAGAGAAGTTCCTTGGCCAGGATGACCCTCCCTGGCGCCGGGGCATAGACAGGCGTCCCCTCCTTGGCCCTAAAGTCAACCCCATCGTGGAAGCCCGAAGGGGGAGAGTTGCCGTAGGCTCTTCTTAAGCCGAAAGGGGAAGTTACCACTAACTCTCCTTTTAGGGGTGGGGAAAAGGGGAGAAACCACATCGGCTTGGCCGAGAATGTGGAGTAAGCCTTTGCCACTATTTCTCTCTCCTCTTTCACGAGCTCCGGCTTTAAGAGGACCGTTTTCTCCGCAGGTAAGCGTAGCCTTTCCAAAGGGTAATCCTTAGGGGCCACGGATAGCTCCATCTCTTGGCAGGGGCCTGAAGGGAGGCAGATTCGGAGGTGGTATTTCCCCGGCTTTGTGAGGGCGTGCACTCCGAGGAAAGCCACCCAGCTTTCCCCATCCCAGACGAACCTCAGGGGTTGCCCCGCAAATTCCCCCTGCGGAGGGCTATTGGTGTAAGCCTTTACCGATACTGAAGCCGTTTCCCCTGGAAGAAGGGGCAGAGGATTAACGCTAACGGAGAAAGTCGGAGCAGCGAAGCTTATCGCAGCTATGGCCAATAGACTAAAGCCCTTCAAACTCCAGCTCATCCCCAACCTCTACTTTCTCCAGCAAGCTTGAAGGCCCTTCCAAGAAATACTGGGCTGGCCGGGAGGGGAAATACCAAGGACGGAAAGGCAAGGCCAAGGTTTTATCCACCACCTTTTTGTCTTTGCTGAGCCAAACTACGGCTATGGGGGTGAACACGAAGAGCATGTGTATCCCGGAGTTCCATCTGCTTTCCTTACCGTTCACGAAGATTAGGACCTCATCGGGCTTGAGGGAGCGGCGGAACATGAAGCCGCGGGCTTTTTCCCAAAAAGCCCGACAGACTCTGGCTTTGTCGGTCAATTTTAGGTTTTTGGTTCGGTTGAAAACCTGGGCCAAGGCTCTCTCAGGAAGGGAAATCTTTGTGAACCCGAACTATGAGCACTTCTTCTGTCTCGGGGGTGACCAGCGCTTCTTCGGAGATGTGATAGCCAACTACCCAAAGGATTTTCTCCCTGTCCACAAGGATTGGCCACTTGTCCCTAAGGTATTGGGGGATTTTCTCGTCAATCATGAACTCGTGGAGGCTTTTGGTTCCGCCTTTGAGGCCCAAGGGTTTGAAGCGGTCCCCAGGCTGGCGCGGCCTAAGCTTAACGGGGGCTTTGATTTTGCGCCAGTCCAGGAAAGCTTGCCAGGGGTCGGGATTAGCATCCCAAGAGTTAGGTAATTGCGATAGGGGGGCGATGGAGGCCTCTGCTTTCCATCCGCTTTCGGTAATACGGGTCTGGCCGGGGATTGCCAGAGCGATTTCTTCGGTGATGAGCGGTAAATCCTCGTGAGGGGCAAACCCTTCTTCTCCGATGAAGAAGATGCCGTATCCTGTGGCTAAGACCAAGCCTTGGGGAAGGGTTACTTTTACCCCCGCTCTCCTTTCCAGGACGGCCTTGCGGGCTCTTTCCACGTGCTCCCATCCTATGTCCCTTAGCCCCCGGCGCATCCGGCTTATAGCTTCCCTGATCGTTCCCCTTTGCATAGCGGGGTGAAGGGTTAGCCATCGGCTAAGGGAGAAGACTATGCCCTTTTCTTCTTCGCACTCCACTACTTCGTGCCAGCAGGCCTCAACCTGGCGCCGGAGGAAATCGTAATCGTCGGCGAAAAGTCTTGCCGAGCGCCTTACAACTTCGCGGAAGCGAGGGTTAAAAGTTTCCAGGTAAGGGATGAGTTCGTGGCGGAGTCGGTTGCGGAAGTAGGTGGTGTCAAGGTTGGAGAGGTCAAAGCGAGGGGTAAGGCCGTGCTCCCGGCAGTAGGCTTCAATTTCTGCCCGGCTTATTTCCAGGAGTGGCCGGACAAGCCAGAGGTCGTATTCTTCTCCTCCCACTATGAGTCGGGAACGGGGGAGCATCCCTCTCAGGCCGGCCAGTCCAGAGCCCCGCACCCAGTGCATTACCACTGTCTCTACTTGGTCATCGGCGTTGTGGCCTACGGCTATGGTTTTGGCCTCTTCCCTGATTGCTACTTCGGCCAGGAACTTGTAGCGGGCATAGCGGGCGGCCTCTTCCAAGCTCATGCTTTTCTCCCGCGCTAAGGCTGGCACATCCCTGGCCTCTATGGTGCAGGGAATTCCCCACTCCTTGGCTACCTTTTCCACAAAGGCGGCGTCTTCTTCGGCTGCAAGTCCCCTTATCTTATGGTTCAGGTGGGCTACGTGAAGCTTGAGGTCCAAATCCGCTCTGAGGCGGCAAAGGATGTGAAGAAGACAAAGGGAATCGGGCCCTCCCGAGACCCCCACTATGACTTTTTCTCCTGGAGAGAAGAGTCCGTGCTCAATTACAAAACGGCGGATTTTTTCCAGCACTTTGCACTACATTTCCACGATTTTTATGCCTCTTTTGGCCAGCTCTTCCAGGAATGGCTCTGGCTCTATGCATCCTTCGGGGGCGAAAGCGCCTTTCTGTGGGATGAGGCCTTTGGCTAACCACTGTGCTCCTATGGAAGCTGGTATTCCGGTCAAGCGCCCCATCCGGTCTGCCACTCCATAGCTTATGGTTTTAGGCTGCCCATTTTTGCGGCCTTTAACCGTGACCTTGGCTCCGGAGCAGGCTATTCCTCCCACCCGGAAAATCCCTTCAATGGAATGGATTAGCTTGGCCATCCTTTCCATTTTAGCCGGGGTGTCTATAAGCTTGAGGGCGGCAAATATCTCCACGATTTTATTGTTCCAATCGGGGATGAGGGCACCCTTCAGGGTTACAGTCTTGGCCTTTATGTAGCGAGGGATGGTTATGGGCTCTGGGTGGCCGCAATGGGAGACTTTGACTTTCCCTAAGGGTGCCGGGAATTCCACGGTTTCTTTCCCCGAGGAGGCTTTAACTTTGACCAATTTGCCGTCAATCCAGGAGGGGACCTCGCCAGTTGAGGCATAGAATACGTGCATTATTACTGCCAGGCCTTTTGAATCGGAAGCGCTCCCGGTCCAAGCTATGTTGATTTCTTCCACTTCATCAAGCTGGCGTGATGCTTGTCTGGCCAGGACGTTGGTTATGCCTGGGGTCCAGCCCAGCCCTGTGATTATGGTTATCCCGGCCTGGCGGGCAGGCTCATCCAAGGCCAGGATGCTTTCCACCGGGCTGTAATCATCGCAGATGTCTACGTAATTGACCCCAGCTTCCAGGGCAGCTTTAGCCAGGGGGAAAGCGAACTTGTAGAATGGGCCGATGCATCCTACGGCTGCGTTGGCTCCTTCAAGGACCTTTCTCAAGGAAGCGGGGTCGGTAGCATCTACGAAGGCCGCTTTAGCTCTTTCTCCCAGCTTGGAGGCCATTTCTTTGGCCACTTCTACTCGGTAATCGGCTATGACCACTTCGGCCTCGGAGGTTTGGAGGAGGTCTTGGACCACGTGGCTTCCCATGTCGCCGCAACCGCCAAGCACTACGATTCTCATGGTTTTCCTCCTTAGGGTGGGTTTGAATCCATTATATCATCAAGGTGGGGAACGAGCAATCACGAAATTTTGCCCACCCTCGTTTTTTTGTGGGGGCACATCCCCCTGGCCCCCCCTTTTGCCCACCCCCGTAGGCTGAGGGTTCGCCAGCGTTTTGGGTCCCACTCGTGGCGGGGATTCAAATGGGGGCAACTCGCCCCTTCTTTTTGTTTTTTGGGGGGCACCCCCCAAACCCCCTGCCATGGGGGCTTCGCCCCCTGGACCCCCGTTTTGCCCACCCCCGTTAGCTGAGGGTTCGCCAGCGTTTTGGGTCCCGCTCGTGGGCGGGTTTCAGGGGTTGGCAACTCGCCCCCTCTTTTAAAACTTTGGGGGACACCCCCCAAACCCCCTGCCAGGGGGCTTCGCCCCCTGGACCCCCCTTTGGCCCATCCTCGTTGGCTGAGGGTTTGCCGGGGGTTTTGGTCCCACTCGTGGCGTGGTTTGTTAATGTGGGCGCCTCGCCCCCTCTTTTGGTTTCGTGGAGAGACACCCCCCACGCCCCCTTTTACAAGTGTAGGTTTTTGAGCGGTATGAATTTGGCGAATGGGCCATTAGTGGTATCCTCTTCCCCCAAAAAACAAGGAGGAAAGAACCATGACCAATGAATCACTAAAGCAGTGGTACGAAACCGTTGCTCAACACATGCCTCACCTATCTAAACCTCAAGCTTTTGTCCTTGCCTTAAGGAGCTTGGGCATGGTTATAGCCCGCTCTTGCTTCCTGGCCAAGACTTTAGGTGTCAAAGAAAATGCCTTGCGGGAGCGCTTACGTGACTTTTACAGGGAAGCCTCAGCTAAAAAGGGGGAAAAGAGAGCTGCTTTGCTGAGTGAGCTTCCCTTACCTTTAGGGCACTTCTATCCTCACCCCTGGCCTTCCTTTTCCGATTTGCCAGCAACTTAAAAACCTACACTTGTAAGCCGTGGGGGTGTCCCCCCACAAAACCCTAAAAGGGGGCAAGCGGCCACCCCTTTAAACCCAGCCATGAGTGGGGCCCAAAACGCCAGCAAACCCTCAGCCCACGAGGGTGGGAAAACGGGGGTGAAGGGGGCCCAAGCCCCCTCCCAGGGGGCATGGGGGATGTGCCCCCAAAATTTTCAAAGAAGGGGCGAACAGCTCCCATTAGCAACCCCGCCATGAGTGGGGCCCAAGACGCCGGCAAACCTTAAGCCCACGAGGGCGGGAAACCACCTCCACCGCCTTACGAGGCTTGGCAAAATTAGTAGCGTAACTTTGCACCCTCCGCAATCTTCCAGTATAATTCAAACAAAGCCTGCCTTAAAACATGGATAACCCACCGCACTGCGGATAAAAATCATCGGAGGGTTTGAATGGACACCTATGAAGCTATAATCTCAAGGCGCAGCATAACTCGCTTCAAACCTGACCCTATACCTAAGGAAACTTTGGAAAAAATCCTCTACGCAGCTCTTTGGGCCCCTTCAAAGCTTGATTTGCAAAACTGGTATTTTGTAGTCCTGGGAGGGCAAAGCAAGAAAGCCTTCTCAACCATGCTTCAAGTTGAATTCGCCCGCATCTTGACTCCCGCCCAAACTTCGCCTTTATTTAAAACTTGGGCTACCGAGTGGTTCCTTCAAGCTTTGGAACAGGCCCCCATACTCATAGTCGCTTTCTCCGATAAACCCGTTAGTGAGGACTTGGATTATGCTTTATCGGTGGCTGCAGCTGTCCAAAACCTTATGCTGGCTGCCTGGAACGAAGGCATAGGAACTCGCTGGTTCACTTCAGGCTTACAGGCCGTGAAAGAAAGCATTTACTCCCACCTCGGCTTGAAAGACAAAGAACTAATAGGCCTTATTGTGATGGGATATCCAGAAGAAATTCCCCAACCTACACTCCGGCGGGAAGGAAGGATTGAGTGGCGCATAGGGGTTTGAGATGATATGGCTGTAACTGTGGAAAAAATCCGCTCTTTCCCCATCCTATTAAGGCTTGAAGAGAAAACCCTTCGGGAACTGGCTTCGGCTATAATTGAAAAGCCCGTTCAAGCCGGGAGCATTGTAACCCTCCAAGGGGAAGAAGCTCGCCTCGTTTACATAGTAGCCCGAGGTATAATCAGAGCTCGCCGCCTTTCGCCTGAAGGTAAAGAACTAATCCTCTACTACATAGGCCCTGGCCGAATAGTAGACATTCCTTCGGCGGTGAACGGCAACCATTACACCGTTACCACCGATGCCCTCACAAATGCCACCCTCTACGCCTTGCCTTCCGAAGAGTTCCGGCAGATAGTGGCAAATGACAAGCTTCTGGCCCTGAATCTCTTGAACGAGCTGGCAAACATAACCCGCCGTTTAACCATAATGGTGGAGGAAATGGCCCTCCACACTGTGCGGACCCGCTTAGCCCGCTTTCTCATCCAACAATCTGAACTAAGAGGCCAAAACAAGCAATGGACCCAAGCGGAGATAGCTTCTCAAATCGGCACAGTTAGGGAAATTGTTGGCCGAATCTTGCGAGAGTTTGCATCCCAAGGCCTTGTAGCTCGCCAAGGCGGGCAAATCGTCATACTAAACCGGGACAAGCTTCTGGAAATAGCCCAAATGGAGGAGGATTCATATGGAGGCAATGGAAGCCATTGAAGCTATAGAAATAGCAATAAAAATTGAAGAGGAAGGCATAAACTTTTACACTGAAGCGGCAGAAAAAGTAGAAGATGATGCGGCACGAAAGATGTTCCTCAACCTCGCCAAGGATGAACAAAAGCACCTGCTCCTTTTCCGTTCCGTCCGCCAGTCCTTATTGGAGAAAGGAGAATGGCCCTCTGTCACTGCCCTGCCTATAGGCAAAACCCCAAACTACATATTCCCAACCCCCGAGGAAAGAGAGAGGATTGAAATTCCTCAGCAACACCAAGAAATCCTGCGCAAAGGGATGGAGATAGAAGAAGCCTCCATAAGATTTTATACAGAACAGCTTGACAAAAGCTCCTCAGAGGAAGCGCGTCAAGTGTACAAGTTCCTGGTAGAGCAAGAGAAAGGCCACTTAGCCCTCCTGCGGGCAGAATACGATTACCTAAATCGCACCGGCTTCTGGTTTGATTACCAGGAATTTTCCCTGGAAGCCGGTTGATGAGACTTTTATCCCTGACAGCTAAGCTTGGGAGGGGTAAATTTCTGGTAGAATGTTAAGCGAGGCTGAAGGATGATTCATAGAGAAGTGGACCAGAACTTGTGCATAAGATGCGGGATGTGCGTGAAGGCATGCCCATGTGGGGCCATCAGCCTTGATGAAGAAGGAGTTCACTTTAACTGCCCCCCTGACTGCTCTTTTTCCATCGTTTGCTATGGGGGGACTGAATTCTTCTTCCCCTGTGAAGAAGCGTGCCCTACTGGGGCTTTGAGCATTGCTTATGAAATTGCCCCTTAAATTTATTGTCCAAAGGAGGAAAGATGGCTCAAGTGACGGAAAAGCAAATAAAGGATGCCCTCCGGCAAGTGATTGACCCCGAAATCGGCATGGATGTAGTGACCTTGGGGATGATAAGGCAAATTGACATTGGGGAAGAAGGAGATGTGGAAGTGAAGATGGTCCTCACTGCTCCCTTCTGCCCTCTTGCCTCCTACCTTGTGGAGCAAGTTCGGATGATTGCCAGCTCCGTTCCAGGGGTTAAGGAAGCGAAGGTCACCCTCTTGGACGAACGCTGGGACCCAAGCTGGATGGAGAAGCCTTAAAGCTGGGAGTCCACGAGAGTTTTTTTTCACGCCGACTGAAGTCAGCCTCTTTAAAAAAGGTTGGCCTACGCCAACCTTCACCAAACGGTGGGTTCAGGGGCGCAAGCCCTCGGGCGGGGGACTTGGGTGATGTGCCCCACAACGCCAAAAGGGAGCGAGTAACTAACTCCGGCAATCCCGCTGCGAGTGGGACCCAGAACGCCAACAAACCCTAAGCCCACGAAGGTGGGCAAACTGGGGAGTCCAGGGGGCTAAGCCCCCATGGGGGGCCGTGGGGGGCGTCTCCCCACAAAACCCTAAAAAGGGGCGAGCGGCCACCCCCTTAAACCCCGCCATGAGTGGGACCCAGAACGCTGGCGAACCCTAAGCCAACGAGGGTGGGCAATCGGGGGGGCCAGGGGGGCGAAGTCCCCATGGCGGGGGGTTGGGGGGTGTCCCCCCACAAAAACAAAAGAGGGAACGAGTTGCCCACATTAGCAACCCTGCCACGAGTGGGGCCCAAAACGCCGGCAAACCCTCAGCCCACGGGGGTGGGAAAACGGGGAGGCCGGGGGGCGAAACCCGCATGGTGTGGGGGGTGCCCCTCAACGAAACCAAAAGAGGGAGGCAGTAGCCACATTACCAACCCTGCCATGAGTGGGACCCAGAACGCCGGTAAACCCTTAGCCTGCGAGAGCGAGCAAGGGGGGTCCAGGGGGCGAAGCCCCATGGCAGGGGGTATGGGGGATGTGCCCCCACAAAAACAAAAGAGGGAACGAGTTGCCCACATTACCAACCCTGCCACGAGTGGGGCCCAAAACGCTGGCAAACCCTCAGCCAACGGGGGTGGGCAAACGGGGGGGCCAGGGGGCGGAGCCCCCTGGCAAGGGGTTTGGGGGATGTGCCCCCAAAAACCAAGAGGGGGGCGAGTTGCCACCCCCTGCAACCCCGCCACGAGTGGGACCCAGAACGCTGGCAAACCCTAAGCCAACAGGGGTGGGGAAAATAATGCTTCACCTCCCATTTTGCTGAAGTTTCCAATTTCCGGCAAACTGTGATATAATTCTAAGGGGTGAGTTAAGATGGTGAGCACAAATCCGAGGCCAGAAACAAAAAAGCGGAGAATAGAAGGCCTGGTGCTTACGGGCATCAGGCCTTCTTAATTTGATTCGGAGGGGAGCTTATGAACAGGGCTGCTCTCCTTTTCCAACTACAAAATATTGAAGCCGAAATCGGCGAGAAAGAAGGACAAATCGCCAAGCTAAACCAAATGCTGGACTCAAACGAAGCCTTGAATGCCCTCAGGACAAAAGTGCAAAGTTTAAAAGCACACTATGAAGAAGATAGGATAACCATCCGAGATCTGGAGTTGAACCTGAAAAGCTTGGAGGAAAAACTAAGGGAGGCTAAGAACAAACTCTATGGCGGACACGTCCGCAACCCCAAAGAGCTTATGAGCCTGGAAAAAGAAGTCCAGGCCATGGAAGGGACTCGGTCCCGGATGGAAGAACGGCTCCTTGAACTGATGGAACAATTGGAGAAGGAAAGTGAGGAACTGAAAGCATTGGAGAGCGAACTAACGGAAAAGGAAAAGGCTTGGCAACAGGAGAAAGCCTTAGCCTTCAAGGAGAAAGAGGAACTGGAAAAGGCACTGGAAAAGCTAAACCGGGAGCGGGAAGCCCTCCTTGCCACAATCCCCGCCGAGGACCTCAACATCTACAGGCAGCTTCGTAGCCGAAAAGGGCCAAGAGTTGTAGTCCAGCTTAAGGGGCTGATATGCCAAGGATGCGGGATAACCACACCCACCATAGTAGCTCAAGAAGCCCGCTCCGGGGATAAGCTGGTCTTGTGCCCTTCCTGCGGCCGCATACTTTTCACAATGTAATGAGATGAGGACGCCGAAAGCAACTTTAGTTCACTCCATGTTCTCCCGCATTGCCCCTTATTACGACCTGATGAACCGCCTTATAAGCTTCTCCTTGGACCAGAAGTGGCGGAAGGAATTGGCCCTTTGGGCCCCCAATTCAGGCTTAATCTTGGATTTGGCAGCAGGCACCGGCGATTCCACCTTCGCCTTGCTCCAAACTGACCCCCAGTCAAAAGTTGTGGCTTTGGATTTCTGCGAGCCAATGCTGAGGAGAGCAATCCCTAAGCTTGAGAAATTCCGGGATAGAGCAGCGTTAATCCAAGGGGATGCCATGGAACTGCCTTTTGCCCCATCATCCTTTGACGGAGCGATTTCCGCTTTCGCCATGAGGAACCTCAGCAATTTGCGCAGAGCCCTTGAAGAAATCCTCCGCATACTCAAACCGGAAGGCTTCTTCTTGTGTTTGGAGATTTCCACCCCCAATTTAAAGCCTCTCCGCCTGGCCTTCAGCCTTTACTTCGGCCGGTTAGTACCTTTGATGGGGAAAATCATAGCCCATGATGCGGATGCTTACCGATACCTTCCAAATTCGGTGGCCCAATTCCTCCCGCCGGAAGAATTCGCGCACTTGATGAAAGAGGTTGGCTTCCAACAGGTAGAATTCCGGAGGCTATTTCCGGGAACAGCTGTCCTTCACCGAGGATTTAAACCCCGAAGGAGGGACCTTTGAGCGAAAAGCACGTGAAACTCGGGCACCCAAGCTACGTCTGGCGCGCAGGCCAGGAAAGAAGGCTCAAGCTTATCCTTAGCTATGCGCCTGTAGAAGGCAAAAAGGTCTTGGATGTAGGCTGCGGGATTGGCTTATACCTCAAGAAATTTAAAGAGCGAGGAGCGATTGTGTATGGGGTTGACGTGGACGAGGAAAAAATCGCTGAAGCTTCTGAAGATTTGCCGAACCTTGTGGTCGCACGGGCCGAATCCCTCCCTTTCAGAACCGAAGCCTTTGACGTAGTCTTACTGCACGAAGTTTTAGAACATGTGGAAGACGATAGGCTGGCCGTCTGGGAGGCCGTGAGGGTTCTATGTCCTGGGGGGAAAGTGGTAGTATTCGCTCCCAACAGGCTTTACCCATTTGAAACCCACGGCTTCTTCTTGGGCCGGAGGTATTTTTTCGGCAACATACCGCTCATAAACTACTTTCCCGATTTCCTCCGGCGGCGGTTGTGTCCTCATGTCAGGGCTTACACCTCCAAGGGGCTTAAGAAACTCTTTGAAGGCACCTCGGTGCGTTTCCTGGTTCACACCCGCATTTACCCCGGTTACGATAAAATCGCCCTACGCCGGCCCTATTTAGCCCAATGGCTTAAGTGTATAACCTATGCGCTGGAAGGGAGTTTCCTGAACGTTTTCGGCATCTCTCACTTTCTGATAGCGGAGAAAACAAAAGGGCCGGAGGCTTCCCCAAAATAGCCTCCAGCCCAAGGGCGCTTGAAAAGCTAAATCCCTTTGCCCTGGATAAAATCCTCCACCATTTGCCTTGCCACATCATCCGGATACTGAACCGGCGGAGACTTCATGAAGTAAGCCGATGGGCCTATCAGAGCCCCTTTTATACCACGGTCCAGGGCGATTTTAGCGCACCGCACTGCGTCAATCACTACCCCGGCGGAGTTCGGGGAATCCCATACTTCCAGTTTGAGCTCCAGATTGAGAGGCAAATCGCCGAAAGTCCTACCTTCAATGCGGATGTAACACCACTTCCTATCGGCCAGCCACGGGACATAATCGCTCGGGCCGATGTGTATGTTTTCAGGGGGAAGCTCATAATCCAATAGGCTGGTAACGGCACTGGTCTTGGAAATTTTCTTGGACTCAAGCCTCTCCCTCTCAAGCATGTTCAAGAAGTCAGTATTCCCGCCGAAATTGAGCTGGTATGTGCGCTCAATCTTGACCCCTCTATCCCGGAACAGTTTGGTGAGTACCCTGTGCACGATGGTAGCTCCCACTTGGGATTTGACATCATCTCCGATGAGTGGGAGGCCTCTCTCCTCAAAGCGCTTACGCCAGTATTCTTCCCTGGCGATGAACACCGGGATGCCGTTCACGAAAGCGCATCCTGCGTCCAGGACCTGCTCAATGTACCACTTAGTTGCCTCTTCACTCCCCACCGGGAGGAAGTTAACCACGACATCTGTCCCCGTATCTTTGAGGATTTTGACGATATCGGCAGTGGAGCCTGGGGCTTTGGTTATAACCTGCTTCAAGTATTTCCCAAGGCCATCGTGAGTCATGCCGCGGTGGACGGGCACGCCCAAGTGGGGGACGTCGGCAAATTTGGCGGTGTTGTTAGGTGGGGTGAAGATGGCTTCGGATAAGTCCTTGCCCACCTTGTTGATGTCAATGTCAAAAGCTGCGCTGAACTCTATATCCCTTACGTGGTACCCTCCAAGGTTAACGTGCATCAAGCCTGGGACGAAAGCATCATCTGGAGCATCACGGTAGTAATATACTCCTTGGACAAGGGCGGAAGCGCAGTTCCCCACCCCGATGATAGCCACCCTTACCTTCTTCCCCATTTTGTCCCTCCTTGCCGAAGTTTATTTCTAACAATACCACAATGGGCCAGGTAAGGCAAATCAAACCGGGGTGGAGGGAGCTTGGGAAATATGCCTCAAAGCAAGGGGCGAGTGGCTAACTTTTGCTACTAAGCCAAGAGTGGGACCTGAAAACGCTGGCGAACCTCCAGCCCCTTCACGAAAAATTTGCCAAAGGAGGCAGGTTTGGGTATAATTATAACCGAATCCGGGGCGTGGCGCAGCCTGGGAGCGCACTTGAATGGGGTTCAAGTGGTCGCCGGTTCAAATCCGGCCGCCCCGACTGTTAAACCAAGTAACTTCATATCTGGTTCAAGGTAGGTAACGGCGAATTAATTTGGGGGAAGAGCTGGCAGGAGAAAGTCAGGCTTCATTATGATTTTTAAACGCTTAGCTTTGCCTTTTTTCTCTTTAATGCTCCTTTTGGGCTGCCAGAATTCTGCTACTTCCACCCCAGTTTTACCCACACCCGGGGTTACAGAGACCGCCACCTTCACCCCAACAGCTACTAATACGCCCACCCCGAGTCCAACACCTACCCCCACGCCAACCCCGAGCAGTGGCTCGGTAGCCTTTATCTCCAATCGTCACGGTCAGTTTGAGATCTATCTGCAGGAAATAGACTCCGGCCATCTAAGCCTTTTAACCCAGGACAGACTGGAAAAGGCCGATTTAGCCTGGGCTCCTGATCGAAACTGGTTCGCTTTTGCGGCCAAGAAAGCCAATGGCCATTGGCAAATCTACTTGAAAGATTTGACAGGTAAAACCATACCCCTCACGGAAGGCCCAGCCGATAGCCGCCAACCCGCTTGGTCCCCCGATGGCCGTCGTCTGGCCTTCGTCACCAACCGGGACGGCAATTGGGAGATTTATCTGGTGAACCGTGACGGCTCCGGGCTTGTTAACCTGACCAGGAACCCAGCAAGCGATTGGCACCCAACTTGGTCGCCCGATGGCCAAAAGATTGCCTTTGTCTCTAATCGGGATGGGAACTGGGAAATTTACGTTGTGGACGTTAATGGTAATAACCCGGTGAATCTGACGAACAGCTTAGCCGGGGAAGATTTTCCGGTCTGGTCCCCTACTGGAGAACTGATAGCCTTTATCTCCGATGCTGAAGGGCAGTGGGATGTTTACCTGATGAACGCCGACGGCACTGGGCGGCGAAACCTGACCCATAATCCAGGCTACGATGGACAACCTGCCTGGTCGCCCGATGGAGAGTACCTGGTCTTCACCTCCAAGCGTGACGGCAATTTTGAACTGTATCAAATCCGCGCCGATGGAAGCGACCTCAAACGGCTGACGAGAAATCCCGCCGATGACGTCTATCCTGTTTGGGTAAAACCGCCGGAGGGAGGTAAGGGAGCTACCCCCAAGAAGGGTAGAACCCCCAAGCAAGGAGGCGCAAGCAAGGGCGAATTAGACTATCAGCCGGTGACCATGTGGCACTTCCCTGCCGATCCGAGGATTGACGGCATGCGAGCCCACATCCTCCAAACCTTAGGCCAAGTTGAAACCGGCTTCCTAAGCCAAAATAGGACTATATTTGGTTTTGAGCCTGGAGATGACTACCAGCAGATTTACATCCGGGATACATCCTTCATCTTGCCCACGGCCCAATATTTCTATCCGCCCATTTTCCTGTTCTCCCCTGTAGAAGAGTTCCTCTATCGGCAGTATGAAGATGATACGCTCAGTAGCGATGGCGATGCCGGCATGCGTCCCGGAGCCGGAGCCGTAAGTGGTGTGCTCTGCCTTGGCCCTTCGTGCGTAAACAAGGAGACCGTGGTTTCCGACGAAGAAAGCAGCCTAATCCATGCTGCCTATATATGCTACAAGGCTGGCGGTGGTGCGGATTGGCTACGCAAACAAATCCGTGGCAAGACGATTATTGAGCGGCTCAATTTGGCCATGGAATGGCTGTACACCCACCGTTTGGATAACAAATGGCAGTTGCTCAAACGTGGCCATACGGTGGATTGGGGTGATGTAAAGGTAGAACCAGGGGGCAATCCAACCGACATAGCCCCTGGCGATCAATGGACTATCTCCATTTACGATCAAGCCATAGCTTACAGAGCTTGCCAAGAATTAGCGGAGATGAACCGCGCTGTAGGCGACTTGGCCAATGCTGAGCGTTGGGCCCAGCGGGCCGCCGAGTTACGCCGCTATACCAACCAACATCTTTGGCAAGCTCAACGCGGGTTCTACCGCACGCATCTGCATTTAGAGCCTGTGCCTCACCCAATTGATGAAGACGCCATCATCAGCATAGCCAATGCCGTGGCCGTTTATACTGGCCTGGCCGATGAGCTACAAGCCGGGGCTATTTTTGAAAATTTAGAGACCGCCAGGCGCTCCATGGGGGCGATAAAGCCTGGCTTAAGCCTATACCCTCCTTATCCCTCCGGCTTCTTCGCTTACCACCAAATGGGGGAAGGGATGTACCAAAACGGTGGGCTTTGGGACTGGTGGGGTGGTGTGCAAATCACGGCTGAATTCCAACACGGCCGGGCACAGCAAGCTTTAGAGCACCTCATGATGGTGGCCAAAGATTGGGGCACACGCCCCTTTGGCCTTCCGGAGTGGCAATTCGCCCGCACAGGAGAAGCGCGGGGTAGCCTCAACTACGCCGCCAGCGCCGGCGCCATAGGCGAAGCCATTATCGCTGGCCTCTTCGGAGTGCACCTTAACAAAGATGAGGTAAAACTGGCCCCGCGCTTAGGATTTAATGAGGGTTACATCCGCGTCTACCAGCCGGCAACCGATTTATACGTGGCCTATCGCTATACATGGAAGGACAAGGTGGCGACGATGGAATATGGGTCCAACCATACTGCCCCTGTTCAAGTGAGGCTTCTATTGCCCCTCAATCAACCGGTGGCAACCGTGGCTCTGGATGGGCAAGCAGTAGCCTATACTTTGGAGCGGATTGGGGCAGACACTTACCTGGTCCTGACAGCACCTCCTGGCCGGCATCAAATAATCGTTACTCAGCAATAACCACCCCTTTACGCCTTCATTAGAAACTTGCCAACAAGTGGGGCCAATTAGCCTGGCCGATGCTGCCTAAAGTCAGCCCCTTTTTAAAGTTGGGGAATGGGCTTGCCCCTTCCCAGGGGGATTGTAGGAGGGGGCTCCGCCCCCTCCATCCCCGTTTGCCCACCCTCGTAGGCTAAAGGTTTGCCTGGGTTTTGGGCCCCACTCGTGGGCGGGGTGACAAGAGTTGGCTACTCGCCCCTTTTTAAGGTTTTGTGGGGGGACACCCCCCACAGCCCCCCTGGCCCCCCCGATTGCCCACCCTCGTTAGCTTAGGGTTCGCCAGCGCTCTGGGTCCCACTCGTGGCGTGGTTACAGGGGTTGGCAACTCGCCCCCTCTCTTGGTTTTTGGGGGCACATCCCCCAAACCCCCTGCCAGGGGGCTGTGCCCCCTGGACCCCCTTGCCCACCCTCGTAGGCTAAAGGTTTGCCTGGGTTTTGGGCCCCACCCGTGGCGGGGCTGCAGGGGTTGACAGCTCGCCCCTTTTAAGGTTTTGTGGGGGGACACCCCCACAGCCCCCCCTGGACCCCCCCATTTTTCCCACCCTCGTGGGTTCAGGGTTCGCCAGCGCTCTAGGTCCCACTCGTGGCAGATTAACCTCTCCCCGAAGCGGGGAGGGGATTTTCCCCATTCCCTCGCATGGAAGGGGGCCAGGGGGTTAGGTCGGAAAAGCACACCCCCACGCCCCCTCGCCAAGGGCCTTCGCCCCTCTGGACCCCCTTACCCGCCCTCGTAGGCTGAGGGTTTGCAGGCGCTTTGGATCTTACCCGTGGCGGGGTGACAGTTCAAATGAGGATTGCTTGGTTGTTTGCGGCCAGGCAGGCTTATCGGCGCTTCCGGAGGTATAGCCCGGCTGCCAAGATAAGCAATCCTAAGAGGATAAACCATCCTATCACTATGTTTCCACCTACAGGCTCCCCCGTCTCAGGGAGCAGAGGGGCCGGCGTGGGAGTTGGGGCAGGGAAGCGGCCTTCCGATGTCCCTCCGTTATAGCGCACTACGGCTATGTTGGTAATGGCTGTGCCTGGAGGAGTATCGGTGCGAACCTGGGCCTCTATCGTGACTGTAACGCATTCCCCAGGAGCCAAAGTGCCGATGCGAACAGTTACTGTTTGCCCACGGATTGAGGGGATGCCGGCAGTGGTCCGCAAGCTCAGAATCGCTAAAAAGTCCGGCAAGGTGTCTTCCATAACAACGCTGGTGGCCATCGCCGCACCGCGGTTGCAAATGACAATGGTTATCTGAACTCGGTCACCAGGATTCACCGTTCCCGGCACCACTTGCTTCTCCACGACGATTTTCGGCGCCGGTGTGGCAGTAGCAGTCGGAGTCCGGGTAGCGGTAGGGGTGAAGGTCGGACGTGGGGTTGGGGTAAAGGTTGGGGTTTTCGTAGGTAATGGGGTGGGTGTAGGAGGCGGAGGAGGTGGAGGGGTTGGAGTAGGAGGAGGCAGAGTTGGAGTGGGTGGCATGGGGGTGGGCGTGGGCGGCACAGGGGTGAAGGTCGGCGTGAATCCGGCTAAGGTTGGCTGTGTGGGCCGAGCCATCATCCCAGCAATCATTACTACTGCTACCAGCATGATGAAGATGGATAAATGATTACGGCGCATTTTCTCCTCCTTCTGCCAGCGGGACGGTGAACGTGAATGTGCTGCCTTCCCCTTCTTTTGTATTGACGAATATCTTGCCTCCGTGGGCTTCAACCAGGTTCTTGACCATAACCAATCCCAGCCCGGTGCCTCTTTCGGCCCTGGCGTTTGAAGCTCGGAAGAATTTGGTGAAAAGGCGGGGAATTTCGCTTTCGGGAATGCCAATCCCCTTATCCTTAACCTCTACGAAAGCGAATCCATCCTTCTGGCTTACGTTGACTTGGACAGGTCCGCCGGGGTTGGAGTATTTAACCGCGTTGTCCAGGAGGTTAACCAGAATTTGCACTATCGCTCGGCGGTCGGCCATTACCGTTACATTTGCACCGTGGACTGAGAATTGGATGCCCTTATCTTTGGCTTTCAGCTCTACTACTTTCCAAGCTTCGGAAATAGCATCGGCTAAGGAGATGGGGCGAGGTTGGATGGAAATTCGCCCTGCTTCAATTTTCGTTACTTCCAAGAAGTCGTTGACCAGTTGAGCGACGTAGTCTGCCAACCGGTCAATCTGCAGGGCTACTTCATCTTTCAAATCTTTGGGAGATTTTCGGAGAAGGTAGGCGTACCCTTTGATTGCCGTTAGCGGGTTGCGGATTTCATGGGCGAGGAAGGAGATAGTATCGGCGCGAGTCTTTTCCAGTTCGCGCATTTGGGTGATATCGGCAAAACGGGCTACCAAACCCAAGGGTTGTCCTTGGTCAGAAAGCACACGGCTAAGGGTAACTACCCAGTAGTTTGGCCGGCCTTCTGGGGAAGTCTGGATTTCTTTCTGCCACGAGTGAATTTTCCCCCTCATTAAACTTGCCAGCAACGGGTCCCCCAGGGCAACAACCCCCAGTTTGGCCATTAAGAGGCGGAAATCCTTGCCCAGCCACTCTCCGGACCGGATTCCCAACCGTTCCATGGCTCGGTTGCAGAAATAAATTCGGTTCATGAGGTCGCAGGCTACAATTCCGTCGGAGATGCTGTCACCAGTTGTGGAAAGAATGGACAGTTGATAGGTGAGGCGGTTCTGGATGTCCAGCAAGGTTTGCAATCGTCCTACTTCTCCCCTCAATACCCCTTTCTCCTCGGCATAGGCAGGCACCCTGGTCATTGCAATCAATGCCTCCAGCAGAGCATTATCGTCGGGATACACCAGGTTATCTTTTGACCAGAAGATGACCAACCATTTTCGGAAGAATGATAGGTAATCTTCTGGCCTCCTGACTATTGGCACAGCCTGGATGGAAACGATGCCGGATTTTTGGAGCCACTCGGCCAGACCTGCCTTTCGCCACCAGTCCAAAGAGGAGAGGTCTCGCTCCCTTCCACGAAAACGGGTGGGGGTGTTTTCCGGCAGCCCTTGCTTTGCTTTCAGCCTGTATGCTACCCGGCTTGTTTGCTCTATCAGAGCAATCCCTGCGGGTTCTAACAGACTTTGCACTGCGGAGAACAGTTGCTCTTCAGAGATAGTTGCCGTTTCCTGGATGCGCAGGTAAAGGAGTTGGGGTAGCCTTTTCAGTTGAGCCGAGACGAGGTTTTCCATTTCTTGTGACTCTACATAAGCAATGCCCAGGAAGACCAACCATCCGCCGATGATTATAGATAGCGGCGGTAGGTAGAGGCCAATGCTAAAGAAGAGGAAGGAAAGCAATAGGAGGCCGATGGAGAAGATTACCAAGGCTGGTATCCGCCGGGGCGAGAACCAGCTGCCCAGCAACCATCCCCAAAGGCCCAGGGCTGGGATTAGGAAGATTGGGTGATGGGTGAGCTTAATTGGCTGGATGAAATAACCGTGCAGCAGGGTGAGTGTGGCTTGGGCCAGCACCATGATGCCGGGCATTGGCTCCGCTTGGATAGTAAAGGGCACAGTGTGTTGGTCAGCCAGGCCGCTGGCGGTAACACCGACCAGCACGATTTTGCCGGCTACCGCTTCCTCTGGGATAAGGCCGTTTAAAACGTCCACGTAGGAGTAGACAGGGATTGAATCCGGCGGAACGAAGTTTATTAGCATTCGCCCTTTGGTATCCACAGGGATTTCTGCGGCGTTCAACGGGCGGGCAGCTTGGGCCAAGAGCAAACTCAAGGCCGGATAGCGGCCAATCGCTAAGGGCATGGAATGCACGACTCCATGGGCAGCGAGGGAGAGGTAAGTATGGCCCAGTCCGGCAGCGGCTTTGGCCAAAGGCGTAACTGGCTCAAGATATATAATCTCTTTCTCCCTGTATTCCCGAACGACGGCCAGGTAGACGTTCCCGGCGGCCTTCATAGCCTCAGCGAAGGCTTCATCCTCCGGCGAAGCTTCGCTGAAAATCAGGTCAAAGGCTATTAACCGAGCACCCATCCGATGCAATTGCTCTACCAGGTGGGCGTGAGTATTGCGGGGCCATGGAAAACGTCCCAGAACGTCCAGACTTTTCTGGTCAATCCCCACAATTACCACATCTCCTGATGGTGGCACAGGCCGGGTCAGGAGCAGCAAATCATAAAAAAATTCCTCCGGCCTTTGGAGGACCCCCAGCCAGAGTAGGAGGACCACCAGTAGGCCGGAGGCTAAGCCTATGAGGATGTGACGGCGCGTTGCAGGGGTAATCTTCACCATGAGCTACTTGCGAACTAAGTTGAATGTGGATGTTAGAGTATTGCCGGCAGCATCGGTGACCGTTACCGTAATCTTGTTCGGTCCTGGATTCAACGGGATTTCTATGCTGAAGAGCCCTTGGTTGTCCGCTTCTGTCTGCTGAGAGCCGACTTGGACAATGGCTCTTGGTTCGGTACGCCCGCGCAGAGTGACGGAAGCCTCAGTCACTTCGCTCGTCATTGGCTCCAGAATTTCCAAAGATGGAGGCGTGGCATCGTAGGTGAAGGGGACCGGAGGAGCTACCGAAACCAGACCATCGGGGCCAACAGCTTTCAGTTCCAGATAGTATGTCCCTTCTGCGGGGAAGGTCACCTTGATACTAAAGTGCCCCTGCTCGTCAGCTTGTCCCCTGGCAATTTCCTTCCCGTTGGCCAAGAGGACCATAACAGTTCCGGGGGGAGCGTTCCCTTCCACCGTGAAGGCCGAGAGAGCGGTGATTGTTGCCTCCCAAGCCTTTAGTTTCTCTGCCATATTGATTTGGATACTAACTTGTGGGCGGACCTGGAGGGGCTGACCAGCGATGGCATCCACCTCGTAACCCACCGGGACATCCACTGCCTGGTCGCCCATCTGGACGTGCACCAGGCCTTCATCGGTGGCCAAATAGGTGTGGTCCTCGGTGATAGCATGGAGGCGGAAAACTGTCCCGCGCACGCCGGCGATAATTAAGGGGGTTTCCGTCTCAAAAGTGGGGATGGATTCCAGGGCCCGCTGGACCCGATGTAGCGTTTTCCCCAACCAGACTTTTATCCGGATGACCCATCCGGAGGGGTCTTTTCGGAGTTCAAGCAGGCTCAAATCGGTGCCCGGTTGCAACTCGGTAAGGCTGCCGGATGGGTAAATTATTACAGCTTGCCCGTTGGCATCGGTGCGGACGCGGTCACCTGGAGCAAGCTTTACCGTCTGCCCCTTGGTTAGAGTCCGTTCACTGCTCTGGGTTAGGGTGAGGAAAACTGGGCGGGTCTGCCAAACAATGGCCTGTCCTTCCTTGACCTCAAGGGTTGCTGTGATGGCAGGGCGTGGGGTTAAAAGCCAGCTGCCTACTAAGGCCAAAAGTATGGTCAGAGTTATTGCTGCCCATGCCCAGCCTTTGGCCGGCAGGAGCCATGCCTTCTTTCGGGAGATTGCCGCGTGGGTTAAAGTGGCGATTAATCGGGCTTGGAATCCGGGCCGTAGATGTACCGGCTCCGCAGCCAGCAGGGAAAGCAAGCGTTCTACGGTCTTTTCATTCTTCTCTGCAGCCATGTCCTCACCTCACTTTATGCTTAATATGTTGGCCATCGCACGTTTGGCCCGTGTTAGGGTAGATTCTACGCTTTTCTGGCTTTGCCCTGTAATTTCCATAATCTCGTTGATGGTAAGCCCTTCTATGTAACGTAAGACAAGCACAGTGCGATAGTGGTCGGGCAAGCGTTCCAGCGCGGCCCATATCCTTTCTCGCAATTCCGCTTTTTCCAGCAGCACTTCTGGAGAATCCAGGTCGGAAGGGTCAATTTCCAGAGGTGGTAAAGGCTCTTCCTTTCGGCGCCTTTTCCGGCGGTGGTAATCTGCAACCTTGTGGGCAGCAATGCTGTAGAGCCATGTGGAGACGCGGGCGCTACCTTGGAAGCGGTGTGCTGATTTGATAGCGGCCAGAAAAGTTTCCTGGACGATGTCCTCTGCATCTTCTTCTCTCCCACCCACTTGGTAGTAAACAAAGCGATAGATTCTTTCGGCGTAAGTCCGGACCAACTCAGCGATGGCCTTTTCATCTCCTTGCTGGATAGCTTGCACCTTTTCTGCATTGATTTCTCTATATTGTTTGTCGCTTGCTTCCCCCATTTCCTGCGTCCCTGGGTAACGTTTTTGGAGCGATTATACCATTCAGCCAGTCTGCGGGCAAAATCACAACTTATGCCGACCAAAGTTAGGCTTAAAAGGGGGCAAGTTGCCAGCTCTTGCACACCTGCCCACAAGTGGGGCCCAAAACGCCGGCAAACCCTCAGCCTACGAGGGTGGGCAAACGGGGGTGGAGGGGGCGCAGCCCCCTCCCAGGGGGTTTGGGGGATGCTAAAAATAAGGGGCGAGTTGCTAACTCTTGCAACCAAGCCATGAGTGGGACCCAAAACGTCGGCAAACCCCCAGCAAACGGGGGTGGGAAAATTGGGGGGCCAGGGGGCGAAGCCCCCTCCACAAAGTTGGGCTGCCTCGGCCGACCGCTATTGCTACAATGGCTCTTTTATGCTATACTCTTTCCCAGGAGGAAAAGCTATGAAAGCTAAAGGCTTGCAGCTTGTGACCATTTTGGCTTTCCTTTTGGCCGGCTGCTTCCCCAAGCCTGCCCCATCGGGCAGGGTCCAGGTTATGGCTACAAACTCCATAATCGGGGATGTGGTTAAAGAAGTGGGGAAAGAAGCTATCAACCTTAGCGTTCTCTTACCCCCCGGAGCCGACCCCCATTCCTACGAGCCATCTCCTCAAGATTTGGTCAAAGCTTCTCAAGCTCGCATCATCTTCATCAACGGAGCAGGGTTAGAAGAGGCTTTCCTCAAGCGCCTTTTGGAAAACGCCTCCCCTAATGCCCACATCGTGGACCTTTCGGAAGGGATAGAGTTATTGCCTTTTGAGGGCGAAGAGCCTGGCGAACACCACGCCGAACACGAGGTAGACCCTCACATTTGGCTTGACCCCATCAACGTTATCACCTGGACCAACCACATCGCTTCGGCCTTGGGAGAAGTTGACCCCCAGAACGCCAACTTTTACCGGAGGAATGCCGAGGATTACGCCAAGAAGCTCCAGGCACTTGATGCTTGGATTAAGGAGATGGTGGATAAAATACCACCGGAGCGCCGTAAGCTCATTGTAGACCACATGGCTTTGGGCTATTTTGCCAAAAGGTACGGCTTTAAGCAGATAGGAGCTATCACCCCGAGCGTCACCACCCTGGCCGAGCCTTCAGCTCAGGAGATTGCCAGGCTAATGGAGCTTATACGGAAAGAAAAAGTGCCGGCCATCTTCGTAAGCGCTTCCGCTAATCCCAAAGCGGCCGAGCGCATAGCCCAAGATACGGGAGTAAAAGTGGTAACCCTCTACATGGGCTCCCTTTCCGGGCCTGGAGGGCCAGCTTCGTCTTACCTTGAGCTAACGCGCTACAACGTTTCGGCCATAACGGAGGCACTGAAATGATGCCCTTTGCTTGTAAAGGATTGGAGCACAGGACCGGCTTGCCGGTTTTGGAAGTGCACGGGGTCACGGTCCGCTACGATGGGGTAACGGCTTTGGAGGGGATAACTTTTTCCCTCCAGAAAGGCGATTTCGTGGCTTTAGTGGGGCCGAACGGCGCCGGCAAAAGCACGCTTTTCAAAGCCATAGCGGGGCTGATTAAGCCGCAAGAGGGGGAAATAAAGGTTTACGGTTACGAACCTGGTGGCCACATTTGCATAGCCTACATCCCGCAGCGGAGCGAAGTGGACTGGAATTTCCCGGCCACGGTAGCCGATGTAGTGATGATGGGACGGATTGCCAAGCTTGGCCCCCTCCTCTGGCCCCGCAAAAAGGATTGGGAAGTGGTCTACAAAGCCTTGAAAGTGGTAGGCCTTGAGGAAATGGCCAACCGTCCGATAAGGGAGCTATCAGGTGGACAGCAGCAAAAGGCCTTCATCGCCAGGGCTTTGGCTCAGGAAGCGGAGCTTATGCTCCTGGACGAGCCTTTCAATGGGATTGATGCCCCTTCCCAGGCGGAAATACTCCAAATCCTGAAGGAGCTGCACCACAGGGAAGTCACAATCATGCTCTCCACCCACGATTTGGAAATGGCTTCCCAACACTTTGACCTCGTGATGCTTTTGAACCGCCAGCTTCTTGGCTTTGGTTGCCCGGAGATGGTCTTTACCCCGCAACTTCTGAGGCAAGCCTATGGTGGACATATCCAGTTCCTCCAAACCCCTGAAGGCTTCAGGATAGTAGGCGATACCTGCTGCGGCCATGGAGAGCGATGATGGACCTCATCCTTGCCCCTTTGGCTTACCCCTTCATGGTCAGAGCTCTCATAGCCTCGGTCATCGTGGGAATTGTGTGCGGGGTTGTGGGAAGCTTCGTGGTGTTAAGGGGGATGACTTTCTTAGGCGATGCCTTGGCGCACTCAATCCTCCCAGGAGTAGCAATTGGCTACCTCTTGGGCAGGGGAGCAAAGGGCCCAATGTTCTGGGGAGCTATCCTTGCTGCCATCCTTGCCTCACTTGGAATCGGCGCCATAAGCAAGAGGACCAGGCTCCGGGAAGATGCTTCCATAGGCATAATCTTTGCCGGAATGCTTGCCTTAGGCATCGCCATAATCTCTTCAGTGAAGAACTACGCTGTAGACCTTGCTCACATCCTCTTTGGCAATGTGCTTGCGGTGTCGTGGGGAGATTTGGCCCTGATCGGTGGCTTGGGGGCTTTGGTTATCCTGACCGTGGCTGCTTTCTTCAAGGAATTTATGGTCATGGCCTTTGACCCCGTCCTGGCCTCCACTTTAAGGATAAAGGCCGGAATCCTCAACTACATTTTCCTGGTCGTTATCTCCGTGACGGTAGTGGTTTCTCTCCAGACCGTAGGGGTAGCCTTGGCGGTAGCTTTGCTCATAACCCCGGCGGCTACCGCTTACCTTGTAGCTTCCCGCCTCTTAACCATGATGGCCATCTCCGCGGCTATAGGGGTTGTTTCGGGAATTTTGGGGCTTTATTTGTCCTATTACTTCGGGATAGCTTCGGGGGCTTCAATAGTCCTTGTGTGCACGGCTTTTTTCCTCATTGCTTTGACTCTTGCCCGCTCGCGAAGGATTTGAGCTATGGACCGAGAAGAGAAGCGCAGCTTTATCCTCAATGTTGTTAATGGAACTCTCTTCAATTTCGCCGAAAGGCTAATAGACCCACCCCTTGTCCTAACCTGGTTTGTGAGCCAGCTGACACGCTCCAACTTGCTTACGGGCTTAGTAGCCCCATTAGGGGATGCCGGCTGGTACCTTCCCCAGATTTTCGTTTCCACTTACGTCCAGCGCATGGAAAGGAAGATGCCGAGCTATACATTCACTGCCGGGATTCGGCTGGCGGCATGGTTGCTTCTGGCTTTGGCTGTATTTTTTGTTGATAACCCTATGGCGCTTCTTGGCGCTTTCTTTTCCCTCTACCTCTTGGCGCGGCTCGTCTCAGGAGTAGCAGGCATCGCTTTCTTTGAGGTCACGGCCAAAACCGTTTCCCCGCACCGCCTCGGCAGTCTCTTCGCCTGGAGGCTGCTTTTGGGAGGCCTTTTGGGGATAAGCGCAGGGTGGATTGTGAATGAGGTATTGAGCCATTCCGGCTTCCCGTTTCCGAAAAACTTTGCCCTCCTTTTCGCCCTTTACTGCCTGATAACTGGGCCGGCAATGGCTGCCTTCATAGCCATAAGAGAACCCCCAGGCCAAGCCAATCCCAATCCTATCACAATCAAGGAGCAATGGCGTAGGGCTGGCCTTCTTCTGAAGGAAGATAAGCCCTTCTTTCTCTTCATCCTCTCCCAAGTTTGCCTTACTTTGGCCGGAGCTTCCGTCCCATTCTTCACCGTTTACGCTACCAAAGTGCTTGGGGCTACTTCCGGCCTTTTGGGCCTCTACTTAAGCTTGCGGATAGCAAGCCAGCTGGCTTCCAACCTTCCGTGGGGACGTTTGACCGACCGTTTCGGGGAACGGTTAATCCTCATCATTTACAGCCTTGGAAACGCAATCACAATCCTACTTGCTTTGGGCATGGCTTTCTGGCCTAAAAACTCTCTTTCCCCTTACCTTATGGCCTTGGTCTTTTCCCTGCAAGGCGCTTTCCTGCCGGCAGGGGCGATAGTAAGTGCAAGTTATCCCCTCAAGCTTTCCCCTGAAAGCGAAAGGCCTCTTTACATCGGCCTATATAACACAGTTATAGGGGTAGCAATGCTCCTCGCGGGCTTGGGAGGGCTCGTGGTAGACCTTGTCGGATTTGTGCCCCTTTTCAGCCTCTCCTTCTTATTCTGCCTCGCTTCCTACTTCCTGGCCCAAAGGCTTCCCTTGTAAACCTGGGTATAATTCCTGTAATGCTCCGCTGCATCTTTGATGCGCCGAAGTAGCTCCGGAGTTACCTCTCCCACAACCTTAGCGGGGATTCCAAGGACCAAGGAGTTTGGGGGGATTATAGAACCCTCGGTTACCACCGCCCCTGCTCCAATCAGGGAATTCTCCCCAACGATTGCTCCTGTAAGCACCACTGCTCTTATCCCGATTAAAACGTTATCGCCGATAGTGCAGCCGTGCAGGACGGCTCCGTGGCCGACCGTCACCCAATTACCGATAATCGTGGGCCTTCCGATATCCACATGCACGACGGCTCCGTCCTGGATGTTGCTTCCTTCCCCTATCACAATAGGGGCAATATCCCCTCGCAGGATAACTCCAAACCACACGCTGGATTCAGGCCCTATGGTCACATCACCGATTATGAAAGCTCCGGGGGCTACGAAAGCCGTGGGGTCAATCTTTTCGGGGTGAAATGCCACGTCCATAGCTACCTCCTGCCCGAAAGGATGGAGAAATTAACGAGCTCTATCCCAAGCTCTTCAACCCTTTGGCGCACTTTGGGGTGACATAAAATTTCAAGCTCCTTTTCCCTGGGGAGAGCGTAGCCGCTGGAGGATAGGAGCTCTTCATCCACAAAGGCGGGGTGGCACATCAGCTCCGTTACCCCTTCGCCGAGGCTTTCCAAAATCGCCAGTAAGTTCTCCAAAGTCACGGCTCCCTCACCGAAGAACGAACCGATAAAGCGGTCCGGAGCGCTAACTGAGCCCGCAAGCTTCTGGTCAACCTCCAGTATGGCTGAAGCCACCTCTCGGGGCAAATCCCTGAGAGGGGAAGGGAGAGAGCCAAGGATAAGGCCAACTTCCTGGGGGTTACGAGGCAACGGGTTGCGGATGGGAAGCCCTTCCTCTTTAGCTACCTCTACGTAGACGGCGAAGAAATGGGGGTGTACATGGACAAAGTGATGGCAATCCAAGTGGTCAGGCTCGCGTCCCACAAGGGTTCGGAATCGCTCAATCTGGGCTTTGAATTCGGCTTTAAGCTCTTCTTGGGAAACCCTTTCAGCCTTTGCCAGCAGGGCCTCTTGGGTCAAGAACAGCCCTTGGGAGTCAACCAAAGAGGGAACCTTTTCTGGCGGCAGGAGGGGTCTCCCAGCCGAGAACACCAGATGCACTCCGGCTCCGAGCGAGGGCGTATCCTTAAGGATAGAAGCTCCCTCCTGAGCGAAAGGCTGGTTCACCATAAAAGAAGTGCTGGTAACGATTCCTTCCTTATGGGCTTTAATTATGCCCAAATTCACCCCTCGGCTCCTCCCGAAATCATCAGCGTTCACAATTAAGTAGCGTGCCATAGCTTCCCTCCCGTTTTTGACTTCAGTATAACTGAAAAGCTGCGGGAAGGGAAAAAGGGGGACACAGCACCCTCCCCGGGGGCATCCTAACCCCCTCCCCTGGTGATAGATTCACGCAATCTTGACGGATAGGTTGCGAGGCTGTATAATTTAAATAGCGGTGGAGAGGTGCGAGAGTGGACGAATCGGCGCGACTGGAAATCGCGTGGGCGTCTAAAACGGCGCCTCGTGGGTTCGAATCCCACCCTCTCCGCTTGAAGGGTTGGCAGCTTATAGCCTGCCAACCCTTGTTTTTTATCCCCTTAATCCTCTTAGCTTGCTCCCACCCAGGGCCATGGAAGCCGGTCCACCACGGCCTCAAACCCCAGGTTTTCGTCCTTTCCGTGGCCGAAAATTCCTCAGGCTTGTGGGCGGCCGTCTACTCCGACCCTGGCCTTTACTTCTCCCCCGATGGCGGACAGAGTTGGCAGCCAGTGAAAGAAGGAATCCCGCCTGGGCCAACTTTTTCCCTCAAACCTGACCCGTCAAACCCAAAGGCCATCTACGTTGGGACTTCGGAAGGAGTGGTGCGGTGCGAGGCCTCGCCTCCTTCCTGCCACCAAGTGGGGGTAGGGCTACCCATTGCCCGAATCTATGCTTTGGCTTTTTCTTCCGATGGCACGCTTTACGCCTCCCCTGACGAAGCACCAATCCACCGCCTGAGGGGCGAGCAGTGGGAACCCCTTTCTCCTCTAAAGGCCACTGCCCTCACCCTTCTTCCCCACCCCTCTCACCCCTTTACCCTCTTAGCTGGAACTGCCGGCCAAGGAATATGGAAGACCGAGGATGGAGGCCTAAGCTGGCACAATGTTTCTGGAAAATCGGGAGCACGCCATGTTTACGCCTTAGCTGCAAACCCTTCTAAACCATACGAAATCTTCGCCGGGGCCAAAGAAGGACTGTTTTTATCTAAAGACGGAGGCGAAACCTGGGAGAAGTTCCCTTCTCCTTTCTCTGTCCCCACTGCTCTCCTCTTTTCTTCCGACGGCTCTTTATACGCCGGAGAGCAAGAAGCAAACCCTGCGCTCGGCCGCTTTGGTGTTTACAGGAGCCAAGATGGGGGAAATTCGTGGGAGAGGCTTGAGGGTTTTCCCCCTACTGCTTCCATTTTCACCCTTGCCGAAGGACCCTTAGGCTTATATGCCGGTGGTATCCAAGGCCTGTTCAAAGTTAGCGGCAAAACTGCGACTTGGGAGGAGGTTAAGAGCGGTCCTGGAGGCCCCCTCATCTTAGGGATAGCCCTCTCGCCCCAGGGCAATGCCCTTTATGCCATGACCGGTAAAGGCCTATACGTGTCCTCTGATGAAGGCGAAAACTGGACCCCACTTTTGGAAGGCTGGGGAGTTCAAAGCATTGCCTTTCACCCCCATGACCCCGAAACCTTTTACATCGGAGTTATAGGGCACGGGGTATGGATGGGGGGAAAGTGGGAGCCGATAAGCCCTTCCCTGGCCGGTTTAAGCATCCCTTTCTTACTCATAGACCCCTACAATCCCGACTATTTCTACGCCCGCATATCTTATGACCGCCTTTACCGTAGCTCTGACGGCGGCCGAACTTTCAAGAGCATATGGGAAGGGATGAAACTGAGCGATGAAGTCCTATGCTTGGCCTATGACTATAACAACCCCGGAACGCTCCTGGCCGGAGCTACCGAAAACCTCTACATCACCCGCAATCGGGGCGATTCCTGGGAAATAATGCCTGGACCATTTCAGGGTCAAAGCATTCTGACCGTGGCTTTTCACCCTACCAAGGCCGGCCAAATCTATGTTGGGGCTACAAGAGGCCTATACATAAGCCACGATTACGGCTTAACCTGGCAAACCGCCGGCTTCCAGGACGTAACCGTCTCGGCCATAGCATTTGACCCCCGAAACCCCGATGTCATCTACATTGGGACAAGATACTCAGGCCTATTTCGTAGCCGAGATGGGGGAAATACCTGGGAATTCATCGCGGACGGGTTGCCGCTTGAGGTTAGACAAGTGCTCATAAGCCCAAGGGGGACAATCTTCGTCCGCACTCCGGATGGAATTTATAGGTCGGCCCAAAGATGAGGAGATTGCTTGCTTTCCTCTTAATAGCTATAGCCCTGAATTTGCCCGCCCCACCTTCTTCGGGGAAAATCCGCTTCGGCGTCCACGTTCTGGATGCCCGCGACTATACTCTCAAGAAAGCTCAAGAATTGGGGGCCACTTGGGTCATTTACCCTGTCCTTTGGCGCGACATTGAGCCCTATCCTGGCCGATACAACTGGGCCGGGTTGGACCTCGCCCTCCAAGCCATGGAATACTATCGGCTTAACCCTGTCTTCAGGGTTGACCACCCTCCGGCCTGGGCTTCCCTTACCCCTTATCCCAACTCTCCACCTAAGGAGCCTACCCTATATGCCGACTTCTTACGCAAACTTTCGGCGCGCTACAGGGGTCGGGTCAAAGCTTACATCATCTGGAACGAGCCAAACCTTGCCCAAGAATGGGGCAACCTCCCGCCCGATCCCGCAGAGTATGCCTCTCTCCTTAAAGCTGCTGCCCAGGCGATAAGGGAAACAGACCCGAAAGCCACAATTGTGAGCGCAGGCCTTGCTCCTACAAATGAAAAAAGCACCAAAGCTATGGATGACCGCTTATACCTCAAGCAACTTTACGAAGCTGGCGCTGCCGGTTACTTTGACGTTTTGGGGGCTCACCCTTACGGCTTCGCCTACCCTCCGGATGACCCCCGCGGTGCTCACGATGGCCTCAACATGGCCAGGCTTGAAGACCTGCGGGAAATCATGGTCGTTTACGGGGATAGCGATAAAGAGGTCTGGATTACGGAGTTCGGCTGGACAACGGAAGGTTATGGTGTCTGGGCCTGGACTGAAGTCAGCCTTGAGGAGCAAGCCAGTTACTTGGTAGAAGCGGTAAAAATGGCTGCTTCTCGCTGGCCGTGGGTCGGGATGATGGCCGTTTGGCATTTAAGTTACGGAGAGGTTGAGCTGGCTTACCGCGGCTTCAACCTCCTAAACCCTGATGGCTCTCCGAAGCCGGCCTGGGAAGCCCTCAGAACCTTAGCCCGCACCTCCCCCTACATTCGTCGTGACCCTCTCCCGGAACCCCAATCGCCTCAGCGCATCACAATCCTTGCCCATGACCAAACCGTGCACCTTGGGGACAGCGAATACCCATACCCTTGGGAACCCCTTTACCTTTTGCGCAATCCGAGCCCCTTTTGGGAATGGGCTTTCTACGTCCGCAAGCCTGAGGGAAAATGCTGGCTCTTGACCTTGGAGCTAATGCAGAGCAACGAGCAAGGGAACAAGCTATTTCTGAATGGAAGGGAAGTGGCCACTCTCCCAGCCGAAGTCTGGGAAGGGGTATGGGTGAACTTCCCTGTGGAAATAGCCCCTGGCATACTCAGAGAAGGCCGCAACGAGATAGCGGTAAAGATCACCAAGCGCATACCCCCTTGGCAGCACGACGACCTAATCTGGGATGACCTCCAATTTCGCCGTGTAATCCTGCAAGAAACGAAATGTCTCCCCTGACTCCATTCCCTGTTTCAGGTAGAGGACAAACTCGCCCCGAGTGGGGCCGAGGCGGGGGTCCAGGGGGCACAGCCCCTGGCAGGGGGTTTGGGGGATGTGCCCCCAAAAACCAAAAGAGGGGGCGAGTTGCCAACCCCTGCAACCCTGCCAAGAGTGGGACCCAAAACGCTGGCAAACCCCAAGCCCACGGGGGTGGGCAAGGGGGGTCCAGGGGGCGCAAGCCCCCATGGCGGGGGGTCTGGGGGGTGCCCCCAAAAACCAAAGGAGGGGGCGAGTTGCCAACCCCTGCAACCCTGCCACGAGTGGGGCCCAAAACGCTGGCAAACCCCAAGCCCACGGGGGTGGGCAAGGGGGGTCCAGGGGGCGCAAGCCCCCCGCAAAGGTTAAAGTAAACCACTTTAGCGGACAATCCTAACCAAGTGGTAATCTTTGCGCCCTTTTCTAAGCACTAAGAACTTGCCCTCAATAGCCTGCTCTATGTTCACTCTTTGCTCAATATCTACCACCCGCACATTGTTGAGGTAAATTCCTCCGCCTTGAATGAGCCTACGCCCATCGCTTCGGGAGGAAGCCAGGCCGCATTTGACTAAGAGTTCGGTTACAAGTATGCCTTCCCCCGTTAGTTCGCCCTCACCCACTTCGGTGGAAGGCACATCCCCAAAAATTTCCTCTATTTCCTGAGCCGTAACGTCTTTAATCTCCTCGCCGAACAGAATTCTGGAGGCTCTCTCTGCCCTGGAAAGAGCCGTCTCTCCATGGACCATGCGGGTTACTTCGCGGGCAAGGGTCCTTTGGGCTTCCCTCTTTTCCGGAGAAGAAGCCACTTCTTGTTCCAGCTCCTCAATCTTTTCCCGCGGGAGGAGGGTAAAGAATTTGAGGTAGCGTATTACATCCCGATCGTCGGTGTTGAACCAGAATTGGTAAAACTTGTAAGGGGAAGTAAGCGTGGGGTCAAGCCAGATGGTGCCTGCTTCGGTCTTGCCGAACTTGACCCCTGAAGCGGTAGTGATTAAGGGAAGGACAAGCCCGTAAGCTTTGCCTCCCCTCAATCTCCGGATTAATTCAATCCCGGCGGTGATGTTTCCCCATTGGTCGCTTCCGCCCATTTGCAAAACGCACCTATAGCGATCATACAGCACTAAGAAATCGTAAGCTTGGAGCAGCATGTAGCTGAACTCGGAATAGGAAATGCCTTCTTCTTGCTCCAGCCGCCGGCGAACAGATTCCTTGGTCAGCATGTAATTTACCGTAAAATGCTTGCCGATGTCCCGCAGAAAGTCAATCAGGTTCAAAGGCACAAGCCATTCGGCATTATCTACCATGATTGCGGGGTTGGATTTAGTCTCAAAGTCAAGGAAGCGCTTAAATTGCTCCCTGAAACGCTGTTTATGGGCTTCTATTTCCTCCTTGGCCAGAAGGGGGCGCTCTTTATCTTTCCCGCTGGGGTCGCCTATGAGCGCAGTCCCTCCGCCTACAACCACGATTGGTGTGTGGCCGTAGCGCTGTAGGTGCACGAGAGCCATAACGGCAAAGAGGTTACCTATCTGGAGGCTGGGGGCTGTCGGGTCAAAACCGATGTAACCGGCAACCTTTTGGGAAGCAAGGACTTCTTCAACCCCAGGGGTTGAGTCATAAATCATCCCGCGCCATTTTAGTTCTTCAAAGACATTCATTTCCCCTCCTTAGCAAGGATGCTATAAAGTTAGGGGGTTTGCCTGGTTGTATAAGCCGTGCCCAGGGGAATTTTTAACCTTTGATAACCCCCAGTGGGCGCAGTCTCGCTACTTTGCGGGAAATCCCAGCTGAGTGGACTACGTGCACGACCCTATCCACATCTTTGTAAGCATCCGGGGCTTCCTCAGCCAGGCCTTCCATGCTCCCGCCCATTACAATTATGCCTTCGGCCCTAAGCCTATCAATCAATTCGCGGCCTCTAATTTGCTTCTTAGCCTGGGCTCTGCTCATAACCCTGCCAGCGCCATGGGCTGTAGTGCCGAAGGTTTCTTCCATAGCCTTCTGGGTGCCTACCAGTACGTAGGAAGCGGTACCCATATCGCCTGGGATCAGGACAGGCTGGCCTACGCTTCGGTAAGCTTCGGGGACGGCCGGATGCCCAGGGCCAAAGGCTCTCGTAGCCCCTTTCCTGTGCACCAGAACCTTTATGGTCTTGCCCCCAACTACATGCTCTTCAAGCTTAACAATGTTGTGGGCTACATCGTAGACTTGGCGGAGGGTGGTATCTTTAACTTTGCCCGCCAGCACTTGCTCAAAGACTTTGCGCACCCTGTGAGCCAGGATTTGGCGGTTGGCCCAAGCGTAGTTAGCGGCAGCCACCATCGCTCCAAAATAGGCTTGCCCTTCAGGGGTATCAAATGGGGCACTCACCAGTTCTCTATCGGGCAGCTTTATACCGTACTTTCGCACTGCTTCCTGGAAGCTTTCCACGTAGTCGGAGCAAACTTGGTGGCCCAGCCCCCTTGAACCGGAATGAATCCAAACAGCCAGTTGCCCTTCAAACAGGCCGAAGGCTTTGGCTACTTCCTCGTCGTAAATTTCATCTACCACAGCTACTTCAATGAAGTGGTTTCCGGAGCCAAGTGTTCCGAGTTGGTCCCGTCCCCTTTCTTTAGCCCTGCGGCTTACTTTGGAGGGGTCGGCCCCAGGCATAGAGCCGCCTTCTTCGGTATGTTCAAGGTCCTCTTTGGAGCCATAGCCTTGTTTTACAGCCCAGGCAGCTCCTTCTTTAAGGACTTTGTCCATTTCCGCATCGCTAAGTTTTATATCTCCCCCTTTGCCGACCCCGCTGGGGACGTTGTGGAAGAGGGCTCTTACCAGGGTTTCTAAGTGGGGTTTTATTTCTTCAGCCATTATGTTGGAGGCCAGAAGGCGGACACCGCAATTTATATCGTAGCCTGTAGCTCCGGGGGAGATTATGCCTGAGGGCCTTTCGGTGGCTATAACTCCGCCTATTGGTGGGCCATACCCTTCATGGATATCGGGCATAGCGAGGGTGTAGCCAACCACTCCCGGCAGGGTAGTGGTGTTTACAAGTTGTTCAATGGATTTATCCCTGAAAGCAGCCTCCAGGAGTTCATCATCGGCATATATCCTGGCCGGAACGCGCATGTCCGACCTAAAGGTTTTAGGGATTTCCCAGACAAATTCTCTCACTTTGCGGAAATCCTTCTTGCTAACCATCCTACCCAACCTCCCAGTCCAATCTGTGGTGGTTAAATTATAACCCAAAGTTATCTTCAAAGCAATAGCGATGGGCGTGGTGCGTGGGGTGGGTACCAGAACATTTTTTACCCACCCCCGTTTGCTGATGGTTCGCCAGGGTTTTGGGCCCCACTCGTGGTGGGGGTGCTAATGTGGGTAACTTGCCCCCTCTTTTAAAACTCTGGGGGCACATCCCCCAACCCCCCCGCCAGAGGGGCTTCGCCCCCCTGGACCCCCTTTTTCCCACCCCCGTGGGCTGAGGGTTTGCCAGGGTTTTGGGTCCCACTCGTGGCGGGGTTGCTAATGTGGGCAACTCGTTCCCTCTTTTGTCTTTGTGGGGGGGCACCCCCACAGCCCCCTGCCAGGGGGCCTGCGGCCCCCTGGACCCCCCCATTTTCCCACCCTCGTTGGCTTTGGGTTTGCTGGCGTTTTGGGTCCCACTCGTGGCGGGGTTGCAGGGGTCGGCAACTCGCCCCCTCCTTTGGCTTTTGGGGGCACATCCCCCAGGCCCCTTGCCAGGGGGCTTCGCCCCCCTGGACCCCCCGTTTCCCACCCTCGTGGGCTGAGGGTTTGCCAGCGTTTTGGGTCCCACTCGTGGCGGGTTTGCTAATGTGGGCAACTCGTTCCCTCTTTTGTCTTTGTGGGGGGGCACCCCCCACAGCCCCCCGCCAGGGGGCCTGCGGCCCCCTGGACCCCCCATTGCCCACCCTCGTGTGCTGAGGGTTTGCCAGCGTTTTGGGTCCCACTCGTGGCCGGATGGTAAAAGTTAGCTACTCGCCCCTTCTCTTTAGTTCTTGGGGGCACATCCCCCATGCCCCCTGGGAGGGGGTTGCGCTCCCTCCACCCCCAGTTTAATCAAGGTCGGCGCAGGCCGACCTTTTTCAAAGAGGCTGACTTCAGTCGGCGTGAAATGGGGCACATCCCTCATGCCCCCTGCCAGGGGGCAAGCCCCCTGGACCCCCCCGTTTGCCCACCCTCGTGGGCTTAGGGTCTGCCAGCGCTTTGGGGTCAGGGGGTTAGGCCGGGAAGGGGGCATTGTCCCCGGCGAGGGCCGACATTTGTGGCCCAAATTTTGCTAATCACCTTGCTTTGCTGTATAATTTTTGCATCCTAAAAGCACCCGCCGGAGGTGAACAATGCTGGAAAATGTAAAAGCCCTTTTAAAATTCCCCTTCAAAGAGCGTGGGTGGCAAAACCACTTCCTCTTGGGTTCCGCACTCTTATTGGCCAATTACATAATCCCCATAATACCTTTCATCTTCGTCCTCGGTTACGTCATAGCAATAATGCGGAGGGTAATACAAGGGGAGGAGCCATCCTTGCCCGCTTGGGATAATTTGGGCAAAATCGCCGCCGATGGGCTAAGGGGCTTCGTCGCTGCCTTGATTTACCTACTGCCAGGCCTCGTCTTGGTTATCGGAGGGTATATGGCCTATTTCTTCACCATTCTTATCCAAACCCAGACGGAAAAATTCTCCCTCGCCCCCGTGCTGGGCTTTGCTTTCTACTTCATCGGGCTTTTCGTAGGTCTCGCCCTCTTAATATTAGGCTCAATCCCTCTGCCCGCGGCCCTTGCCAACTTGGCCGCAAAGGGGCACTTCGGAGCAGCCTTTGAGGTAACTGAGTGGTGGAACCTAATAAAAGCTAACCCCTGGGGTTACCTTGGAGCTTGGGTGATAACAATTGGCCTTGGTTACGTAGGCTCATGGCTTTCCTTACTGCCTTATGTCACCGTAATTCTGTGCTGCCTTGTGCCTTTAATCTGGGCCCCTATAGGCTTCTATGTTTTAGTGGTCGCCGGAGCAGCCTTCGGCCTATTCTACCGAGAAAGCAGCTTCTCCACGACCGAGATTGAGTAATAGCCGGCAAAAGCTATAAAAATTGTCTTCAAAGTCTTGCCCAGCCAGCAAGAAAGGAGGAAACGCCATAAGGGGAAACCGGAAGTCCCGGCGGCTATACCTGCTAAGTCAAAGATAGGGTTAGGTATAGCGGAAAGGGCAAAGATAAGCCAAAAGCCGAACTTCTTCATCCACCTCTGAACCTTCTCGTAGGCTTTGGAATCTTCAATTATTGCCCTTCCTCCAAAGCCAGCTAAATACCCACTCAGTTCCCCTAATGCCTCCCCAATTCCCGCTACCAAGCCGACCAGAAATGGGTTTAGGACGCTGCCCATGGCGAAGACTATGGCCAGACTGGGCACAGGGAAGAGGACTGTGGCGTTCCCCATAAAGCTTATAATTAACACCCCGCCGTAGCCGTAAGCCCCAAAGTTCTGGATTTTATCCCGGAAAATTATCACCAGGGCTGTTATCAGGAAAGCGAACAGCAAAGCAATAGCCGAAAGCAGTGGTGACCTCTTCTTTTTCTCCATCAGACTTCACCTCTTATGGGGGTTCCGAGGCGGAAGACCTTAGGGCTTGGGCCGAGCTTCCCGGTGGCGTTAACTGTATCCACTACAAGTTGGGCTTCTTCAACTATGCGCTTAAAGTCGTAAGGGCTGTGGGCGGCAAGGATAAGGACACAATCGGCTTGGCGGATGGTATCTTCCTCCAGCGGGCACGAACTTAGAACCACTTTCTCCCGATTGAAGACATTGCCACCAACCTCAAAGCGAGGGATAAACGGGTCATTGTATTTGACTTTAGCCCCTTGCCTGAGGAGGAGCTCAATCACTCGCTCGGCTGGGGAGTTGCGCGGGTCGTCAACATCCTTTTTGAATGCTACCCCAAGGACTAAGATTTCAGAGCCTTTAATGGTTTTCCTGCGGCTTTCCAAGGCCTTATCCACTAACTCCACCACATGGTAAGGCATGGCCTCGTTCACCTCGGCTGCCAGCTCTATAAAGCGGGTGTGGAAGTCATACTCCCGCGCTTTCCAAGCCAAATAGAAGGGGTCAACGGGTATGCAATGCCCTCCTACGCCAGGGCCTGGGTAGAAAGGCATGAAGCCAAATGGCTTGGTGGAGGCGGCTTCTATCACTTCCCAGATGTCAATGCCCATCCTTTCGCAAAGTAAGGCCATTTCGTTCACCAAGGCGATGTTGACGCTTCGGAAAATGTTCTCCAGAAGCTTGGTCATTTCGGCAGCGCGAGGGGAGGAGACTTTGTGGACGTTAGGGCAAAGCTGCGATAGGAGCAGAGCAGCCAGCTCGGTGCAGCGAGGGGTCAACCCTCCAACCACTTTCGGGGTATTTTCAACGGTGTGGAGTCTATCCCCGGGGTTTATGCGTTCTGGGGAGAAGGCTAAATGGAAATCTTCCCCGGCCTTAAGCCCCGATTCCTCCAAGATTGGGCGGACAAGCTCTTCGGTAGTGCCGGGGTAAGTTGTGCTCTGGAGGATTACAAGGTGGCCCCTACGCAGGTAAGGGGTGAGGCCTCTGGCAGCGCTTTCCACAAAAGATAGGTCAGGCGTCCGCCAGCGGTCAAACGGGGTCGGGACGCATATGAATATAGCATCGGCTTTACGGGTCTGGCTGTAGTCGTTAGTGGCTTGGAGTTTACCTTCTCGGACTAATGGGGCAAGCTCTTCTTCGCTTATGTCTTTTATGTAGCTTTTCCCCTGGTTTATGGCCTGGACCTTTTTCCCGTCTAAGTCTATGCCGATTACCGTGAAGCCTTTAGCGGCAAATCCCTTGGCCAGAGGGAGGCCAACGTATCCCAAGCCAATGACGCCCACAATAGCTTCCCTGCGCTTGATTTTTTCTTCAAGCATGTTTCATGCTCCTTGGGCTAATTTTCAAGGAAGGCTTACGGTAGAGTGTTTGCAGCACCCTGAGGAGGCGTTTCTCATCAAGGTGCCTTATCATCCGGCCATTGTAAGCTAAGGATATAATTCCGCTTTCCTCGGAGACAACAATAGCCAAGGCATCGCTTTGCTCCGTAATCCCTATGGCTGCCCTGTGGCGGGTTCCCAGGGAGCGGTAGGGGGAGGAAGCTGAGGATAGAGGCAATATGCAACCTGCGGCTAATATCTTCTTTCCCCTCACTATCACAGCCCCATCGTGGAGGGCAGTGCCGGGGTGGAAGATTGTAAGGAGCAATTCTTTGGAAACATCAGCATCCAGGATTACACCGCTTTCAGCGTAGGGCTGGAGTCCGGTCACCCCTTCTAAAACGATTAGGGCTCCGTAGCGGTGTTCGGCTAAGAAATTGGCCGCTTTTACGATTTCGCTTAGGACTTTTCCCTCCATTGCTTCTTGGGAAGCCATGTTGAACAAAAGGCCTGCTCTTCCCAAGCGTTCCAACGCCCTTCGGATTTCGGGCTGGAAAATGACTGGCAAAGCTATGAGGAGTGCGGGGATTGAATTGCGGATTAGCCATCGCACTGCCGTAAAGGGCAGGACTGAGGAAGCAATTGCAGCCACTATTGCTATTACCAACACTCCTCTCAAAAGCTGGACGGCCTGTGTCCCTCGGATTAAACGCAGGATAACGAGGAAAAATCCCGCAACCAGCAATATGTCCAAAAGGTCAACCCAGCTCAAGCTTTTGAGGATTTCAACCCATACCTCCATCTATCCCCCTAAGCGCTCTAATAGCTCCCTGTAAGTTTCAACCTGCGGCGGTTCCAAAGCGATTATCTCCCTTATGGTCTTCTTGGCCTCCTCAATTAAACCAAAATCCAGCTGGATTTCCCCCAGGGCGTCTAATTCTTCAACCGCCTTTTCCTTTAACCCCATTTCCAGGTAAAGGTTTGCCAAAGCTCTGCGCAAAACCTGGTCTTTGGGGTTTTCCTGGATTAGCTCTTTGAGGAAAGCTTCCGCTCCTTGGAGACCATCCTTCTTCCGGATGAGGCTGAGGATTTCGGCGAGTTCGCGGGCTTCTTCCTCTGCTTTATCCAGCTTGCTGTAGAGGACCACGAGGTTACGGCGCACTTCCAGCTCGTCGGGCTGAAGGGCTTTGAGGTTCTCCCCTACTTTGATGGCCTCTTTCCAGTGCATTGTCTGGAGGTAAAGTTGGAAAAGCCGGGATAGGATTAGGATTTGGTGCTCCTTTTCGGGAAGTTTGGCGGAAAGAGCTAAGGCATGCCGGTAGCTCTCAATAGCCCCTTTGAAGTCGGCCATTTCGTAGAGGATATCGGCCAATTGGAGGTATTGTTCCAAAGCTTCCCCAAGTCTTCCGTATTTGATGAGGGCATTTATGAACTTGGCCCGAAGGTTTATGTCAATCGGGTTGAGCTTTATGAGGCGCTGCAGGATATCAAGCACCCTCTGGGGTATGCCTCTGAGTTCGTAGAGCTGGGCAATGAGGAGGTATTTTTGAGTGGCTTCTTCCAGCCGGTTCTGGCGCACTAAAACTTCGGCCAGATGGATGTGAAGGGGCAAGCAGAAGGGCGCATAAATTAACCCCCGCATGCATTCTTCGGAAGCACTTTTTAGTAGCCCCCGCCGAACGAATTCCTGGCTTAAAGCTAAGGTTTGGAGTACGGCTTCCGGATGAGGCGTTTCCAAAATTTCGGCCAGGCTTGGGGCTATGCCTTCCTCCTCCATAGCCCTTATGTATTCTTTGAGCTCTCGGACCTTGTCTTCCCAGCCGCGGGAGCTGAAGAAGGAGAGCAAGGAGTTTATGAATTCCAAAGCTTTTCCTTTTTCCCCCTGGGCTATGAAGCTTTCGGCTAAAGCCTTGTAGATTTTGGCTACTTCATCGGCATTGGTGTGCTCCAAGGTTGTTAGGTCAATGAACTTGAGGGCTTCAAAGAGATGGCGCAGGGCTTCCTCTGGTCGCCCCTTGAGCCTGTAGCACTCCCCCAAGGCAAAGTGGGCTCCTAAGGTTAAGGGCTCGTGTTCCAAAGCCTTCTGCAAGTGGCCGATGGCTTCGTCTAAAAGGAATTTTTCCTTGTAAAGTAAGCCCAGGTTGAAGTGGATGTCTGGGCTATCAAAGCCTGAGGCCAAAGCCTGCTTGTAGTAGTAAATGGCTTGATCAATGTCCCCTTTGCTCTGGGAATCCAGAGCTTGAGCTAAGTAATTGCTGACTCCAGGCAATGGGGCTTCAAAGAGTATATCGGCTAAGCTTTTCAAGGCTCTGGTGCGAGTTAGTTCCCAGGGAGTGCTTTCCTTGGGTGGGCTTATGGGCATGGCTTGCTCCAGAGAGGCCTTGAGGGCCAGAGCCTGGGGATTACTTGGGTCAATTTCAAGGGCTCGTTTGCAGTAAGCGGCAGCTTGAACTTTGTCACCCTTTCGGTTGAAATAAGAGGCAAGGCCGAGGTAAGTCTTAACTGCCAGGTCCTTCCGCCCCAATTCCAGGTAAAGGTCGGCTAAATTTTCAGCCGGTTCAGGAAGGTGAGGGGTGGCTTTGGCCGCTTTCAAAAGGAGGTCCGCAGCTTTTCGGTATTCCTTGCGCTTGCGGTAAAGTTTCCCCGCAGTGACGTAGGCCTGAGAAGCCTCCGTCTTCTGGCCAGCCTTCAGGAAGGCTTCCCCGAGCTTTTCCCACAGAGCGGGGGTATCGGGCTCCATGCGGATGGCCTTTCGGTAAGCTTCGGCGGCTTCTTCCCACAGGCCTAATTCGGAGTAAGCAGTGGCAATGCCGATTAGCGGCTCGGAAGCATCGGGGTTCATGGAAGCAGCTTGCCTGTACAGGGCCAAAGCTTCTTCCCATCGGCCTTCCCAAGCGGAGGCATGGGCCTTCCTTAGAGTTTCTTCGTAACGCTGGTGGTTCAGGTCCATCCTTGCCAATTTTGGTCCGCCCCTTCGCCAAAATTACATTCCTGCCAGAAGGTAAGCGAGTATGCCCTTTTGGGCATGTAAGCGGTTTTCAGCCTGGTCAAAGATTACGGAATTGGGGCCATCGGCAACCTCATCGGTTATTTCCTGTCCCCGGTGAGCAGGCAAGCAGTGCATAACCATGACTTCGGGCTTGGCTTTGGCCACAAGGGCCGAGTTTACTTGATAGGGCGGGAAGACTTTAGCCCTTTCCTCAGCCTCGGCCTCCTGCCCCATGCTGGTCCAAACGTCGGTGTAAATCACATCGGCATCCTTAACGGCCTCGGCTGGGTCGTTGGTGATGGTTATCCGGCTGCCACTTCGGGAGGCAAATTCCATGGCCTTCCGCACTACTTCCGGACGCGGTTCGTATCCTTTCGGGGAGGCCACGGCCATGTCCATACCGAGCTTGGAGGTGATGAAGAGGAGGGAGTTGCAGACGTTGTTGCCATCTCCGACGAAGGCCAGCTTAAGGCCTTTTATGGTCCCGCGCTTTTCCCAGATGGTAAAGATGTCCCCTACGGCCTGGCAAGGATGGCTGTAATCGGAAAGGCCGTTTATCACAGGGACTCTTGAGTAGCGGGCCAGCTCTTCCAGGTCCTTGTGGGCAAAGACCCTGGCCATTATGGCGTCCACATAGCGGGAAAGGACTCTGGCTACGTCGGCCACGCTTTCCCTCTTTCCAAGCTGCACTTCATCGGGGGATAGGTAAATGGCATGGCCGCCGAGGTGCCGCATGGCCATCTCAAAGGACACCCTGGTGCGGAGGGAAGGCTTTTGGAAAATCATGCCCAAGGTTTTGCCCGCCAGGATTGGCTTATTGCCACCCCTTCTCCACTCTTCCTTGAGCCTTGCCGATAGCTCCAGGATGTGGAAAATCTCTTCGGGTGAAAGGTCGGCTATGGATAGAAAGTGTTTCATCCCGCACCTCCTTCATATGGGTTGGGTAATGATAGTTTCCCGAATCTTTTTAATGAAAAGGGCTTGGCCTTCTTTGAGGATTTTCTGTGCTTCCTCCCGCCACGGTCGGTAAAGTTTTTCCGGCTCGGCTGGGGTATAACCGCAGCTTTCAAAGGCTTTGGTCATTGGGCTTTGCGGGTGGAGGGCCACTATCGCTACTTCGCACATTAGGGCAGATGCCTCGCTTTCAAGTGCTTTAAGCATTGCGCTCAAGGTTGCAAAGTCTTGGTTTTTGATTATCACTTCCTCAATTGAGGCCACCAGATTTTCAGCGTTCCACCCCAGAATACCCACAGCTTCTTCGCCTTGCAGGGCGATTATGTAGCCCTTCTGGAGGAGCTTTTCCAGAGCTTCTTCTTCAGAAATGGAGAGGAAGCGGGCAAAGGCTGGCAGGTCCTTGCGGTAAGCCTTGCGCGCCACCAGAGTGGGCCGAGGGGCCTTTTCCTCCTCGGGCTTTAGGGAAGCCATTATCCTTTCCCATTGGGCCTTGACCTGTTCCCAAGTGCGAGAGAGCGGGCCATTGTTGTAGATTACAACATCCGCCAAGGCCAGTTTGGCTTCCTGAGGCGGCTGGGATTTGAGCCGAGCAACGGCTTCGTGAGGGGTCATGCCCCTTATTTCCACAAGGCGGCGGAGTTGCTCCTCCTCGGGGCAAGTCACGACCCATAGGGCATCGTAGCGGTTGTGCATCCCGGCCTCTACAAGTTTTACGGCCTCCACCACTATTACCCTTTCCTTGGCATTTTCTATGAGCCATTGGACCCATTTTATGACCCGTGGGTGGATTAGAGCTTCCAGCCTCTTGAGAGCTTCTGGGTTCCCAAAGACCTTAGCTGCCAGCCTTTTGCGGATTATCCTCCCCTCTTTGTCCAGTATATCTTCGCCGAACTCGCGCACTACGGCTTGCTGGAGGGCCTTGTCGTTATCCAAAAGCCAGTGGACAAGCCGGTCGGCGTCAATGACTTTGGCGCCCAAGCGCTCCAGCATTCTGGCTACTACGCTTTTACCTGTGGCTATGTTCCCAGTTAGGCCGATTACGTATTTATCGCCGGGCATCTTTCTTCCCTTCCCTTTGGATGCTCTGGCGCAGATAGGCCATGATGAATTCGTCCAGCTCGCCTTCCAGAACCCGGTAGGGGTCGGTTACTTCCACACCGGTGCGGAGGTCTTTGACCAACTTGTAAGGATGGAGGACGTAGGAGCGAATCTGGTTTCCCCATCCGGCTTCTATCCGTTCCCCTTTGAGTTCGGCGATTTCTTGGGCTTTCTCTTCCATCTTCTTCTGGTAGAGTTTGGCCTTGAGTATGCGCAGGGCTGCCATCTTGTTGTGGTATTGGGAGCGCTCGCTTTGGCAAGAGACCACTATGCCCGTAGGCAAATGGACTATCCGAACGGCCGTGGCGTTTTTCTGCATGTGTTGTCCTCCAGGGCCGGAGGAACGGAAGGTCTCTATCCTCAAGTCCTCAGGCTTTATCTCTATTTCCACTTCTTCTTCTATGTCTGGCAGCACTTCCACCAAGGCAAAAGAGGTGTGGCGGCGATGGGCGGCATCAAAAGGCGAAATTCTCACCAGCCTGTGGACACCCTTTTCGGCCTTGAGGTAACCGTAGGCGTAGGGGCCTTCTACGGCGATTGTAGCGCTCTTTATCCCCGCCTCTTCTCCGTAAGAAGTGTCCAGGATTTCGGTGTGGAAGCCTTTGCTCTCCGCCCACCTCAGGTACATCCTGAGGAGCATTTCGGCCCAGTCTTGGGCATCAACCCCACCAGCCCCGGCATGGATTGAGAGGATGGCGTTTTTGTAATCGTGTTCGCCGGAGAAAAGCAGCCTTCTCTCTTTCTCTTCCAAGGAGGCGGCTATGCTTTTGACCTCGGCTTCAAGCTCTTCCTCTTCAAACCCCAGTTTGGCCAGCTCCAGGGCATCGCGAGTCCTCCTCTCCAGTTCCCTCCAGCCTTCCACTTCCTCGCGTAGTGATGCCAGCCTGCGCATTGCCCTGCTGGCCTCTACCGGGTCCGACCATATTTCAGGCGAGGCTGTTTTCTTTGCCAACTCTTCTATTTCTTTCTCCATTCCTGGCAAGTCAAAGACGCACCTCAATTTCTTGGATGCGATTGAGCATTTCCTGCAAGCGATGGATCAGCTCTTCCATGGCTACCTCCTCATTCCAGCAAGGTGTTGACAAATTCTTGTGGGTCAAATTCAGCCCAATCTTCCAATTTCTCACCCGTCCCCACGAATTTAACGGGGACTCCGAGCTCTTTCACGATGGGGAAGATGGCTCCTCCTTTGGCCGTTCCGTCCAGCTTAGCCAAGATAATCCCGGTTATTTCCACGGCCTCTTTGAAATGGATTGCCTGGGACAAAGCATTCTGGCCGAAGGTGGCGTCAAGGACCAAGAGGGTTTCGTGGGGGGAATCGGGGACAAGTTTGGCAGCGACGTTGCGGATTTTCCGGAGCTCTTGCATCAGGTTGTATTTGGTGTGCAGCCTTCCGGCGGTGTCTATTATTAGGACATCAGCTCCGCGGGAGCGGGAGGCCTGGATGGCATCAAAAACCACTGCGCCTGGGTCGGCCCCTGGCTGGTGGGCTATGACTTCAGCCCCGACCCTTTCACCCCAGATTTTGAGCTGGTCAATAGCGGCAGCCCTGAAGGTATCGGCCGCAGCCAGGATGACTTTGTGGCCTTTACGGCGGCAGTAGTGGGCGAGCTTGGCTATGCTCGTGGTTTTGCCTGAGCCGTTAACTCCGACTATGAGGAAGATGTTGAGGGGGCGATTGCGGTCAAGGTTGAAAGCCGGCTTTTCCTTGAGGATTGCCAATAGTTCCTTTTTGAGAGCGGGCTTCAGTTCTTCGGGGGTCTGGACTTCCCGGCGGAGTTTTTCCAGGATTTCAGCAGTGAGTTTGACCCCGAGGTCGGCTTGGATGAGGGTAGCTTCCAGTTCTTCCCACATTTGTGGGGTGATTTTTTGGCCTGTGAAGAAGCCTTTGAGTCTTTCCAGCAGGCTTTTTCTTGTCCTTTCCAGCCCCTTTTCCCACAAGTTTACCATTTTCCCCTCCGTCCTCCGGTTATTTATACCACAAAGGCAATTGTGGTGCAATGATGGAGGTAATTGGTTGCGTAACGGGAGGGGGCTTCGCCCCCTGGACCCCCGTTTGCCCACCCCCGTTAGCTGAGGGTCTGCCAGCGTTTTGGGTTCCACTCGTGGCGGGTTTCAGGGGTTGGCAACTCGCCCCCTCTTTTAAAACTCTGGGGGGACACCCCCATGGCCCCCCGCCAGGGGGCTCCGCCCCCTGGACCCCCCGTTTGCCCACCCCCGTTAGCTGAGGGTTCGCCAGCGTTTTGGGTCCCACTCGTGGCGGGGTTTCAGGGGTTGGCAACTCGCCCCCTCTTTTAAAACTCTGGGGGGACACCCCCCATGGCCCCCCGCCAGGGGGCTTCGCCCCCTGGACCCCCGTTTGCCCACCCCCGTTAGCTGAGGGTCTGCCAGCGTTTTGGGTTCCACTCGTGGCGGGTTTCAGGGGTTGGCAACTCGCCCCCTCTTTTAAAACT